>WNGM01000045.1_pt1 | contig 83941 bp, 71 predicted proteins | sample 5400571 | NCBI WGS metagenome assembly WNGM01 (sample SAMN13153378, study PRJNA577476) | soil metagenome | isolation source: 100 cm soil or saprolite under Garry oak tree replicate 2 | place: USA:California | collected 2016-06-15
CCACGCGGCGTCGCTGCGTCAGGCTTTCGCCCATTGCGCAATATTCCCCACTGCTGCCTCCCGTAGGAGTCTGGGCCGTGTCTCAGTCCCAGTGTGGCCGGTCGCCCTCTCAGGCCGGCTACCCGTCGTCGCCTTGGTGGGCCGTTACCTCACCAACTAGCTGATAGGCCGCGAGCCCATCCTTAGCCGGAAATCCTTTCCACCACGGCCGATGTCGATCGTGGTTGTATCCGGTATTAATTCCGGTTTCCCGGAGCTATCCCGGAGCTAAGGGCAGGTTGCTCACGTGTTACTCACCCGTTCGCCGCTCGAGTACCCCGAAGGGCCTTTCCGCTCGACTTGCATGTGTTAAGCACGCCGCCAGCGTTCGTCCTGAGCCAGGATCAAACTCTCCGTTGATGTCTATATATGCAACCGCCGGGCCCCGACGACCATTCACAGGCCATTGAGCGCCGACAGAGTGCAGACACAAAAGAGTGCCTCAACGGCTGGAAATACCAGCCACTGAGACGATCTTGGCAAATCCGTTCGTGAGCTCCGGGCCGTTACCGGTCCGGCACCCACAAGACGGGGTTATGTGCATATGCACTGGCTTTTAGCACGCTGTTGAGTTCTCAAGGAGCGGACGCGCACCGTCACAAGGCTTTCGCCTGGATCGGGGGCAACCCACTTAGCTTACCGGCGAGTTCAAGTGCCGTCAAGCGACTTCACTTGACGTTGACGACCTGTCAACCTCATGTACTACCAGCCTACCCTGCGGCAACCTGTCCCGATGGACGTACAGCACACTGCGGGGAGTTTTCCTGGCTGGCCCCCAGCACCGGGCGCCTTCCGGCGGTCCCGCTCGTGCTTGGTGGCAGGACGAAACATTAGGGATACAAGCCATCCACGTCAAATCGAGAGCCCGCGCGTCGCCATCTCCCAGGTCAGAGCCTCGCCCCGAATCACCCGCGCATCGGGTGCACCACCCGTCCCCCGCCGGGCGGGGTGTCCGGCCGCCCCTTGGCGCCCCGGCGAACGGGTCGCGCTGAAGGCCGGCGGAGGGGCTTTCACCACGACCGCCCGCCGCCCGCGCACAACATGGCTGTGGGATTACCCACACATGGCGCTCCCATGCCGGATTCGTGGCAGGATGCGATCCTCCCGGGCGGACAGGGCCGTTCTTGCCAGGCCGGCCGGCTCGGGCGGGTTGCCGGTAAGCGTCACGCGCCTGGCGGAACCGGTCACCCGGGCACGGCTCAGCCGGTGACCACTTCTGCGCCGGTGACCGTGCGCCGGCCGCGCCGGAGCACGAGGAACCGGCCGTGCAGCAGGTCGCCCGGGGCCGGTACGGCATCCTCGGCGGAAACCCGGCTGTTGTTCAGGTAGGCGCCGCCCGCGGCGATCATGCGCCGCGCGGCCGACTTGCTCGTCGCGATGCCGGTGGCCGCGAGCAGGTCCACGACCGTGGGCAAGCTGTCCCTGGGCGCCTTGACCTTGACCAGTCCCACCTCGTCCAGCGCGTCGGCGAGGGTGTGCTCGGGCAGCGCCTCGAGGTCGCCCTGGCCGAACATGGCCCTGCTCGCGGCGATGACGCCGGCGCACTCGCCGGCCCCATGGACCAGCGTGGTCACGTCCTCGGCGAGCAGCCGCTGTGCGGCCCTGGCGGCGGGCGACTCGCGGGTCTGGCGCTCCAGCTCCCCAATCTCCTCGGCGGACCGGAAGGTGAAGACCCGCAGCAGGCCGGGAACTTCCGCGTCGGACCGGTTGATCCAGAACTGGTAGAACCGGTACGGGGACATCAGGTCGGCGCTGAGCCAGACGGCGTCATCCTCGGTCTTGCCGTACTTGGTCCCGTCCGGCTTGGTGATCAGGGGCGTGGCCACCGCGTGCGCCGAGGCCCCCTCGGCCCGCTTGATCAGGTCCACCCCGGCCACCAGGTTGCCCCACTGGTCGCTGCCGCCGATCTGCAGCACGCACCCGTGCCTGCGGTACAGCTCCAGGAAGTCGTTGGCCTGCAGGATCTGGTAGCTGAACTCGGTGTAACTGATCCCGCCGGCTTCCAGCCGCGCCTTCACCGCCTCGCGCGCCAGCATCCGGTTGACCGGGAAGTGCTTGCCGATGTCGCGCAGGAAGTCCAGCGCGGTCAGGCCCGCGGTCCAGTCCAGGTTGCTGACGACCAGCGCGCCGGCCGGCCCGGGGGTGAAGTCAAGGAACCGCTCGACCTCGCCCCGGATGCGCTCCACCCAGGCCGCGACCGTCTCGCGCGGGTTGAGCACGCGCTCCGCGGACTTCCCGCTGGGGTCACCGATGAGGCCGGTGGCGCCGCCGACCAGGCCGATCGGGCGGTGACCTGCGTCCTGCACCCGGCGCATGGTCAGCAGCAGCACGAGGTTGCCGATGTGCAGGCCGGCCGCGGTCGGGTCGAACCCGCCATAGAAGGTGACCGGCCCCGTGGCGAATGCCCTGCGCAGCTCGCCGGCGTCGGTGGTGTGCGCGAGCAGGCCACGCCAGGCGAGCTCGTCGAGGATGTCGGTCACAGCGGTATCGTCCCATCGCTTCGTGCGTGCGCGGAAACTGGTTTCTGCCGGGCCCGGCGCGGCACGTGCGGGCGGTAGGCCGACACGGTCGGGTCATCGGTGATCCAGAACCGCCACGGGCGGTCACCCGCGGCGCTGACCCCGACCCGGGGCCCGGCGCTGATCGCCGCGCCGGCCAGCCGCACCGGCCCCGGCCCGGCAGGACCCGCTCCGGCGCCGGCACCCGCTCCGCCGGCCCGTGACCGGGGCGGCGCGGCCTCCGCCGGGGCGGGCCACCGTACCCGCAGCGGCGACGCCGGGGCGCAGACGTCGGCGCCGTTCTGCGCACGCGTGATGCCCAGCGCCTGGCAGAGCCGGGCGGGCCCGCGGGCCAGGTCGCGTCCTGCCGGGCCGGGTGCGGCCCGGCGCGTCCTGGCCAGATCCTCGCCCTCGATCACCCGGCCGGCCCGGAGCAGCACCGCGGACGCGGTCCCCTCCGGCAGGCACACCAGGTTGACGCAGAAATGCATGCCATAGGTGAAATACACGTACGCGTGCCCGGGCGGGCCGAACATGACCGCGTTGCGCGGGGTCTGGCCACGGTAGGCGTGCGAGGCCGGGTCGGCCTGCCCGTGGTAGGCCTCCACCTCGGTCAGCGTCACGGCGACCAGGCCTTCCGGGGTGTCGTGCTCGAGCACGCAGCCCAGCAGCGCGGGCGCCACCTCGACGGCACCGCGGGCGAACGTCTCCCGCGGCAGCAGCACGGATGGCTCCCCTCATGATCGGCTCCGGCCTCGCACTATAGGACACGAAGCGGTCTGGGCTTGGCAACGAAAACACGCACACTCCGCGCCGCACCGTTGACCCGGTCCGGGTGTCCCGTCTAGCGTCCCCAGTGGCCTTTGCCCCTCTCTGCACAACTAAAGGGCTGAACCATGTCGTTCGTCCGGCCTGGCCCCCGGTCCGGCCGGACCTCGGACAACCGGGAGGCACCGTGCAGCACCCGCTCCGCGCACTCATGGTCTCCGGCGCGACCTTAGCGCTGGCAGGCCTCGGCATAACCGCGCCCGCGCTGGCGGCCCCGTCCGGGCCGCCAGCGGTCTTGCACGTGGGCCAGATCGGCCGGCAGACCGTGGCGGCCCACGGTAACTGTGAACCGGACACGCTGGTGGAGCCGGACATCGCGGTATCCCCGTTCAACACCAAGATCGAGGTGGCGGTCGCGCACGACTGCCGGTTCGCCAGCGGCGGGTCGGTGGACATCTTCTACGCCTGGACGAATGACGGCGGCGCGCACTGGCACCAGTCCCGCCTGCCCGGGCTGACCAGGGCGGTCGGCGGCACCTACGACCGCGCCTCGGACCCGGTGGTGGCATTCGGCGCCGACGGCAGCGTGTACATCTCCTCGCTGGTCTTCGACGTCACCTGCCCGACCGCCGTGGCGGTGTCCCGGTCCACCGACGGCGGCGCCACTTTCGGCTTGCCGGTCCTGGCCCAGCACAGCAACACCTGCGCCGTCTCGGACGACAAGAACTGGCTGGTCGCCGACACCCAGCCGAACAGCCCGTTCTTCGGGCGGATCTACCAGTTCTGGACCGAGTTCCTGGCCAACGGCACCTCGCCCCAGGTCGTCCGCTGGTCCGACAACCAGGGAAAGACCTGGAGCAGCACGCACGTGATTGACCGGAAGGACTTCGCCCAGAACTCGCAGCCGTTCGTCCAGCCGGACGGTGCGGTCACCGACACCTACCTGTTCGCCGGCAGCGCGTTCGGCGACGGCATCCGGCAGGGCTTCATCCTGAGGAACGGCACCAACGCCGGCAGCGGGACCTCGGTCGTGGCGCAAACCTCCTTCGACGGGGGCGCCACCTGGACCAAGCCGACGGTGGTGGCCAGGAACATCGGCGGCGGCCCGGCCGGTATCCGCTGCTGCCTGCCGCTCATGGAGGGTGACCACGCGACCGGGCGGATGTTCCAGGTGTGGAACGCCAACGGGCCCGGCGTGCTCGACGCGGTCGAGATATCCAGCTCGACCGACGGCGGGCAGCACTGGTCCGGCCCGGTCCAGGTGACCCCCGGGCACAGCCCGGGCATCCAGTACATCAACGCGGCGGTCGCGACGGCCGCCGGCCGGGTCTTCGTCAGCTACGGCCGGCGCGACCTGGCCAACCCCAACGTCATCCAGCAGGAGCTGACCTGGTCAGACAATGGCGGCGCCACGTTCGCCACGCCGATAGTCCTTGGCCCGCCGTCGAACCTGCGGTATGCGGCGGTCGCCGGGGGCAAGTTCCCCGGTGACTACTCCGGCCTGTCGGCCACCCCGGCCAGGGTGGCCGGAGCCTGGACGCTCGCCTCCAAGCCGCCGAACCCGGCGGCCGCGTTCCACCAGGTCCTCTACGCGGCAACGCTGCGTACCTGACGGCCCAGCCACACTGACCCCGGCACGTGGCGGTGCCGGGGTCAGTTCACGTCCTGAGCCGGCGTCAGGACCCTGCCCACGCGGCGTGCTCGTCCACGACGGTCCGCAGCGCGGCGAGCTGCTCGGCGACCCGCTCCGGCGCGGTCCCGCCGTGCGCGTTGCGCGCCGCCAGCGCGCCGGTCACCGACAGCACCTCCCGTACGTCCGGCGTCAGGTGCGGCGAGATCTTCGCCAGGTCCTCGTCACTCACGTCCGGCAGGTCGCAGTCGTTCACCTGGCACCACACCACCAGGTGACCGACCACCTCGTGTGCCTCGCGGAACGGCACCCCGCGGCGGACGAGCAATTCAGCCAGGTCGGTGGCTAGCGCGAAGCCGGTACTCGCGCCCCCCGCGAGGCGTTCAACATGAAATCTCAGGGTGCTGACCAGGCCGGCCATCGCCGGCAGCACCAGCAGCAGCGTGTCGACCGCGTCGAAGACCGGCTCCTTGTCCTCCTGCAGGTCGCGGTTGTAGGTGAGCGGCAGGCCCTTGAGCGTGGTCAGCAGGCCGGTCAGCCCGCCGATCAGACGGCCCGCCTTGCCGCGGGCGAGCTCGGCCACGTCGGGGTTCTTCTTCTGCGGCATGATCGAGGACCCGGTGGCGTACGCGTCGTCGATCTCCGCCCAGCCGAACTCCTGCGAGGCCCACAGCACGATCTCCTCGCCCAGCCGGGACAGGTGCACCCCCAGCAGGGCGGCCACGAAGCAGAATTCCGCCGCGAAGTCCCGGTCGCTGACCGCGTCCATGGAGTTCTCCGCCGCGCGGGCGAAACCGAGTTCCCCGGCGACCGCCTGCGGGTCCAGCGGCAGCGAGGACCCGGCCAGCGCGCCAGAGCCGAGCGGGCACACCGCCGCGCGGGCGTCCCAGTCCTGCAGCCGCGAGACGTCACGGGCCAGCGCGTGGGCATGTGCCAGCAACTGGTGGCCGAGCACCACCGGCTGGGCATGCTGCAGGTGGGTCATCCCGGGCGCGGGCGCCGCCCGATGTTGCTCGGCCTGGGCGAGCAGCGCCGTTTCCAGTTCCACCACCCGCAGCACCAGCAGCCTGGCGTGATCGCGCAGGTAGAGGCGCAGGTCGGTGGCGACCTGGTCGTTGCGGCTGCGGCCGGCCCGCAGCTTGCCGCCGAGCGCGCCGACCCGCTCGAGCAGCCCGCGTTCCAGGGCGGTGTGCACGTCCTCGTCGGCGGCCGACGGCCGGAAGCTGCCGTCCCGGCAGGCCTTGGCCAGCCCGTCCAGGGCGGCGATCAGGCGGTCCAGTTCGCCGTCGGACAGCAGCCCGGCGCGGTGCAGCACCCGCGCGTGCGCCCGGGACGCGAGCAGGTCGTAGGGCGCCAGCCGCCAGTCGAACTGGACGCTGACCGACAGCCTCGCCAGCGCTTCCGCGGGCCCGGACTCGAACCGCCCGCCCCACAGCCGCGTCCGCATGCGCTCCTGATCTGACACCTGGTTCCCCTCCACGCCCGTTCGGAGAAGTGCGGTCCCGCACCGGGCCGCCGACCGGCAGGGGACGTTCCATGATGCTCCACGCTCGCGCCTGCCCACACCCCGGTCCCGGGGCGGCGGGCCGGCGCCCGCCGGGCCGCTCGGGCGCGGCCCGTGGCGGGACCCGGCTCAGCCCGGCCGCGTGACGGCTCAGCCGGCCGCGCGCTGCTCCCGGAGCGCCGCGGTCTTGCTTGGCAGGCCCCACAGCTCCACGAACCCCCTGGCCAGCCCCTGGTCAAAGGTGTCGCCGGTGTCGTAGGTGGCCAGCCCGAAGTCATACAGCGAGACCGGGCTGCGCCGGCCGGTCACCACGGCCTGGCCGGCGTGCAGCCGCAGCCGCACGTCGCCGGTCACGTACCGGGACGCCTGGTTCAGGAACGCGTCGAGCGCCGGCTTGAGCGGCGAGTACCACAGCCCGTCGTAGACCAGCTCGGTCCACCGCTGCTCCGCCGACCGCTTGAACCTGGCCAGGTCCAGCTCCATGCACACGCTCTCCAGCTCGGAGTGCGCGGCGATGAGCGCGATGGCCCCGGGCGCCTCGTAGATCTCCCGGCTCTTGATCCCGACCAGCCGGTCCTCGACCATGTCCACCCGGCCCACGCCCTGCGCGCCGGCGCGCTCGTTCAGCTCGGTGATCAGGGCCAGCGGCGACAGCTCCCGGCCGTCGATCGCGACCGGCACCCCGTCGGTGAAGCTGAGCACGAGCTCGTCGGGGTCCCGCGGCACGCTGGGGTCCTGGGTGTAGCACCACACGTCGTCGTGCGGCGCCTCCCAGATGTCCTCCAGGTGGCCGGTCTCGCAGCTCCGCCCCCACAGGTTCTGGTCGACCGAGTAGGGGGACCGGTGCGTCACGTCGATCGGCAGCCCCTTCTCCTCCGCGAACGCGATCGCCTTGTCCCTGGTCATGCCGGAGTCCCGGACCGGTGCGAGCACCTTGACCTCGGGGGCCAGGCTGGCCAGGCCCACCTCGAACCTGACCTGGTCGTTGCCCTTGCCGGTGCAGCCGTGGGCGACCATGTCGGCGCCCCGCTCGCGGGCCACCCGGGCCAGATGCCTGACGATCAGCGGCCGGGACAGCGCGGAGACCAGCGGATAGCGGTTCATGTAGAGGGCGTTCGCCTTGATCGCGGGCAGGCAGTAGCCGGCCGCGAACTCCGCCCGCGCGTCCACCACCTCGGCGTCGGCGGCGCCGCAGGCCAGCGCCCGCTCCCGGATGGTGGCCATGTTCTCGCCGCCCTGGCCGACGTCCATCGCGACCGCGATGACCTCGGCCCCGGTTTCCTCGGCGATCCAGCCGATGGCGACGGAGGTGTCCAGGCCGCCCGAATAGGCAAGTACCACGCGCTTGGTCATGTCATATCCCTTGTCGGTGTCGTATCGGTGTCGGTGCCTGTGCTAGCCCGGGGGGCGCCCCCGGACCCCGCTGGCGCCAAGGCCGCCTTCCTTCGTCACGCGGCCTTGGCCGTTGGCCGGTCCCTGTGGGCCGCGGTCCCCTCGGCCGGCCGGGCCCCCGCCCGGCCTAGGCTCGTCGCTCCTCCGCCTTCCGTTCCGCCTGCCGCAGCAGCGCCGCGGCCACCTCGGCGCCGCCGCCCGGGTCCCGGGTGATCACCAGGACGGTGTCGTCCCCCGCGACCGTGCCGAGGATGGCGGGCCATCCGGCATGGTCGAGGGTGGAGGCGAGCAGTTGCGCGCCACCGGCCGGGGTGCGCAGCACGACCAGGTTCGCGCTGGCCTCGGCGCTGACCAGAAGCTCGGCGGCGACCCGCGGCAGCGTCCCGGTGAAGACCGCCTCGGCCTCCGCGGCGCCGACGCCGCCCGGCCGTGAGCCGGGGCCGCCCGCGCCGCCCGGCAGCGCGTAGATCAGCGCTCCGCCGGGCACGCGCAGCCGCACCGCGCCCATTTCCTCCAGGTCGCGGGACAGGGTGGCCTGTGCCACCCGGACGCCGCGGTCGGCCAGCATCGCGGCGAGTTCCTCCTGCGAGCGGACCTGCGCCTGGGCCAGGATCCCGGCGATCTGCTCCTGGCGGGCGGCCTTGGTCGCCGGGCTCACCGCCGTCACCGGACCGGCTCCGTGACCGGCCCGGCGGGAGCCGGCGCCGTGGCCTGGCCCGGGGCCTGCGCCGGGGCCCGCGCCGCGGTCGCCGCCCGGTCCAGGATGCCAGGGAACGCCGCGAGGAACGCGGCGGCCTCGGCGTCGCTGAGGATGAGCGGCGGGGCGAGCCGGATGGCATCCGGCTGCACCGCGTTCACCAGGAAACCCGCGTCGCGGCAGGCCGCCTCGACCGCGCCGGCGGCAGGCCCGGTCAGCACCGCGGCCAGCCACAGGCCCTCGCCCCTGACCCCGCCGAGCAGCGGATGAGCGGTCCCGGCGATGCCGTCCGCCAGCAGCCGGCCGACCGCCGCGGCGCGCGCCAGCAGGCCGTCGGCCTCGATCGTGTCCAGCACGGCGAGCGCCGCCGCGCACGCGACCGGGTTCCCGCCGAACGTGCTGCCGTGATCCCCCTTGCGCAGCGCGGTGCCCGCCGCGCCGAGCCCGATGCACGCCCCGATGGGCAGACCGCCGCCGAGCCCCTTCGCCAGGGTCAGCACGTCCGGCGCGACGCCCGCGGCCTGGCAGGCGAACCAGGCGCCGGTGCGGCCGATGCCGCTCTGGATCTCGTCGAGCACCAGCAGCGCGCCGGCCGCGTCGCAGGCCTCCCGCGCGCCCCGCAGGTACCCGGCGGGCGGCGGCACCACCCCGGCCTCCCCCTGGCACGGCTCGAGGATGACGGCGGCACACTCGCCGGTGACGGCTGAGGTGAGCGCCGCCAGGTCGCCGTAGGGCACGAACCTCACGTCAAACCCGAAGGGGCCAAACGGCTGGCGCAGCGCGGCCTTGCCCGTCACCGCTAGGGATCCCATGGACCGTCCATGGAAGCTGTTCTCGGCGGAGACGATGACCGGACGGGATGGGCCCTGGTGGCGGCGGGCCAGCTTGAGCGCTGCCTCGTTGGCCTCGGTGCCGGAGTTGGCGAAGAACACCCTGCCGTCGTGGCCGAGCAGCCGGAGCAGCCGTTCGGCCAGGACGACCTCGGTCTCGTGCAGGAACAGGTTGGAGGTGTGCGCGATCGCGCGCACCTGGCGGGTCACCGCCTCGGTGATCGCGGGGTGGGCGTGGCCCAACGCGCTGACCGCGATGCCGGCGATGAGGTCGGTGTAGGAGTTGCCGTCGGCGTCCCAGACCTGGCAGCCCTCGCCGCGCACCAGCGCGACCGGAGGGACGCCGTAGTTCGGCATGAACGCGGCCTCGAACCGCCGCTGAAGTTCCTCCGTGCGACTCATGAGCTTGCTCCGTCCGGGACGACCATGGTGCCGATGCCGGAGTCGGTGAAGATCTCCAGCAGCACCGCGTGCGGCTGCCTGCCATCGAGCACGTGCGCCTGGGGCACGCCGCCGCGCACCGCCCGCAGGCACGCCTCCATCTTGGGGATCATGCCGCTGCCCAGGCCGGGCAGCAGCCGTTCCAGGCTGGTCGCGGTCAGCAGGCTGATCACGTCCCCGGGCTGCCCCGGCTGGTCCCCGTCCCCCGGCCAGTCGGCGTACAGGCCCGCCACGTCGGTGAGGACCACCAGCTTGGCCGCGCCCAGGGCCACGGCGAGCGCCGCCGCGGCGGTGTCGGCGTTGACGTTGTACACCTCGCCGCCGGTGCCCCTGGCGACGCTGGACACCACGGGGATCCGGCCGTCGGCGATCAGCGCGCGCACCGCGGCGGGGTCCACGGTCTCGATCTCGCCGACCAGCCCGATGTCCACCGGGGTGCCGTCCACCACCGCGTGCCGCCTGCGCGCGGTGAACATGTTCGCGTCCTCACCGGACATGCCCACGGCGAACGGCCCATGCCGGTTGATCAGGCCCACCACGTCCCTGTTCACCTGGCCGGTGAGCACCATGCGGACCACGTCCATGGTTTCCGGCGTGGTGACCCGCAGCCCCGCGGTGAACGTGCTCGGCACGCCCAGCCGGTCCAGGTGGGCGGAGATCTGCGGGCCGCCGCCGTGCACCACCACCGGGCTGAGCCCGGCGTACCGGAGGAACACCACGTCCTGGGCGAACCCGGCACGCAGCGCGTCGTCGGTCATCGCGTGGCCGCCGTACTTGATCACCACGGTCTTGCCGTGGAAACGGTCCAGCCACGGCAGCGCCTCGATCAGGACCGCGGCCTTGGAGGTGCCGTCCCAGGGGGGCACAGCATCGCCCGGGGGACACCCCCGGACCCCCGATGGCCTGGAACCCCCGCTGGCCTTGGCCCTGCTGGCTCGGGTGAGGGACTCCCCGGCGGGCGGTGGGCTTACGGTCGCGGTCATGTCGAGTAGGCCGAGTTCTCGTGCACGTACTCGGTGGTCAGGTCGGTGGTGCGGATGGTGGCGGCGGCCGGCCCGGCGGACAGGTCCACGGTGATCGTCACGTCCCGCGGGCCCAGGTCAACCTTGGACCTGTCGTCGGCGGCGCAGCCGTTGCGGCACACCCAGACACCGTTGATCGCCACGTTGATCCGGTCCGGGTCGAACACGGCGTCCGTGGTGCCCACCGCGGACAGCACCCGGCCCCAGTTCGGATCCGCACCGGCGATGGCGCACTTGAGCAGGGCCGACCGGGCCACGGCGCGGCCTGCCGTGACCGCGTCGTCCTCGCCGGCGGCGCCGACCACCTCGATCGCGATCAGCTTGCCCGCCCCCTCGGCGTCGGCCTGCAACTGCCGGGCCAGGTCGGCACAGACACCGGTGAGCGCCCGGGTGAACCCTGCCATCTCCGGGCGCTCGCCCGACGCGCCGCTGGCCAGCAGCAGGACCGTGTCGTTGGTGGACATGCAGCCGTCGGTGTCCAGCCGGTCGAAGGTGACCCGGGTCGCCGCCCGGAGCGCGGCGTCCAGGTCAGCGGGATCCAGGTCGGCGTCCGTGGTGAGCACGCACAGCATGGTGGCCAGCGCCGGCGCGAGCATCCCCGCCCCCTTGGCCATGCCGCCGATCGTGTACCCGCCGGAACGGTGAAAGGCGATCTTGGCCACGGTGTCGGTGGTCCTGATCGCGTCCGCGGCCGCGAGGCCACCGGCCCGCGACGCCTCGGCGAGGGCCACATCCACGCCGCCGAGCAGCGGGTCCATGGGCAGCCGTTCGCCGATCAGGCCGGTTGAGCAGACGGCGATCTCGCCCGCGGAGTCAGACAGGCCCACGGCCAATCGTTCTGCTGACAAATGCGTGTCGGCGAAGCCGAGCGGTCCGGTACACGCGTTCGCGCCGCCGGAGTTGAGCAGCACCGCCCGCACCCGGCCGCCCTTGACGACCTGCTGCGTCCACAGCACCGGCGCGGCCTTCACCCGGTTGGCGGTGAACACCGCCGCGGCGGCGCGGGAGGGCCCGTCGTTGATGACCACCGCGACGTCGCGGGCACCGGAGGCCTTCAGCCCGGCGGCCACGCCTGCGGCCCGGAACCCTAGCGGTGCGGTAACGCTCACGGGGCAACTCCCTGGAAGGACAGGCCCGCGGTCTCGGGCAGGCCGAGCATGAGGTTGGCCGCTTGGACCGCCTGGCCGGCCGCGCCCTTGCCGAGGTTGTCGAGGGCGGCGACGACCACCGCCCGCCCGGCGTGCGGGTCGGCGGCGGCCTGCAGGTGCGCCATGTTGGAACCGTTCGTCGCCGCGGTGGCCGGCCAGCGGCCCTCGGGGAGCAGCCGGACGAACGGTTCGCCGTCGTAGGCGGCCGCCAGCGCCTCCCGCAGCGCCCCGGTGGCCGTGCCCGGGTCGCCCAGCCGCGCGGTGCAGGTCGCGAGGATGCCCCGGGGCATCGGGGCCAGCATCGGGGTGAACGACACGACCGGCTCGCCGCCACCGCGAGGTTCCGGGCCGTGGGGTCCGGGGGCGTGCCCCCAGGCCAGCACGCGCGATGGGGCCGGCCGGCTTGCCGGCCAGGCGCCATCGGCGCCCCGGGGGGTTCCAGGGGGGTCGCCCCCCCAGGCCAGCACGCGCGATGTGGCCTGCCGGCTTGCCGGCCAGGCGCCATCGGCGCCCCGGGGGGTTCCAGGGGGGTCGCCCCCCCTGGCCAGCACCGCGCGCAGCGCCTGCTCGATCTCCGGCGTGTGCCGGTGCGTGCCGCCGGCCTGGTAGGCCGCCATCGCGCCGATGACCTCGGTGGCCAGCAGCGCCGCCGACGGGGAGCGGCCGGCCCCGGAGGTGCCGGAGGCGGCCACGATCACGATGTCGCCCGGATCGGCCAGGCCCGCGGCGAGCAGCGGCGCGAGGGCCAGGATGGCCGCCGTCGCGTAACAGCCGGGCGAGGCCACCCGCCGCGCGCCGGCGATCCGCTCCCGCGCCCCGGGCAGTTCGGGCAGTCCGTAACACCACTGGCCGGCGTGCGGGGTCCGGTAGTACGCCGACCACGCCCGCGGGTCGGCGAGGCGGAAGCTGGCGCTGAGGTCCACCACGGGGACGCCGTCGGGCATGGCGGCGCTGACCGCAGCCGACTCCTCGTGCGGGAGCGCGAGGAACACCAGGTCCGCCGAGGACAGCCGGGCCGGGTCGAGGGGCTCGAAGGCATGGTCCGCGAACTGCGCCAGGTGCGGGTGGCTGTCGGTGACCGGTGTTCCCGCGCTCGTCGCGGCGGCGAGCGGCCCGGGTTCCAGATCCGGGTGCCCGGCGATGATGCGCAGCAGTTCCCCGCCCGCGTAGCCGCTGGCGCCCGCCACCGCCACCCGGACACCCATGAGTTCTCCCGATCTGATCGCTATCCGGGCACGGCCCCTGCCTCTGTGAGAGATTATGCATTAGGTTCGCTAAATATGCAACGCGGATGCCCGGAGTGCCTGGCCGGCTTGCGTCGCGGCCGGGGCGTCGGGATGCCAGAGCGCCCTGGTACAGGGCATGATGTTGGCGCGGGAAGGAGGCCCTCATGCGCCGTCACGCGCGCGCCGTCGCCGCGGGCGTCCTGGCGGTGCTTGCCGCCAGCGTGGTGACGGGCTGCGGGGGCCCGCCGGGGAAGCAGGCCACCACCGCGGCCGGGGGCGGCTCCGGTTCCGCCGTGCCCGCCACCCGGTGCGGGATGGTACGCACGGCGGCGGGAGTCCCGGTCGACGTGGAGGTCACCGGCCAGGCCACGTGCCAGGAGGCCATGACGGTGGAGCGCGACTACACCCGCGCGCTTGCATCGGGCAAGGTCCCCGGCAACGGCGGCGGCGCGCCGGTCACCATCCATGGCTGGGTCTGCCAGGGCTACGACACCCCGCAGGTGCTGGCGACGGGCCGCGCCTCCGCCTGCCGGAAGCACGGGCTGCGGATACTCGCGGTACTGCCCTCGCCCAGCCCCTCGCCGTCCTCCTGACGGCGGCTCTTCCTGGCCGACCGGGGTGCGCGGAGGGCGGCGCGCTAGGAGGCCTGGATGACCCGGGTGACCGGGCCGGGCTGCTCGGCGGCACCATCAGCGGGCGCACCCGCCGCCTCGTGCGCGCCCGCGCCGAACCTCGCGTTCTCGGTGACCACGCAGACCTGATTCCGCCCGTTGCGTTTGGCCTGGTACAAAGCTCCGTCCGCGGCGGCCAGAAGCTCGGTAAGCTGGGCTCCGCTGCTGCTGTCCCACCGGGCACCGAGCGCAGCGACTCCGATCGAGATGCTGAGCCTAACCGGCTCGGACTCGGCGTCGTCGCTGACAGTAATGGGCATACTCCCGATGTGGGCTCGGATGCGTTCCGCGATGCGGTAGGCGTCCAGTGCCTTCGCCTGGGGCAGCAACAGCGCGAACTCCTCGCCGCCAAACCGCCCTACCAGGTCGTACTCCCGGAGAAAGATCGGCAAGGCACGAGCGACGGTTCGGAGCGCACGGTCCCCGGCCAGGTGCCCAAAGGAGTCGTTGACCGCCTTGAAGTGATCGATGTCAATGAGAGCGACGGCCAGGGAGGTGTGAGTACGAACCGCGCGGGCAACCTCCGTGGCCGCCTCACGCTCCCAGGTGCCCGCGTTGAGCAGGCCGGTCTTGGTGTCGACACGGGAGGCGTTGACGAGTTGAACGTGGCGGAACGAGCGCTGCAGCAGCGTCACGAACGGGAAGGCGAACAGGATCGTCAGGGGGGTGACCGCGACGCCCAGGGTGACCAGGACGGCCACGCACAGCTCGGCGACGTCGTTCTGGACGCTCTCGCGCGCAAGGTAAAGCTCGCGCAGGGTCACCGTCGGATCGGCGCCCTTGATCGCCGGGAACACCAGGCTGGTGTTGACGGTCCACAGCGTCACCGCGGCCACCGCGACGGCCGCGAGCCACAGGGTGGCCGGGGAGCCGATGCCCGGGGCCATCCCGATCCGCTGGCCGGTGATCGCGTGGAACACCAGGGAGGCGCTGGCGTTCGACAGGCCCATGACCGCCGCGCTGAACACCCGCCGGTGCAGGGGAATGCGCCGGATGCGCAGCTGGGTGAGGGTGAAGCGGAAGATCGGCGCCACCAGCGCGTAGACGGGGGGCAGCAGGATCGCCAGCGGCAGCTCCCAGACGCCGTAGACGTCCTTGATCATCCCGGCATTTTCCCCGGTCCGCTTCGTCAGCTCCACGGTCAGCGCCGTACAGAGCAGGAGGGCGCCGCACAGCCACAAGTTGCGCGAGGGCTGCGGCCACGGCTCGGCGACGACAGCCACGGCGATCGCGATCACATAGACCGCGGTGACGAGGCCGATGAAGGCCACCAGCCAAGGGCGGAGCCGCCAGACTGGCCACCCCGACACTGCATGCCGGTGCTCTCGCACACGTTTGCAGCGCTCGGCGCCCATCCATTCCTCCTTGGCCGACGTTCGGGCACGGGCCGCCCGCCCCGCACGGCTTACGAGACAGCGATGACCCGTATTGTCACAGAGAGCATGTGCCCGATGTCAAGCCCTCATTACTCACTGATACCGAGAATTAGGGATGCTCACGAAATCTTGATACCAAGGTTACCGAACGCAACCAAGATCGGGCTCCCCCGTCCCCGCTCCTCAGTGACTAACTCGGTATAAGCCGGGCATCACAGTGACCTTGTGACATATGCCGTGTATACACATACCCGACCGACGAGATCATGTCACCTGCAAGGAAGGAGCACCCGCGATGCGCGGAACCAGCTGGGGCTAGACCCAGGCTCACCACACCCGCGACCACCTGCCCAGGAAGGAGCACCCGCGATGCGCGGAACCAGCTGGGGCTAGACCCGGGCTCACCATCCGAACCATCCGCCACTAGCAGAAGGAGAACCCGCGATGCGCGGAACCAGCTGGGGCTAGACCCGGGCTCACCATCCGAATCATCCGCCACTAGCAGAAGGAGCACCCGCGATGCGCGGAACCAGCTGGGGCTAGACCCGGGCTCACCACCCGAATCATCCGCCACTAGCAGAAGGAGAACCCGCGATGCGCGGAACCAGCTGGGGCTGACCCGGTATGCACCGGTCGGCGCGGCTGAACCGATCAGCGCGCCCGTAGCCGGCTGAAGGCGATAGCGATGGCAGCGACCGCGCCGACCGCGCCACTGACCGCTATCACGAGACTCGGGGCATAGTGCTCAGTCGCTGCCCCCGCGATGACTATGGCCACACCTTGGCCGAGACTCATGCCGCCTTGGGCGATGCCAAACGCCTGACTGCGCTGCCGCGCCGGGGCCGCGGCGACAAACGAAGCATTCGCGGCAAGCTGGAAGCAGTCGAACGTGCCGCCGAGCGCCAGCAGCACCAGCGCGATGGGAAGCGGCGGATGGAAAGCAAACAGGACAAGGACGCCGCAGGCCGCCATGGCCAGCGGGCTCATCCACCGCACCCGCCTCGCCGGGGCGACGAGCCGGCTGAAGGCGATCGCCCCCACCGACGCTCCTAGCGCCGGCGCGGCCAGGATGAACCCGACGGCCACCGCTCCGCCGCCCAGGGTCGCCGCGAGCGGCGCGGAGACTCCCTCAGGAACGTTGTAGAAGGCGGCCAGCCAGCCAAGGAGCATCGGGATCCGCAGCGCAGGGCTGGCGAACACCAGCCGGAGGCCCGCGAGCAGGCCGCCGCCCGTGCCGGATCCGCGCTCCGCGACCGCCCGGGCCGCGGGCCAGTGCCGCACCCAGATGCGGATGATCAGGGCAGAGAGCGCGAACGTCGCGGCGTCGATGAGCAGCGAGGCCCGGACGCCGAAGAGCCCGACGACGGCGCCCCCGGCGGCGAATCCCAGTACCTGGGCGAACTGCAACGTGGTGAGGGTGACCGCGGTCCCGAGCACATACAGGTCCCCGGTCAGGATGTCCGGGTACAGGGCGGCGCGGGCCGACAGGAACGGCGCCCCGACCATGGTCACCAGGAACAGCAGCACGACAAGCACGGCGATCGGTATCCCGGACACCGCCATGACGGCTACCAGCGCGACCCGGATCAGGTCGCAAGCGATCATGACACGCCGCCGGGGGAACCGGTCGGCCAGGCCAGCGAGCGTGATCCCGCCGAAGAACGCCGGCACCACGCTCGCCGCGAAGGTCACGGCGGCGAGCAGGGCCGAGTGGGTGCGGTCGAAGACGAGCAAGGTCAGCGCGACCCGGGCAAGCTGGTCACCCGCGACGGACAGGACCTGCGCCAGCCACAGCGCGCGGAACTCGCCTATCGCGAAGACCGCACCGAACGTTGCCTTGATGGGTGCCGCGTCCGATCCTGGCGCGCCTAGCGTGGACCGCTCCTGCGCGCTGGCTTCCGGGCTGATGGCGATTCCTCCGTGTGCGGGACTGGTGCTGGGCCAGGATTGCGGGAACGGGCCGGCGTGCCGGACAAGACTGCATAAAGCGCTATCGCCATCGCAGCCCGTCGCATCGGTTGCTGTCAAGCACTAGACAGTGACCCTGCGCCGGCCCAGCGCGGACCGTTGCCCGTGCCCGCTACAAGCAGGAACGCGCCAGCACACCCCCTGCGGCCGAAGGGCCGGGCGACCCGCGCCCGGCGCGTGTTACCTGATTGTTATGTCATACCTGATCACGGCACTCCGCGATGCAAGCCGGTTTCCGATCATCACAACTGACCGGCGGTTGCCGCGGTTCTCGCAGGAAATCGGCTATCGGGCGGAGCCGTTCTCATTGTCTGCCGGACCCGGCCGGCGGCAACAAGGCCCGGCCGGGCGGGCCAGCGCTAGCTCCGCGGATCCGCGCCGCCGGCGGGTACCGGTTCCGCAGGCGGCGGAACCGGTAGCGCCGGGTCAGCTCCCGTCGCGGAGCACGGCACCGACGCGGCGGGCCGCCTCGGCCACCGCGGCGTCCCTGGCGGCGCTGGTCTCCTCGTCGGTGAGGGTGCGGTCCGGCGCGCGGAAGCGCAGCCGGTAGGCGAGGGACTTGTTCCCCTCCCCCACCTGCTCGCCGGTGTAGATGTCGAAGAGCCGGACGTCCTCCAGCAACCCTCCGCCATCCCCGGCAGCCGACGAAGCCCCGGCGGCCAGCGCGGCCTGCACCTGCGCGGCGGGCACCGCATCCCGCACCACCAGCGCGACGTCCTGCGTCGCGACCGGGTAGGCGGAGATCGCCGGCGCCTGGGCCGGTGGCAGCGCCGCGGCCGCTGACTCGATGACCGACAGGTCCAGTTCCATCGCACAGGTGCGGTCCGGCAGCCGGAAGGCCTGGATCACCCGCGGGTGCAGTTCCCCGGCGTGGCCGATGAGCTGGTCCTCCCCGTCCGCGCCGGTGATGTGGACCGCCGCGCACCGGCCCGGGTGCCAGGGCGCGTGCTGATCCTGCTCGATGCGGCAGGCCACCCCGCTCACCCGGAGCACCTCGCGGGCGGCCTCGACGGCGTCCGGCCAGCCGGCCTGCCGGCCCGTCCCCCACCAGCCCGGTGCCTCCCGGTTCCCGGCCAGCACCGCGCCCGCGTGCAGCGGCTGGGCGGGCAGGGCGGACTGCATCTCGGTGACCTCGGCCACGGTCGGCCCGCGGTCCACCCGCGGGATGGGGGCGACGCCCTGGCCGCCGGTGCCGAGCCGGAACACCAGGCCCAGCTCGTACAGGGCCAGGTCGCCGAAGCCGCGCCCGGCGTTGAAGGCCAGCACCCGCAGCAGGCCGGGCAGCAGGGTGGTCCGCAGGAACGGCTCGTCCTCGCTCAGCGGGTTGGCGATCCGCGGCGCCCGGCGGCGCGGATCCCCGGCGGGAAGCTGCAGCCGCTCGTAGTCGGCGGCCGAGCCGAACGGCTGGCCGAGCACCTCGACGTAGCCCGCCCCGGCGAGCGCGCGGCCTGCCGAGCGGCGCAGCCGCTGGGCGCCGGTCAGCCCCTTCCCGGCGGCGGCGCGGGGCATCCGGACCGGCACGTTCTCGTACCCCTCGAGCCGGATCACCTCCTCCGCCAGGTCGCTGGGGTACCGCAGGTCCTGGCGCCAGGACGGCGGGACCACGGTGAGGACCTCCGGGCCGCTCTCGTGCTTGCCGTGGTCTCGCCGGGTATGCCGGTTCAGGCTCGCGCTCCGGGCCCCGGCGCCCCGACCGGCCCCGGCGCCCGGCTCGCCGGCCGGGGCGCCGTCCGCCGGGTCGCCGGCGTCCCCGGCCGGCCCGGTCACCGCGCAGCCGACGTCGCGCAGCCGCTTGATCACGGTGGCCTTCTGGTACGACAGCCCGGCCACCCGGCCGGGATAGTCCACCGGCAGCCGGATCGTCACCGGGGGCACCTCGGCCTGCGCGTGGGTGCAGCCGGGCACCAGGGCCGCCGCGCCCAGCTCGGCCAGCAGCGCCGCCGCCTTCGCCGAGGCGCGCAGCGGAAGCTCCCGGTCCACCTCCCGCTCGAAGCGGTAGGACGCCTCGCTGAACAGCCGGTGCCGCCGGCTCATCCTGGCCGTTCCCCGGGCGGAGAAGTGCGCCGCCTCGATCACCAGGTTCACCGAGGACTCGGAGATCTCGGTGGCCAGGCCGCCCATGGTGCCGGCCATCGAGATCGGCCCTGATTCGTCGGTGATCAGGATGTCGTCGGGGTCAAGCTCGCGGACGACGTGGTCCAGGGTCTCCAGCCGCTCGCCCGGCCGTGCCCGCCGCACCACGATCGGGCCGATCAGCCGGTCGCGGTCGAAGGCGTGCAGCGGCTGCCCGAGCTCGATCATCAGGTAGTTGGTGACGTCGACCGCCAGCGACACCGCGCGCATGCCGGCCCGGGCCAGCCGCACCCGGATCCACAGCGGGGTCGGCGCGGACGGGTCGAGGCCGCGCACCTCCCGCAGCACGAACCGGTCGCAGGCGGCCGGGTCGCCGATGCTCGCCGGGTACACCTCCGGCGAGACCATCCCGACGTCGGCGGGCAGGCCCTGGTCCGCCGGGTCGGTGTAGCCGGCCTCGAACGCGGTGGCCAGTTCCCGGGCCAGGCCGCGCACCGACAGCGCGTACCCCAGGTTCGGGGTCACCCCGATGTCGAGCACGTCATCGGCCAGCCCGGCGTAGCCGGCGAAGTCCTCGCCCAGCGGGGCGCCGGGCGCCAGCACCATGATCCCGGAGTGGTCGTCGCCGATGGCGAGCTCGGCGGCCGAGCAGATCATGCCCTCCGACATCCGGCCGTACGCCTTCTTCGCGCCGATCTCGAAGCCGCCGGGCAGCACCGCGCCCGGCGGCGCGAACGGCACCCGGTCGCCGACCGCGAAGTTGGCCGCGCCGCAGATCACGTCGCGCTCGGACGCGCCGGTGGTCACGTGGCAGTACCTGATCGGCTTGCGGAACCCGGTCAGCTCCTCGATGGCGGTGACCTCCGCCACCACGACCCCGGCGATGTCGCGGCCGACGGACTCGACGGACTCCACCTCGAGGCCCGCGGCGGTCAGCCGCCTGGCCACCTCCGCGGCCGGAACCGACTCGTCAACGGGCGCGTACTCGCGCAGCCAGGACAGTGGGACGCGCATCAGTCCGCCACCCCCAGTGCCCGGCTGAACCGCACGTCGCCCTCCAGGGTGTCCCTGATGTCGGTGACCCCGTGCCGGACCATGAGCGTGCGCTCGATGCCGAGCCCGAACGCGAAACCGCTGTACCGGTCCGGGTCGATGCCGCAGGCGATGAGCACCTTGGGGTTGACCATCCCGGCGCCGGCCAGCTCGATCCAGCCCTGCGACCGGCACACCCGGCACGGGTCGCCGCCCCGGGCAGAGGCGCCGCGGCAGATGTGGCACTCCATGGACACGTCCATGCCGGGCTCGACGAACGGGAAGAAGTCCGGCCGGATCCTGGTCCGCAGCCCCTCGCCGAACATGGCGTCCACGAACGACCGGATAGCGCCGCGCAGGTCGGCCATGGTGAGCCCCTCATCCACGGCCAGGCACTCGATCTGGTGGAACACCGGGCTGTGCGTGGCGTCGAGCGGATCGGTGCGGAAGCACTTGCCCGGGCTGACCACGTACACCGGCAGCGGGCGGGTCAGCAGCGCGCGGATCTGCACCGGTGAGGTGTGCGTGCGCAGCACGGTGCCGGAGTGGCCGCCGTCCGGCCCGGCCACGAAGATCGTGTCCTGCATCTCCCGGGCCGGGTGGTCGGGCGGGAAGTTCAGCGCGTCGAAGTTGTACCACTCGGCCTCGACCTCGGGCCCCTCGGCGATCTCGTACCCCATGCCCACGAACACGTCGGCGAGCCGTTCGCCCACGGTGGTCACCGGGTGCCTGGCCCCGGCCGGGCGCCGGTCCCAGGGCAGGGTCACATCGACGGTCTCCTCGACCAGCACCCGCTGGTCGCGCTCGGCCTCGAGTTCGGCCTGCCGGGCGTCGAGCGCCTGCCGGACCTCGCGGCGGGCGGCGCCGACCCGCTGGCCGGCCTTCGCCCTGGCCCGCGGCGGCAGCGCCCCGATCTCGGCGTTGGCGAGGGCGAGCGGCGACCGGTCCCCGGCGTGCGCCAGCCGGGCGGCCTTCAGCCCATCGAGTGTGCGCGCCCCGGCGATGCCGGCGAGCGCCTCCTTCAGCGCGGCGGCGACCTCTTCCGGAGACAGCGCGGTCACCTCCACCGGGTCGTATTGCTTGTTCGGTGCGGACATGCGGTTCGCCATCCCTCACGGGCTCTGCTTGTCAGGTATCGGTAGGTCGCATGGCAAAGCGGAATTTGTGCCATACGCAGGCGCGTGCGACTGTAGCCCGCCTGCCTGCCCTTGTCCCGGGGAGCCCCGCTAGTGAGGCTTATCCGTACTCGGGCTGGCTGGCGGGCATGGTAAATCGGAACTCGGCGCCGCCCTCCGGGGCCCGCTGCACGGTGATCGCGCCGCCGTGCGCCTCGACCAGCCCCTTGACGATGTAGAGGCCGAGTCCGGCGCCGCCGCGGCGCTTGGCCCGCCAGAACTGACGGAAGACCCGCGGCACGAGTTCCGGCGCGACGCCGTCACCCTCGTCCCGCACCGAGACCGCGATGCCCCCGCCCGCGCCGACGACGGCGCGGGCTCCAGCGGCTTCCAGCGGCTCCACCACGACAGTTACGGTACCAGCACCGTGCCGGACGGCATTCTCAATAAGGTTCCCGAGGATCTGGTCGACCTTGTCCGCGTCGAGCCAGGTCTCGGGGAGCCGGTCGGAGATCACCACCCGGTACCGGTCGGCCGGGTCGCCGGCCGCCACCCGGCCGGCGACGAGCTTCTCCACCCGCTCCGGGACGCTGACGAGCTGCCGGTGGACCTCCATCCGGCCCGACTCGATCCGCGACACGTCAAGCAGTTCGGTGATGAGCCTGGTGACCCGGTCCGCGTCGGCGTTGACGGTCTCCAGCATCACTTTCTTCTGGTCGTCGGTGAACCGGCCCCATTTCGCCAGCAGCGTGGCGGTGAAGCCCTTCACGCTGGTCAGCGGGGAGCGCAGTTCGTGGGCCACGGTGGACACCAGGTCGGCGCGGCTGCGCTCCAGGCGGGCCCGCTGCTGGGCCCCGCGCAGCATGATCACCAGCCGCTGCACCTCGCCCGCGGCGGGCGCCGGATGGCCGGGGTGGCGCTGTTGCAGTGTGGCCCAGCGCGGCGCCCGCACGTAGGACACGGTGACCATCAGTTCGGTCCCGTCGGCGAGGAATAGCGGCATCTCGGGGTGCCGGCTGCGGATGGACAGCCCGCCGTACGGGTCGGCACAGGCCCACCAGGATCGCCCGTCGGCGTCACGCAGCGGCAGGATCTGCCGCACGTCCGCGCCGATCGCGGCCCGGACCGGCTGCCCGGTCAGCCGGGCGGCGGCGCGGTTGAACACCGTGACCCGGCCGGCGTGATCGGCGATGACCAGGCCGTCGGGAAGTTCGTCGGCACACACCATCGAGCTGATCAGGACCGGGCCCGGCGCCGGGACGGGGTGGTCCGCCGCCGCCCTTCCCAGGCTCAGGGCAGCCGACAGCAAGGCTGCCGGACTCTGATCCAGCGGCCTGTCCCCGGGCACCGCATGCCCGTTCACGCGCGTCCCTGCCTCCGTCCGGCATGTGCCGCCTGTCGTGGCCCGGTCCCCCAACCCGGCCGCTGGCTTCACGTGGCCCACCCCCGCCGGCCACCTGGCTCGGAGCGTCCGGCGCGGGCACCGCCGCGGTCGCGGCGCACCCTCACCAGGCGCTCTTCATGACGCAATGTGATCAGACTCTAGCGCGTTGCGGGTGCCGCATGGCAGCCCCCTCCCGCGTTACTGCGCTGTGCCCGGGCCGAGGCGTACAGGCACACCGCGGCGGCGGCGGCCAGGTTAAGGCTCTCTGCCCGCCCATATATCGGCACGGCGACAGTTTCGTCGGCCAGCGCCAGGATGTCGTCCGGCAGGCCCCATGCCTCGTTGCCGAACAGCCAGGCCGTCGGCTCGCCGAGCACTCCCCGTGGTTCCACCTGGTCCAGCGGCTGGCCGGTCCGCCCGTCCGCCGCGAGCACCCGCAGGCCCGCCGCGCGGAGCCGGCCGACCGTGTCCGCCACCGGGCCGCCGAGCACCACGTCCAGGTGGAAGATGCTGCCCGCGGACGCGCGCACGCACTTGCTGTTGTACGGATCGACCGAGGCGTCGGAGAAGACGACACCGCCCGCCCCGGCCGCGTCCGCGGTGCGCAGCACCGTGCCCGCGTTGCCCGGGTCCCTGACGTTGGCGAGGACGGCCGCCAGCCGCGGCGCGGCGCTGGCGAGCGCGGGCAGTGGCACGTCCACGAACCGGCAGACGGCGAGGACGCCCTGAGGCGTGACGGTCTGCGCGAGCTCGGCCATGACCTCGCCGCTCACCACGTGCACCGGGGCACCCTGGCGGCCGGCCCGCGCGGCCAGCCCGCCGTGCCGGGACCGGGCCGCGGCGGTGAGGAACAACTCGGTCACCACACCGTCGCGGGCGAGCGCCTCGCCCACCGCCTGGGGGCCCTCGGCCAGGAACGACCTGGCCCGCAGCCGCAGTGCCCGCTTGCCGAGCTGCCGGGCAGCCTTCACCCTGGGTGAGCGGATGCTGGTCAGCTCCGGACCGGAGAGCTCAGCCATCCGGCTCACCCACGGCGGTGCTGCCCTCAGGCAGCGGCGTCGGCGATCGGTTCCGGCAGCGCGTCCTTCGCCACCTTGACCAGCCCGGAGAACGCGGCCGGGTCCGACACGGCGAGTTCGGCGAGCATCCGCCGGTCCACGTCGACACCGGCGGCCTTCAGGCCCTGGATGAACCGGTTGTAGGTGATTCCGTCCGCCCGCGCGGCAGCGTTGATGCGCTGGATCCACAGCCGGCGGAACGCGCCCTTGCGGTCCTTGCGGCCCGTATAGGCGTAGGTCATCGAGTGGAGCATCTGCTCCTTGGCCTTGCGGTACATCCGAGACCGCTGGCCGCGGTACCCGCTGGCCCGCTCAAGCACCACCCTGCGCTTCTTGTGGGCGTTGACCGCCCGCTTCACGCGTGCCACTTTTACTCCCTGGAGGCGGGCTGGGCTACTTAGCCAGCAACTTCTTGATCTTCTTGGCGTCCGCGGGGGCGAGCGTCACTTCGCCAGCCAGCCGCCGGGTGACCCTGCTCGACTTGTGCTCGAACAGGTGCTTGCGGTTCGCGCGACGGCGCAGCACCTTTCCGGTACCGGTCAGCCGGAAGCGCTTGTTCGCCCCGCTGTGCGTCTTCATCTTTGGCATGCTCGCCGTCGTCTTTCGTCTCCTGCGCGCCTGCGGCGCGGCTTCACCGTGCGTGTCGCGCTCGGCGGGGTTCCCGCCGTTCGCCTGCGTTGCCTTCCCATCGTCCATCCGCGTTACCGCGGACCTGCTGTCCTCATCGCGGCCCGGCTGCCCGCCGCACCGGCCGCTACTCATGCGGCCGGCCGGGCTGCTGGCCCAGCCATCGCTGGCAGTAGCGGCCTGCCGACAGTGACCTACCTGGCAGTGGCCTGCTCGGGCGCACTGCCTGGTGGGCCAGGGCAGCTCAGCCCCTGGCGCTGGCCTTCGGCGCGGCCGCCACCCGTGCGGCGCCCGCCCGGGCCGCCGAGGCCGGCCGGGGCTGTGCATCCCCAGTCGTCTTCCGGGCCTCGGTGGCGCTCGCGGCCTCGGTGGCGCTCGCGGCCTCGGTGGCGCTCGCGGCCTCGGTGGCGCTCGCGGCCTCCGTGGCGCTCGCGGCCTCGGCCGGCTCGCTTGCCCCGGCAGGTTGCTCGCCCGCGTCCGCGTCCCGCACGGCCGCGCTGGCCGCGCTGGCCGCGCTGGCCGCGTCGGCCGCGCGTGACCGCGAAACCGCACGCTCAGGGTGCTGAGCGTCGCGGACCGCCCGCTCGGCGCGGGCCTCGCTACGGGCCTCGCTCTTCCTCCGGTGCGGCCCGATCACCATGATCATGTTGCGGCCGTCCTGCCGGGGCTGCGATTCCACGAAACCCAGTTCCTCGACGTCGCCGGCGAGGCGCTGGAGCAGCCGGAAGCCGAGTTCCGGCCGGGACTGCTCACGCCCGCGGAACATGATCGTCACCTTGACCTTGTCTCCCTGCCGCAGGAACCGCTCGACGTGGCTCTTCTTCGTCCCGTAGTCGTGCGGATCGATCTTCGGCCGGAGCTTGATCTCCTTGATGATCGTTTGTGCCTGGTTCTTGCGCGATTCCCTGGCCTTGAGCGCGGACTCGTACTTGAACTTTCCGTAGTCCATGAGCTTGCAGACCGGCGGCCGGGCTGTGGGTGCCACCTCGACCAGGTCGAGGTCGGCTTCCTGGGCCAGCCGGAGCGCATCGTTGATGCTTACGATTCCCACCTGCTCGCCGGCCGGGCCGACAAGCCTGACTTCGGGAACCCTGATGCGCTCGTTAATGCGTGGTTCGACGCTGATGTGACCTCCTTGGCTCTCCTGTTGTCCCGCCCCCGCGCCGGCAGAGACGGCCGACCCGCCGGTGATACCTCCCCCGCAGGCTTGCCGCCATACGCAAAAGGCCCCGCATGCCGCGCACGCGGAGCCCACCCTTCCCGTGTCCGTGGCCGACCCGAGGGGCGGCACGCGCACACAGACCCGGAACGCCACGGCCCCTGGCACCGCGCTGTCGCACGACACCGGATCCGCCGCATCCGGCCTGCCCGCCAGGACCCTGGCGGGCGTACCCGCCGACCCGGTGGCCGGCCAGGTGGGAGGTGGTCCTCCGCTTACGCGCCTGCACGGTGTTACCCGGCTGGTCGTCAGGCAAGGTTAACAGCAATCCGGCGTAACCAGGTATTCCGCGGTCGCCATGCACTCCTTCCCCCGGGGCTGGCCATTGCGGGGTGGGAGGAACCTTTGCCTCAGTAGACATCAGCCACCACGTGCGCTGGCAAGAAACCCTGGCACCGCGTCAACCACACGCCATGTCCAGCCAGGTCCCCAGCCAGAGAGAGTGGCGAGAAGCGAGAGAGGGTTAGCGGCTTAGGGCGGATTCGCCGGCTTGGCGCATGGCGGGCAGCGGGGCCGGTTTGCCGGTCATCAGGGTGACCTGGCCGGCGGCCTGGTGCAGGAGCAGGGCGAGGCCGCCTGCCACGGGGATGTCAGCCTTGCGGGCGGCCTCGGCCAGGGCGGTCGGCCAGGGGTGGTAGACCACGTCGAGGAGATGGCGCGGGACCAGGTGGCCACGGGCAATTCGTCCTGCATAAATATCCGCGGCACCGGCGGGGACGGTCGAGATGACGACGCCGGGAGCGGTGACCGCGGGATCGCCGAAGCCGGTGAGGGTGACCGTGACGCCGAGCCGCGCGGCGGCGGCCAGCAGGTCCCGGGCGCGGTCCGGGTCGCGGGCCGCCACGGTCACCCGCGGCGCGCCCAGGCCGCGCGCGGCGGCCAGCGCGGAGCAGGCGGTGGCGCCGGCGCCGAGGATCAGCACCGCCGGCCGCCCGGGGGCCGGGTCCGGCGGGCCGGTGACGCCGGCCTCGGCGAGCGCGGCGATCATGCCGGGCACATCGGTGTTGTGCCCGTGACGGCGGCCGCCGCGGAACACCACGGTGTTCGCGGCGCCCACCTCGCGCGCCAACGGCTCGGTCTCATCGAGCAGCGGCAGCACGGCGCGCTTGAGCGGCATGGTCAGCGACAGCCCGGCCCAGCCCGGCCCGCAGGCGTCCAGCACGGCGGGCAGCCGCGTTTCGTCGCACTCGATCGCCTCGTAGGACCAGCCGGCCAGGCCGAGCGCCTGGTAGGCGGCCCGGTGCAGCACCGGTGACAGCGAATGCGCGATGGGCGCGCCAAGAACCGCGGCTCTCACCCGGAGGAGCTTAGAGCATGTCCCGTAGGTCATTCAGCCTGCTGCGCGACTGCCGGACGGGCGGCTCGCTGCGTTGTCGTCGTCGCCCATAGAAACCGCTATGGGCTCCTCCTCCGCCTTGCGATCCATCCCGCCGGACAGCCGCTCGCGACGGCATAGACCTACGAGACACGCTCTGGGGCATGCCTAGTGATGGGTCGCGTTGTAGTGGGCCAGCTCCTGCTGGAAGGTCTGGAACACCGTGAAGCTGTTGGTGAACTTGGTCAGCCCGGTCTTCGGGTTGACGGTGAGGAAGTACAGCCAGTCGTCGCTTGTCGGTGCCGGGTGCAGCGCGGCTTGGATGGCGGCGTCGCCGGGGCTGTCGATCGGCCCGGGGGGCAGGCCCAGGTGCAGGTAGGTGTTGTACGGCGACTTGGTGTTCTGGGTCTGCGCGACCGTGACGTCCGCGGCCCTGGAGTGCCTGGCGTACAGCACCGTGGTGTCGAGCTGGAGGTTCATCTTGGCGTTCAGCCGGTTGTAGATCACCCGGGCGATCTTCGCCAGGTCCTGCGGGCGCTTGCCCTCGGCCTGGATCAGGCTGGCGACGATGATCGCGTCACCCTCGGTGATCTGGTCGTGGGCCGCCACCGCGGGGAGCTTGACGCTCTGCGCCTCCTGGTTGAACCGCAGCACCATGGCCCGCAGCACCTGGATCGGCTGGGTGCCGGGCTGGATGGTGTAGGTGGCCGGGAACAGATAGCCCTCCGGGTTGCCCTTGGCGTAGGAGGGCAGGCCCAGGGCCGAGACGTCCTTGATCGCCTGCTGGTAGCCCTTCAGGTTCCCGGTGACCTTCCCGAGGGTCGCGGTGACCTCGGACAGCCGCTGCCCTTCAGGGATCACCGCCTTGAGCACGATCCGGGAGGAGGGCTTCAGCAGCAGCGCGAACGCCAGCGCGGCGGACATGTGCTTGTGCAGCCGGTAGTAGCCCGGCTCGAGGGCGCTGCCGTGGCCGCTGGACTTCGCCGCGTTGGAAAAGGCCCGCACGCTGGCGACCACGCCCTGGTTCACCAGTTGCTGGCCGACCATGGTGGCGGTTTCGCCGGACTTGATATGGACCGTGACGTTGCCGGTGCCCGCGCCGGTGTAGTCCGGCGGGTGCAGGTAGTTGTGCCAGACGTAGAAGAAGCCGCCGCCGGCGACGCCGATCACGATCGCCAGGACGGTAAGCGCGATCCACGGCGCGGCCCGGCGCATGGCGCTCTTGCGCTTGGGCGGCCTGCCGCGCGGCCGGCTGGGCGGAGGCTTGCGGCCGCCGCGTTCGCGGGGCGCGCGGTCCCCCGCGGGCCCGCGCCCGCGGGCACGCCGGAAGTCCGTGTCCTCGCTGAACCCGGGCAGGACGCCGTCGCCGTACTGGTCATCCCCCCAGGCCTGGTCCTCGTCCACGTCGCCGTACCAGCCCCCGCGGTCACCATACCCATGATCATCGGGGTCTTCACGAAGCGCCTGGCCGTACCGGTCGCGCTGTGGTTGTGGCTGGTCACGGTAGTCATCGGCGGGCTGATAGCCGGTGTCGCCGCCGGGATAGCCGTCGTCCGGCCCGGCCGGGTAGCCGCCCTGGCCCGGGTAACCGGGCTCATCGGCGTAGCCGCCCTGGCCCGCGTAGTCGTCGTCGCCGGCATAGCCCTGCCCGGGGTAGCCGGGGTCCGCCGGGTAATCGCTGCCCGGATAGCCGGGGCCGCCGGAATAGCCCTGCTCCGCCGGGTAGTCCTGCTCCCCGGGGTAGCCGGGCCCGGTGCGGTAATCGTCGTCGTAGCCGGTCCCGGCGGTGTAGTCGCCGCCGAGCGGATCGTCGGCGGGCGGGTAGCCGCCGCCGCGGCGGCCGCCAGCGGGGCCGCGCGCCGGGAAGCTGTCGCCGTAACCGGGCTCGTCGTAGCCGCCGCCCGTGCCGCCGTGCGCCGGGTGCTCACCGCTGTCGTAGCCCGCGCCGCTGTGCCCGGAACCGGTGCGCAGGTAGCGGGTGTCGTCCTCGCCGGGGTGCCCGCCCGCATGGCGGGCGGCCGGGTAACTGCCGCGGTCCGCGGTCCAGGGCTCTCGCGGCACCGGGGGCAGCGGCCCGGAGATCGGGGGCGGCCCGGCCTCGGCGGGCAGCCGCGGCATCGGCCCGGAATTCACCTGCGGCAGGGGCCCGGACGGGTGGGCGCTGTCATCGCGTGGGCGGCGCTGCGCCGGGACGGCCTCGTTCCAGCCGGGCAGTTCCCACGGCGGCGAGGTGTGCTCCCACGGCGGAGTGGTGGCCTCGCCCGGCCGGTCATGCTCCCGGGCACGCCAGGGCGCGTCCCCGTCTAGTTCGTCTGGGTCGTGCCTGCGACGGCGGGTCATCCCCCGGCTCCGGGGCCCGGCGCCACCAGCTCACCGGCGGGCTGCCCGGTGGCACGCTCCGCATCCAGTGCCCCCTGCAGGATGAGCGCCGCGGCGGCCTTGTCCACCTCCGTACGGCGCTGCCGTGATCCCCGTCCGCCCTCACGCAGCGCGTCATGGGCGAGCACGGTGGTGAACCGCTCGTCCACCAGCCGCACCGGCAACGGTGCCAGCCGGGCGGCGAGGGACTCCGCGAACGTCCTGGCCCCGGCGGCGGCGGCGCCGGGGCGGCCGGACAAGCCGGTCGGCAACCCGACGATGACCTCCACGGCATCGGTCTCCGCGGCCAGTGCGGCCAGCCGGTCCAGGTCGCCACTGCCGCGCGCGACCGTCGCCAGAGGGCTGGCCAGCAGGCCATCGGGGTCGCAGCGGGCTACTCCGACGCGTGCCGACCCAAGGTCGATGGCGAGCCGGACGCCAGTTCTCACGCACCTGGCCCGCGTATCCAGGACTGCGCCAGCTCTGCGGGGGGGCTGTAGCACAGTCTCAAGCTACGCCACCATGTCCTGCCATGTCTCTTACAACCGCTCGTACCACGCTAAATGCCTCGTCAAGGGCGATTGAAGCGTCGCCGCTGAGAGGCGCGCCGCCGCCCTGGGCCACGTCGTCACGGCCGCCGCCGCCCCCGCCGAGCTGCGCGGCGGCCTTCTTGACCAGGGCACCCGCCGCCAGGCCGCGCTCGCGGGCGCGCTCGTTGACCGCGACCACGACGGCCGGGCGGTCCGCCGGGACACCGGCCACGACGACCACCGCGGGCCGGTCGCCCAGCCGCCCGCGCACGTCCAGGGCGAGCGTGCGGACCCCGTCGGCGCTGGTCCCGTCGGGCACCCGGTGCGCCACGAAGGCCACCCCGCCGATGTCCTCCGCCCGGCCGGCCAGGTCCCCGCTGACGCCGAGCAACTGGGCGGAGCGCAGCCGGTCCAGTTCCTTCTCCGCCTCGCGGACCCTGGTGACCAGGGCGGAGACCCGCTCGGGAAGCTCCTCACGGCGCGCCTTGAGCTGCTCGGACAACTGGCTCACCAGCAGGCTCTCGGTCGCCAGGTACCGGAACGCGTCCGTGCCGACCAGCGCCTCCACCCGGCGGACACCCGACCCGATGGAAGACTCCCCGAGGATCTTCACCAGCCCGAGCTGGCCCGAGCGCACGACATGGGTGCCACCGCACAGCTCGCGGGAGTAGTCGCCGACCTCGACCACCCGGACCTCGTCCCCGTACTTCTCGCCGAACAGCGCCAGCGCGCCCATCGCCCGCGCCTCCTCCAGCGGCGCGGTGAACGCGCGGACCGCGAGGTCGTCGATCAGGACGGTGTTGACCTCCTCCTCGACGTCCCGCAGCACCGAGGGCGGGACCGCGCCCGCCGCGGTGAAGTCCAGGCGCAGCCGCCCCGGCGAGTTCTCCGAGCCCGCCTGCGCGGCCGACTCGCCGAGCGCGCCACGGAAAGCGCGGTGGATCAGGTGGGTCGCGGTGTGCGAGCGGGACACCGCACGGCGCCGCTCGACGTCGATCTCCGCGTACGCGGGCGCCCCGACCGCGGCCTCCCCCTCGGTCACCACCCCGCGGTGGACGACCAGCCCGGGAACCGGCGACTGCACGTCGCGCACCTCGATCTGGCTGCCCGCGCCGCCGGCCGGCCCCGCCGTCCTGATGATCCCGGTGTCGGCAAGCTGGCCGCCGCCCTCGGCGTAGAACGGGGTACGGTCAAGCACCACCTCCACCTCGGTCCCGGCGCCCGCCACCGGGACCGGCGCGCCGTTCGCCAGCAGGCCGATCACGGTCGCCTCGCCGGAGGACTCCTCGTACCCGGTGAACGTCACCTTGCCCGACCGCTCGAGCATCGCGGTGAACACCGAGATGTCAGCGTTGCCGGTCTTCTTCGCCTGCGAGTCGTCCTTGGCCCGGCGGCGCTGCTCGGCCATGAGCCGCCGGAACCCGTCCTCGTCCACGGCCAGGCCCTGCTCGCTGGCCATCTCCAGGGTCAGGTCGATGGGGAAGCCATAGGTGTCGTGGAGCTGGAAGGCCTGGTCCCCGGACAGCGCCGCAGCGCCGCGCCGCTTGACCTCGCCGACCGCCGCGTCGAAGATCGCCGTCCCGGTGCGCAGCGTCGCGGCGAACGCCGCCTCCTCCGCGTCGATGACCGCGTGGATCTTCGGCGCGTCGGCGGTCAGCTCGGGGAACTGTGGCGCCATCGCGCCGATCGCGGCGGCGGTCAGCTCGTGCAGGAACTGCTCGTTCTCCCCGTCCCGGCGGGACGGCATGCCACCGCCGCCGCCGCGCTGCCCGCCAGACAGCAGCCGCAGGTTGCGGATGCTGCGGCGGAGCAGCCGCCGCAGCACGTAGCCGCGCGCCTCGTTGCTGGGCAGCACCCCGTCCTCGACCAGCATGACCGCGCTGCGGACATGGTCCGCGACCACCCGCAGGGCCACGTCGGTGCGGTGGTCCGCGCCGTACTTCTGCTCGGTCAGATCGGCGGCCCGGTCGAGGATCTTCCAGGTGGTGTCGATCTCGTAGAGGTTGTCCACGCCCTGCAGGATGGAGGCCATCCGCTCCAGGCCCATGCCGGTGTCCACGTTCTTGAACGGCAGCGGGCCCTCGACGTCGAAGTCGTCCTTGGCCCGGACCGCGCTCAGCACGTCCTCCATGAAGACCAGGTTCCAGATCTCCAGGAAGCGGTCCTCGTCCGCTTCCGGGCCGCCGTCACGGCCGTATTCCGGCCCGCGGTCGTAGTAGATCTCCGAACAGGGGCCGCCCGGCCCGGGCACGCCCATGTGCCAGTAGTTGTCCTTCAGGCCGCGGAACTGGATCCGGTTCTCCGGCAGCCCGACCACGTGCCGCCAGACCCCGAAGGATTCGGTGTCGTCGGGCAGCACGGTCGCCCAGAGCCGTTCTTCGGGGAACCCGATCCCGCCCTCGGACTCCGGCTTGGTCAGCAGCTCCCAGGCCCACGGGATCATCTTTTCCTTGAAGTAGTCCCCGAACGACCAGTTGCCGAGCATCTGGAAGAACGTGGCGTGCCTGGTGGTCTTGCCGACCTCTTCGATGTCCAGGGTGCGCAGGCACTTCTGCACGTCGGCCACCCGCTTCCACGGGGGCGTCTGCTGGCCCAGGAGGTAGGGCTTGAACGGCTGCATCCCGGCGACGACGAACATCAGCGTGGGGTCTTCGGCGACCAGGCTGGCCGAGGGCACGATCGCGTGCCCCTGCTGCTCGAAAAAGGTCAGGAAACGGCGGACGATCTCTGCCGACTCCATTAGCGGCCATCCTTTGGTTCGTCGTGGCGGCGGGCGGGCGGGCGCCGCGGCGGCCCGTCCTGGGCAGGCCGGCCCGGTGGCAGCCCGCGGCGCCGGTGACCTTCGAGGGTAGACGCTGGCGCCCCGGCCTGTCGTTCCATATAAAGCGCCATGCCTTCGCGGACGTCGGCGGCGAAGTCGGTGAGGGCGCTGGCCCGCGGCACCGGCCGCACCGCCGGGCGCAGCGACCGCGCCAGCGCCGTGGCCCTGCGGTAGCCGGTCACGCCGAGCACCGCGCCGAGCAGCAGCCAGAACAGCCTGCGGATCATCGGCTGGTTCCGTTGCCCCGGCCGGTCAGCGCCGCCCTGCGCCCGCCTTCGCGGCCCGGCGCTGGCCGGCTGTTGGCTGGCCGGCTGGGGACCTGCCGGGCCGGCGCCTGGCGGGTCCGCCAGGATCCGGCGCGGCCGCCGGGCCGGCCCGGTTCCCGCTGCCCCGCCGTGCTGGCCGCCCAGCGTGTCCCGAGCGCCCAGCGGACTCCGTAGACCACGGCCGCGGCCCAGGTCAGCGGGCCGCCGTGCGCCTCGGCATCAGCGGCGGGCGTGGGTGCCAGGGCGGCGAGGTGGCCGCCGAGCTCGGTCATGGCGTCGCCGACGCCTGCCATGCTCGCGGTGACGGTCTCGGTCCTGGCGATCTGCTCGTCGGCCCTGTCGATGGCGGCGTTGGCCCGGTCGATCAGCAGGTCCCCGCGCTCCCGCAGGGCAGCGACCGTGGCAGAGGTCTGGGACATCAGCCGGGCGGCCTTCAGCATGACGTACACCGCCACGCCGGCCACGGCCACGAAGGCCGCCGTGGCGGCCACGACCGCCACCTGCACCGCGGTCAGCATGCCCGAATCTCCACCCGCCCGACCCTACCGTCTGGGGGCCGGACCGGGGTCAGCGTTCGGTGACCTCCGCTGGCCTGCCCAGGATCGCCCGTATCCGCTCCGAGCGCTCCGCGTAGCGGGACTCGGCCCCGTGCCGGGAGGGCAGGTAGTACTGGCGGCCGGCCAGGTTGTCCGGCGCGTACTGCTGGGCCACGACCCCGTCGGGGAAGTCGTGCGGGTACTCGTAGCCCTGGCCGTGGCCGACCCGGGCGGCGCCGCGGTAGCTGGTGTCCCGCAGGTGGGCGGGCACCGGGCCGGTCAGCCCGGCCCTGATGTCGGCCGCCGCCGTGTTGATCGCCTTGATCACCGCGTTCGACTTCGGCGCCAGCGCGAGGTGGATGGTGGCCTGGGCCAGGTTGATCCGGGCCTCGGGCAGCCCGACGAACTCGACCGCGTGCGCGGCCGCGACCGCGACGCCGAGCGCCGACGGGTCGGCCATGCCGACGTCCTCGCTCGCGTGCACGATCAGCCGCCTGGCGATGAAGCGCGGGTCCTCACCCGCCTCGATCATCCTGGCCAGGTAGTGCAGCGCGGCGTCAGCGTCGCTGCCCCGGATGCTCTTGATGAACGCGCTGATGACGTCGTAGTGCTGGTCACCGTCGCGGTCGTAGCGGACCGCGGCCCGGTCCACCGCCCGCTCCAGGGCCTCCAGCCCGACCTCCGCCCCCTGGGGCAGGCCGAGCGCGGCCGACTCCAGGTAGGTGAGCGCCCGCCGGGCGTCCCCGCCCGCCAGTTGCACCAGGTGATCGGCGGCGTCCCCGGCGAGGGTGACCGCCCCGCCCAGCCCGCGCTCGTCGGCCAGCGCCCGGGTGATGACCGCGCGCACGTCTTCGTCGCTGAGCGGTTCCAGGGTGAGCAGCAGCGACCGGGACAGCAGCGGCCCCACCACGGAGAAGAACGGGTTCTCCGTGGTCGCGCCGATGAAGGAGACCCAGCGGTTCTCCACCGCGGGCAGCAGCGCGTCCTGCTGTGCCTTGTTGAACCGGTGCACCTCGTCGATGAACAGGACCGTCTGGGTGCCGGTCAGGCCCAGGTCACGGCGGGCCACCTCGATGGCCGCCCGCACGTCCTTCACGCCCGCGGCGACCGCGGACAGCTCGGTGAAGCGCCGCCTGGTCACCTCGCTCACCACGTGGGCGAGGGTGGTCTTCCCGGTGCCCGGCGGCCCCCACAGCAGCACCGACATCGCGGCGTCGTGATCGATCAGCTTGCGGAACGGCGTCCCGGGCCCGGTCAGGTGCCGCTGCCCGACCACCTCGTCAAGGCTGCGCGGCCGCATCCGCACGGCCAGCGGCGCGGCGGCGTGCTCGGCCTCCCGCGCCGCCGCGTCAAACAAGCTCTCCGCCTGCCCGTCACCCGCCCTGCTCACGCCCCAACCGTATCCCCCACCAGGGACAAGAGTCCCGAACGAGCCCGCAGCCTCCCGAACCGCCCCCTCGCCCCCGGCTGGCGGCGGCCCGGCGGCCGGCGAGGTCCCGGTCAGGTCGGCTTCTCCGGCGGCGGCGCCGCGTCGATTCCCGCTTCCTTGCGCTGAGCGGGGGTTATCGGGGTTGGCGCCCCGGTCAACGGATCGAGTCCCGACGCCGCCTTCGGGAACGCGATCACCTCACGGATCGAGTCCCGCCCGGCCAGCAGCATCAGCGTCCTGTCCCAGCCGAACGCGATCCCCCCGTGCGGCGGCGCGCCGTACCGGAACGCCTCGAGCAGGAAGCCGAACTGCGACCTGGCCTGCTCCGGGGACAGCCCGATGACGTCGAAGACCTGCTCCTGCATGGCCTGGCGGTGGATACGCAAGCTACCCCCGCCGATCTCCACGCCGTTGAGGACCAGGTCGTAGGCGTCGGCGAGCGCCTTGTCCGGCTCGACAGGGAACTTGTCCGCCCACTCGGGCAGCGGCGCGGTGAACGGATGGTGCACGGCGGTCCAGCCGCCCTCGCCGTCCTCCTCGAACATGGGCGGGTCCACGATCCAAAGGAACGACCAGGCGGCGGCGTCGATGAGCCCGAGTCGGTGGCCGATCTCCAGGCGCGCCGCGCCGAGCAGCGTGCGCGCCTGGGCGGCCGGGCCGGCCGCGAAGAACACGCAGTCACCCGGTGCCGCGCCGGCCGCCGCCGCCAGCCCGGACCGCTCGGTGTCCGACAGGTGCCGCGCGACCGGCCCGCTGTCCGCCACGGCCCCGTCCGGGCCGATCAGCACGTACGCCAGGCCGCGCGCGCCGCGGGAGCGGGCCCACTCCTGCCAGCCGTCGAGTTCCCTGCGGGACTGGCCGGCCCCGCCGGGCATCACCACGGCCCCGACGTGCGGCGCCTGGAACACCCGGACCGAGGTCTGGCCGAAGTAGCTGGTCAGGTCGGCCAGTTCACAGCCGAACCGCAGGTCCGGCTTGTCGGACCCGAACCTGCGCATGCCCTCGGCATAGGTCATCCGGGGAATGGGCCGGGGGATCTGGTAGCCGGCCAGCCCCGCCCACAGCCGGGCGGCCAGGTCCTCGGCCACCGTGATGACGTCTTCCCTGGTGACGAAGCTCATCTCGATGTCGATCTGGGTGAACTCCGGTTGCCGGTCGGCGCGGAAGTCCTCGTCACGGAAACACCGGGCGAGCTGGTAGTACCGTTCCAGCCCGCCGACCATCAGGAGCTGCTTGAACAACTGCGGGGACTGCGGCAGCGCGTACCAGGACCCGGGCCGCAGCCGGACCGGCACCACGAAGTCCCGCGCGCCCTCCGGGGTGGACCTGGTCAGATAGGGGGTCTCCACGTAGACGAAGCCGTGCTCCCGCATGACGTCGCCGGCCAGGTACGACGCCTCGGAGCGGACGCGCAGCGCGGCGGCCGTCTCCTGCCGCCGGATGTCCAGGTAGCGGTACCGCAGCCGGACGTCCTCGCTCAGCTCCCCGGCACCCTCCACCGGGAACGGCAGCGGCTCGGACTCGCCAAGCACCTCCAGGTCGTCCGCGACGACCTCGATCTGCCCGGTGGGCAGCTCCGGGTTCTCGTTCCCGGCCGGCCGCTCGCGCACCTCCCCGGACACCTTGACGCAGAACTCGGCGCGCAGCTCGTGCTCGGGCCGGTCCTCGCCCTCGCCGCGGAACACCACCTGCACCACGCCGCTGCTGTCGCGCAGGTCGATGAAGACGACGCCGCCGTGGTCCCTGCGCCGGGCCACCCAGCCGGCCAGGGTCACCCGCTCCCCGGCGTGGGCCTGGCGGAGGGTTCCCGCCCCATGGGATCGAATCATCGCGTGATCAGCCTCTTTCGGTCGCGCCTGGCCCCTTCGGCCCGGCGGCCCGGGCCGGCCCGGACCGCGGGTCCCGCCGCGGGGCTAGCCCGGCCAGGAACGGGTTCGTGGCGCGCTCGGCGCCGATGGTCGTCTGCGGCCCGTGCCCGGGCAGCACCCGCATGTCGTCGGGGAGTGTCAGGCATACCCGGGACAGGCTGTCCAGCATGGCCGGGTAGTCGCCGCCCGGCAAATCGGTGCGGCCGATCGACCCGGCGAACAGCAGGTCACCGGAGAACAGCACATGCTCGGGGGCCCGGAACGTCACCGAGCCCGGCGTGTGGCCGGGCGCGTGGTCCACCACCAGTTCGACACCGGCCAGCCGCAGCGTCATCCCGTCGGTGAGCGCGATCACGTCGTCCGGCTCGGTGAACGTCAGCCCGCGGAACAGCTGCTGCCCCACCTGCAGCGGAAATCCCTTGGCCGGGTCGGAGAGCAGGTCACGGTCGGCCGGGTGGATGTAAGCGGGGATGCCCCGGGCACCGCACACCGGCGCCACCGACCAGATGTGGTCGACGTGGCCATGGGTCGCCAGCACCGCCACCGGCCGCAGCCGGTGCTCGGCGAGGAGCTCGTTGACGCCCGGCTCGGCGTCCTGGCCCGGGTCGATGATGAGGCACTCCTCACCCGGGCCTGGGGCCACCACGTAGCAGTTGGTGGCGAATGAGCCGGCCGGGAACCCGGCGATGAGCACGGGTAATCCTCCCCTGGAGAAAGCGGCTGAGTCGGGCGGGCGGAGCGCCTCCAGGCTACCGATCCGGCCGCCCGCGCGACGAACCGATAACAGCGGCGCCGTTTCTCGCCATCGCCAGGTACGATTCGCGAAGTTTCGCAGATCAGCTACACCGTTCATACTTCAAGGAAGGAGGGCGACAGCGTGGCGGGGAAAAAGGAGCGCCAGCGCAAGCTCGCCCGTGAGCATTACGAGCGGCAGCAGGCCAGGCGGATCCAGCATGTCCACCGTTGGCGGCGGATCGGCATCATCGTGGCAGCCTGCTGCGCGGTGGTCGCCCTCGGCGGCGGTGGCTATATCGCGTTCGCCGGGGGCAGCGGCAAGCCCTCGGCGGCCTCGGCGGCCACGCCGAACCCCAGCGCCTCGCCCACCGTCACCCCGACGCCCACCGCGTCGCCCACGCCGTCGCTGGCCGCCGAGCCCGCGACGCACTGCGTGTACACACCGAACGGAACGGCGGCCCGCAAGGCCGGCGTCCCGCCCGCCACGCCGGCCTACAAGGCAGCCAAGTACCAGGCCACCGTCAAGACCAACCGGGGCACCATCGTCCTGGACCTGCTCAACCACAAGGCGACCTGCACCGTCAACTCGTTCCTCTACCTGGCGGTGAAGAAGTACTTCAACAACACCTCCTGCCACAGGCTCACCAGCGCGGGCATCTACGTGCTGCAGTGCGGTGACCCCACCGGGACCGGCAGCGGCGGTCCCGGGTACAAGTTCGCCGACGAGAACCTGGCCGGTGCCAAGTACACCGCGGGCACTGTGGCCATGGCGAACGCCGGCCCGGGCACCAACGGGAGCCAGTTCTTCCTCGTTTATCGCAATTCGACAACACTGCCGGCGAGCTACACCCCGTTCGGCGAAATAGTCAGCGGGCTGGGAATCATCCAGAATGTGGCCAAGGCAGGCACAGACAACAGCAACGGCAACGGTGATGGCCACCCGAAGGAGAAGGTCACCATCGAAAGTGTCACTATTACTAAGGCCTGACACGCCCTTTACCTGGGTCAAGGTCTGAGCAGGAGGTCACGGTGACCAGCGCCAACGATCCGTGGGGCCGGGTGGACGCCGACGGCACGGTGTACGTGCGCACCGCCGAGGGGGAGCGGGTGATCGGGTCGTGGCAGGCCGGCAGCCCCGAGGAGGCGCTCGCCTTCTACCAGCGCAAGTTCGCCTCGCTGGACACCGAGGTCAGCCTGCTGGAGCAGCGGATCACCACCACCGACCTGTCGCCCTCCCAGGCCCGCGCGGCGATCGAGCGGCTGCAGGCCGCGATGACCGACGCACACGCGATCGGTGACCTCGGCCAGCTGCAGGCCCGGCTGGAGGCGCTGACCGGGAAGGTGGACGAGCGCCAGGAAGAGGTCCGCGCGCAGCGTGACCAGGTGCGCACCGAGGCCAGGAGCATCAAGGAGGCCATCGTCGTCGAGGCCGAGACGATCGCGGCCGATGCGACGCACTGGAAGAACAGCAGTGAGCGGCTGCGGGAGTTGCTGGAGGAATGGAAGGCCGCGCCGCGGGCCGACCGCGCGGTGGAGACCGCGCTGTGGAAACGACTGTCGGCGGCCCGCAATGCCTTCAACAAGCGCCGCAAGGCCTACTTCGCGGAATTGACCGAGGAGCGCGAGGAAGCCAAGTCGCGCAAGGAGAAGCTCTGCGTGGAGGCGGAGGCCCTCGCCGACTCCACCGACTGGCCGGCCACCGCGGCCGCGTTCCGTGAGCTGATGCGGTCCTGGAAGGCGGCGGGCCGGGCGGCCCGGGCCGACGAGGACGAGCTGTGGAACCGGTTCAAGACCGCGCAGGACACCTTCTTCCGGGCCCGGGCGGAGGTGTACTCGGCCAAGGACGCCGCGCTGCGCGAGCACGCCGGCGTCAAGAACCAGTTGCTTGAAGAGGCCGGCAAGCTCGTCCCGGTGACCGATGTCCGCGCCGCCCGTGCCGCCCTGCGGGGCATCCAGGAGCGCTGGGAGCAGGCGGGACCGGTGCCGCGGGAGGCGCACGAGCGGCTGGAGGCCGGGCTGCGCCGGATCGAGGACGCGGTGCGCAAGGCGGAGGACGCCCAGTGGCGGCGGTCCAACCCCGAGGCGCTGGCTCGCGCCCGGGGCACGGTGGAGCAGCTCCGCAGCGCCATCACCGGGCTGGAGGAGCAACTGGCCAAGGCCCAGGAGGCCGACAACGCGCGGGCGGTGCAGGAGGCAACCGAAGCCCTGGACGCCCGCCGCTCCTGGCTAGCCGAAGCCGAGCGCACCCTCGCCGAACTCACCGGCTGAGCCGCGGCAGTGCTGTCCGCTGGCACTAATTAGTGACGCGGTAGACGTCGTAGACGCCGTCGATGGCGCGCACCGCGCGCAGCACGTGACCGAGATGCTTGGGATCGCCCATCTCGAAGGTGAACTTGCTCACCGCCACCCGGTCCCTGGTGGTGGCCACCGAGGCGGACAGGATGTTGACGTGCTGGTCGGAGATGGAGCGGGTGACATCGGAGAGCAACCCGGTCCGGTCCAGCGCCTCGACCTGGATCGCGACAAGGAACAGCGAGTCCTCGGTGGGCGACCAGCGGACCGCTACGAGCCGTTCCGGCTCGGAATCGAGCAGGTGCCGCAGGTTGGTGCAGTCGGCCCGGTGCACAGAGACGCCGTGGCCCCGGGTGACGAACCCGGTGATCTCGTCCCCGGGGACCGGGGTGCAGCACCGCGACAGCCTGGCCCAGACGTCGGCCGCCCCCTCGACCACGACGCCCGAGTCGTGCCCCGGGCTGGGCCGCGGCGGGCGGGTGGGCAGGGCGGTCTCGGCGAGATCATCCTGCGCGCCCGCCACACCGCCGACCGACTGGACCAGCTTGCTGACCACTGACTGGGCGCTGACGTGGCCCTCACCGACGGCTGCGTACAGCGCGGACAGGTCGCTGAAGCGCATCTCGGTCGCGATGGCCAGCAGCGCGTCGCCGGTGGCCATCCGCTGCAGCGGCAGCCCCTGCTTGCGCATGGCGCGCGCGATCGCGCTCTTACCGGTCTCCGCCGCGGCCTCGCGCCGCTCCTTGGAGAACCAGTGCCTGATCTTGTTGCGGGCCCGCGCGCTCTTGACGAAGCCCAGCCAGTCCCGGCTCGGCCCCGCGTCGGGCGCCTTGGAGGTGAAGATCTCCACGGTGTCGCCGTTGTCGAGGGCGCTCTCCAGCGCGACCAGGCGGCCGTTGACCCTGGCGCCGATCGTGCGGTGGCCGACCTCGGTGTGGATCGCGTAGGCGAAGTCCACCGGGGTGGCGCCCTGGGGCAGCGCGATCACCTGGCCCTTGGGGGTGAACACGTAGACCTCGGCGGCGCCGAGGTCGAACCGCAGTGACTCGAGGAACTCGGCCGGGTCGGCCGTCTCGCGCTGCCAGTCGACCAGTTGCCGCAGCCAGACCATGTCGCTGGCGGCGGACGCCCCGTTCCGGCCGGGGACGAGCGTCTCCTCCTTGTACTTCCAGTGCGCGGCGACGCCGTATTCCGCCCGCCGGTGCATGCCCCAGGTCCTGATCTGCAGTTCGACCGGCTTGCCCTCCGGGCCGATGACGGTCGTGTGCAGCGACTGGTACATGTTGAACTTCGGCATCGCGATGTAGTCCTTGAACCGCCCGGGGATGGGATTCCACCGGGCGTGGATCGTGCCGAGCGCCGCGTAGCAGTCCCGGACCGAGTCCACCAGGACACGGATGCCTACCAGGTCATAGATCTCGTCGAAGCCGACATTGCGGGCGATCATCTTCTGGTAGACGGAGTAGTAGTGCTTCGGGCGGCCGGTGACCGCCGTCTTGATCTTGGCTTCGCGCAGGTCGGAGCGCACCTCTTCGACCACGTCCTGGAGGAAATGTTCACGCTTGGGGGCGCGCTCGGAGACCATCCGGGCGATCTCGTCGTACCGCTTGGGGTACAGGGTCGCGAAGGCCAGGTCTTCCAGTTCCCACTTGATGGTGTTCATGCCCAGCCGGTGCGCCAGCGGGGCGAAGATCTCCAGCACCTCGCGCGACTTACGCTCCTGCTTCTCCCGCGCCAGGTAGCGCAGCGTGCGCATGTTGTGCAGCCGGTCGGCGAGCTTGATCACCAGGACCCGGATGTCGCGGGACATCGCGACGACCATCTTGCGCACGGTTTCGGCCTCGGCGGCCTCGCCGTACTTGACCCGGTCCAGCTTGGTGACCCCGTCGACCAGCGCCGCCACCTCCTCGCCGAAGTCCTTGCGCAGGGCGGCGAGCGTGTACGCGGTGTCCTCCACCGTGTCGTGCAGCAGGGCGGCGCAGAGGGTGTCGGTGTTCATGCCGAGTTCGGCCAGGATGGTGGTCACCGCGATCGGATGGGTGATGTACGGGTCACCGCTCTTGCGCATCTGGCCGGCGTGCCAGTGCGCGGCCACCTCGTAGGCCCGGTCGATGAGCCTGATGTCCGCCTTGGGGTGGGTCGCCCGGACCGTCTTGATCAGCGGCTCGAGCACCGGGTTGATCCCGCCGCCGCGGGGGGCACCGAGGCGGGCCAGCCGGCGGCGGACCCCGGCTCCCCCGGTGATGCCCGGCGGGGCGGCCACGGCCGGCGGGGCGGCCACGGCCGGCGCGGCGGTACCGGCCCGCTGCGGGGACACCGGCGGTGTGGCGGCCGGGGGGGAAGCGGGCGAGGTGGCGGCCGGGGACGAAGCGGGCGGGCCGGTGGCCGGCGCGGGGCGTGACCGGGCACGGCGCGGTCCGGTCGCCTCGCGCGCCACCTCTGCGTCCTGCCCGGGAACGGCGGATTCCCCCCGCTCCGGGACGGACTGGGTGACGTCAGCGGCGGCCGTGCCGGTCGTTGCTACGTCACCAGCCACATACGCTCCTGTCGTCCGCCCAGGCCTCTAGTCTATCGGCGCCTGTCAGAGCGGTACGCCGGGTTGCCTCCAGCGCCACCGGCGGCGGGCAAATAACGCGTGGTGGCGGGCCGTTCAGACCGCCAGGAGCGTCCGGACGGGCCGGGCGCCGAGCTTGGCCCGGCCGCCGAGGAAGGTGAGCTCCAGGATGACCGCAATGCCGATGATGTCCGCGCCGGCCCGGCGGATCAGGCTGGCGGCGGCATCGGCCGTGCCGCCGGTGGCCAGCACGTCGTCGATGATCAGGACCCGCTCCCCCGGGCTGAAGGCGTCCCGGTGCACCTCGATGGTGGCGGTCCCGTATTCGAGGTCGTAGCTCTGCGCGTAGGTGGGCGCGGGCAGCCGGCCCTGCTTGCGGACGGGCACGAACCCCGCGCCCAGCTCACAGGCGGCCGGCGCGGCCAGGATGAACCCGCGTGCCTCGATCCCGACCACCTTGTCGACCGGACCGTGCCCGGTGGCCAGCGCGCTCACCACCGCCTTGAGCGCCGCGCCGTCGGCCAGCAGCGGGGTGATGTCCTTGAACACGATTCCGGGCTTGGGGTAGTCCGGGATGTCGCGGACCCTGGCGGCGATCAGCTCGGCCAGCGCGCTGTCCGCCGCGGCGTGGTCTGGCAAGGCCGCTACCGCCGCCGCTTCTTGCCGCTGGGCCGGCGCTTGGCCGCGCTGGTGCGCCGCGGCTGCTGGCGCGGGCCCGGCCGCGGCGCGCTGCGGGAGCCAGGCTGGCTCGCGCCCGCGGCCACGGGCTCCCCGGCCGGTGCCGCGGCGGCGGTGTCCTCGGCCTCGCCGGACTGGTCGTCCAGGCCCGGCCCGGCGTCGCCGGCCAGGGCCGGGTCCTCCGCGGCATCGGTGACCGCCGTGCGGCCCGGCCGCCGGGACGCCGACTTGGCGGCGGCCGCCGCCTTGGCCGCGGCGCGCTGGGCCGCGCGGCCGCCGGAGGCGCGCAGCTGCACCCGCTTGGCGAGGGCCTTGTACTGCGGCTCGCGCTCCTTCAGGTCGGCCAGGACCGGGGTGGCGATGCAGATGGACGAGTAGGTGCCGGACAGCATGCCGACGAAGAGCACCAGGGCCAGGTCCTTCAGCTCACCGGCACCGAGGAACCCGGCGCCCACGAACAGGATCGAGGCCACCGGCAGCAGGGCGATCAGCGAGGTATTGATCGACCGGACCAGCGTCTGGTTGAGCGCCTGGTTGGCCGCCTGGCTGTAGGTGGAGCGGCTGGAGGCGAGCAGCCCCGCGGTGTTCTCCCGGACCTTGTCGAACACCACCACCGTGTCGTACAGCGAGTAACCGAGGATGGTCAGCAGCCCGATCACCGACGCGGGGCTCACCTGGAAACGGGCGAGCGCGTACACGCCGACCGTGATGACGATGTCGTGCGCGAGGGCGATCAGCGCGGCGACGGCCATCTTCCATTCGAACGCGATCGACAGGTAGATCACGATCACGACCAGGAAGGCGATGAGAGCCTCCGCCGCCTTCTGCGAGATCTGGCTGCCCCAGCTTGCCCCGATGGAGGTGACGTTGATCGCGTTCTGCGAGACACCAAACTTGTGGCTGATCGCGCTCTGCACGCTGTTCTGCTGCTTGACGGTGAGCTGATGCGTCTGCACCTGCCACTTGGGGCCGCCGCCGCCCAGCGGCGTGATCTTCTGGACGATGGCGTCCGAGCCGCCACCGGCCCCGCTGATCGTCTGGCGCACCTGCGAGATCGAGGAGCTGCCGGCCGCGAACTGGTAGACCGAGCCGCCCTTGAAATCCACGCTGAAGTTCAGCCCGAACACGAGCAGGGCCGCCACGCTGATCACCAGGATCGCGCCGGAGATCGTGTACCAGAGCCGCTGCCGGGCCACGAACTCGACCGAGACCTCGCCCCGGTAGAGCCTGCCGCCGATGCCGCCGAGGGACGCCATCACGCCTCCTTCGCCGTGGCCGGCCTGGCTGGCCTGGGCCGCACGGGGGTCCGGGGGGTGCCGCGCCAGGGCGCCCGGGCTCCCAGGCGCGCGGGGTCGAGGCCGGACAAGGGATGGCCGCCGCCGAAGAACTTGGTCCGGGCGAGCAGCGTCATCGTCGGCTTGGTGAAGGTGAAGACCACCACCAGGTCGATGATCGTGGTGAGGCCGAGGGTGAATGCGAAGCCCTTGACGTCGCCGATGGAGAAGTAATACAGCAGGGCCGCGGCGAGGAAGGACACGGTGTCGGACACCAGGATGGTCCGCCGGGCCCGGGTCCACCCGTGTTCCACCGCGGCGCGCAGCGACTTGCCGCCCTCCCGCACCTCGTCACGGAGCCGTTCGAAGAACACCACGAACGAGTCCGCGGTGATGCCGACGGCCACGATGAGGCCCGCGATGCCGGCCAGCGACAGGGCGAAGCCCTGGTACTTGCCGAGCACGATCACCGACAGGTAGGTCAGCAGCGCCGCGATGGTGAGGCTGGATACCGCGACGATGGCCAGGCCCCGGTAGTAGAACAGCAGGTAGCAGACGACCAGGATCAGCCCGATGGCCCCGGCCAGCAGCCCGGCGTTGAGCTGGTCATGGCCGAGCTGGGGGGTGATCGTCTCCTCGGCCTCCTGATGGAAGGTCAGCGGAAGCGAGCCGTAGTTCAGCACGTTGGCGAGGTCGGTGGCTTGCTTCTGGCTGAAGCTGCCGGTGATCTGGGCCTGCCCGCCGACGATCGCCTGGATGATGTTCGGCGCCGAGATCACCTTGCCATCCAGGACCACTGCCACCTCGTTCTGCGGCACCTGGCTGCCGTGGTACTTGGCGAACATCGCCGAGGTCAGAGCGCCGAACGCGGCCGAGCCCGTCCCATCGAAGTTGAGGAGGACCTGCCAGGACGTGCTGGACGTCAGGGGGGTCGCGCTGGCCGAGTGGATGTCCTTGCCCAGTACCTTGGCCTGGTCGAGCACGTACTTGACCGGGACCCCGGTCGTCCCACCGGACAGCCCGCAGGCCACGATCTGGAGCTTCGGGTTGTCCCAGACCGCGGGGCTGTAGCCGATCTGCTTGGCCCAGTTCCTGGACGCGCAGTTGACCTTGTCGAACAGCGCCTTCACATGAGCGCTGACCAGCGACGCGTCGCCGCTGGCCTGCTGCCAGGTGGACGTACCGTTGGGAGAGGTGACGGTCGGGACGGGCGACGGCGTCGCGGCGGGCGTGCTCGACGCGGACGAGGCCGGGGTGGCCGACGGCGTGGGCGTGGGGCTGGCCTTCGCCTGCGCGGCCGTCACCGCGCCGAGCCGGCTGGCGCTGCGGGTCAGTTCCGCGGTCCGGTTGCCTCCCGCCGAGCCGCGCAGCCCCAGCGCGCTGGTGGAGGCACTGGCCGATGCGGCCGGGGACGCCTTGGCCTTTGCCTTGGCGCTGGCCGAGGAGGTGGCCTGCGGGGACGCGTTCGGCGACGCGGTCCCGGACGGGACCGGCGACGGGGTGGGGGTCGGGGTGACCGCGCTCGCCGCGTTCGGCGCCACCAGCACCACCTGGCGGAACAGCAGTTCGGCGGTCTGGCTGACCAGCTTGACGATCGCCTGCGAGCCCTCGCCGGGCGCCGACACGGTCATGATGTTGGTGCCCTGCGGCACGACCTGCGCCTCGGTGAAGCCCGCGCTGTTCACGCGGTTGAACATGATCTGCTGTGCCTCGGCCATCTCAGCCTGCGTCACCGTCGAGCCGTGCACCGGAACGGCCCTCAACTGGACGGTGGTGCCGCTGGTGAGGTCCAGGCCCAGGTGCACCTGGAACGCCTGGTGCCATTTCGCCGGGCTGGCGATGTCGCTGCCCACGATGGCCAGGAGCAACACCACGATGATCGCCGCCAGCACGGCCAGGTGACGGCCGGGCCTGGAGGCGTTGCCGCTAGGGGGAGCCACTTCTCGCCTGTCCTTCGATCCGCTTGTCGTTGGGGCCGCCGTTGACGCGGATGGCCGCGCCGGTCAGCCGCTGGTAGCGGCGTCGTCCTCGGCCTCGTCGAAAGTCTCGGATTGCCCCGGCTCCGTTTGGCCGATGTCCGGCTCGGGGTCGGGCACCACGTCCATGATGGCCCGCCGCAGGTAGCGGACCTCGATACCGGGGGCGACCTCCAGGATGACGTCCCCGTCCTCGATCGCCGTCACGGTCGCGTACATGCCGGCCGTGGTGCGCACCCGCGTTCCCGGCACGACGTCACGCTGTGTCTGCTGGGCCGCGCGCTGCCGGTTGCGCTGCGGCCTGATGGTGACGAAGTACAACAGGCCGAAAAGCACCACGATCGCGACCAGGAACAGGTAGCCGCCGCCCCCGGACTTGCTGGTCGTGCTCGCAGCCGCGAGAATCTCATTCCCCATGGCGGGGCATCCTTCCGTTGACATGCCGCGCCCGGCCACGTCGCCGAGGCGATTGCCAGCTTGGCCGCCCGTCGCGAGGACAGGGCAGGCGCCGGCCAACTGCCGAAGTGTAGCGGCGCCCAAGCGGCGCACCAACAGGCTATGGCCTCCACCGGGGAGATCGTGACATCGTCGCGATAAACCTAGCCCGCACGGCCCGCCTGGCCTGCTGTTCAGACAACGCTTCCAGTTGCCTCAGAGTTGCCTGACCGCGCGGTAAAACGCCGGACGGGCTGTCAGGGGCCGGATTCCTCGTCGAACAGGGTTCCCGGCCCCGGCAGGCCCGCGGTGGTGGCCGGATCCGGCGGGGTGAGGCCCAGGTGCTCCCAGGCGAGCGGGGTGGCCACCCGGCCCCGCGGGGTCCGCGCGATGAGGCCCTCACGGACCAGGAACGGCTCGGCCACCACCTCGACCGTCTCGGCTTCCTCGCCGACGGCGACGGCGAGGGTGGACAGCCCGGCCGGGCCGCCGCCGAACCGGGTCACCAGCGCCCGCAGCACGGCCCGGTCCAGCCGGTCAAGACCATGGGCGTCCACCTCGTACAGTTCCAGCGCGGCCCGGGCGACCTCCAGGGTGACCACGCCGTCCGCCCGGACCTCGGCGTAGTCCCGGACCCGGCGCAGCAGCCGGTTGGCGATCCGCGGCGTCCCCCGCGACCGGCGGGCGATCTCCGTCCCGCCGTCCTCGTTGAGCGTCACGCCGAGCAGCGACGCCGACCGCCGGATGATGACCTCGAGTTCCGCGGCCTCGTAAAACTCCAGGTGGGCGGTGAAACCGAACCTGTCCCGCAGCGGCGCGGGTAGCAGCCCCGCCCGCATGGTCGCGCCGACCAGGGTGAACGGCGCGATCTCCAGCGGGATGGCGGTCGCCCCTGGGCCCTTGCCGACCACCACGTCGACCCGGAAGTCCTCCATCGCGAGGTAGAGCATCTCCTCGGCGGGGCGGGCCAGCCGGTGGATCTCGTCGATGAACACGACCTCGCCGTCACCCAGGGTGGACAGCACCGCGGCGAGGTCACCGGCCCGCTCGATGGCGGGCCCGCTGGTGATCCGCATCGGCGCGCCCAGCTCCGCGGCGATGATCATGGCGATGGTGGTCTTGCCCAGTCCCGGGGGCCCGGACAGCAGCACATGATCGGGGGCCCTGCCCCGGCGCAGCGCCCCGGCGAGCACCAGGGAGAGCTGTTCCCTGACCCGGGCCTGGCCGACGAAGTCGCTGAGCCGCTTGGGCCGCAGCGTGCTCTCGATCACCCGCTCGTCGGCATCGGCCAGCGGGGACACCAGCCGCTCGCCCGTGTCCGCGGGCATGCCGTCCGGGCCGGTGGTCATGCCCGGCTCAGCTTCCGCAGCGCGGCCCGCAGCATGACGGCCGGGTCGGGGGCCGTGGCACCGGCACCGCCGTCCGCATCGGCCAGGTCGGCCTCCACCGCGGCGATGGCATGGTCGGCGTCGCGGGCCTGCCAGCCCAGGTTGACCAGCCCGGTCCTGACCTGCTCGCGCCACCGGGCCGGCTCGCCGGCCCGGGCCGCCGCCACGGCACCCGCGCCGCCCGGGCTGCCCGAGCCCGGTGCGCCCAGGCGGCCGGCGAGTTCGAGGACGATTCGCTGGGCACCCTTGCGGCCGATGCCGGGCACCCGGGTGAGCGCGGCGACATCCTCGCTGAGCACGGCGCGGCGCAGGGCGTCGGGGGTGAACACGGCGAGCATGGCCAGCGCCAGCCGCGGCCCGACGCCGCCGGCGGTCTGCAGCAGGACGAAGACGTCACGCTCGTCGTCGGTGGCGAAGCCGAACAGGGTGAGCGCGTCCTCGCGGACCACCAGGGAGGTGGCTACCCGGGCAGGCTCGCCGGGCCGCAGCGTGGCCAGCGTGCCCGGCGTGCACTGGACGAGCAGCCCGACGCCGCCCACCTCGATGACCGCGCCCTCCGGGGCGACCGCGCTGACCGTGCCGGCCAGATGGGAGATCATCGTGCACCTCTCAGCCTCTGGTCCCGCTCCCGGCGCGCGGCCGCGAGCTGGTCTTGTATCCCGGCGCGCGCGGCCGCCAGCCGCTGCTCCATCAAGCTGCCCGCGGCCGCGATCCGGTCCTGGGTGCCGCCCCGCCACAGATGGCAGATGGCCAGCGCCAGCGCGTCGGCGGTGTCAGCGGGCCGCGGCGGGTCCGCCAGCCGGAGCAGCCGCATCACCATGGTGGTGACCTGGGCCTTGTCCGCCCGGCCGCTGCCGGTCACCGCCGCCTTGACCTCGCTCGGGGTGTACAGCGCGACCGGCAGGCCACGGCGGGCGGCGCACACGATCGCCACCGCCCCCGCCTGCGCGGTGCCCATCACGGTCCGCACGTTGTGCTGGCTGAACACCCGCTCCACCGCGACCGCGTCCGGCCGGTACTCGGCCAGCCAGGTGTCGATCTCCTCCTCGAGCGCGAGCAGCCGCGCCGCGATGTCGGCACCCGGGGGCGTGCGGATCACATCCGCGTGGACCAGGCCGGGCGGCCTGCCCGGCCTGCCGTCCACGGCTCCGATGCCGCAGCGGGTCAAGCCGGGGTCGACGCCGAGCACCCGCATGCATCACCACCCGGGCTCCGCAATGGCTTCACGAACATGTGTTCGGTACCGACCCTACCGGCCGGCTGCCGCCGGTCACCGTCACCCCACCCGGCGTGTCGCGAGTGCTGGCCCGGGGGCGGTCCCCGGAACCCCGGGCCGGGGCACCCGGTGGGCCGGCCCGCACTAACTCAGCTTCTCGATGACCTCGTCGGAGACCGAGTAGTTGGCGTACACGTCCTGCACGTCGTCGGAGTCCTCGAGCGCCTCGATCAGCCGGAACACCCGCTTGGCCTGGTCCTCGTCCAGCGGGACCTCGACCGCGGGCAGGAACGCCACCTCGGCGGAGTCGTACTCCAGCCCGGCCTCGGTCACCGCGGTGCGCACCGCGACCAGGTCGCCGGGCTCGCTGGTCACCTCGAAGGACTCGCCGATGTCCTCGACATCCTCGGCGCCCGCGTCCAGCACCGCCGCCAGCACATCGTCCTCGGTCACCGAGCCCGACTTGGCCACGATGACCACGCCCTTGCGGTGGAACATATAGGACACCGAGCCCGGGTCGGCCATGGAGCCGCCGTTGCGGGTGAGCGCGGTCCGCACGTCGGCGGCCGCCCGGTTGCGGTTGTCCGTCAGGCACTCCACCAGCACCGCGACGCCGCCGGGGGCGTAACCCTCGTAGGTGATGGCCTCGTAGGCCGCCCCGCCGCCATCCGCCCCGGAGCCGCGGCGGATGGCCCGGTCGATGTTCTCGTTCGGCACCGAGCTCTTCTTGGCCTTCTGCACCGCGTCGTAGAGGGTGGGATTGCCCGCCGGGTCGCCGCCACCGCTCCGCGCCGCCACCTCGACGTTCTTGATCAGCTTGGCGAAAAGCTTCCCGCGGCGGGCGTCGACGGCCGCCTTCTTGTGCTTGGTCGTCGCCCACTTGGAGTGGCCACTCATGTCCGGTCCCTCACGATGTCAACAAAGTAGCGGTGGATGCGCAGGTCGCCAGTCAACTCGGGATGGAAGGAGGTGGCAAGCAGTGGACCCTGCCGGGCCGCGACGATCCTACCGGTGACCCGCTCGGTGCCGAGGACGGTCACTTCCCCGCTGACCGCTTCCACCCAGGGCGCCCTGATGAATACGGCACGGAACGGCGGGTCCGGGGGGCTCGCGATCCCGGTCAGGCAGATGTCACTCTCGAACGAGTCCACCTGGCGGCCGAACGCGTTGCGCCGCACCGTCATCCCGATGCCGCCGAGGGTTTCCTGGCCGGGCACGCCGTCGAGCAGCCGGTCCGCCAGCATGATCATCCCGGCGCAGGAGCCGAACGCGGGCATCCCGCCGGACAGCCGCTTGCGCAGCGGCTCGGCGATCTCGAACGCCGTGGTGAGCTTCCACATGGTGGTGGACTCACCACCGGGGATCACCAGGCCGTCCACGGCCGCGAGCTCGTCGGGCCGGCGCACGCCGACCGGCGTGGCACCCGCCCGCGCCAGCGCCCGCAGGTGCTCGGCGACATCGCCCTGCAGCGCGAGAACCCCGATGACCGGCGCCGACCCCACCCAAAACCTCCGTAACTCCGCCCCACCCCGACATCGAGGGTAGCCGGGACCTGCAACGCGGCCGGAAACGCCGCGGCCGGCGGCCGTATTCCGGCGGCCCCGGGGGAAGCGGCCGGGGGGCGGGGCGACCGGCTACGCCTGCGCGGCGGGGGGCTCCGCGCGCCCGGGCGGCTCCTCGCCGGCCGGGGGCTTGCGCCGTGCGCCTCCTGCGGGCTTGCGCTGGCCGGCCGGTGATTTGCGCGCCCCGCCGGAGGCCGGTTTCCGCGGCGCCGGCGCCGCCTGGTTCCGCAGGTCCGCTAGCTGGTTCTCGATCGCGGTGAGCCGCTCCACGATGTCATCGAGGCGGGTCATCAGCGCGCGCATGCTGACCGGGGCCCCGGCCGGCATCCGGCCTGCCGGCACCCGCCGGGGTTCCTCGCCCGGCGCCGTCCGCGCGGTGGCCAGGACCTGAGCCATGACCCGGTCCTTGGGCGCGCCCAGCCGCTCCAGGATCTGGGCGCCGACGCCCTCTCCTTCGCGGGCGAGGCCGAGCAGGATGTGCTCGGTGCCGATGTAGCCGTCACCGAGCCGCTGCGCCTCGCGGAGCGACAGCTCGAGCACCTTCTTGGTGCGCGGGGTGAACGGAATGTGGCCGGCCGGCTGGCCGGTGCCCTCCCCGATGATCTCCGAGACCTGTTCCCTGGCCGCTTCCAGGGTGATCTCGAGGGCGCGGAGGGCCTGCGCGGCCAGGCCCTCGCCCTCGCTGAGCAGGCCGAGCAGTATGTGCTCGGTGCCGATGTAGCCGTGCCCGAGCATCCGGGCTTCCTCTTGGGCCAGGACCACGACCCGGCGCGCCTGGTCGGTGAACCGTTCGAACATCTCCGCACTCCTGGGGGTTGCTCGGAGGGCGGTCCGGGAGGCCTGACAGCCAGCGGGGAGCCGCCGTGCTTTACCAGCCGCGCCCCGCATAGCGGTCGGCTGGCGCGAGGGTATCTGTGCTGATGCCGACCATGGCCTCACCGAGGCCACGCGACACCTTGGCGACCACATCGGGGTCGTCGTGGAACGTTGTCGCCTTGACGATCGCGGCGGCGCGGCGTGCCGGGTCGCCGGACTTGAAGATGCCCGAGCCCACGAACACGCCCTCGGCGCCGAGCTGCATCATCAGCGCGGCGTCCGCCGGGGTGGCGATGCCGCCGGCGGTGAACAGCACGACGGGCAGCTTGCCCGCCGTGGCCACCTCGGCGACCAGCTCGTAGGGTGCCTGGAGTTCCTTCGCCGCCGCGAAGAGCTCCTCGTCACGCAGGGCTGGCAGGCGCCGGATGTCACCGGCGATCTGCCGCATGTGACGGGTGGCCTCCACCACGTTGCCGGTCCCGGCCTCGCCCTTGGACCTGATCATCGCGGCGCCCTCGGCGATGCGGCGCAGCGCCTCGCCCAGGTTGGTGGCACCGCAGACGAACGGCACGGTGAACGCCCACTTGTCCACGTGGTGCGCCTCGTCGGCGGGGGTGAGCACCTCGGACTCGTCGATGTAGTCCACCCCGATCGCCTGCAGCACCTGCGCCTCGGCGAAGTGGCCGATCCGGCACTTGGCCATCACCGGGATCGATACCGCGCCGATGATCTGGTCGATCATGTCGGGGTCGCTCATCCGGGCGACCCCGCCCTGGGCCCGGATGTCGGCCGGCACCCGCTCCAGTGCCATCACCGCGACGGCGCCCGCGTCTTCGGCGATCTTCGCCTGCTCGGGCGTGACCACGTCCATGATCACGCCGCCCTTGAGCATGTCGGCCATGCCGCGCTTGACCCGCGCTGTGCCGGTTGCCGGGGCGGCACCGGCCGCCGTGCCGGTCCCGATCATCACGCTCTGGCTCACCGGGACGTTCCCCGTGGCATCCCCGGCGTTGCCTCCGCCGGGCCTGGGGGCCTGGTATCCGGGACTTGCTGCGGAACTGCTGGCTGGCACGATGAACCTCACTCGATCGCTCGCACGGTCTCTCCATGGTAGGCGCTCCCGGCGCGCAGGCGCCGAACCCGGCACACCGGCCCCAGCCAGGCGCCGGGCCCTCACCGTCCCCGCGGGCCCCCGGCGCCTCAGCTGGCTGTGCCGGCCAGGGGGCCGACCCCTGGAACCCCGATGGCTAGCTGAGGCCCCGCTCCTCCGTCACGGGGCCTCAGCTGGCCTGGGCCGGTGGCGGGTCGCCCGCGGTGAGGTGCGGCATGTCCGGGCCGCGCCCGTCGGCGTCCGCGGCCACCAGGGATTCGTCGATCTCGAAGAAGTCGGGCCACGGAGCGCCGCCGGCCAGCCGGAGCAGCCGGACCAGCCAGCGCCGCCGGGCGGCGCGGGTCGCGGCTACCGCGTCGTTGTAGAACTTGCGGGCCAGGAATACCTGGTGGGCCGCGCCCTCGAGTTCGGCGAGCGCCTCGTCCCCGCCGCTGCGCGCGGCCAGGTCGGCGCGGAACCCGGGCTGGGCGAGCGCCGCCCGCAGGGCCCGGGTGAGGTCGCTCTCCGCCCGCTCGTTGGGCTCGCCTGCCGCCCGCGCGTCGTGGGCTGCCTCGGCGATCAGCAGGCTGGTCGCCGGGTCGAGCAGGCCGCAGGCCGCCAGCTCCCCCGAGATGGAACTGCGCCGGACCAGCGCCGCGTCGAGCGCGGCCCGCGCGGCCTCGACGCGGGCGTGCAGCCGGTCCAGCCGTCCCGCGCGCCACGAGACGTACACGCCGACCAGGATCGCGGCGATGATGATCAGGATCACGCTGGTCAGCACGGCCGGCCCCGCTCACCCGCGGCCGCCGGGCGGCTCACAGTGCCACCGTGACCTTGCCGACCGCCGAGGGCACCACGGCCTCGTAGACCTTGACCACGTCACGGGCCACCAACGGCCAGTCGTAGGCGCGCACCGCGTCGGTCGCCGCGGTGGACAGCCGCCCGCGCAGCGCCGGGTCGTCGAGCAGCCGGCTCGCCGCCGCCGCCAGGGCGGCCGGGTCGCCGGCCGGGAACAGTTCCCCGGCCCGGCCGCCCCGCAGCACCAGCCGGAACGCGTCCAGGTCGCTGGCCACGATCGGCGCGCCGGCGGCCATCGCCTCGATCAGCACGACGCCGAAGCTCTCGCCACCGGTGTTCGGCGCGCAGAACACATCCACCGAGTGGTAGAACCTGGCCTTGTCCTCCTGGGTCACCTGGCCGAGCAGGATCAGCCGGTCCCGGAGCCGCTCGGGCACCCGGGAGCGCGCGTCGTCGAGGTCACCGGGACCGGCCACCAGCAGCCGCAGGCCCGGCCGCTGCCCGGCCAGCAGCCCGAAGGCCCGCAGCAGCACGTCCAGCCCCTTGCGCGGCTCGTCCATCCGGCCGAGGAAGCCGAGCACCCCGCCCTCGCCGGGCCAGCCGGGCAGCGCGCCCGCGTTCTCGTACCGGCTGACCGTCACCCCGTTCGGGATGAGGACCGCGTCGCCGCCCATGTGCTCCACGAGCGTGGTGCGCGCCGCCTCGGACACCGCGATCCAGCCGCTGATCTTCTCCAGCGCGGTCTGCAGTGCCAGGTAGGCGGCGTGCATCGCCCGCGAGCGGCGGTTGGCGGTATGCACGGTCGCGACGATCGGCCCGTCCGCCACCCAGCAGGCGAGCAGGGACAGGCTGGGCGCGGCGGGCTCGTGTACGTGCAGCACGTCGAACCCGCTCTCCTTGACCCAGCGGCGGACCCGGGCGGCGGACAGGGGCCCGAAGGCCAGCCGGGCCACCGACCCGTTGTACGGGACAGGGACCGCGCGCCCGGCGGGCACCACGTAGCCGGGCAGTGGCATGTCGTCGTCGGCCGGGGAAATGACCGAGACCTCGTGGCCCAGGCCGATGAGCGCCTCGGCCAGGTCCTTGATGTGCTCCTGGACCCCGCCGGGCACATCCCAGGTGTACGGGCAGACCATGCCGATTCTCATGGCTCGCTCCCGCCGGGCTCCGCCCGCGGGCCCGCACCGCCGGACAGGCCGTCCAGCGCGGCATCGTCCACCTGGCCATTGTGCGCCGCCCGGCCCTCCGCCGCGGCCGCCCGGCCCTCCGCCTCCGCCGCGGCCGCCCAGCTCTCCGCCGCGGCCTCGGCACTGGCTTCCGCGGCGCGCACCCCGGCCTCAGCGGCGGCGAGCCGGGCCAGGTCCAGGTCGTCGGTGAACACCCGCTGGAGCATGTGCCAGTCCTCGGGGTGCGCGGTGATCCCGGCTTCAAAGACCCGCGCGACCTGCTGCATCATCGCGGCGACCTTCTCGCGCCTGGTGCCGCTGTCCGGCACGGGGATCTCCTCGTGGATGTGCGCGCACCAGAGCGGGCCGTCGAACCACAGCGTGACCGGCATCAGCGCGGCACCGGTTTGCACGGCCAGCGCCGCGGCACCGCCCATCATGTGTGCCTTCTCACCGAAGAAGTCGACCTCGATGCCGCCGCCGGTGACATCCCGGTCGGCGGGCAGGCAGACCAGCCCGCCCGCGCGCAGCCGCTGCGCGAGGACGCCGAACCGCTGCACCCCGCCGGTCGCCGGGAGCACCTCGAAGCCGAGCCCCTCCCGGAACGCGAAGAACCGCCGGGCCAGCGACTCGGGCTTGAGCCGCTCGGCCACGGTGGTGAGCCGGGGCACGCCACGGGCGATGATCCAGGCCCCGGCCTGGTCCCAGTTGCCCATGTGCGGCAGCGGCAGCACCGCGCCGCGGCCGGAGGCGAGTGTGGCGTGCAGCCTGTCCTCCCCCTCGCAGCGCATGTCGGCGACGAGCCGCCCGGCGCTGATCACCGGGAGCCGGAACACCTCGAACCAGTACCTGGCGTAGGAGCTCATGCCCGCGCGGGACAGCGCCCGGAGCTCCTTGCCGGACGCCTCCGGGCCGATGACCCGGCGCAGGTTCGCCTCCAGCACCTGGACCCCGTGCCCCTGGCGCCGCCAGGCGATCTCGCCCGCCTGCTGGAACACCCAGCGCCCCCACGATTCGGGCACGTGGCAGGCCAGCCACCAGGCGAGGGCGTACGACGCGGCGGTCACGCGGCCCCTCAGTGCGGACAGCGCGTTGCTCATCACGGCACTCCGGTGTTCATGACGGTGCTCCCGCCTTCATCATGGCGCTTCCGCGTTCATGATGGCGCGGCGGCCGGCGGGCCATCCGGCGGTTCGCCACCATGGTCCTGCCCCCGGCTCCCGGCCGGGACCGGGGCCGCCTGGCGGCCGGCCGCCCCGCGCCGGACCGCGTCCACCCGCTGGCCGAATGTCACCAGTGTGAGCACGGCGAGCGCCCACAGCCCGATGGCGAGCACGTACGGCACGCCGAGCCCGGTCAGCCCGGCCGCGACCAGGGTGATCAGGAGCCGTTCTGTGCGCTCCGCGACGCCCACGTCGCAGCGGATGCCCAGCCCTTCAGCCCGGGCCTTGGCATAGGACACCATCATGCCCGTGACCAGGCAGAACAGGGCGACCCAGGCGAGCGCGTCCTGCCGGGTGCGGACCAGCCAGATGGTGAGGCCCGCGAACACCGCGGCGTCACCGATCCGGTCGAGGGTGGAGTCGAGGAACGCGCCCCACGCGCCGCTGGTGCCCTTGACCCGGGCCAGCAGCCCGTCGAGCATGTCGGTCAGCACGAAGCCGGTGCACACCCAGGTCCCGGCGAACAGGTGGCCGGTGGGGAACAGCCACAGCGCGCCCGCGGTCATCCCGGCGTTGCCGGTGATCGTCAGCGCGTTGGGCGTCACCGGCGTGCGCGCCAGGGCGTCGGCGACCGGGGTCAGCAGGCGGGTGAGGGCGGGCCGCAGCACGTTCAGCATGGCCGTCCGATCCTACTGACGCCGGGACGGGCCGGGCGATTCTGGCCGGGGGCTTGTGGTGCGGTGGCCAAGGGGTAAAGGCTGATCGTAGTGCAGTCGAACGGGGCGGCCCGCCGAGCAGGCCAGCAGCAGCCGAGCTGCCACAGCAGCCGAATAGAACCACCCAGGAGGCGATGATGACTGACAGGAGAGGATCGACAGCCACAGGCGGTGCGGCACCGGCCGACCAGCCCGGCGGGGTGCGCAACGTCGCGCTGGTCGGCCATTCCGGTGCGGGCAAGACAACCCTGGTCGAGGCGCTGCTCAGCGCGACCGGTGCCATCCAGCGGATGGGCCGGGTAGAGGACGGCACGACCGTCAGCGACTTCGACGAGGTGGAGATCAGGCAGCAGCGCTCGGTCAACCTCACCGTCGCCCCGCTCACCCACGACGGGGTCAAGGTGAACCTGCTGGATACCCCCGGGTACGCCGACTTCACCGGCGACCTGAGGGCCGGGCTCCGCGCGGCGGACGCGGCCCTCTTCGCTGTCTCCGCGACCGAGGGCGTGGACGGCCTGACCAGGATGCTCTGGGACGAGTGCGCCGCGGTGGGCATGCCCCGCGCCGTGGTCATCACGAAGATCGACCACCAGCGGGGCGATTTCGAGCAGGCCATGGCCGCGTGCCGGGACGCGTTCGGCGACGCGGTGGCCCCCCTGTACCTGCCGGTCGGCGGCGCGGGCACGGACCTGCAGGGCCTGATCGGGCTGCTGTCGGGCCGCATGTTCGACTACTCCGGCGGGACCAGGGCCGAGCGCGACCCCGACCCGGCGCTCGCGGACCGGATCGAGGAACTGCGGGGGACCCTGATCGAGGGGATCATCCAGGAGAGCGAAGACGAGAGCCTCATGGATGCCTACCTCGAGGACCCCGCCAGCATCGACCCCAAGAGCCTGATCGACGACCTGGAGACGGCGGTCGCCCGGGGCACGTTCTACCCGGTGCTCGCCGCGTCCGCGCCGCACGCGGTCGGCATGCTGGAACTTCTCGAGGTCATCACCCAGGCGTTCCCCGCACCCCAGGAGCACCCGCTGCCGGCCGTCACCTCGGTGGACGGCAAGGCGGTGACCGGCCTGTCCAGCGACCCGAACGGCCCGCTGCTCGCCGAGGTCGTGAAGACCACCTCCGACCCCTATGTCGGCCGGGTCAGCCTGGTCCGGGTGTTCTCCGGCACGCTGCGCCCGGACACCGTGGTGCACGTATCCGGGCACGGCATGGCCGAGCGCGGTCACGCCGACCATGACGCCGACGAGCGGGTCGGCGCGCTGACCTCGCCGCTGGGCAAGCACCAGCGCACGGTGGCGGCCTGCGCCGCCGGGGATATCTGCGCGGTGGCGAAGCTGTCCAGCGCGGAAAGCGGCGACACGCTCTCCAGCAAGGAGCGGCCGCTGCTGATGGAGCCGTGGAACATGCCCGAGCCGCTGCTGCCCGTGGCGATCACGGCCAAGTCCAAGGCGGACGAGGACAAGCTGTCCCAGGCACTGAACCGGCTGGTGGCCGAGGACCCGACGCTGCGGATGGAGAACAACCCCGAGACCCACCAGCTGGTGCTCTGGTGCATGGGCGAGGCGCACGCCGACGTGATGCTCGACCGGCTGTCCTCGCGGCACGGGGTCGCGGTGGAGACCGTGGAGCTGCGGGTACCGCTGCGGGAGACGGTCGCGGGCAAGGCCCACGGGCTGGGCCGCAACGTCAAGCAGACCGGCGGCCACGGCGAGTTCGGCATCGCGCACATCGAGGTGGAGCCGCTGCCGTCCGGGTCCGGCCTCGAGTTCGTGGACAAGATCGTCGGCGGCGTGGTGCCGCGCCAGTTCATCCCGTCCGTGGAGAAGGGCGTGCGCGCCCAGATGGAGCAGGGCGTGCTGGCCGGGTACCCGATGGTGGACATCAGGGTCACCCTGTTCGACGGGAAGGCGCACTCGGTGGACTCCTCCGACATGGCCTTCCAGAAGGCGGGCCGGGCCGCGCTGCGGGACGCGGCGGACAAGGCGAGGGTGTCGCTGCTCGAACCCGTGGACGAGGTGTCGGTGCTGGTGCCCGACGACTACGTCGGCGCGGTCATGTCGGACCTGTCCTCCCGGCGCGGCCGGGTGCTCGGGACCGAGCCGGTCAAGGGCGGGCGGACGCTGGTCAAGGCGGAGATCCCGCAGCTCGAGATTACCCGCTACTCGATCGACCTGCGGTCGATGTCCCAGGGCACGGGCTCGTTCAGCCGGTCCTACCTGCGCTACGAGCCGCTGCCGTCGCACCTGGCCGACAAGGTCGTGAGCGCGGCCAAGGAGTAACCAGTGCCGGCCCGGGGGCGGCCCCCCGGGAACCCCGCTGGCCCAGGGCCCAGTTCCCTCGTCACCGGGCCTTGGCTGGCGGGCCGGGCCGGCGCGCGCCGGCCCCGGGCCGCCTGCCGGGTCAGCACCCCCAGGCGGCCGCGATCATCTGCCTGGTCTCGCCCAGGAGCTGGGGCAGCACCTTGACGCCGGCCACGACCGGCATGAAGTTGGTGTCGCCGCCCCACCGGGGCACCACGTGCTGGTGCAGGTGCGCCGCGATGCCCGCGCCCGCGACCCCGCCCATGTTCATGCCGATGTTGAAGCCCTGCGCGCCCGAGGCGGCCCGCAGCGCGGTCATCGCCAGCTTGGTGTGCTCGGCCAGTTCCGTGGTCTCCGCCGGATCCAGGTCGGTGTAGTCGGCCACGTGCCGGTAGGGGCAGACCATGAGGTGCCCGGCGTTGTAGGGGTAGAGGTTCAGCACCGTGAACACGGACGTGCCGCGCGCCACGATCAGCCCGTCGGCGTCGGGCAGCTTCGGCGCCCGGCAGAACGGGCACTCCTCGGGGCTGTCGCCGGTCGCCCGGTTCTCGCCCTTGATGTAGGCCATGCGGTGCGGCATCCACAGTCGGCGGAACCCGTCGGGCTCGCCGGCCCCGTCCTGCCCGAACGGCTCATCCACTACCGGATCAGACATGGTTGCAGCTTAGGGCTCACCTTCAGACCTGGATGCGCTCGGCGACGGCCTTGACGATTTCGGCCACCGCCTCGTCCACGGGCACGCCGTTCTTCTGCTCCCCGTTGCGGTAGCGGAACGACACCGCGCCGGCGGCGGCGTCGTCGTCCCCGGCCAGCAGCATGTACGGCACCTTCTGCCGCTGCGCGTTGCGGATCTTCTTCTGCATCCGGTCGGCGCTGTCGTCGACCTCTGCCCGGATCCCGTGCTCGCGCAGCCGGGCCGCCACCTTCTCCAGGTAGGGGACGTGCGCGTCGGCGATCGGGATCCCCGTCACCTGCACCGGCGCCAGCCAGGGCGGGAACGCGCCGGCGTAGTGCTCGACCAGGATCCCGAAGAACCGCTCGATCGAGCCGAACAGCGCCCGGTGGATCATGATCGGTTCCTGCCGGGTGCCGTCGGCCGCCTGGTACTCCAGGCCGAACCGCTTGGGCTCGTTGTAGTCGAGCTGGATGGTGGAAAGCTGCCAGGTGCGCCCGATCGCGTCCTTCACCTGCACCGAGATCTTCGGCCCGTAGAACGCCGCGCCGCCCGGGTCGGCGATCAGTTCCAGGCCGGATTCGGCGGCCGCCTCGGCGAGCATCGCGGTGGCGTGCTCCCAGTCCTCGTCGCTGCCGACGAACTTCTCCTTGGCCTCGTCCCTGGTGGACAGCTCCAGGTAGAAGTCGGCCAGGCCGTAGTCGCGCAGCAGGTCAAGGACGAACTTCAGCAGGCTCTTCAGCTCGGCGCCCACCTGCTCGCGGGTGCAGAAGATGTGCGAGTCGTCCATGGTGAGCCCGCGGACCCTGGTCAGCCCGTGCACCACGCCGGACTTCTCGAACCGGTACACCGTGCCGAACTCGAACAGCCGCAGCGGCAGCTCCCGGTAGGACCGGCCCCGGGACCGGTAGACCAGGATGTGGAACGGGCAGTTCATCGGCTTGAGGTAGTAGCGGGCCCCCTCCATCTCCATGGGGGGGAACATGCCTTCCGCGAACCAGCCCAGGTGCCCCGAGGTCTCGAACAGCTCGGACTTGGTGATGTGCGGGCTGTTCACGAACTCGTAGCCGGCCTCGATGTGCCGCTGCCGCGAGTACTCCTCCATCACCCGCCGGATCGTGCCGCCCTTGGGGTGGAACACCGCCAGGCCGCTGCCGATCTCCTCGGGGAACGAGAACAGGTCCAGGTCCTTGCCGAGCTTGCGGTGGTCGCGCCGCTCCGCCTCCGCGAGCAGGTGCAGGTAGTCCTCCTGCGCCTGCCGGGTCTCCCATGCGGTGCCGTAGATCCGCTGGAGCTGAGGGTTCTTCTCGCTGCCCCGCCAGTACGCGCCGCCGGAGCGCATCAGCTTGAACGCCGGGATGTGCCGGGTGGTGGGCAGGTGCGGCCCCCGGCACAGGTCCGTCCAGCACAGCTCCCCGCTGCGCGGATCCAGGTTGTCGTACATGGTCAGCTCGGTCCCGCCGACCTCCACAGACTCTTCCGCGTCCGCCGCGCCGCCCTTGAGCCCGACCAGCTCCAGCTTGTACGGCTCGCCGGCCAGCTCGTCCCGGGCCTCGCCGTCGCTGACCACCCGGCGCGCGAAGCGCTGGCCCTGCTTGACGATCGCGCGCATCCGCGCCTCGATGGCCTTCAGGTCATCCGGGGCGAACGGCTTGTCCACGTCGAAGTCGTAGTAGAAGCCGTTCTCCACCGGGGGGCCGATGCCGAGCTTGGCCCCGGGGAACAGCTCCTGCACGGCCTGCGCCATCACGTGGGCGGTGGAGTGCCGCAGGATCGCCCGGCCGTCCGCGCTGGCGATGTCCACGCCCTCGACCTCGTCGCCGTCGGCGAGCGGGGCCGCCAGGTCACGCAGCGCACCGTTGACCCGGGCGGCGATCACCGCGCCGGCCGCCGCCTCGCTGATGCCGCCGGTCCCGCCGGTGCCGTCCGGCCGGAGAATCGCCTGGCCCGCGGTCGTGTCAGCATCCACCACGAGCTCGCGGCCGGCGAGGGTGATGTGAATCGGCTGGCGTGACACGGTTGTCTCCTGGGACGGATGATATGGACTAGGGCGGGTGCCCTCGTGACTCCCCCGATGCTATCGATGCCACCGGGCGCAGCACGCCGCATGACCCGCGTCACGGCCACGGACCTTCATCGCCCCGCGGGCGGCGCCCAGGTTAATGTAGCCGGGCGGCGGCCGCCCCGGATGCCCGGATAAGCATGCTGGGCGGTGATCTCGACCCGTTGCCCGGCTGGCAGGCCGGCGGCGGCGGCCACCGCCGATCGCCGCGGCCCCGGTCAGCGGTCCAGGCGCTGGATGCGCGCGGCGGCGGCCGCGTGCCGGGCCAGGATCTGGTCCGCGCCGGGCACGGTGAGGGCGCCGTCGCGGACGATCACCCGCCCGGCGACCACGGTGTGCCGCGCGGCGGTGGGCCCGCAGCGCAGCCAGGCCTCCACCGGGTCGGTCAGCGCCCCGGCGAACGAGATGCCCTCCTGCGGCCAGCACACCAGGTCCCCGGCGGCACCCACGCTGAGCTGGCCGATCTCCCCCTCCCTGCCGAGGCACCCGGCGCCGCCGCGGGTACCGATGTCGAGCACCTCCCGCGCGGTCATGCCCGCCGGGCCGAGCCGCTGCCGACCGAGCGTCAGCGCCGCCCTGGCCTCCAGCCACAGCGAGGAGGTGTCCGAGGAGGAGGACCCGTCGCAGCCGAGCCCGACCGGGCTGCCGGCCGCCCGCAGTTCCCGCACCGGCGCGAACCCGCCGCCGGCCAGCAGCATGTTCGAGCTGGGGCAGTGCGCCACCCCGACGCCCGCCGCGCCCAGCCGGGCCACCTCCGCCTGGTCCGGGTACACGCAGTGCGCCACCCAGGACCGCGAGGTCAGCCAGCCGACCTCCGCGTACTGCTCGACCGGCCGGCGGCCGAACCGGTCCAGGCAGTAGGCGTCCTCGTCCGGGTCCTCGGCCAGGTGGGTGTGCAGCCGGACGTCGAGGCGCTCGGCCAGCTCGGCGGTGCGCCGCATGAGGTCCGGGCTGACGCTGAACGGGGAGCACGGGGCCAGCGCGACCCGCACCATGGCCCCCCACCCGGGGTCGTGGTGCGCGGCGACCAGGCGCTCGCAGTCGGCGAGGACCTCGTCGTCGTCCTGGACCACGGAATCCGGTGGCAGCCCGCCGTCCTTGGCCGAGATCGTCATGGAGCCCCGGGTCGGGTGGAACCGCAGGCCCATCTCGCGGGCGGCGGCGATCTCCGCCGACCACAGGTCGCCGCCCCCGGCCGGGGCCACGTACAGGTGGTCGGTGCTGGTGGTGCAGCCGCCCAGAGCCAGTTCCGCCAGCGCCACCCAGGCGGACAGGTACGCCGCCTCCTCGTCCACGCCCGCCCACAGCGGGTACAGGCCGGACAGCCACTGGAACAGGGTGCCGTTCACCGTCGGCGCGTAGGACCTGGTCAGGTTCTGGTACATGTGGTGGTGGGTGTTGATCAGGCCCGGCGTGACCAGGCAACCGGAGGCGTCCAGCGTCTCCCGCGCGGCCGGCCGGGGGCCGGTCGCGCCGCCTGCCCCGCTGATCAGCCCGCCGGTGACGGCCACCCAGCCGCCGGCCAGTTCGCGGTGCTCCGCGTCGCAGGTGGCGACCAGCTTGGCGCCGGTGACCAGGAGGTCGGCGGCCGGCTCCGGGGTCACCACTGGTGCTCCGGGTCGCCCGCCGGGGCACCGGCCCTGGACACGGTCCCCTCGATCAGCCCGTAGGGCCGGTCCGCCGCGTAGAACACCTCACCGGGGTTGTCCAGGCCGAACGGGCCAAGGTCCACCAGGAAGTGGTGCTTGTTCGGCAGGGACAGGCGCACCTCGCACACCTCGGGCCGGGCCGCGAGCACCGCCTCGCCCATCGCGTACAGGGTCTGCTGCAGCGACAGGCTGTGGGTGACGGCGAACGCCTCCGCCAGTGCCGCCCGCGCGCCGCGGAAGCACTCCCCCCAGTCGGCGTCTGCCGCTGACATACGCCACCGCGTGGCAACCGCCGTCGCGAGGATCCGGTCGTCCGTGGGTGCCAGGGTCGTGTACCGCTCCGCGAGGAACCCGTGGAACTCAGAGCCGGTGGATTTCAGCAGGATCAGGTCGTCCACACCGGCCACGACCTCGGCGCGCCCGCCGTCGTGCGCGCAGGCGCTGACGATCTTGGTGCCGGCCAGCCGCTCGAACGAATGCGGGTGCGGGGTGCCCCCGGCGTCGATGCGCCGCCAGCCGTATTCCTCGACGCGCACCTGCGCCCGGTCCACAGTGCCGATCCGGGTGAAGTGCCTGGCCAGCCGCAGCGCGAACGCCTCGACAGGGCGTACCCCGTCCCTGGCCAGCGCGTAGACGGTGTTCTTCTGCGCGTCGGTGGTCAGCACGCCCGAGTTGTCGCCGGTCAGGTAGGTGGCGTCCATGTCGCCGGCCAGGGTGACGGTCACGTTGAGGTCGGTGATCTCGTGCCGCGGCGAGGCGCGGTCCACGTGCAGCAGGCGGACCTCGGCCTTGCCGTACCGGGCCTGGCTCAGTACCACCCGGGGGGTTTGGCGGGGCATGGGCTAGCTCCCTCGGTAGGTGGAGTACCCGTACGGCGACAGCAGCAGCGGGACGTGGCAGTGCTCGCCGGGCCCGGCGGTGAAGGCGATCGTGATCTCGGGGAAGAACGCGGTGCCGTGGCTGGCCAGCAGGTAGTCCCGGACGGCGAACACCAGCCGGGCGGTGGCGGGGGCATCGGGGCCGAGCGGGGGCAGGTCGGTGATCCGCCCGTCGGGGCCGGTCACCGAGCCGCCCGCCGGGACCCAGGTGCCGCCGGACCAGAGGTCCAGGGTGACCGGCACCCCGGCGGCCGGCCGCCCGGCCGTCAGGTCGAGGACGTGCGTCGAGACCGTGGTCATGCCATGACCAGCCTCCGCAGCCGCAGTTCGTTGATCTTGCCGATCTCCGCGGCCGCGACCTCGCGCTCGGCGGCCGGGTCGTGCGACATCCGGCGGTTCAGCTCGGCCAGGATCTCCGCCGGGCCGCGCCCGGCGGCGCAGATCAGGAACACGTGCCCGAACCGCCGCTCGTAGGCGGCGTTGCCGTCGGCCAGCGCGGTGAGCATGCCGGGGTCCGCGCCGGCCTGCACTCCGGCCTGCTCCCGTGCCGACCAGCCGGACAGCCGCCGCTCGCCGATCCGGGGATGGCCGGCCATCGCCGCCTCCAGGTCGCCGGGCTCCCGCGCGGCCCAGGCGGCGCCGGCTACCCCGAGCAGGTCCGCCAGGGACGAGTAGGGCCGCCCTGCGGTGACCCGCCGGGCCCAGCCGGGCGCGGCGCAGCAGCCGAGCAGCAACTCCTCGAAGTCCCGCGCTGGCAGCGCGTTCAACTCGGCAAGACCGGGCATGTCACAACTTTCCCCCGCGCACGCCATCGGCACACCCGCCACCGTAACCCGCTCCCCGCGCCATGCCCCCAGGGCCGGCGCCCGCGACTCCCGGGGTCAGTGCGCCCACCGGGACAACTGTGACTGCCCCGGGGTGGTCACCGCCCGGGCCGTTTGTCGTCGTTGTGGCAACCACGACATTCTTTTGTCGTGGTTGCCACAACGACGACATTTGATTCCGGCCGCGGGCGGCGGGTGGGGAGGTCCGGGTCATGGCGGAGTACGAGCTGGTGATCCGGGCGGAACGGGCGGTCACCCCGGACGGGGTGCGGCCGGTGACGGTGGCCATCCGCGACGGGCGCATCGCCGCGGTCGCCGGGCCCGGGGCGGCCCCGGATGGCGTCAGCGTCGAGGAACTGCCCGGCCACGAGGTCCTGCTGCCCGGCCTGGTGGACACCCACGTGCACGTCGACGAGCCGGGCCGCACCGAGTGGGAGGGCTTCGCCACCGCGACCAGGGCGGCCGCCGCGGGCGGGGTGACCACGCTGATCGACATGCCGCTGAACAGCCTGCCGCCGACGACCACGGCCGCCGCGCTGGCGGCCAAGCGGGCCGCCGCGGCGCCGTCCGCGCACGTGGACGTGGGCTTCTGGGGCGGCGCGGTGCCGGGCAACCTGGCCGACCTGGCCGGGCTGCACCAGGCCGGGGCATTCGGGTTCAAGGCGTTCCTTGCCGATTCCGGGGTGCCCGAGTTCGGCCCGCTTGACGCGGCCGGCCTGGACGCGGTGCTGGCCGAGACCGCCCGGCTCGGCGCGCTGCTCATCGTGCACGCCGAGGACCCGGCCGTGCTCGCCGCGGCCCCGGCCGCGGCGGGCCGGGCGTACCCGGGGTTCCTGGCCTCGCGCCCGGCGGCGGCCGAGGACACCGCGATCGCGGGGCTGCTGGCCGCCGCCGGGCGGCACGGTGCCCGGGTGCACATCCTGCACCTGGCCTCGGCCAGCGCGCTGCCGCTGATCGCGGCGGCCCGGGCGGGCGGTGCCGGCGTCTCGGCCGAGACCTGCCCGCACTACCTGAGCTTCTGCGCGGAGCAGGTGCCCGACGGCGCGACCGAGTTCAAGTGCTGCCCGCCGATACGGGACGCGGCGAACCGGGACGGCCTGTGGGCGGGGCTGGCCGGCGGCCTGATCGGCACCGTGGTCTCCGACCACTCCCCCTGCCCGCCGGCCCTGAAGCGGCGGGAGTCCGGCGACTTCGGCACCGCGTGGGGCGGGATCGCCTCGCTGCAGCTCGGCCTGCCCGCGGTGTGGACGCAGGCGCGCCGCCGTGGCCACGGCCTCACCGACGTGGTCCGCTGGATGGCCGCCGGGCCCGCGGCGCTGGCCGGGCTGGCGGGCAAGGGCGCGATCGCCCCGGGGCACGATGCCGACCTGGTGGCGTTCGACGACGCGGCGGCGTTCACCGTGGATCCGGCCCGCCTGGAGCACCGGCACCCGGTGACGCCTTACGCTGGCCAGGCACTCACCGGAGTGGTGCGCAGGACCTGGCTGCGCGGGCGCCCGACCGGCGCGGCCCCGGCCGGAAGGCTGCTGACCAGGCAATGACTGACTCGCATGTGAACCTGGCCGCCCGGCACCTGGGTGCCGGGGTGATCGCCGCCAGCGACGAGTTCTTCGGCGAGAAGGAGAACCTGCTCCGCGCCGAGCGGCCCGCGTTCCGCCCGCGCACGTTCGGGCACAAGGGCCAGATCGTGGACGGGTGGGAGAGCCGGCGCCGCCGGGTCCCCGGCCGCGACTGGGCCCTGATCCGGCTCGGCGCCCCGGGCGTCATCCACGCCGTGGTCGTGGACACCGCCCACTTCACCGGGAACTTCCCGGCGGAGTGCTCGGTGGAGGCGTGCGCCGCCGAGGGCTACCCGTCCGCCGCCGAACTGCTGGCCCCGGGGCGGGCCTGGGTGCCGGTCGTGGCGCGCAGCCCGCTGGCCGGGGACACCGAGAACCGGTTCGCGGTGACCGACCCGCGGCGGTTCACCCATCTGCGGCTGACCATCTACCCCGACGGCGGCGTGGCCAGGCTCCGCGCCGACGGCGAGGTGGTCCCGGATCCGCGGCTGCTCGACGGGCCGCTCGACCTGGCGGCGCTGGAGAACGGCGGCACGGTGGCCGACGCCAGCGACCGGTTCTACTCGCCGCCGGAGAACATGATCAGCCCCGGCCGGGCGGCGGTGATGGGCGACGGGTGGGAAACCCGGCGGCGCCGTGACCCCGGGCACGACTGGGTGCTGCTGCGCCTGGCGGCCCCCGGGCACCTCAGCCAGGCGGTGCTGGACACCTCGTGCTTCCTCGGCGACGCGCCGGGCGCGGCGGCGCTGCATGGCTGCGACGCCGGGGCGGCGGGCCCGGGCGCGGCCGAATGGTTCGAGCTGCTGCCGCTGACCGGCCTGCAGCCCGACACCCGGCACCGGCTGCGCCTCGGGGCGGCGGCCACCCGGCTGGTCAGCCATGTCCGGCTGGAGATCCACCCGGACGGCGGGATGGCCCGGCTGCGCCTGTTCGGCGCGCTGTCCGCCGACGGCCGGGCCCGGCTCGGCCTGGCCTGGTTCGACCGGCTGCCCGACGATCACGCCGCCGCGGTGCTGGCCGGCGAGTGCGGGCTGACCGGGCAGGCCGCCGCGGACCTGGCCGGGCAGCGGCCGCTCACCGGGCCGGCCCGGCTGCACGCGCTGCTATCCGGCGGGGAACTCGCCGCCCTCGACGGTGCCAGCGCCGCCCGGGTCCGTACCCTGATCCTCGGCTGAGCCGGGGCCGGCCAGCCGCAGCGCGAGCAGCAAGGCGGCCTGGTCCGCCAGCGAGCCCAGGTCGCGCCCGGTCAGCTCCTCGACCCGGCGTATCCGGTACCTGAGCGAGTTGACGTGCACGAACATCGCCTCGGCGGCCTTGGTCCAGGAACCAGAGCAGTCCAGGAACACCCGCAGCGTGCGGACCAGTTCCGTGCCGTGGTCCGCGTCGTAGTCCAGCAGCGGGGACAGCAGGCTCGCCCGGAACGCCTGGCGCGCCTCGGCCGGGGCGGTGGCGAGCAGCAGCCCGATGGAGCCCAGCCCGGCCGCGTCCACCACGCGGACGCCGCCGCCGGTCAGCGCGGCGATCCGCCGTGCCTGGCGCGCCCGGGCCAGGGCCCGCGCGAGCCCGGCGACCGTCCAGCCAGCCGGGGCGCCACCGGGACCGGCACCCGCGGGCGGCGCACCGTCGCCGGCGGGCAGCACGCTGACCCCGAAGGCCAGGCCGGGCACGCCCCGGGCCGCCCCGGGCTGGCCCGGCGCGGTGGCACCGGGCCGGGTGGCACCGGCCAGCGTCCCCGCCACGTCCCGGATCCGGTCGAGGACCTCGCCGCCGCCCGGGCAGAGCGCCACCGCCTCGCAACCGGACACGCCGGCCACGGGCGCGGGCAGCATCTCCTCCAGCAGCACCCGGGCCACCTGCGGCCACACCGGCTCTCCCGGGCCCGGTTCCGGCCACGTCACTCCCGGCAGCACGGTTCCCGGCGGCGCGGCCGCCGGCGGGGAACCGTCCGGCCGCGCGGGCCCGGCGGTCAGCGCGACCGCGACCAGCGGCCGGCCCGTGGCCAGGCCGCAGCGCCAGAGCGCGGCGGCGGCCTGCGGATCGTCCGGCCGGTCCCCCGGCGGGTGGTCCAGCACCCGCCGCAGCGCGTCGTCGGCCGCCCGGCGCACGGCCCGCTGTGCCTCCTCGTGCCGGGCCCGGTGCCCGGTGGCCGCCGCGGCCAGCTCCGCGGCGATCCCGCGCCGGTCGGCGTCCCAGCCGGCCTGATCGCCGGCCAGGGCCACGAACCACCCGGCCAGCCGGTGCGCCGGCCCGCCGGTCACGCCGAACAGTGAGTAAGGCACGCCGTCGGCCAGCACCGTGACCGGGAGGGTGGCCGCGCCGAGCCAGGCGCTGGCCAGCGCGGCCCGGGCCCGCGGGGACGGCGCGGCGGCGCCGGCCACCAGCCGTCCCGCCGCGGACAACACCCAGCCGGGGACGCCGTACTCCCGGGCCGCCACGGCGAACACCTCGGCCAGGCCCGGCGCGGCGCCGGGCTCCCCCGCCCCGCCGCGCCCCGTGGCCAGCGCCCGCAGCCGGGCCACGGCGGGCCCTGGCCCGGCAGGACGCAGCCGCGCGGCCAGCACCTGCTCGGTGATGGCGGCGAACGACACGTCCACGGGCACCTCGAACAGCGGCAGCCCGTGCCGCTGGCAGGCGGTGACCAGGTCGCCGGGAACGGACCCGAGTGCGGCGTCCCCGGCGGCCAGCGCCACCGCACCGGCCGCCACGACCGCGGTCACGAACGTCTCTGAGTCCGCCGCGGCACGCCGCCACATCAGCCCGGTCAGCACGATCTCGCCGCCGGTCAGGTACCGGCGCGGATCCAGCAGGTCGGTGGTGAACACCCCGTCCACCGGACGGTCCAGGGCGTCCTTGCCCACCAGCACCCGCAGCCGCAGGTCCGGCGCCTCGGCCAGGCCCCGCAGCAACACCGTGCACCTCCTCCAGGCTCGCAACCCGCAGCGCGCGCGGCAGCCAGCCCACCGGCGTGGCGGGTGATTGTCATGGCTGCGCCAGCCATCACAATCTTTGTGATGGCCGCGCCAGCCATCACAAACCCAAGGCCCGGATCCGGGCCGGCCGGGCGCGGGCCGACTAGCCGCTGGCTCAGCCTAGATCACGGTTTGTAGGAAAAGACGAACAACCGCCCGGTGACCGCCGCCGGCTTCGGTGTTTCTGTGCCTGGCTCGCGGGCACGGCGGGGGTTCTACTGTCCGTCATGGAGTTCTTCCGGCCTGCGACCTGGGCGGACGCCCTTGCCCTCAAGGCGGAGCGGCCGGGCGCCCGGGCGATCGCCGGCGGCACCGACCTGATGGTCGAGATCAACTTCGACCGGTCAAGGCCGGACGCGCTCCTCGACCTCACCGGCATCTCTGAACTGGCCGAATGGTCGGCCGACGGCCCGGTCATCCGGCTCGGCGCGGGCGTGTCCTACACCCGGGTGATCGGCGAGCTCGGCGACCGGCTGCCCGGGCTGGCCATGGCCTCCCGCACGGTCGGCTCGCCGCAGATCCGCAACCGGGGCACGGTCGCCGGCAACCTCGGCTCGGCGTCCCCGGCCGGCGACGCCCATCCCCCGCTGCTGGCCGACGACACCGTGGTGGAGGCCGCCTCGGTCCGGGGCACCAGGGACATCCCGATCCGGGACTTCTACACCGGGGTGAAGCGCTCGGCCCTGGCCGGCGACGAGCTGATCGCCGCGGTCCGCGTCCCGGTGGCGGACGGCCCGCAGCAGTTCTCCAAGGTGGGCGTGCGCAACGCCATGGTCATCGCGGTGTGCTCGTTCGCGATCGCGCTGCACCCGCCGCGCCGCAGCGTGGGCACGGGGTTCGGGTCGGCCGCGCCCACGCCGCGGCCCGCGACCGCCGCCGAGGACTTCCTCGCCGCGGAACTCGCCGACCGCGGGCTGTGGGAATCCCGCGGCCCGCTGGCCGAATCGGCCATACGGCGGTTCGGCGAACTGGTGGCGCAGGCCGCGGCGCCGATCGACGACGTGCGCGGCACCGCCGCCTACCGGCGGCATTCGCTCGCCGTGCTGGCCCGGCGCACCCTGGCCTGGACCTGGCGGGACTATCGGGAGGAGCAGCGGCGATGCGCGTGACGTGCACGGTCAACGGCTCCCCCGCGGCCGCCGACGACGTGTGGGAGGGCGAGTCGCTGCTGTTCGTGCTGCGCGAGCGGCTCGGCCTGCCGGGCTCGAAGAACGCCTGCGAGCAGGGCGAATGCGGTTCCTGCACGGTCTACCTTGACGGCGTGGTGGTGTGCGCGTGCCTGGTCGCCGCCGGGCAGGCACAGGGGCGGGACATCCGCACCGTGGAGGGGGTCGCGGCCGGCGGCACCCTGGATGAGCTGCAGCAGGCGTTCCTGGACGCGGGCGCGGTGCAGTGCGGGTTCTGCACGCCCGGGCTCATCGTGGCGGCCGATGACCTGCTGCGCAGGCTGCCCCGGCCCGCCGACGCGGAGATCCGCGAGGCGCTGGCGGGCAACCTGTGCCGGTGCACCGGCTACGAAAAGATCCTCGACGCCGTCCGGCTGGCGGCGTCGCGAAGGCCCGGCGGGGTGGCCGAGGGGGGTGCCGGGTGACCACAGTCCCCGGCACCCCCGCTCCCGCCTCCCCGGCCGGCGTCACCGGGCGGGCGGCCGGCGCGGGCGTGGGCGCCAGCGCGCCGCGCCCGGACGGCACCCTCAAGGTCACCGGCGAGTTCGCGTTCTCCTCCGACCTGTGGATGTCGGACATGCTGTGGGGCGCGACGCTGCGCAGCCCGCACCCCCGGGCCCGGATCCGGTCCATGGACATCACCGGCGCGCTGCGGATCCCCGGCGTGGCCGCCGTGCTGACCTGCGACGACGTGCCGGGGCGGAAGACCTTCGGCCTCGAAGCCGCCGACCAGCCGGTGCTGGCCGGCCCCGAGATCCGCTACCAGGGCGAGCCACTACTGATCATCGCGGCCGATCACCCGGAGACCGCCCGCCGCGCGGCCGCCGCGGTCAGGGTCGGCTACCAGGTGCTGACCCCGGTCACCGACGCCGAGGCCGCGCTGCGCACCGGCGCGGAGCCGGTGCACACCGGCGGCAACCTGGTCAGGCACGTGCGGATCCGGAGGGGAGACCCGCAGGCGCACGCGGACATCGTGGTCTCCGGCCGCTATCGGGTCGGCATGCAGGACCAGGCGTTCCTCGGCCCTGAGTCCGGCCTGGCGGTGCCCGCCGAGGACGGCGGCCTCGAGCTGTACGTGGCCACCCAGTGGCTGCACGTGGACCAGGCGCAGATCGCGGCCAGCCTGGGCGTGCCCGAGGACAAGGTGCGGCTGGTGCTGGCCGGCGTCGGCGGCGCCTTCGGCGCCCGCGAGGACCTGTCCATGCAGATCCACGCGTGCCTGCTCGCGCTGCACACCGGCCGCCCGGTGAAGATGGTCTACTCCCGGGAGGAGTCGTTCTTCGGGCACGTGCACCGGCACCCGGCCACGCTCTACTACGAGCACGGCATGACGCCCGAGGGGCGGCTGGTCTGGCTCCGTGCGCGCGTCTACCTCGATGGCGGGGCGTACATGTCGAGTTCTCCCGCGGTGGCGGCGAACGCGGCGACGCTCGGCGCCGGGCCCTATGAGATACCCAACGTGGCGATCGACGTGTACGCCGCGTACACCAACAACCCGCCGTGCGGGGCGATGCGCGGCTTCGGCGCCGTCCAGGCCTGCTTCGCCTACGAGTCGCAGATGGACGAGTGTGCCCGCCGGGCCGGCCTGGACCCGGTGGAGTTCCGGATCCGCAACGCGATGTCCGAGGGCTCGGTCATGCCGACCGGGCAGGTGGTCGACTCGGCGGCGCCCGTCGCCGAACTGCTCCGCCGGGTGCGGGACGCGCCCCTGCCTGCCCGCCCGGTGCCGGCCGGGCAGGCCGGGGGCGGCGCGCCGGACCTGCGCGACCTGCCCGGCGGGGTATCCAACGCCACGCACGGCGAGGGCGTGGCCCGCGGCGTCGGGTACGCCATCGGCATCAAGAACGTGGGCTTCTCCGAGGGGTTCGACGACCACTCCACGGCCCGGGTCCGGCTCGGGGTGGTCGCCGGCGAGCCCGCGGTCACCGTGCACACCGCGGCCGCCGAGGTGGGCCAGGGCCTGGTCACCATCCAGGCCCAGATCGCCCGCACCGAACTGGGCGTGGACCAGGTCGTCATCCATCCCGCCGACACCACGGTCGGCAGCGCGGGCTCGTCCTCGGCGTCCCGGCAGACCTACGTCACCGGCGGCGCGGTGCGGGCCGCCTGCGCCGCCGTCCGCGCCGGGGTGTTCGCGCTGGCCGCGCGCGGCTTCGAGGTGCCGCCGGAAGGCCTGTCGCTGGCCGGCGGCAAGGTGGTCTCCCAGGCCGCCGGGGTGCTGACGGACCTGGCGACGCTGCTCGGCGACGAGGTGATCGAGGAGACCGTCACCTGGCGGCACCGCCCGACCCATCCGCTTGACCCGGAGACCGGCCAGGGCAACGCGCACGTGCAGTACGCGTTCGCCGCGCACCGCGCCGTGGTGGACGTGGACACCGAACTCGGCCTGGTCAAGGTGGTGGAACTGGCCACGGCGCAGGACGTGGGCAAGGCGATGAACCCGCTCGCGCTGGCCGGCCAGATCCACGGCGGCACGGCGCAGGGCCTCGGCCTGGCGCTGATGGAGGAGATCCAGGTGTCCGGCGGGGTGGTGCGCAACCCGTCGTTCACCGACTACCTGATCCCGACGATCCTGGACATGCCGCCGATGAAGCTGGACATCCTGGAACTCGCCGACCCGCACGCCCCGTACGGCCTGCGCGGGGCCGGGGAGCCACCGACGATCTCCTCGACCCCGGCGATCGTCGCCGCGATCCGGGCCGCGACCGGCAGGCCGCTGCGCCGGATCCCGGTCCGCCCGGACGACATAGTGCTGGCCCGGGCGGCAAGCCGCCCCCCGGAACCCCACGTGCTGGCCCGGGGGGGCGACCCCCCGGAACCCCCCGATGGCCGCAAGGCCCCGTGACTCCGTCACGTCGCCTTGGGCCGGCTGGCCCTGGAAGGAGGCGGCCGTGGTGCTGATGTTCCTGACCGGTGACGGGATGCGGGGCGGGCCGCTGCACCGGCACATCGAGGGCGCGGAGTTCCTCGGCGCGCGGCGCACGCTGCCCCGGTACCGGTTCTACTCGATCCGGGACGAGTTCCCCGCGCTGGCGCCGGTCGGCGAGGGCGGCCACGCCATCCTCGGGGAGCTGTACCAGGTGCCGATGCCGGCGCTGCACGGCCTGCTCGCCAGGGAACCGCCGGAACTGGAGCTGTCCATCGTGGAGCTGGCCGCCGGGGATCCGGCCGGCTCCTCCGCCGCCCCGGACGGCGATGCGGCCGGGGAGCCAGGGGACGTGGAACTATCGTTCGGCATGATCTTGCGGCGCGGTGCGGGCACGGGCGGCCGGCACGCGGACATCAGCCACAGCGGCGGGTGGCGTGCCTACCGCGGCCTGGCTCAGCCGCCGACGGTGTAGGCCTGCAGGCCGAGCGGGCCCTGGCTGGCGGTGAGCAGGTAGCCGTCCGCGAACACCGGCTGGGCGAACGTGCTCGACGTGCCATAGGAGATCTTCTTGAGGATCTGCCCGGTGGCGGCGCTGATCAGCCAGAGCGCGTTCACGCCGCCCCGGGAGCCGAAGGAGGACGCGGCGATCACGCCGGCCCCGTCGATGGTGGGCGTGCCGATGATCTTCCCGGTCAGGCCGGTCTGCCAGACCACGCCCCCGGTGGCCGGGTTGACCTTGCGGACCGAGCCTTCGTACCTGACGCCGCCGATCGTGGTGCGAGTGGCCGCCAGGAACAGGTGCGTGCCGTCGAACACCGGCGCCGCGACGTTCCCGCCGCCCTTGGCGATCGCCCGCTGCCACACCGGCCCGGCCGGCAGCGCCGACGTCTTGAAGGCGTAGAACGTGCCGTTCTTGTTGGACGCGCCCACCAGCGTGGTCTTGACGCCACCGATGAACGCCGTCCAGATTCCCGGGGAGCCGCCGAAGTCGCTGTCGTCCACGAGCTGGTTCGACGGGACCCTCCAGATGCTCTCCTGGGCCAGTGACGGGCTGAGCTTGATGACCGAGAAGCCCAGGCTGTCCTGGTCGCCGTTGCCGGTGGTGACGTAGATCGACTGGCCGTCGGTCGCCGCGCTCGACCAGATGCCTGCGCCGACCGACTGCGGTGGCGTGGTGAAGAACGTGTTCTCCAGCGCCCCGCTGGCCTGGCTGAACTCCGACAGGCCGCCACGCACCAGCGGCACGTCGCACTGCGAGCTGATCCCGACGTAGATGTTGCCGCCGGTGACCAGCGGCGAGCTCCACGCGTAATAGTCGTTTACCGTGGTGGACGTGATGGCGACCGCCGCCGGGGGCCACACGTCGGTCCCGTCCGCCGCGCTCATCGCGTACAGGTACCCGGTCGCGCCGTAGACGTAGACCGTCGGGTTCCCCGTGGCCGGGTCCGGTGCCACGGTGGCCGTGGACGTGAAGCCCTGCCTCCCACAGGTCAGCGGCGGCACAATGCCGATGAACCGCTTCCAGATGACCGCGCCGGTGGTCTCGTTGAGCGCGTAGAAGAAGCCGCTCTTCGAGCCGATGTAGATGACGCCGTTGTACACGACCGGGCTGGACAGGAAGCCGCTCGTGGCCGGGCTGAACTGCCAGGCCAGGGTCAGGCTCGCGGCGTTCGCCGGGGTGATCGTGGTGGCCGCCATGTTGGCCGAGGAGTGCGCAGGCGAGTAGAGGTACTGCGGCCAGTTCACGAACGTGGTCCCGGTGGCGCTGTCCGCGCCTCCCGCGCCGAGAAGCCCCGCGGCCAGCGCCGCGGCAAGCCCTGCCGACGCGAAAAGACGCCACCGCCCATGTGTCCCCCTAGCCCCGCTAGGCCCGGTTTGAGGAACCCATCCCAGCGCAATCCGGTGGCAAAGTCCAGCAGGGCCGCGCCGGGCGGTCAGCCCATCTGGATCACCGACAGGACGTTGCCGGCCGGGTCCTTGAACCAGGCGATGAGCGGCCCGCCCTGCCGGTTGATCCCCTTGGGATCGACGAAGTCGTAGTGCTCGAACTGCACGCCCCGGGCGGTCAGCGCGTCGACCGCCGCCTCGATGTCGGGCACCGGGAAGTTGAGGATGGTGAACGTCGCGGGGACATGGTCCTGCTTGGGGTAGACGATCGTGTCGCGGTCGCCGGCGATGTGCAGCGTGAGGATGCCGTTCTCCTCGGACACCGGGATGCCCAGCGTCTCGCCGTAGAACTTCTTCGCCGCCGGGATGTCGTCCGCGGAAAACCCGCTGAACGCCTTCGTGTGCTCGAACATCGTCGTTCCTCCCTGTGGCTCGGGATGACCTGACTACCCAGGTGAAGACGCTACGCCGGGCGCGGAGTCATCGCGGCGGCCGCGGCGGCGCCGGGTGAGGTTCCCGGATCCGATTGACACCCCCGTCCCGGGCGGGGTACTCATGCGGGTCATGCGACCACTGCGGCGCTTGGCGGCGATGCGGCGCGCGTCGGTCGCCGTGATCCTGGGCCTGCTGCTGACCGTGGCCGCGTGCGCGACCGCGGCGCCGCAGGGCCAGGCCCCGGCGGCCGCGTCCCGGCACCGGCACGGGCCGGCCAGCCCGGGGGGCGGGCCAAGGGTCGAGCTGGCCCGGGATCGCGGACTCCACCGCGATGAACGCGGACACCGCCTACGCGATCTGGCGATCCTGTTTCGACGGCTACGAGACGTGGCTGAACACCGTCGAGCACGTGGGGACATACCAGGCCGGCGACGAATGGGGCTGCGTCGGCCGGTGGTTCGCCGGGCGCTGGCACACCGCGCTCGCGCAGCAGTACATCCGGTTCGTCAAGAAGTACCTGCGCGAGCGGATCTGGACGCAGCCCGACTTCCAGAGCCCTAGCCGGGCCCGGGGCCCGGGGCGGGCGCGCCGGGCGGCGCGGGGGCGGGCGGTGCGGGGGCGGGCGGCGCGGGGCGGGCGATGAAATCGCGGCACGGGATACGTCAATACCTCAGGCAGTGGTGGTAGCACTGGAGAAAGCTGAGGTCAGGAGCCTGGTCGTGGTAGCGGCCGGGCCTGGCCGCGTGGAAGGGAGCCGCGATGAGCCGGATTCGGGTACTGGTCGGGACGCGCAAGGGCGCGTTCGTGCTTAACGCCGACGGCAAGCGGGAGAAGTGGGAGGTCAGCGGGCCGTTCTTCCCTGGCTGGGAGATCTACCACGTCGCCGGGTCACCCGCCGACCCGGACCGGCTGTTCGCGTCCCAGTCCAGCGGCTGGTTCGGGCAGGTCATCCAGCGCTCCGACGACGGCGGCGCGACCTGGGAGCCGGTCGGCAACGAGTTCAAGTACGAGGGCGCCACCGGGACCCACCAGTGGTACGACGGGACGCCGCACCCGTGGGAGTTCGCCAGGGTCTGGCACCTGGAGCCCGCGCCGGACGACCCGGACACGGTCTACGCCGGGGTGGAGGACGCCGGGCTGTTCAAGTCGGCCGACGGCGGCCAGCACTGGGCCGAGCTGCCGGGGCTGCGCACCCACCGCTCCGGGCCGTCCTGGCAGCCCGGCGCCGGCGGGATGTGCCTGCACACGATCATCCTGGACCCGCGGCACCCGGGCCGGATGTACGCCGCCATCTCGGCCGCGGGCGCGTTCCGCTCCGACGACTGGGGCGAGACCTGGCAGCCGGTGAACCGGGGCCTGCGGTCCGAGGGCCTTCCCGACGAGGACGCCGAGGTCGGCCACTGCGTGCACCGGCTGGCGATGCACCCGGCCCGGCCGGAGGTGCTCTACATGCAGAAGCACTGGGACGTGATGCGCACCGATGACTCGGGCGGGTCGTGGCACGAGATCAGCGGCAACCTGCCGACGGACTTCGGCTTCCCGATCGGCGTGCACGCGCACGAACCCGACACCGTCTACGTGGTCCCGATCACCAGCGACTCCCACCACTTCCCGCCCGAGGGGAAGCTGCGCGTCTACCGCAGCCGGACCGGTGGCGACGAGTGGGAGGCGCTCACCCGGGGCCTGCCGCAGCAGCACTGCTACGTCAACGTGCTGCGCGACGCGATGGCCGTCGACTCGCTGGAGGACTGCGGCATCTACTTCGGCACCACCGGCGGGCAGGTGTACGCGTCGCCGGACGCCGGGGACAGCTGGGCGCCCATCGTCAGGGACCTGCCCGCGGTGCTGTCGGTCGAGGTCCAGACGCTGTCATGATCCGGGTGGTGCTCCCGGCCCACCTGAGGACGCTCGCCCGGGTGGGCGGCGAGGTGGAACTGCTGGTCGAGGGCGAGGTCACCCAGCGGGCGGTGCTCGACGCGCTGGAGGCACGCTACCCGGTGCTGCGCGGCACGATCCGCGGGCACGACGGCGGGCCGCGGCGGGCGTTCATCCGGTTCTTCGCGTGTGAGCAGGACCTGTCCCACGAGTCCCCGGATGCCGCGCTCCCGGCCGCCGTCGCCGCCGGCGCGGAGCCCTACCTGATCGTGGGGGCCATGGCGGGCGGCTAGCTACCACGAGGCGACAACTTAAGATTGACGATGCCGGGCGACAACGTTAAGTTGTCATCCATGGATGCGCTGAGCCTGCCGGACCTGGTGCGGGCGGTCAGGCAACGGGCCGGTGCCGAGCCGCTCGACCGGGTGGCGGCCGCGCTGCGGGTCGGCGAGGAACTGGCATCGGGCGCCGACGACCTGATCGGGCACTTCGTCACGGAGGCGCGTGACGCGGGGTACTCGTGGACCCAGATCGGCGCCCGGATCGGCGTGTCCAAGCAAGCCGCCCGGCAGCGTTTCACGACGCCGCCCGCCCCCGCCCGCCTGGCCGGCCTGGAACAACAGCCCAGGCTGGCCGCCTGCCTGGCGGCCGCCGCCCGCGAGGCGGCCGCCGACGGTGCCGCGGAAATCGGCACCCACCATCAGCTTCTCGGGCTGTACCAGGAAGGCGTGGCCGCGGCCATCCTGGAGAAGCTCGGCATCGAGGCCGAGGAGGCACGGCGGGCCGCGCGCACCATGTTCCCCGGCGGCGGCGAGCCGGGCGGGGACGCGCCGCCGGAGTCGGCGGAGGCCCGGGCCGCGGTCGAGGGGGCGGCCGCGCTGGCCCGGCGGGCCGGGCTCGACCAGGTGGGCCCGGCGCAGTTGCTGGGCGCGCTGGCGCTGGACCCGGGATCGCGCGCCCGGCGGGTGCTTGGCCACCTGGGCGCCAGCATCCCCGCCATCAAGAAAGAACTCGAGTGCTACATCAGCCCCGGCAAGCAACGCAGGCGTCGCGGCCGCGGGAAGACCGGCGGCCAGCGGTGCTCGTTCTGCGGCAAGACCGCGGCCAGCGGCGTCAGCATGGTCGCTGGCCCGGGCGTGTGGATCTGCGCGGAATGCGTTGCCCTGGCCGGCGAGATCCTCGCCGAACGGGCCAGCGCCCCGGGCGGGCCCCGGCCACCCGAGTGACGGCACCCCCCGGGCCGCCCGGTCCGGGGGGTGCCGTCCTCGCCGACCTGGTCGGCGTCCAGCTCGCGGCGGCCCGCGAGGCGCGCCACCTTGTCACGCTGCTGGCTGTGCGCCTCGCAGTGCCCGGCATAGACCCGCCGGGCGATGCCGAACACCCAGGCGCGCACTGCCCTTGGCCGGGTCGAAGCCACCGAAGGAGATGATCACCTGGACGAACGTGTCGGCGGTGAGATCGGCCACGGTCTGCGGATCGGCGCTGCGCCGGGCGAAGAACGCGGTGACGGCATCCACCTGCGCCCGGTAGATCCGCTCGAACTCGGCCGCCGCCTGACCGCCCCCGGCCGCCGCAGGACCGCCGCCGGCCGCCGCCTCACCGCCGGGCGGGCGTTCCGCTAGCTCCCGCGGGCCGGGTGGCCGGCCGACGGGGAACGCCGTTGTTTCGCTCACATCCCTAGTTGCCGATCCGCCGCCGTTATGTCACACCTGTCAGTACCTGGCGCGCTCAGTACCTGGCGCCTTGGGGAGCGGGCAGGGCGTCGAGCTCGGCCAGGTCCGCGGCGCCCAGCTCGAGGCCCGCCGCGCCGGCGTTGTCCGCCAGGTATCCCGGGGTCTTGGTGCCCGGGATGGGCACCACGTGCCGGCCCCTGGCCAGCACCCACGCCAGCGCCACCTGGGCCGGGGTGGCCCCGGCCCGCCCGGCCACCTCCCGCACCCGGCCGACGATGGCCAGGTTGGCGTGCAGCGCGTCCCGCTGGAAGCGCGGCAGCCCGCGCCGGAAGTCGTCCTGGGGCAGGTCGTCGAATGAGGCGAACCGGCCGGCCAGGAACCCCCGTCCCAGCGGCGAGAACGGCAGGAAGGCGATGCCCTGCTCCCGGCAGTACGGCAGCACCCCGGCCAGCGGGTCCCTGGTCCACAGCGACAGCTCGGACTGCACCGAGGTCACCGGGTGCACCGCCTGCGCCCGCCCGATCTCCGCCACGGTGACCTCGGACAGGCCGAGGTACCGCGCCTTGCCCGCCGCCACCGTTTCCGCCATCGCTCCCCAGGTCTCCTCCAGCGGCACCCGCGGGTCCACCCGGTGCAGCTGGTAGAGGTCCACATGGTCGGTGCCGAGCCGGCGCAGGCTGCCGTCGATCGACCTCCGGACATGCTCCGGGCGGCCGTCCCGGCCGGCGCCGGGCGAGTTCCCGCCGGGGTTCGCGACCTCGACGGAGTCGGTGAGCAGGCCGACCTTGGTGGCCAGCACCGCACGGTCCCGGTGCCCGCCCGCCAGCGCCCGGCCGACCAGTTCCTCGTTGGTGTACGGCCCGTACGCGTCGGCGGTGTCGATCAGGGTCATGCCGAGGTCGAGTGCCTGGTGGATCACCGCGATCGAGGTGGCCTCGTCCCGTGGCGCCTGCATGTCGTAGGAGAACGTCATGCCCATGCACCCCAGGCCGATGACGCCGACCTCGGGGCCCGCACCGCCGAGTGTGGTGGTTCGCATGCCTGCTGCCCTCCGGGTTCGCGTGCGCTCGCTCAGCGTGGCACGAGCCTGAGCGTCATCGGACCTTGGCCGGCTCGCCGAGCGGAACCAGCCGCCGCCGCGGCTGCTCAGCGGTGCTGGAGGCGGGCCCGGTAGAGGTCGCGGAGTGCCTGCCAGTGCCGGGTTTCCGCCGCGGTGTCGTAGGTCGGGTTGTCGGGCACGGCGAAGCCGTGGCGGGCCGGGTAGAACTCGATGGTGTGGTCCACCCCGGCGTCGGTGAGCGCGGCCGCCAGCAGCGCTGCCTGCTCGGCGGTGAACGAGCCGTCGTCCTCCGCACCGGCCACGTAGACGGTGGCGGTGATCCGGTCCGCGGCCAGGTGCGGGCTGGCCGGGTCGCCGGCGACCGCCAGCCTGCCGCCGTGGAACGACGCCGCCGCGGCGATCGTATGGCCGAGCCCGCCTGCGGCGACCAGGGACATCCGCCCGCCCAGGCAGTATCCGGTGGTGCCGATCGCGGCTCCGGTCACCTCCGGCCGCGCCAGCAGGAAGCCCGCGTAGGCACCGGCGTCGGCGATGATCCGGTCGTTGGTCAGCACGCTGGCGAGGCTGGACATCCGGGCCCGCTGCCGCTTGTCGGTGAATACGGTGGCCACGTCGAACGGCGCCCAGTCGCCCGAACGGTAGTAGATGTCCGGGACCAGCGTGACGTAGCCCAGGCCGGCCAGCCGGTCCCCGATCTGCCGGAACGTCTCCCGGACCCCGCCGGCGTCGGGAAAGGCCAGCACGCCCGGCCACGGGCCATCCCCCTCAGGGAGGTGCAGCGTGGCGTCGCTGTGGCCGTCTGGTGCGGGGACCTGAACATCCAGGCGCCTCATCCAGCCGCCTCCTCCCCCGGGCTCCCGCGGAACGGGTCAGCCGAACGTACCACCACGGCGGGTCAGCCCCGCGGGTGCCTGAGTCCAAAATTGCGTTGCGGCGCTGCCCGGCCGGCGTGCTCGGCCCGGCCCCCCGGTATCGGCAACCGCCGCGTCATCGCCGCCATCACCTGCCTCCGGTCTAGAGCGCCCCGATCCGGAGCAGGGCCTTGATGGCGCGCCGTTCGTTCATGGCGGTGTAGGCGCCGGCGATACCGGCGAGGCCGGTGGCGTAGTCGAACACGCGTCCCGGGTTGATCGTGCCCGCGAGGACATCGGGAAGCAGTTCGGGGATGTACCGGCGGACCGGGGCGACGCCGCCGCGCAGCCCGATGTTGCGGAAGATCACGGTGTCGATCGGCACCTGGACGTCGTGCGGGGCGCCGATCGCGCCGACCACGGAGCCGACGCGCGCGATGCTGAACGCGGTGGCCATGGACTGGCCGGTGCCGACGCATTCGAGCGCCGCGTCGACGCCGATCCCGCCGGTCATGTCGAGGATCTTGGCGGTGGCGTCGTCGCCGCGTTCGGGGACGATGTCGGTCGCGCCGAACTCGCGCGCCAGCGCCTGGCGGGCAGGATTGCGGCTGAGGGAGATGACCCGCTCGGCGCCGAGGCGCCTGGCGGCGATGACCGCGCACAGGCCGACCGCACCGTCGCCCACGACGGCGACCGTGTCGCCGCGCTTGACGCCGCCGCTGACCGCCGCGTGGTGGCCGGTGCACATCACGTCGGAGAGGGCGAGCAGCGAGGCGAGGGTTTCTGCGGAGTGTCCGTGGCCGGGGACGGGAACCAGGGTGGCACCGGCGAACGGGACCCGCACCGCCTCGCCCTGGCCGCCGTCCACGCCGTGATTGCCGAAGGAGCCGCCGTGCAGGCAGTTCGACGGCCATCCGGCGAGGCAGTTGGCGCAGGTGCCGTCGCAGAAGGTGAACGGCGCGACGACGAGGTCGCCCTTCTTGACGTTGCGGACGCCGGCCCCGGCCTCCTCGACCACGCCGATGAACTCGTGCCCGATGGGGCCGAGCGCGTGCGGCGACTCGCCCCGGTAGTACCACAGGTCGGACCCGCAGACGCAGCCGAGCACGACCCGCACGATCGCGTCGCCCGGCTCGCGGATCCGGGGGTCTGGCCGCTCGCCGAGCGTGATGTCGCCGGGGCCGCCATAGAGGGCTGCTCGCATGAGGGTTCCGCTCCTTCCGTTCCAGGGGGACTCGGGCTACGTGCCGCTACCAGTCAAACCGGCTGGCCCCCCGCTGCGGGAGTTCCTGTCATGAGGGGTAATGGCGGTACCTCCCGGCGATGGCCAGCGGCGAAGTACCGTCGAGGCGTGGACAACCGCGCCGAAGTACGCGACTTCCTGGCCAGCCGGCGGGCCAGGATCACCCCGGCGCAGGCCGGCCTGCCGGCCTACGGTGACCTGCGCCGCGTTCCCGGCCTACGGCGCACGGAGGTCGCCATGCTGGCCGGCGTGAGCGTCGAGTACTACACCCGGCTGGAGCGCGGGAACCTCGGCGGCGTCTCCGAATCGGTCCTGGAGTCCCTGGCCCGGGCGCTGCAGCTCGACGAGGCCGAGCGCGCCCACCTGTTCGACCTGGCCCGGGCCGCCGCGACTCCGGCCCGGTCGTCGGCCCGCCGGAGCGCCCGGCCGAAGGTCAGGCCGAGCATCCACCGCATCCTCGACGCGATGACCGGTGCCCCGGCCTACGTGCGCAACGCGCGGATGGACATCCTGGCCGCCAACCACCTGTGCTTCGCCCTGTACGCCGACATCCTCACGCCGCAGGCGCTGCCGGTGAACCTCGCCCGGTTCCTCTTCCTCGACCCCCGCTCGACCAGCTTCTTCGCCGACTGGGAGACCGTCGCCGACGACGCGGTCGCGGCGCTGCGTGGCGAAGCCGGCCGCAACCCGCTGGACCGCGGCCTCAGCGACCTCGTCGGGGAACTGGCCACCCGCAGCGAGGAGTTCCGCGCCCGCTGGGCCCGCCACAACGTCCGCCTGCACCGTACTGCGGTCAAACGCATCCGCAACCCGATCGCCGGCGAACTCACGCTCACCGGCGACGCGCTGGAACTGCCCGGCGACGGGCTCACCCTCGTCACCTACACCGCCGAACCGGCCAGCCAGGCCCAGCAGCAACTCGACTTCCTGGCCAGCTGGAGCACGAGGCACTCCGCTGCCGCGCCGGCCGGCGACCACACCGGCGACGCCCGTACGATTTAGGGGAGGCAAAGCCCGGCGCCGTGGAGGTTGGCTGATGACCGGTGAGACGATCCGCGACCTGCTCAAGCCCCTCATCGGTAAGTCCGGGTCGATTTCCCTGGTTGTCGGCAGGTCCGGTCATCTCGGGTTCGTCACGGCCGAGAACCGGAAGCTGACCGGCGTGGAGGTCCGCCCGGACGGCCTGGTGCGCCTTGACCGCGAGACCGGGTGGGCCGTGATCGACCCGGCCGATGTCGTGGCCGTGGTGTGGGACAGCGAAC
>WNGM01000394.1_pt1 | contig 83578 bp, 77 predicted proteins | sample 5400571 | NCBI WGS metagenome assembly WNGM01 (sample SAMN13153378, study PRJNA577476) | soil metagenome | isolation source: 100 cm soil or saprolite under Garry oak tree replicate 2 | place: USA:California | collected 2016-06-15
AAAGAAAACGGGGCTCCAAGCGTAAACGTAACGTTAAACGGAAGTGATAGTGCGTCGGTTGGCCCATTTACTACCGCTGGCACATTTCACCTCTACTGTACTGTTCACCCCGGCATGAACCTGACGGTCGTTGTTCAGTGACGACTCCCCACGCGTAGAACGCAGAGGCTTCTAGGCGCCGAGCACCACGCCTTGTCGTCCCAAGGCGGTTTGAAGAATATTCAGCGAGGCATTATGATCCCGATCGCGTAGGACACCACACTGCTCACAGGCATAGACGCGCACCGACAGCGGCATCTCCTGTCGATGCCCACAGTCATGGCATGCTTGAGTGGTATAAGCAGGGGGCACTTTGATCACGGTTCGCCCAGTTTCTTCCACTTTAGCGGACAGCGCGGAGAAAAATGCCGACCAGGCTGCATCCACGATCGATTTGTTCAGGCCAGATTTGCTGCTTGCCCCATTCGGCACATACTGGCCTGTTGCCTCGTCCTGTTTGGGGGTAGGCCGTTTCACCAGGTTGCACCACCAGGGCCTCGACCGCGATCAGCCCGAAGCGGTCGACCAGGCGCCGCGACTCCTGTTGGACGAAGTTCTCACGGCGCCAGCGGATGCGCTCATGAATACGTGCCACCACCTGGCGCCGTTTCGCCCGCTCAGGAGTGCCCTTTGCTCCTTTGGAGAGGTTCCGTTGCGCTTTGGCCAGGGCCTTTTCTTCTTGCCGAAAGAAGCGGGGATTGTCGATGTGGGAGCCATCAGAGAGATAGGCAAACGCCTTGAGGCCCACATCAATACCAACGTGCTCCTCCGAAGGAGGCACAGGATCTGGCTCGACCTCGTCGCAGGAGAAGACCACGTACCATTTGCCCGTCGCCGATCGGATGCTGCTACACGTCTTGACCACGCCTTTGCAGGGCCTGTGCTGAACCATCTTGAGGTGTCCGATCTTGGAAAGGGCGAGCTTGCCCTGCTCATCGATGCCAAAGCCGGATTGCGGATAGGTCAGCGAGTCATAGCGGAACCTGGATTTAAAGCGTGGGTAGCCGGGCGGTTGCCCTGCTTTGACTCGACGGAAGAAGGCCTGAAAAGCTTTGTCCACCCGATGCAAGACCTCTTGCAAGACCTGCGAATAGATCGCTTCGTATTCGGGACGCGTCTCTTTGATGTCAGGCAACTGCGCACTTTGCTGTATGAAGGTGATGCTCTTGCCGCACAGCTTGTAGGCCTCTCTGCGCTCTTGCAGGGCAGCATTGTAGAGTTCGGCACAAAGGGCCAGTTGCTCATTGAGCAGGTGTGCTTGCTTTTTCGTCGGGTAGATCCGGTACTTATAGGCTTTCTTCATAGAGAGCTATTCTTTTCGGGCGGGAAAAAGCGGAAGCACTGGCCCATCCTAAGGAAGGCGCCCGAAAGCCCCATGGATGAATCACAGGGGCTTTCGGGCGCGGGAATTGGTAAGCATACACCATTAACATGAATTACTCCGAATTTTCGAAACGCACGATCTCCGTTTTGAAGTGAAAAAGAGATAGAGCTGCAAAATCACCTGCACCTAAAAATAGATGACACCCCAGATATACTCCCTCTTGCGTTCATTACAAATGATAGCATGCTATAGTACTTTTATGGCATGGTACAAGTTTACAGATCCTCTTATGCTATACTGTTCCAAATATTATATGTAGTTAAGGTGACTCTCGCCATATGCGATTGCAATTCTGGCAACAAGAAAAAGTAAGTATCTCTCATTCTCTCTACTTGAAATGCGGAGCCATCTTTCTCCTCTTCCTCCTCAGCGTGCTTATCGTTGCTTGCGGTAGTAATGCCAGCAATACGAACCTGGGCCAACCAGCCGCGACGGTTACCATCAATCTCGATCAGTCCAATAGTTCACCCACGCCGCCATTACCAGAGTATAGCTGTTCTGCCTGGACGACAAACACTTCTCCTGGCATCAATACACCCACCATTGGCGTCTATGCTAAATTTGTGCACAACGTAAACGGGAATCCCCAGGGAGTCTATCCTGCCAGTGGTACGGCTACGGTTCTTTGGCCCGATGGTAACCCCGTAAACGTGTCGGCGAACACTACTTCAGACGGATTAGCGGTTTTCCCTGTCTCGACCGCGAATAGATCCGCTGACCTCAACAAAATCGTTCTCGTCACAGTTGCCTTCCAGGGGCCGACGGGCGTCCCACCATGCACAGTATTAGCAGACCGTGCAGCCTTCTTCACGCTCGTGATCGCTTCGGGAACAGTTTCAGGCACCTCATCCCCAACAGTGGGTACAACTGGTACGCCAATGGGAACACCAACAGCGTCACCAACAACATCGCCAACACCAACGCCCTGTCCTAGGCCAAAGAAGCAGTGTCACTAATTTGGCGGTACAACTCCACTAATCCGTGAAAAGGTCAGGAGGGATTGAAAAATCGTGCGTCCATAGGATGCTGTGAACATGAAAACAACAAGCACAGAGCCGATGGACGCGTCAAAACAATGTTGCCCGCATGAGGCGTGTTCCGCAAGAGGCCAAATCCGAGCGCGCAACATTCGTATTCATTCCTATCAGCCACAGCGATATCGCTGTCGCAGCTGCAAGAAGACCTTTAGTGCCCGCCGAGGGACGATGATGGAAGGATTGCGCACGCCAACGGAAGTGATCGTGATCGTGGTGATCTTACTTGCGTATGGGTGCCCAATCCAGGCGATTGTTCACGCCTATGGAGTCGATGAACGCACAGTAGCCGATTGGCAAAAGCGAGCCGGAAAGGACTGCCAACAGGTGCATCAAGCGATCGTGGAACAAGCAAAGGTCGAGATCCATCACGTGCAAGCCGATGCGCATCCGGGCGAAAGGGAGGAAGATGGTCGCCTGGATGGGCATGGCCACAGGGCTGGCCGATCACATCTGGAGCGTCTCTGAATTGCTCCGTTTTAAGGTGGCTCCTGCTCCTTGGGTCGAACCAAAACGACGAGGACGACCTCCCAAAGCAACGGTCCCTGATCCGACTGTGCCCAAACGGCCACGAGGTCGCCCCCGTCAGGTCGCTTGAGCACGTTCACCAGTTAGTGGAGTTGTACCAGCACAGGTGCTATGACTGCGGCGAGGTATACCATTTATTAAGTACCGCCAGGGCAGCAGATTGACCTGAGAGCTTCAAGCCCTGTACACCGTCCCAGCCCCAGAAGAAGATACCCACGATATGCTTATCAGGGATCACATTCATCAGCGCAGCGTCACATGCCGCTGCCTGTTCCTCAGGATCAGGCGGTGAGCCTGTCGAATACCTCGCCCACGGATGATACAGAGCATCGGCAGTATTGCGATAGCCAATTTCTGAGATGAGAAGAGGTTTCCCCACCTCCAGAGAGAACGTATCGAGCGCGGTCCTCACAATTGTCTTCCAGAGGCCGGGCATCTCCTTCGGATCAACACGTGTTTGATCAGTGGCCAACTGCAGATACTCCGAAATGCCGATCACCGCCAGCAGCGGATTGCTCATCCAGCTGGGCGGCGGCTGGCCAAGCGACGACCAGTCCATATCGTAGGTGAGCGTACCAGGGAAAACGCTGTGGATACGTGCAATCAATGTATTCCACAAAGGAGCAGGGGCCAACTGCTGCAGCACCACCATCTCAGTGGCGATTGCCAGCTGGTCTGCACCATTGTGCGCTGCCACCTCCACATAGGGCTCATACGTCTTCCAGTAACTATCGAACCACTGCGCCTCATTCTGGTAGTTCGAGAATTGTATCGTCCCTGCCCACTGGTCCGCCGGGCTATCGACGCCCATCAATGGCACCACAAAAACATGATATCCCTGCTCACGTGCCGCTTGAATGCCACTGGCAAACGCCAGTGGAGTCGGGGCGCTCTGATTCGTTCTCACCTGCGTCGCCCATTTGAGTATCTTCAGAAAGGGCGTTTGTATGAATTGTTCTCGTTGCAAACGCTCATCGGCAGCGGAACAGGCGTACTGTTCATCAACCCTTTGATGTGGGCGATGCTGGCAATCTACATCGCCTTTGGTCCCCTGGTGATCAATACCTATCATCTCTTGTTCCCAAGACCTGTACTCTATATGAGCTCGTTTTGCCTCATCTTTGGCAACTTCTTTTACGTCTATCTCTATTTGCTCGCTTGTATGAGGAGAAAAGAATATCGACTCATACCCTGGATTTTATGTATTCCATTCTACTGGGCTCTGATAAGCTTGGCAGGGGGTATTGCCCTCTTCGAATTGCTTGTGAACCCACATTACTGGCAGAAGACGGTGCATGGACTGCACTTGAAGGGAAAACAGTCACCTTCCGTGGTTACTACACGTCGGGCCGCACCCACTCTAGTAGAAGGGCCGACGATGCGCATGCCCACGGCGTTTGCCCAGGTGAGCGAAAGAACTGTTATTCCCACAGTAACAAACTCCCTGAAAGCAATCTCAACCCTGCTTGTACCTGCAGTTTCTCTCGCTCAGAAGCAGGCACGCCATACAGCGAAACAGTCTAAAGTTCGTGATCTCTGGCTCGTCACAACCTTTTTCACTGCTTGTATCACCAGCATTATTGCATGTTGGTACTACTTTCAGCAGCACCAGATACTCCTGTATCATGACGCGTATTCTCATATGCGGATTGCGCGAAGTGTTTTTGACAGCGCTACTCCAGGAATTGCTCAATTGGGTGGTGTCTGGTTACCTTTGCCACATGTGTTGATGCTTCCATTCATATGGAATAATTATCTATGGCACTCTGGATTGGCGGGCAGCTTTGTCTCAATGCTGGGCTATGTTGCCTCAGCCATCTTTTTGTACTTGAGTGCGCAAAGACTTACCAAGAATGGTTGCATGAGCTTCCTGGGGACGCTGCTATTTATCCTCAATCCGAACATTCTATACCTCCAATCAACGCCACTTTCGGAACTAGTTTGTATCTGGACATTGACGATGGCGTGCTATTACTTCCTCTTATGGGCGCAGGAAGATGCATTGCGGTACCTTGTTCTTGCGGCTGCCAGCACATTTCTTGCAACTATTGCACGCTCTCTATGCGCCTTCGCATGATAGGTCAAATTGTTTTTGCAGTGGCTATTCTCGCACAAGTGCTATTCACTGCTTCAAGCGGTATTATCTCCTTCCAGGATGGATTGTATGGCTTGTCCTGCACGCCGACTCATCCCGCAAATGCTTATCTTGCACAGCATTTCGCGGGGGGAAAGATACTAGAGGATGTGAGTGTTGGTGATTTTAATGAGTCTGAAACCGGGCTTAACTTTAAAACCGTCATCTATGATGGCTCTGGTGATTTATGGCGAAAAGCGTTGAATAATCCAGCAGAAACGGTGACCTGGATAATAGCCTTTAGAAACACGCCGGCTGATCGTGTATCCAGGTATATCAAGTTGGATAGCCCTACATTTCTGGCACAATTTACACTCGTAGTACATGAACCTTCTGGTCTAAGCCTCTATCACCGCAATGGGCAGCCATTACGTTCAATACGCCCTGTTCCAGATGGGATACTCACTGATCACCGCATGTGCCATATTAGCGTTGGTTAGAGATAGGTGTTGAAGAGGAGATCTATTTGAAATGGGAGTGAAACTCTCTTCTCCAAGTCACGCAAAGCGCTCTTGGAGACACCTGCTTTTTCAGTTCTTACGTTTCAGCCTCGTGGGAGGTCTCAATACATTTATCGATGTGATGGTATTCAATATACTCGTGTTGGCATTTCCCACGCAGCACATTCACCGCCTTGTTTTTTACAATACGCTGGCCTATCTGGTGGGTGCAGTGAACAGTTTCTGCTGGAACAAGCTCTGGACATTTGAGGAGCGTTTCAAAATCAAAAGAGGCCAGGTAGCCCGTTTCGCCCTCGTGACCTGCCTCGGCATTCTCTGTAACGATGCGCTCCTCTGGTTAGCGACAAACATGTTAGCCGCGTTTTCGATAAGTGGTTTCCTGTGGACAAACGTCGCCAAGATCAGTGCCATCGCTGGTACGGTGACCATCTCTTATATAGGGATGCGTTTCAGCGTGTTTATCAAAAGTGAAAAGGATGAGACCCTGATACCACCACCATCAAATCCATATCTCTTTATCACACCCCAGAGCTTATCCGTGGTGCTGCCCGCCTACAATGAGGAGGCTGTGATTGCAAACACGATTGTGACTATTATATCGACACTTACCACCTGGATGCGCGATTTTGAGGTAATCGTGGTCAACGACGGGAGTAGGGACCGCACGGGGAAGATCGTTGCAGGTCTCTCTGCGTATGATCCGCGCGTGCGTCTTATCAATCACCCTGTAAATCGGGGTTATGGTGCCGCCCTGGTGACCGGCTTTGAGTCGGTGCGCAAAGAGTTGGCCTTCTTCATGGATTCAGACGGGCAGTTCGATATCAATGACCTGGCCCACTTCTTTCCCCTCATCGAAGAATACGACGCTGTGTTGGGGTATCGCATCGATCGTCAAGATACCTGGATGCGTAAGCTCAATGCCTGGGGCTGGAAACAGTTAGTACAATTCATCTTTGGCGTCCGTGCGCGGGACATTGACTGCGCTTTTAAGCTCTTCCGTTCCGAGTTCTTTCGCACCCACCGGTTAGAGACACGGGGCGCAATGATCAATACAGAGATACTGTACAAATTTACTCGTGCTGGTTACACCTATACCGAAGTAGGCGTGCACCACTTGCCACGACGAGCCGGAAAGGCCACAGGAGCAAAGCCTACCGTCATTTTACGTGCCTTATATGAGATGTTAGTCTATGCTGGAAAATGGCGACAGGAAGAACTGCAGCTTTTATATAGCTATGACTAATGCGTTTATCAGGAGTCATTATGAAACAAGATCAGAGCATACTGAAATATATTTTTTCTGCTCTTTCATGAGGTACTTATTTGTCGCTTTCATCACAGAACACTTCCATCCAAGGAGACAATCATATGAAGACGTGGACAAAAAAAGGTACAACCAAAGCACAAGCGGCAGTGCAGAACGGCGTAGTCTACGTCGGCGGTGGCGATGCCTACTGGTACGCCCTCGATGCAGCGACTGGCAGCATTTTGTGGAAGGTCTACACCGGTGACAACAGCGCAACTGCGGGACATTATAACTGGTCCAGCCCTCTCATCTACAATGGTTACGCCTATATTGGCGTGGCAAGTCTGGGCGATTGTCCACTAGTTCAGGGCCAGTTGCTGCGGGTAGACTTGAATACTCACCAGATTGTGAACATCTTCAACGTCGTCCCGACAGGACAGGTTGGTGGTGGTATCTGGACCAGCGCGTGTTGGGGACCAGTTCCAGGCTGCGACCTCGAACGATGGCACCAATTATACGCTTGTGCCAGGCGACACAGTGAGTTTAGATCTGCCAAATACGGTCCTAGAGGGAGTAGCTACTAGTTCAGATACGAATGGAACCTTGAGTACAATTGCGTATAGCTCGGTGGCTATTGGGGCACCTGCAAGACCACCTGCATCTCCGTCACCTACTACTCCTTGCCCTATTGGCTGGAAGTGCACGAGTATAGGGAACCCTGCTATTGTCGGGAGTCAATCTCTCAATAATGGAACCTGGACGGTGCAGGGTGGAGGCGCAGATATCTGGGGAACTACCGATCAATTCCACTCCGTGTGGCAAACCCTAGCAGCAGATGGTAGCATGAGCGCACATATTCTTTCGCAGAGCAATACCGATGGCTGGGCTAAAGCCGGTGTCATGCTCCGCCAGAGCACGGATGCCGGCTCGCCTTATTACGCGGTCCTGGTAACGCCAGGCCATGGCATCGTTGTGCAGTACCGGACGAGCCAGGGGGCCAGTGCAGGACAAAAGGTCATTATTGCAGGTACGGTGCCGACCTACCTTAAGGTCACCCGAACAGGCAACACATACAGCACTTACACTTCCAGCGACGGCACTACCTGGACGCTGCTGGCCGGGTCGAGTATGACGTTGAACATGAGTGGTTCGATTTTAGAGGGTCTGGCCGTTACATCTCACAATACGGGGACTTTGAGTACGGTTACCTTTGATACGGTGAGCACGACGTAATTTTTGTCAGGTGAAAAGAGTTGCAGGGCAGGCATCTCAACATTGTGACTCTTTTGACTTGCTTGTACGTAATATATAATAAAGCTGAGGTATGGTTTTGCAAGCAGAGAAGGAGTCCCTATGTTTGGACAGCATCGCTGGACATTTGGTGTAGCAACCAGCACGAGTATACTTGGACTTACCGCGACGAGCGGCTTTATCATGTTAGCCAACCACTTTGTCAATCAATTCTCGCATCCACACGTAATACCGGAGTTGGAAGAGTTCAACGTGGACGTATCTTATAATGAAACGGAACCGCCACATGCCTTTCAACGCCCTCTCGTCTTCCAGTCCCGCGATGGTACGCTCCTACGTGGCGAATTCTGGGCACAGCCGGGTCCTGCTCCAACTATCATCATCTGTCATGGCTATCGAGGATCACGAGCACAACTGCGGTCTGGCGCCGCGGTAGAATACAAATTCGGCTATAATGTCCTGCTCTTTGATTTTCGTGGCCACGGGGACAGTGATAGCGTCAGGACAACCGGTGGTTACGCCGAGGTTCGTGACCTGGAAGCGGCGATAGTCGTTGCAAGCAGGCAGCCAGAGACACTACCCAACAAAATCATTATTCATGGCTTTTCCATGGGCGCAGCCATCGCCTTGCTTACGCCTCCACGCCGCGAGGTTGTCGCCATCATCGCAGACAGCCCCTTCGCACGTTCAGACGAGATTCTACGCCGTATCGTCAAATATCACCTCACTGCAAAATTCCGTCAACTGCGTACGCTCATTCCCGCCGTTTCCTGGATGACTGTAGCGACAGGCGTTGTCGTCTATCGCATGCGCTACGGCCATACCTTTGTAGCGCGTCCTGAAAAAAGCTTCAAACGCTGGGTAAGACGAGCCAAACGTGCCAGGACAGCACAACAGCCACGCCATATCCCCATTTTGTTGATCCATGCATTGGGCGACGAACTCATTCCCTTCACACATGCCCTTCGACTCGTGGCCAGGGCACGGGCAAACAGCATTCCATTGGAAACCTACTTCGTGGATCATCCCATACACTGCGGAGCCTATACCTATAATCCAGAACAGTACACTGCCGTGATACAAGAGTTCCTGGGACGCTACTTGAAGGATGATCTTCCCAGCATAATGGCGAATTAGGAAAATCTTCTTCATCAAAACACTTGCATCTTTGCACGCTTCTATGCATAATAACCAAGAGGGAGATTTTCACTTGATTTTCAGGAAATACAGTCTAACACGTACCTGGTTATTGGTTGCAGGATAGAACAATGCAAGGGAGCAGAATATGTTACCACCAGATGATACTACCCAGACCACAGGTTCCTCTGAACGAACGCCCCGTCCCCATAACCGTCGCGATTCACTGTCTGAACGGCGGCAGAACATCTTGCATCAGAAACAGACCGATACTCTGCCAGTGGTAAATAATGAAGCGCCCAATGGTAGAATTGCCTGGCGACAGTTAATACAACTACGGGAAGAAAACAAACGGTTACGCTGGGAGCTGGCAGAGCTTGAGAAGGAAATAGAGGCTATACACAGCAGTCACCAGCCGGAAATCGAGCAATATGAGAACCATCTACAGAATATAATGGAAGAGCGAGACCGCTTGAAGGAATCGCATTACCAGCTGGAGCGTCGCTACCAGGAACTCTACCACGACTTTCACAATACCGTAGAGGAAGAGGCACAAAAAATGGTGCAAGAAGCGGCGCGCACTATTGTGCTCTCCCCTGAAAGCAGGCCGACCATGATGAATGACGCAATGAGGACGGTAGAGTTACATTTCAGGCAGGTAGAAGATGAACGAACTGCTGAGGCGCTCTATTTGATGCGCCAGGCACAACGCAAAGCGAAAGAAATGGAGCAAGAACTGGCCATTGAGCGACAACAAATTTCTGTTGAACGCCAAAACATCCAGAATCTTCACAATAGCATACGCGAACAGGCAAGGCTGCGCAAACGTGTAGTAGAACAACACCTGCGAGCGCAGTATACGCTATCGCTCATCTTAATAACAACAACAGTCCTGGTACTTCTCCCCGTATTTCAGATAATCCTTCTTTCACTGGTGCGTATAAAAATGACCTCGGGAACCTACTTTCTGCTCTTTGTTCCAATCGTTGTCTGCGTACTACTGGCGAGCTTTTTTTCCTATGCCCTTTCATCCGCACGAGTTCTTGCCGCAAACGCCCGGCACAAACACGATGAGAAAGCAGCTGCGAAGGGCAAACCTGCATCCCAGAGCCAGCAAAAATCGTCGTAGCACTCCTTACCCACGCAGGCTGAGCACGGTACGAACGATCTTACGATTGCTGGCGGCAGCAGCACCTTCCAGGTACGCCTCAAAGACAGCCTGTTGAATACCCGTATTCATCGTTGGATAGACATGAATAGTACCGAGGATATCGTTCAGGGTCAGGTTATGTTGCATAGCCAGGGCCATCTCGCCCAACATTTCTCCTGCACGCGCACCAACCATGTGCGCACCGACAATTTCGTCCTTCTTACCCGCCAGAACCAGCTTGATAAAACCGGTTGTCTCGTTTTCAGCTTGAGCACGATCGATTTCAGCCCACGGAAACTTCACAATACGCACCTGTTTGTACTGTTTCTCTGCATCCTCGGGAGTCAAGCCTACACGTGCCGCCTCAGGATCGGTAAAGGTACACCATGGCACGACACGATAATCAACCTTCTTCTTGCCCACCGGCACCAATGCATTTCGTACCGCGACCCCGGCCTGGTAGACAGCAACATGCGTGAAGAGGTAACCACCTATCACATCTCCAATGGCCAGAATATTGGAGGCCGAGGTCTGGAGATAGTCATCGACCTTGATGCCGTTTTTATCATATTTGATACCGGCCGCTTCCAGGTTCAGCCCCTCTATATTCGGCTGACGTCCTACGGCCAGTACAATCTCGTCGGCCTCAAAGTTCAAGAGCTGAGCACCCTGCGTGGCCGTCACCACTTTTTTGTTGCCGCTGCGTCCTGCTTTGACGAAGCGAGCATTCGTAACGATGTCGATGCCTTCAGAAATCAACACCCTGGCAACCGACTCCGAGACCTCAGGGTCTTCTCTGGGCAGGATGCGCTCTTGCTCCTGAATAATGGTGACCTTCGCACCCAGGCGTTCAAATGCCTGGCTCAACTCTACCCCAACAGGACCTCCACCGACAATGACGATGGAAGATGGCAAGTTCATCAAGTCAAACACGCTCTCGTTAGTCAAATATCCTACCTCTTCCAGACCCTCCAGCCTGGGCATCACAGGCCGCGAGCCGGTTGCAATTAACGTATTGCGGCTGGTAAAGATCTCCCCGTTCAAGACAAGCTCAGTCGCTGATTTGAAAGTTATCTGGCCGAACTTAACGGTGACCCCCTCGGTATAAATCTTCTCGCCTTCGGCCACGCGATCAATAACGCCTTGTACATATTCAGAAACTTTGGCCATGTTCACGCTGAGGTTGGCGGACATAAGACCCAGGCTGGCAGATTCTCTGGCCTTCTGGACTATACGAGCCACATGGATCAAGCTCTTACTCGGCACACAGCCATAATTTAAGCAGTCTCCCCCGAGCCGCTCCTTATCGACCAACAAGACGTTTGCACCGAGGACAGATGCTACACGAGCAGCCGTAAGACCACCAGAACCACCGCCGATAATTGCCATATCATATTTTGCCATCTTGCACTCCTCAATTGAGCTGTTATCTGGGTCTGTTATTCAACTCCCATTCGATGTCTCGTCATTCTTCATTAGTGATTGTACTCAAATCTGGGCCTTTTGAAAAGTAGTTGTCACTGTAAACTTTCTTATGCACTGGTGTGAAATTCGGGCTCTTCACCAAATGCGCGGAAGAACAAGTTTGTCGTCCCTACTTAGGGAGACGGTTTGGGAGTGAAGAACGAATGCGAGCGAAACATTCCCAATACATCGATCACTTAAGTGACAGAATCCGCCTCCTGCCGCTTAGGCAACCGGAATGTTGTGATTGACCACAACGTCACTGCCTTACTTTATCCCGATCCGAACCCTGTAGCTAAAGTACCAGGGGATTGGCTCGGACCTGATATGTTGAAGCGCGGCGTGTTTGAGGCGATCAAAACCGATCTCTTGTTCGGTGATGGTGTTCTGCTTGAATTGGTGGCCGTAGGCGTTGGTCAGAATCATATCAATGAAGCGTGCGGCGTCTCCCTGCTCGGTGTGGTGAAGAAACAACTCGCGTGTGAAGCGGAAGTGACCGCTGTCGCGCATGCGACCCAGATGCGCACCCTTCGACCATCTCTGGAGATGCTGGCCGAGTTGGCGCTCCTGCTCAAGCGCCTGGAAGCGTTCATCAACCTCCTGGTACATCTGCTCCAGCTCCCAGTTGAGGGTTGGTGGCCAGTCATAGTCATACGCAGCGAAGAGTCCACCAGGTCGTAAGATACGCGCAATCTCGGCCAGGGTCGAGGTCGGCTCCATCCAGTGCAGCGATTGGGCACACGTGACGATATCGGCGCTCCCGTCGGGCAGATTGGTCCGATTGGCCACGCCCTCTTGATACTCGATACGCGCCGCATGGAGATGATTCTTGAGCTTCTGTATGGCCTGGGTACGCATGTCGGCGTTGGGTTCAATCCCGATAACATGCTGTGTCTGCGCGCTCCAGATCATGGTTGAAAGTCCAGTGCCGCTTCCCAGGTCTACCACCAGAGCGGGATGTGGCGTGTCAATCAACTGTGTGAGAATTTCGAGCAGGACCGGTGGCGGCGTGGGACGCGCCCGATCGTACATGCTAGCCTCGCCAGTCCAGATTTCACTGGTCTCCGTCATGCTGCGCTCCTTTCTCCTCCTTGCGGTGCTTCTCTCCCTAGCTGTCTCTCTCGTTTCGTCGGTCTCGCGTAAACATTTGGGTCCAAAGAGAGAGCATGACAGGAAACATTTCGAGGAAAGCCGTCATTTTCTTTCAGTTTATCACATTGAACATCAGCAAGATTGCGTAAGATTCAAACATTCTGACAAATGACACCAAAAGAAGTCAGCCTGCTTGCTTTGCTACGGTCCAGAGGATCCTATTATAATGAATTCGATAGAATACAGCTTGTAAAAGGAATCCTGAATGGACAGCCAGAAATCGGTTACAAAGGAGAGAAGGGCGTCGCTCCCAATTCAATGACCGAGACCTACGTAGCCCTCAAACTGTTCATCGAGAACTGGCGCTGGGCAGATGTACCCTTCTACATTCGTACCGGCAAAGCGCTGCCTAAACGCAGCACCGAGGTGACCATTCAGTTTAAACGTGTGCCACACCAGCTCTACAAACCTTCAGAGACGACAGGGTTGGTTCCTAATCGCCTGACGATACGCATTCAACCAGACGAAGGAATCTCGCTGAAATTCGCCGCCAAGGTCCCGGGCGCGGCGCGTCATCTGAGCGACGTCGACATGAATTTCTCCTATAACAGCACCTTTGGTATCGAATCGCCTGATGCCTACGAGCGTCTACTAGCCGACTGCATGACAGGAGACTCAACGCTCTTCATCCGCCGCGACGAGGTCGAAACATCCTGGCGCATTATAGATAGCATCACCAACGCATGGAAAAACATGCCTGCCAGCACTGTCTACCCCTACAGAGCAGGTACTTGGGGCCCCCCAGAAGCCGATGAACTCATTGAGAGAGACGGACGCCAATGGGATAATCCATAAATCTCTACCAATTTTTCGCAATGGGAAAAATGGCAAGACGGGCAGGTGCAGTGCACCTGCCCGTCTTGCCATTTTTCAATGCGAAAGTCTAGACATCTTCTTTCAGTTTGGTGTCGACTTTCTGCTCTGCCTTGCCAGCCTTCGACTGGACCTTACCACCAACTTCACGAGTTTTACCTTTGGCCTCCATTGACTTATCGCCGGTGACCTGTCCAACCTTTTTTTGGACAGTGCCAGCAGCCTGTTTGGCCTTACCTTTGACGGTATTCTCTGCGCCCTGTGTACCAAGGTCCTTATCGGTGCTCTTGTCTGTATCCATACTACGTTTCTCCTCTTTGAGTTACACTAACAATACTAAAACATCTGGCATGTATCCTTCTCTAAGAAGGATACACACACTTCTTATATGAACACTCCCAAAGCCCTGGAAACGTATACATAATATCTGATTACAACAATTCTTCCATTTGTGCCAGGTGCGACTCGAAGAGTTGGAGGGCCTGGCGTACCGGTTCCGGTGACGTCATATCTACACCCGCCTTTTTCAACAGGTCAATACTGTAGTCAGAAGAGCCAGAACGGAGGAACCTGAGATAGCGGTCAACGGCAGGTTTTCCTTCGTGCAGAATCTGCTGCACTAGAGCACAGGCAGCAGAAATACCGGTGGCATACTGGTACACATAGAAGCTACTATAGAAGTGTGGGATACGTGCCCATTCAACGTTGATCAGCTCATCGATGACCGTTTCTCCGCCATAATACTTTTCATTAAGAATATGATAAAGAGCGCTGAGCATATCAGCGGTCAGCGGCTCGCCTTGTTCTGCCCGGTTGTGTATCTGCTGCTCAAATTCGGCAAACATCGTCTGGCGGAAAAGCGTTCCACGAAAACCTTCCAGTGAGTGGTTGAGAATAGCGAGGCGTAAAGCACGGTCAGTCGTCTTCTTCAACAGGTACTCGGTTAGTAATTCCTCGTTCAGCGTCGAAGCAACCTCGGCCACAAAAATGGTATAGTCACCATACTGATAGGGCTGGTAATTGCGCGTATAGAACGAATGCATGGAGTGCCCCAGTTCATGCGCCAGGGTATACATGCTGTCACGGTTATTCTGGTAATTGAGGAGAATAAAGGGCTGCGTACCATAAGCGCCTCCGCTATAGGCGCCTCCACGCTTGCCAGGAGTTTCATATACATCGATCCAGCGCTGGGCAAAGCCCTGTCGAAGGGTAGTAGTATAATCCTCACCCAGCTGTGCCAGGGCAGCTACGACCGTTTCACGCGCCTGCTGATAACTTACCTCTTCTTTAGTCTCCTCGACAATAGGGACATAAAGATCATACATGTGCATTTCGTCGAGTTTCAGGACTCGTTTACGTAACTTGAGGTAGCGATTGAGCAGCGGAATATGCTCGCTCACTGTATCCACCAGCATGTCATAGACGCTGACCGGAATGTTATAGCGTGCGAGGGCATTCTCCAGGCAAGAAGTATAATTGCGCTGCCTGGCATAAAAGATATCGGATCTCACCTGCGATGCCAGAGTAGAAGCAATGGTATTGCGCTGTTTCAAGAATGTGCCATGCAAGCCTTCAAACGCATCTTTGCGCACTCTGCGGTCCGTACTACGAATTTCTGCTGAACGCACATGGCCACGTTTCCGGCTTAAATCGTTCAACTGCTGCCTGTAGAGCTCCAGCCCTGGCGTCTCTTTGAAAAATCGCTCAAAGGTCGCTTCTGGTATAGCCAGGATTTCTGGTTCAATGTAGGAGGCAACCGTTGAAATTTGCACATAGAGCTGCATAGCGCGGTCGGCCATACCCTGGTATGTACTGTTCGTGGTATCTTCATCCCTGCGCATAGAGGCATAGACGTAGAGATGCTCAAGCTGTTTATATATTTCATCCCGCTTTTGTAATACTGCCAGCAGTGCCTCGCCACTCTGGGCAAGGGTTCCTTGAAGAGACTCAAGTTCGGGTAAGCACTGCTGCAAGGATTTGAAGGTGCGCTCCCAGTCTTCATTGGAGGCAAAGATGGTTTGGAGGTTCCATGTAAATTCTGTAGGGATATCGGTTCGATTCTTTAAAGCTTGCAATTTAGTTCTCCTTAATTAGATAGAATATAAATATGAGTGAGATGGCATCCATAGTATTAAAGCTCAGCTTTAATACTATGGATGCCATCTCACTCTTTAGTCACTCCTCTGCTTCAAGCAGTAGATCGTCCCGGTCGCCCCACTTTTCGAGAAAGCGATAGAAATTGCGTTTCGTCAGGCGCGTACGCTCTGCATCAGATAGACGGGCATCCTGTAGCACAGGATAGCAGGTCACTGGCAGACCGGGCGTGACGACGATATTCGCTCCACTATCCCGTACGGCAAAGTTGAAATCGACATCCATATAGTTGGGGAAGCGATACCCTTCATCGAAGAAACCCACCCTCTTCAACAATCCGCGCCTGAAGGCCATACACAACTTATCCACGACCTCAACATCCAACTGCTGGCTCTCTTCAAAGTGGCGCAGGTCGGCGGTATGTAAACCATGGAAGCCGGTAATACCTACATGTTCATCAGACAGTGTTTTTGCCAGGGGAGCGAACACATCACCGGTCAATTCAAGGCTGCTGTCAAGTAAGAGAATATAGCAGCCCCGGCTTTGCTTCAAACCAATGTTGCGTGCCTCTGCCTCACCCATCGTTCGACTGACACGCAAGACATGCACTCGTGCATCGGAATGTTGAAGTGCGGCAGCCCAGATGCTCAGTTCATCCTGTGATGCATTATCAACCAGGACGATCTCTATGTCGCTATTGCCGGCGAAACGCAAAACGCTGGTGACGCAGCGCTGTGTCTGCTCAAAGCTATTATGTGCCAGGATATTGACCGAAAACAGGCAGGTATCAGCTTCATCTACCAACGACGGCATCTGTCGAGCTGTGCGGTAGAAGTTTCCATCGACTTCGATGCTTGGTAGAATAATTAAGTGCGCTCCATGGGGGTTATCTTTAATTGCATAACCGGCCTCCTCAATTTGTCGTTTCAGGGCATCAGCACGAGCATATTGACCTCGCCTACGTAAGATGTCGCGTTCACGCGAGAGCGCGAGAATATCTTGGGGAATGGCTTGATGATATGATTTGGTGGTCATAGAATATATTCCATCCTTCCGTTCTACTATGTTTTTCTGCCCACAAAGACTGGCTACCAACCGAGCGCGAGGCCATCGCAGCGAGGATCGGCAGCACCTTCAAAAATATGAGTATCAGGATTGATGAGAATAGCTTGAGCATGACCCATTCCATCTTCCCATGGACCTTCTAGGATGGTCTGATGACCAAGAAGGTCGAGTTGCAGCGGTATACCGCTCAGGAAACGTCGTTCCAGCATAACCGCTTCAGCCGTTTTGTGCTCTGCATGTTCGTCAACGCCGCTTTGGCCACGCAGTTCCTGCCCCTTCCGGGACATTCCTCTAGTAATACGTCCACTGCGCCAGCGGGGTGCCGAGATGGCCTGCTGGACATTCAGGCCAAAATCCAGCATGGCCGAAAATAACTGCACATGAATCTGTGGCTGTGCATCTCCCCCCATGGTTCCTAAGGCTATATATGGGCGCCCGTCTTTCAGCACCATAGCGGGAGTGAGCGTGTGCATGGTGCGTTTTCCGGGCTGCAAATAATTCACATGCCGTGGATCGAGGGAAAAGTATGAGCCACGGTTCTGCAACAACACGCCCGTATCCCCACCAACCACACCGCTGCCAAAACCCTGGTAGAGGCTCTGGATCAACGAGACAAGATTGCCATCTCTATCCGCCACACACAGGTACATCGTATCGCCCTCTTTTTCCAATCCCGGGGCGAAGTAAGGTGTGGCCTTCTTAGGATCGATCCTTGCCCGCTGCTCTTCAGCATACTTCTTGCTCAAGAGTTGCTCGACCGGTACATGCACAAAAGCTGGATCGGAGACATAGCGGTCGCGATCAGCAAAGGCCAGTTTTTTCGCTTCGAGGAACAAATGGATATATTCCGCCGTCTGGTAGCCCAGCGATTTCAGATCGTAGCCCTCGAGGATATTGAGCATCTCAAGCGCCGCTATTCCCTGAGTGTTCGGCGGAAACTCATAGACATCAAATCCACGGTAGCTGGTCGATATGGGCTCAACCCAATCCGAATGCTGCTGCTCCATGTCCTCCATTGAAAGTACGCCACCACATTGTTGTACGTATTCTGTAATACTGCGCGCCAGGGGGCCGCGATAAAAGGCATCGCGTCCATGAGTAGCAAGCACGCGGTATGTGCGTGCCAGGTCTGGCTGCCGCAATATTTCTCCGGTCTTGAAAGGCTGGCCATCCGGCAGAAAGACGGCCGAACTGCTCTCCCATTGTTTTAAAATGGGTTCCGCGGCACGTTTTAGCCAGCCACTCAACTTGGGAGTGACTGCCACACCCTCTTCTGCAAAGGCAATGGCCGGGGCAAAGATCGTTTCCGCCTTCATGGTCCCAAAGCGATTGAGAGCCTCAAACCAGCCATCCACGGCTCCCGGCACAGTTATCGAGAGGGGACCTCTTTCGGGAATCTGCTTCAAGTCTCGCGCAAGAAAATATTCAGGATTCATACCACGCGGGGCCCGCCCACTGCCATTGAGTGCATGCAGTCGCTGTGCTTTCGCCTCCCAGATGAGCATGAACACATCGCCACCGGCAGAACATGTCGAGGGGTAAACAACGGTCATAGCAGCGTTGGCAGCAAGGGCAGCATCAATTGCATTTCCACCTTGAGTAAGAATGGAGATACCAGCCTGCGTGGCGAGGTAGTGTGCGCAGGCGACCATGCCACGGGTGCCAAGCACGGGTTGTTCGGAGAGCATACAAGGAGGCTCCATTTCTACTACAACACAGCACCGATAATGTTGTATATATTATAACACATTGGGAACATCTGACACGCTCACAAGAACTTTTGTTCTTTCTCGGCCAGTTCTTTCACGCGCTGGACGTGATCCTTATGGCAAATGACCGTTTTATCTTCCATTTCAACCACGATCACGTCTTCCAGGCCAATCGTATAGACCTGGCGGGGAGTATTATTGTATACAAAGATATTCTGACTACCCAGGCTTATATGACTGCCAATGCCACTAACGCCGCGTTCATCCGAGGGGAAGAGAGAGCCGTACTGCTCCCAATTGCCGACGTCATTCCAACCAAGATCGACGGGAATAACGGCAATATTTTTAGACTTCTCCATTATCCCATAATCAATAGAAATAGCCGTTAATGTTGGCCAGATTTCATCGAGGGTTGCCTGTTCTTGTCCAGTTCCCGTGGCATTTATAATGATATCGATTTTTCTGGCTAATTCCGGCAGGTGTGCTCGTATTTCCGCCAGGATGGTCTCCACCTTCCAGATAAACATGCCGCTATTCCAAACATAGTGACCATCCTGTAAATAACTTTTTGCTGTCGCCAGGTTCGGCTTTTCGACAAAGCGTTCAACACGATAGGCTTGATAGGCGTGGCCCTCACCGATTGCCCCGGCAAAGCGAATATAACCATAGCCAGTTTCAGGAGCCGTAGGCTTGATACCCAATGTTACCAGGTGCTCTTGTTCGGCTAACTCATAGGCAAGCGTGAGCGCCTTGCGGAAAGTCTCGACACGTGTGATGACATGGTCAGCAGGAAGCGTAGCCATGATGGCTTGCTGGTCTTGCCGGGCAATAGTTGCTGCCACCCAGGCGATAGCAGGGGCAGTATTCCGCCCCATTGGCTCGCCAAGCATGTGATTCAAGGGAATGGAGGGTAAGTGCTCATGCACCAGTTCTACCATAGAACGCCCCGCGACGACCCAGGCGCGTTCGGGCGAAATGAGTGGCGCGACCCGCGCCAGTGTCTCTTGTATCATAGTTTTTCCGCTGGGAAGCGGCAGAAATTGTTTGGGAAAGTCTGGTGTGCTCAGCGGCCACAAGCGTGTGCCGCTGCCACCGGCCAGAATCACAGCATGCAAATGTTTCATGTCTCTATTCCTTCACATCATTTTTGTTAACCATGAACCTCACCCCTTTGTAGCCGGTTCATGTTTATGATGCAAGGATTGTATAGAGGTTTGCCTGTTGTGTCAATCGGCTTTTTTAAGTAAAGCCTGATTTACCTTCTCCGAAGCTTGCCATAGAGGAACTGAAGGGCAGCATCCACCTGTTCTTCAGCCAGGCCATGTATGATCAAGGGACCAGTAAAAGCGCTTGTCTGAAGGAGACGTAGATAGTGATCATAGTCAAGAATCCCCTCTCCGGCAGCCCGGAGGGTATCATCTGTTCCTCGATCTTTGGCGTGGGCGATGACGATATGCTCCCCAAGCAGGTCAAATGCCTCATCCAGGACCTGATTCATCTGCCGTTCATCACCTGGCACAATCAGGTTCGCGGGATCGATCACCACCTTCAGGCGTGGGGACTGCATCGCGACAAGCAAGGCGTGGCCGCGCGCGGCGGTACTCACCACATTGGCCCCTCCGGTTCAAAGGCCAGCGTCACCTGCTCTTCCTCTGCGATGTGCAGGGCAGCCTCCACAGCGCGTAAGAGATCCGACCATGTCTGGGAAGAAGCATTCTCTGGATGCCAATGCCACATATCTGCGGGATCGCGTGTGCCTGTACAGAGTGTAATGACGGAAGTTCCCAGACCCTGACAGGCAGCGGCCAACGTCCGTAATCGACGCAGGCCGGTCTGTTGCACCTGAGGATCTGGATGGATCATATTGTAGGTGCCAGAAACTGCAACGATCTCGATGTCTCTGCTCAGCGATGCCTCATGAATACGAGTGATGAGGGAAGGGGCGATCTCATCCGGGAGCGGTGGCAGACCAGCGGAAGACATATTGAACTGGACACAACTCAACCCACATGCACTCACAGCATCGAACACATCTTCTACGGTCGGACGAGCAAACGTCCTGGAGAAAATCCCCAGTCGCATCACACGCCTCCTGTCACATCGGCCACTGAGATCCACGCGCCCGTTTCGACAGAACGTGAGATAGCCACCAGGGTCCGTATGGCCGCGACGCCGTCCTCTATCCCTGCCCCATGCAGAGGCGCTCCGTCCAGAATCGTCTCTGCAAAGCCCTCGATTTGCAGCTTGTAGACATGTGCATCGGCACCAAGGACGCGATGATACTGTCCATCACGCACGCTGAAGCATTCGACCTCGCTGGAGCGCAGATACCAGGGATTGAAGGTCTTGCCGATCACACTGCCATGTTCACCATACACCTGGAAGCCCTCATGCCAGTCCATCCGCACAGCCATCGTCAGGTCAAGGTGACCAACGCTGCCATCGGCGAATTCGGCCGCAACAAACCAGCAGTAGGCTCCAAACTTTTCGACGAGCCTGGCCTGGACACTGATGATCTCGCCACCCAGAAAGCGAGCCGTATCGACGAGATGACTGCCGTGTCCCAATAAATAGTATCGTCGTTTGTCTGCTTTCGGATTGCCTGCCGGTCGCCGGGCATGGGTACTCGTGACAGGAATGGGTTGGAGGTTGCCGGTCTCGATGTAGCGGTAGGTCGAGTCGCAGTACCAGGCTTTGAGCGCAAGAAGCAGTCCGATCTCTTCCTGGATGAACTGGTGGGCGAAGGCGATGCCTGGATCAAAGCGTTTCATCGTCCCTACCTGGAGCAGAAGCCCTGACGCCTGGACATGCTTGCGTAACGCTTCGCACTCCTCAACGCTGACACCAAGGGGTTTCTCTACCAGCACATGCTTTCCGGCGGCAAGCGCCCTGGAAGCCATGGATGCGTGAAACTGGTCGGCTGTAGCCACGATAACGGCTTCAACGTGCGGATCTGCGAGCATCTCATCGTAGTCCAGATAGGTGACGTGGGGATGGTGGATCGCAGCCATCTGTGTGTTCTGAACGAGGTGAGGGCAGCCGCCTCACCTCTATCCTACCACGAGTCTATGCCAGGGGAGCAAAGGTCAAGCGACCCACGATAACCAGGACAGCTAGCAGCAACAGCACAAAATTCATGCCGATAGCGCTATATTCCCGGCGGGAGGCGTGGAAAATGGAGGCGCTGGCCATAACGACGACCAGTCCAGCGGCAGCGGCCATTGTCAACCACGTTCCAATCCCTGTGATTGCAGGGAGAATGAGTCCAATTGCCCCCAGTATTTCCGAGACTCCTATAAAGCGCACAAATGGGGTTGGAACAACTCTCACCCAGGCCATATTTTTCTTGAGGGTCTCAACAGGCATAAACGTCTTCATAAATCCGGCCAGCAGAAATGCCAGGGCCAGCAGTCCCTGGACGATCCAGAGCACGATGTTCATCTTCTTCTTTCCTTTCTTTTTCGCAACACTTGTTTGTTAAGCAGTGACTATTGTGTAATCACTATCTGTTGGTTATAATACTACTGTAAGATTGTTTGGCAATCAAGAGACAATATCGCGTTTCTGTTGTGTAGGCAACACAGAGGGAAAAGTGTTGGGAAAGTCAGGTTTGTGAGGGTCATCTCGGTGGTTCCGAGCAACGCGATAGGAGACAAAAGGAGATTCATGATGACAACAACCGAACGTGTGGACCCTCGTGTCAGGCGGACCCGCAAGCTTTTGCAGCAAGCGTTTCTGGAACTCTTCCAGGAGAAAGGCCTTGCCTCGATCAGTATCCAGGACATCACAGAGCGGGCGACCGTCAATCGCGCTACCTTTTATGCTCACTTTCCCGACAAGTATGCGCTGTTGGATTCGATCATCCGTGAGCAGTTTCAACAGGCGGCAGCAAGCAAACTTCCTTCTTCGCCCAGCTGGGGAGTGCAGAGCCTGCGCCTGCTCATCGAGGTGGTCTTCGACTTCCTCGGCGGGTTTCACCATGATTGTAAGCCCTCAGATACACAGTTCGACCCACTGGTCGAACGGGCAGTGCAACAGGAACTGGCCGAGATTCTCCTGGGTTGGCTCAAGCAGGCAAAAACAGCGGGTGTCAAACCTTGGGTTCGACTGGAAACGGCGGCTTCGGTCATGAGTTGGGCCATTTTCGGTACCGCTGTAGAGTGGAGCCAAAATGAACGAGTACCTTCAGTAGAAGTGATGACCACTCAGGTGCTGCTGGTACTTACCGAGGGAGTTGCTCATCTCACTCCTGATTTTTTGTCCTAACAGTGAGGTCTCCAGAGGTCAGCAGAAGCGTTCTATACCTCAGCCATTGCCTCCAGGTGCTCCTCAAAAAACGCCAGTACTCGCGTCCATGAATCCTGTGCCGCCGACTCATTATAATTTTTAGTGCTATCATTGAAAAATGAGTGCTTTGTATCCCTCGAGCTGGCGACTACCTGACTGAAACGAAGTCATTTGCGCTACTTGTGTCATAAGTACTATTCTCCTGAATCCAAAGGCAAACATTGAAATTATTGTTTTCATTATAGCTCATTAACAGGTCGGGTGAGCAGCAGAAGCACACAAACACTAGTCAGAACACACCGATTATGGTATGCTTGACTGGCAAAGGCGCCCTATGCCTCTCTCCAGAGAAGAGGTACAGGGCAGCTACAAAAAAGAAGCACGAAACGCATTAAGCGGGTGGGATAGAGCAAATATAGTGGGAAACGAAGGACAACAACCACAGAAGCCAGATCAGCCAAAGCAGGGATCCCCGAGTTACTATGGCTGGCAATATGAACAGGATCATCCAGAGGGCATGGTACAACAATCTCCGGTTGTGCCACAACAAGCGCATGGTGCACCACAATCCCCGCAGTATCCTCCGGCCCCTCAGCCACATCAGTCCCAGCAGGCTCCCCCTGCTCCTGGGTATCCGCCACAAGCATATCAAGGCTATGGAGGTCAACCACAGCAGCTACAGCAACCGCCGCAGTACCAACAATTGCCACCGCGCTACCAGGAACCTATCGCAGATATGGGCACTTCATTAGGACTGGGGCAAGGCACAGAATACCAGTTCTTTAATGCCCCACAGCCCACCCAGGGCATTCCCATGCTGCGCCAGGCTCGTCTACAGCAGCTGCGCGAGGAACGTATGCGCCGCCAACAACGGCGTATGAAGCCAGATGTCACAAGCATGATCTCATTTAAGGGAAAGCAGCGCCCTCCAGAGGGCAGGTTGCCTTATCCCGCTGTACCAGAGCAAATGTCGCCCTCCTGGGGCCCGGACGCTCCGCCGGTACCAACGCAGTTCTCTCCGGCGTTACCTCTGCCGCCAAGAGAGGCATCGCCGGCTCGCCCACCTGCTTTACCGCCGCTCGCTCAACGAAGCCCGGCAGCACCGGCAGCTGAAGCTGCACAAGATACCGGAATGATGCAGAAGATAAACGTGGGCAGAGCTACCCTTATCCTAACTGGAGCCTTTATCGTTAGCCGTGTATTTGGCCTGCTACGTACATCCCTGTTCGCCTTCGTCTTCGGCACAGGCGCTATCTCCGATGTTTATTATCAGGCATTTGCCATTCCCGATCTCATCTTTAATATTGTTGCCGGAGGCGCACTCAGTTCGGCCTTCATTCCCGTCTTCACCAAATATATGATCGGCGAGAAAGATGAAAAGACGGCATGGCATGTTGCCAGTGCGGCACTCAATCTCGCTATTGGCATTATGATCGTGCTGGCGCTCATCGCCATCATTTTCGCGGGCCAGATCGTACCGCTTTACAACCCTAAAACAACAGCGCTCAGTCCTCAAGTCTACGCAGCTCACATCAACTTAATTGTTTCACTGACACGCATCATGCTCTTGCAGGCAATCATCCTTGGCAGCGGTGTCATTGTCAACTCGGTGCTCAACGCACGACAGCATTTCCTGTTACCTGCCATTGGCACCGTCCTCTACAATGTAGGCATCATCATTGGACTCATCCCCGGGGTCGTCATGGCCTATCATGGACAAAGAAATGATTTAAGCGCGGTCTATTTCGCCACCTGGGGAGTCGTCTTAGGCGCTGCCTTGCAGGTTGCCATCCAGATTCCCGGTCTTATCAAAGTGGGCATGCGCTATACTCCCACCTTTGACTGGCGTCATCCAGGCGTGATTCAGATCGGCCGCCAGATGGTACCGCGCGTCATCAACGCGAGCGTTCTCTACACCTCCATCTTTGTTGACCGCTATCTCATCTCATTCCTGGGCGTTGTACTCCCAGCAGCAGCACTAAACGGTCTCATTACGCAGTACTTACAATCGCTCCAGCTCTTACTTCTGCCACTGGGTGTCTTTGGCATGGCCGTTTCTACCGCGGCTTTCCCAACCCTGGCCGAAAATGTGGCCAGAGGGCGCTTTGACCGTCTACGCACCATCATCGGGGAAACGTTACGCAGCATCCTGTTTATGTCAATCCCCTCAAGCGTTGGATTGATTGTGTTGGGACTTCCGATCATCCAGGTGCTCCTCGAACATGGAGCGTTCACATTGCTAGACGCAGAACGCACCGCATATCCGCTCGCGGCCTTCGCTATTGGCCTGGCCGGACTTGCTTCGGTCGAAATTCTTACGCGTTCCTTCTACGCGCTCCGTGATAGTACCACCCCTGTCATTGTCAGCGTGAGCCAGTTCATTTTTAAGATTGCTCTCAGCCTGATACTGGTCAATGCAGTGGTCTGGGGTCCTCAATATGGTACAGCTGCATTAGCGTTCTCTACCTCTATCGCAGGTTTGCTTGAAGCAGGGGTACTTCTCTGGCTCCTTCATCAACGCATTGGAGGTTTGCAACTGCGCCTCCTTGGTATCTTCATTGGGCGCGTCCTGTTAGCCTCCCTCATTATGGGTATAGGCATCCTTATTATCCGCCTGGGTCTTGATCTAGTTCTGGTGACCACCAGCGCTCGCGATCAAGCAGTGGGCCTGGGCCTTGCGGGAACCTTGATGGCCTTCGTAAAACTTCTCATCGAATTGTTGGTTGGAGTCTTCATCTACCTATTCGTAGCACGTCTCATGGGCATCGAGGAACTGGGGCCGATCAGGCGCGTGCTTGATCGCTTCAAATTATCGTGGATATAATAATCTATGAAAAACCTTCGTCTCTCCATCATCGGCTTTGGTACCGTTGGCCAGGGATTGGCAGAGCTGCTCGCAACTAAACGAGCATTACTAAAGCAGGACTACGGACTCACGGTGACCCTTGTCAGCGTAGCCAACGCTCGCCATGGCTTCATTTACCGGGATAAAGGCCTGGATATCCCGACGCTGCTAGAGCTGGCAGCAACGGGGCGCCCTCTTTCAGAACATGCAGGTGCCAGGCGCTGGGCAAATGCACTTGAAGGCCTGCAGGCCACGGGCGGAGACGTACTGGCAGAGGTAACCGGAACCAACCTGCGCGATGCAGAACCAGGCATAAGTCATATTCGAGCTGGCCTCGCGCAAGGCATGCATATCATCACCGCTAATAAGGGACCCGGAGCCCTGGCCGCAGCCGAACTTTTTTCGTTGGCGCAACAACAAAGCGTGCAGTTGCGCATGGAAGCAACGGTAATGGCCGGCACCCCTGTTCTCAGCACCATCCGCGAGGGCATGGCGGGCGCCAATGTCACTGCCATTCGTGGCATCCTCAACGGCACCACCAACTACATCCTCAGCGCCATGGCCACGGGTCACGACTACGCCGAAGCGCTTGCAGAAGCGCAGGCGCAGGGCTACGCTGAAGCCGATCCTACGGCTGATGTCGAGGGCTACGATGCGGTGGCCAAAACGCTTATTCTGGCGGCACTTGTCTTTGGCAGCCCACTCAAACCTGGCCAGGTTTTTCGTCAAGGCATTACGACTATCACCAGGGAGCAGGTGCTACAGGCAAACGATAACGGCAAGCGCATCAAGCTTATTGCTTCGTTACGGCGACATCGTGAGACTGACACGCTAGAAGCGAGAGTCGAACCAACGGGGCTAGCGCTGGTTGACCCGTTAGCTCGAGTAGAAGGTGTCATGAACGCTATCACTATTCACACGGATACACTACCTGAGGTAACCGTGATTGGCCCAGGAGCTGGCCGACTACAAACCGGCCAAGGGCTTCTGGCCGATTTGATTGCCATAGCGAGGACGAAGCAATAGCCTGGCAACCGCGAGGGTATACCTGTCTCCCAGACAGGGTTCCACTACATCTCTCCGGCATGAGCGGCCGTAGTTTTTAACTTTCACCCAGATGGTTTTCGGCCTCCTCTGCTTCTTCACCATGTTCGACGATATCGCCTTCTTTGAACAAGATGTCCTGTAATGCGACTCGCCACTTGGGCTTGAGGCGCAGCAAAAATTCGAGGTCCATGCCAAAGTGTTTGAATTCCTCCTGCTGGGAATTCGCCATGATTGCCCGTGCCTGGGCGTTTTGTTCCATGGATATACGCTGTTCATACCAGCCGATTGCCTCGGCCTCTTCCGTCAGAGAAGTAATCATGCGGGCAAAGGTGCGCGTTTCTTGCGAGAGCTCATTGGCTGGCTCGTGATATTGTTCAAATCCCATCGTGGTATCCCTTCTTTACTTTGCGGTAATAAGCCATGTATTTGTTACCAATATAACAACTATATATTCTGAACAGGTCATATATCAAACTGAGGTAGACTGGCAGGTGTGATTTTACCCATAAATTGGAAATCTTCTCATTTGCTTATCTTAAGTGGAACCTCGGAATGGCCTCAAGATGCATGCCTGCCGTCACCTGCGGCAATCGCATCACCTCTTCTGTGACCAAAGAACCAGATGAGCGCGAAGGACAGGAGCGAAAGCGGGCACGCTGGGGAAGCGCTCCTTCCGGACGGCCTGGTGCATGTGACGGGGAGGGAGAGAGAGACGAGAGGATGAGCAAGAGAGTCTGCACGGCAACAGGGCGTATGCTCCTCTGGCCACGTGCATAGCCCAGCAGTCTCGGCTGCTCAAAAGCAGCCTCCCTCCTTTATGGCACCGACTGCACATCAGGGTCTTCGGCGAGCAGGTAGCCGATCCCGGGTTTGGTGAGCAGGTAGCGTGGCTGAGCGGGGTCAGTTTCCAGCTTGTGGCGCAGCCGGTTGACGTTCACACGAAGCATGTGGCCTTCTCCCACGTACTCTGCTCCCCAGACGTGTTCCAGCAGCAGGTCCTGTGTGACCACCACCCCTGCATTTTGTGCGAGATAGGCGAGGATGCGGTACTCGGTGGGCGTGAGCGTCACCTCGCGACCGGCTTTCGTGACCTGGTGCTGGGCGTAGTCAATCCTCAGCTCTCCGATCGTCGTGGTCGCCCGCAGTGCCTGTGTGTGTCCATTTGTCGTAAACTGCGCCCGCCGCACTACCGCCCGCACACGCGCCAACAATTCGTCTATGCGAAACGGTTTCGTGAGATAATCGTCCGCGCCCAGATCCAGCCCCTTGATCTTGTCCTGGCTTTGCCCACGGGCTGTGATCATGATGATCGGGACCGCCGAGAATTCACGCACTCGCTGGCAGACCTGCAACCCATCCATCCTGGGCAGCATGATATCGAGCAGGACCAGATCGGGGCTATCGCGTTCAATCGTTTCGAGGGCGTGTTGGCCTTCCCGTTCGGTGAGCACCTGGTAGCCCTCGGCTTCCAGGTTGTGCGCGACGATCTTGAGCAGCTGCAGATCATCATCCACCACGAGAATCATGGTCTTCTTCGCTGGCATGAGTGGTCCTCCTTTCAAGCTGGGATGACATGCTACCCTCCCTCGGCAGCCAGACGTGGAACGTAGTGCCTGCCCCCACCGTGCTCTCCACCCAGATTCGTCCTCCATGCAACTCGACAATGCGCTTGCAGATGGCCAGTCCTATCCCAAGGCCGTTCACTTCGCGTGAGAGTCGGGTGTCGACACGGTAAAAGGGCTCGAAGATCTGCGCCAGGTGCTCCGCTGGGATTGCCATGCCGTGGTCGCGTACGCTGATCTCGACCAGTTCCTGGTCTCCTGGCAGAGTCGGCGGCATGCTCGTCGTTTGGCCATCGCAGCCAGCGTCATCTCGATGCGGTGAAACATCTGACCGCTCTCTGCGCTCGGACGTGGGCAGCGGACGGAGCACCACGTCAATCGTTCCACTCTCAGGCGAGTAGTTGATGGCGTTCTCGAGGAGGTGGTCCAGGACCCTCCTCAACTGGTGCCGGTCGGCCTGGATGAAGAGTTCTTCAGGCCCAGGTCCACCACCCCGTCCCTCAAGCCGGAGGCGCAGTTCCCCACGGTGTTGCCCGCTCGCAGTAGTGGTGTTCAGGTATCCAGATGCTCCCTGGAGGCGCTTGACGTCTGCAATGGCTTCGCGGACCAGTGGCACGAGGTTCACGGCGCTGCGTTCCAACAGGAGGGTGCCCGTCTCCAACTGCGCCATCTCCAGGAGGTGCTCGATCACGACCGCCAGGCGATCACTGGCCTGATCGATGGCGAGGAGGAACTCCTGCCGCTGGGCACGGGAGAGGCGTTGATCACGGCGCAACAGCGTTGTCGCGTACGCCTTGATGGATGCCAGGGGGCTGCGGAGTTCATGGCTCATGGAGGACAGCAGTTCCGTAATGAATGCCGTCGTTCCCGCAGGAAGGGAGGCCCGCTCCTGCTCATGCTGTATTTCCATTTCATCCCTCGGTGTGTCTGGTGGATATGCCCCATATGGGCGTGCAATATGATAGCATATCACTGCATAGTATAAACCAGAACTGCCCAAAGAGATAGGACTATTGACCACCCAGGCGACACAATGGCGACACAAAGTCCTGGTGGTCAGCAAAAGAGCAGAAAGGCAACGTTTCCCCACACGTGAATGTGTCGTAGGGAGAGAGCGGACCTGTGCATGGAGCACACACAGCTTCTGGTCTGGATGGTCCCCTCCCACCGCATCTCGCAGAATGAACCATGGTGGAAGCAAGAAGCACAGCATGTGTGCAACGCATGCTGCTTCCCTCAAAAGGAGAGGAGAAGACGATTGGACTCACGTGATCGCCAAGAGACGCCACGCGCACCTCTGGGGAGCCTGGGGTCGGCCATCCGTCACTGGCTCGTGGCCCACACGTTCGCGCCACCATTTCTCAGCGGGAGGTGGTCCCATCCCGCCGTCGGCTACCTGCTCGCGGTGTTGCTGCAGGTCGTCACGGTCACCTGCCTGGTGGAACTGATCCGCCTCTTCCCCTCCTTTCAATTTCAAGAGGCCCTGCTCATCCTGGTCGTCCTGGTGGTGGCCCTCACCTGGGGAGTGGGTCCAGGTCTGCTGGCCACGCTGGCGGGAGCGGTTCTGCTGACATTCCTGTTCCTGCCACCAGTGTTCTCGCTCATGATTGCGCGCATCGAGGATGGACTGGACCTGCTCGTGTACCTGGCCGTCGGGCTTGCGGTCAGTCTCCTGGCCAGCCAGGTGCAGCAAGCCCGCCGCGCCACCGAAGGGCTGCGCAGGCGACTTGACACGATCATCGAGGCTTTTCCCGATGCGCTCTCGATCCATGATGCGGCGGGCAGAAGTGTCCGGCTCAACCGTGCGGCACACCAACTGCTCGGACATCACCCGCCTGGCACGCAGGTGGATGTCTCGTCCACGTCCGATGGAGGCACCGGCTCGTGCGAAGCGTTCCCCTCCGGGGACCCTTCTTCCGTGACGCGGGCGCTGGCTGGGGAGACGGTCAGTGCGGTGGAAACCCACCTGCGCGATGCGCAGGGGCATGAACATATTCTGATCACGAATGCCGCGCCTTTCTACAATGCGGAGGGGCAGATCGAAGGGGCGGTGCTCATTTCCCACGACGTCTCGGCACTGCGGCAGGCTGAGTTGGAGGCGGCAGCACGCGCCCGTCAGCTTGAAGCGATCCTGGAGGCCATGACCGACGCTGTCGTGGTTCACGACAGCGAGGGGCAGGTCACCTTGCTGAATGCGGCGGCTGAGCGCATCCATCCGCTTGGGTGGACAGTTGACCACTCGCAAACACTCCCACAGCGTGGTAGTCAGTTTCTCCCGCGCGATGAGCAGGGGCAGCCACTCTCGGTCGAGCAATGGCCGCTCCAGCGTATCCTGCATGGGAAAGAGCTGACCGGTGTCCATGCGGTAGACGTGCTGGTTCGCCTCACAGACGGACACGAGCGGCTGATGAACTTCAGCGGGGCACCGATACGCGACGCACACGGCCGCCTCATCGGCCGTGTCATCCTTGGCAGGGACGTCACGGAGCAGCGCCGCCTGGAGGAGAGCGAACGCCGTGTGCACGCTGAGACGGAAGCGCGGCGAGCGTTGCTGCAACTGATCCTGGATGCCCTCCCGATCAGTGTCCATCTTGTCCGCGGGCATGATGCTCAGTTGGTGCTCGCCAATCGTGCTGCGACGACCATATGGGGTGCAACCTGGCGACAAGAGCAGCCCATGGGCGAGTTCCTTCGCGAGAACGGCATCCGCATTTTTGGCAGAGATGGACGTCCTCTCGAACCTTCGCAGCTGGCAACCCTCCGTGCTCTCCACCAGGGCGAGACGGTTCATCAGCACCAGGAGACCATTCGCCATCCCGATGGCACGGCCCTGCCGGTCCAGGTGAATGCGGTTGCCCTGGACATGCGTCAACTGAACCTGTCACCACCCGATGAAGGAACACGTCCTTCCCAGGCGTCGGAGCCGGCGGCCATCGTGGTCCACCAGGATGTCTCTTTCCTGAAAGAGACCGAAGCCCTCAAAGACATGTTCATCGGCCTGTTCGCACATGAACTGCGCACTCCCATCGCCGTGCTGACCGGCTTCGCGCAGACCCTGCTGGTCCACAGCGAACGCGACAACGACACGCAGCTCTCCGCCTGGCAGAGAGAGGCGCTCCAGGGGATTGACCAGGCGGCGCTTCAGCTGGTCAAGCTCACCGAAGATCTGCTTGATGTGACACGTGCGCAGGCAGGACGGCTGGAACTCTCCCGCGAACTGACGGACCTAGTGGCCCTGTGCCGACGGGTGGTGGCCCGCTTCCAGCGGACAACGGCACAGCACGCGCTCTCGCTCGAGACAGCATTGGAGCACCTCGTTGCCCAGGTAGACCCTGAGCGTATTGAGCAGGTCCTGGGGAATCTGCTCAGCAATGCCATCAAGTACAGCCCAAAGGGTGGCCCCATCCAGGTAAGGCTTCGCGAGGCGGTTGAGGCACAGGCGGTACATCTCAGCGTCCGTGATCGCGGGATCGGTATTCCCGCGCGGCAACAGGCACGCATCTTCGGGCGCTTCGAGCGGGCAGACAATAGCCGTCCCTACGGGATCAGCGGCACGGGACTCGGGCTCTATCTCTGCCGGGCCCTGGTTGAGCAGCACGGGGGGCGCATCTGGTTCGAGTCGGTTGAGGGAGAGGGCTCGACCTTCTTCATTGCCCTCCCGCTCACTTCAGAAGCCACTCCTGCCCGTCTTTGAGCGTGCTGCGGGGCAGCGGTAAGCACAGGCGACATTTCTCCTCGTTCATCTGGGAGCGCAGATGGACAAGCGGATGCCACGCCCTTGTCCTCTGTCAGCGCACTCTGCCATCCTAAGGAAGCACTTGACAGAGGTGTCCTCTTCTCCTGCCATCCCCGACCACCGCCATCCGATTGTGTCGCATTTGTGATGTTTTTCCAGACAATTGGAACGACTTTGTAACATGGGAATGCTATGCTTCTCCTAGGAACGAACTTCCTGCTCGACACGCTCCCTCATGGCGGGGCGATTCTTACGAACGGCCTCCATGCTTTTGAGAATCAGCGAGATTGCGTAAGAATCGAGAACAATCGTTTTCCTTTCTGCTCTCAACGCCTTCTCATGGCAGAACACTTCATAGCGAACTGCCGAAAACATGAGCGAACCGTGAGTCATGAAATAGACACTGGAACGAGCGCTTTGTTCCTCGATGTCCTCCCCTCTCATGTGTGATTACTGTGTGAGGAAGATACATCATGTTGTGAGCATTCTCGCAGCATACTCACGTCGTATTGGAAATGTTGCTGGACAGGAAAAGTGTCCTGTCAGCGTGAGAAACACGATCGCTCAAGAAAAGAAACACAAACATGAAGAGCATGATGACCCGTTCCCAAAATACTATCCGCGTCCGCATCGCCACAATAATCGTCGCCGCCCTGACACTCGTCTTGGCCGCCGCTCTCCCTGTCCAGGCCGCAAGCCTTCCGAATTGCAATGTGTCCGGGGGGACGACGACGCCCTGCTTCGAGAAGGTCTGGGTGGACGGGGACCAGTTCAAGATGACGTTTGTCGACCTCAACCCCACGCCATCCAACCCGTCAGATGTCAACTTCTACGTAGTGGCGCCACAGACCCGCACCCCACAGGGCTCTGTGCCCTTCTTCCACGACCACGTCACAGCCGACACGCGACCCCATGATGAGAACCATGGCGACCTCAACGTTCACTATCACGGTTTTCTCGTCTTCTGCAGTGCTCAGGGCATCTCTAGCGGTGCCTGCGTGCCGATACCTCAGGAAATCGCACCCTTTGCCAAGACGGTAAACGGGCATAGGCTGACATCGGTCGACCCAATAGAGTCAGCCGCAAACTCCGGGCTCCTCACACTGGTCGACACGGGGGCAGTGTTCATCGCCAGAATTAACCACGACGAGTAGCCGGCCTCGATGCCGAAGCGGCAGTGGTCTCCCCACCCGCTGGCAGCAGCGGGGCGGCCAACTATGTCTTCGCCCGCCCCGCCGCGGAGTTCGCGGCCAGCCTGCTCGGCGGAGGGCACTGATGGACCACCATCGCACCTCGATAGGTGCTCACCAATCCACACAAGGAGAACGACATGACCATCACCGACCGAACCACAGCAACGAAACGAGTCCCGATGGACTCACTGAGGAAGACCGCGCTTGTCGCGGGCGTGCTCTACCTGCTCACCTTTGTCTCGATCCCGACCCTCTTTCTCTACGTTCCGGTGCACGGTGCGAACTACATCGTCGGCCCTGGCCCGGACACTGGCGTCATCTTGGGCGGCATCCTGGAGATGATCGTGGCCCTCGCCGGCATCGGCACCGCGGTCGCGCTGTACCCCGTGGTCAAGAGGCAGAACGAAGGGGTCGCGCTGGGCTTCGTCGGCTCGCGAGTCCTGGAAGCCGCCACCATCTTCGCGGGCGTCGCGTTCCTCCTGTCGGTCGTCACGTTGCGGCAGGCCGGCGCCGGAGCAGGTGCATTGGTCACCGGCCAAGCGCTGGTCACCCTGTATGACCGGATGTTCCTCATCGGACAAAGCTTCATGCCGGCCGTGAACGCCCTGTTGCTGGGCACCCTGCTGTACCAGTCGCGCCTGGTGCCGCGGGTTCTTCCCCTGCTCGGATTCATCGGAGCGACCCTGCTCGTCGCTGGCGACATCGCCGTGCTGTTCGGTCTCATCGGGCAGCATGCCCCTTCAACAGCGCTGGCCGCACTTCCGATCGCGCTATGGGAGTTTTCCCTGGGCGTCTGGCTGGTCGTCAAAGGCTTTAAGCCCTCACCCATCACAGCTGGCATGGCTGCTACCAGTGACGTGACCCCTGCTCGTTGAGCCGGGTTGAGTGAGAGTCTTGCCGCCCATGCGATGGGCAGCAAGGCTTCATCCACGATGACGACGAGGAAAAGACACACACCCGAGCAAGTCACGCTGGTCGGCGTAAGCCTGAGTCCAGGAGCGGGAGTCCGCGCTTGGCGGCGCGACCGGTGCCATCTCCCGCAAAGTGGGAAGCGTAGAATGGAACGAACAGGACAGGAGTGAAAATCTGATACGGTGTGTTAGTTGCCTGCGAAATGAGGAGGTACATATGCCAGTAAGTTCGCAATGGGAATACTTGACAGTTCTCGTTTCAACAGAGTTGCTCGATTATGAAGAGTTTCACCCAAAATCCGTCAACGGGCAGGAACTCGAAAACTGGAAGAAGATTGACCTGAATACATTTTTGAGCCAGCTTGGTGCAGATTATTGGGAGATGACAGGCACCATAAGCATTTCTGCCGGCGAGCACAGAGCAAGAGCCAACTATCTGTTCTTCAAACGTGTCAAACCCTAGCAATATCCATTGGAGGAAGATAGCCGACCAGCTAGTGAAGATCCCTGGTAAATCCGATCACGGTGAGTGTCCAGCAGGCGGTCGCTCTCACTACAGACAATTGATGTAAGAAAACAGGTATGCGATGGCTCAAGAAAACATCGCAGCAGAACGTGAAGGAGGAGAACACTCATGACACAAACGAAAACATATACCAACGAGAGAGAGCAGCGACCAGGAGAGCACAAGGAGGATACACACATGAAAGCGATGGTGTATCACACCTATGGTTCACCCGATGTTCTGAAACTGGAAGAAGTTCAAAAGCCGGTCCCGCAGGACGATGAAGTCCTGGTACAAGTTCATGCGACTTCCGTCAATGCGGGTGACTGGCATCTTCTGCGCGCTAAACCGTTCTTGATGCGCTTCATGGGCTTTGGGCTTATCAAACCAAAACACACGATACTCGGATCTGACATTGCGGGACGGGTCGAAGTGGTTGGCAGAAACGTCACACAGTTTCAATTAGGTGATGAGGTCTTCGGAAACACAGTCAAGTCTGGTTTTGGCGGTTTTGCCGAATATGTAGCTGTTCCTGAAAATGCATTGGTCCTGAAACCGACCAATATATCGTTTGAGGAAGCAGCAGCCGTCCCTCAAGCGGCTCTCACCGCCCTGCAGGGCCTTCGCGATAAAGGACACATTCAGAAGGGGCAGAAGGTGCTGATCAATGGTGCGTCTGGAGGTATCGGTACGTTTGCGGTGCAGCTTGCCAAAGCGTTTGGGGCTGAAGTGACTGCCGTATGCAGCACGAGGAATGTGGACATGGTGCGCTCGATTGGTGCAGACCACGTCATTGATTACACGCAAGAAGATTTCACCCGAAATGGGCAGCGGTATGACCTGATTCTTGCTGTGAACGGATATCATTCGATTTCAGCGTATAAGCGTGCCTTACATCCCGAGGGAGTGTATGTCATGACCGGGGGTTCCAATGCTCAACTGTTCCAAGCCATGCTCCTGGGGCCACTCGTTTCAATGACTGGGAGACAGAAAATGGGGAACTCGGCTCATAAACCCAACAAAAAGGATTTGATGTTTATGAAAGAGCTGCTTGAAGCCAGTAAGGTGAAACCCGTTATCGATCGCCGTTTCCTGTTGCGTGACGTTGCAGACGCTATCCGGTATCTTGAAGCAGGGCATGCCCAAGGAAAAGTCGTCATCACTATGTGAAGAGTGTACCGGGGTTCCGGGAGCAGTCTAACAAAAAACTATGCTCTTCCCTCTCATGCTCTTCTCTCGCAAAGGACACATAAAAATGACACAGACCATCGACAGTAGGAAGGGCTCTTCCTCCGTTTCTCCACGCCCACGTCGGACGATCAGACGGCGTCTCTTGCGTTTCCTGGGCATATTCAGTTTGTCCCTCGTCGGACTTCTGCTGCTCGGGCTGCTCTCTCAGGCCCTTGCCAGTGCGGTTGACGCTTCTCACTACCCCGCTCCAGGCAAACTCGTGGATATCGGGGGCTACCGACTCCATATCAACTGTACAGGGACAGGCAGTCCAACGGTGATTCTCGATGCGGGACTGGGCGGAACCTCTCTTGATTGGAGCAAGATCCAACCAGCAGTGGCACGCTTCACGCGCGTCTGCTCCTATGATCGAGCAGGCTATGGCTGGAGTGATACCGGGCTAGGCCCGCGCACAAGCCAACAGATAGTAAAAGAACTGCATCTCTTGCTTATGCATGCACAGATAAGCGGTCCCTACATTCTCGTTGGACATTCCTTGGGTGGATTGAATATGCGCCTGTATGCCTACCGCTATCCTCACGAGGTGGCTGGCATGGTCCTGCTTGACGCCACGAGTGAACATCAGTTCGCTCAGTTTGGAAAGTATCCGCCATACTTCCCTCCCCAGGCCGTGAGTGCGGGGGAACAACAACTTCTGCTGCTTCGTGGAGCTGCACCATTTGGCGTGGTTCGCCTCGCCTTACAAACGGGTCTCTTTCCATTAGAAGACGCGGCCGCCTACCCCGCTGCCGTCCAGCCAATCCACCTGGCTCAATCAGAGCAAACCCGCTACTATGCCACACAATATGACGAATTGGCGGCCTTGCAGGAAAGTGCTGCACAAGTGCGCGCTGCACGTACAGCGAGCCCTTCTTATGGGCACCTTCCCCTGATCGTGCTGTCGCAGGATTATGCGCACGATCATTCAGCACAAGGAAAACAGATGGCAGCCACCTGGGACGCCTTACAGCAAGATTTGGCCTCGCTTTCTTCCAACAGTCAGCACAGCGTTGCTGGGCACAGTGGACACTATATTCAACTGGATCGACCTGATCTCGCCATCACGGCTATCCAATCTGTCTGGCAACAAGCACGGTAGTCAGGCACCAATGGTTGAGGCGAAGCGTGCAATCAGTTGGTATGCGTTTAGTTCGGGCATGCACAGTCCTAACCCGAGACCACGGCGTGGGGGCAGAGGAGTGCACTGCCCCGTTCACAACAAGGAGACATAACTCATGAAGACAAACATGGACATGAATCACACCCATGGCGAAGCTATGGACGGAGTGAGCGACCCGTTCTCACGGGACACGGCAGGGCTTGCTCTTGCGATCGCTCCCGAGACCGTCGTCTTGCAACCTGACGACGTCCTTGAGCTGCGGGCCGAACAGGTGCGCAAGCGCATCGGCGATACAACCGTCAAGATGCTGGCCTACAACCGCTCGATCCCCGGGCCTACTTTACAGGTAGCACAGGGCAGCGAAGTGACGGTGCATTTTACCAACGACACAGACCTGGAAACCACGGTGCATTGGCACGGCCTGCGCCTGGAGAACCGCTTCGATGGCGTGCCCACGGGCGCGCACCAGGGAATGATGGCGCCGGTCCCCATCGGGGGCAGTTTCACCTACCGTGTGCGCTTTCCTGATCCTGGCCTCTACTGGTACCACCCACATATGCGGGAAGACTATACCCAGGAGTTGGGTCTCTACGCGCCGATCATCGTTGTCCCGATCGATGCGACGTACTGGTCGCCCGTGAACCGGGAGGTCACCCTCACCCTCGACGATATTCTGCTGGGGGGAGGCAAGATCGCTCCATTTAGCCGGACGCTGTCGGACCACACCGCTATGGGGCGCTTTGGCAATGTCATGCTGGTCAACGGCGAGACCTCCCCTCAACTGTCGGCGAAGCAGGGGGAGGTGGTGCGCCTATACCTCGTGAACACGGCCAACGTCCGGGTCTTCAATGTCCGTCTGCCCGGGGCGCGTATGAAGCTCGTCGGGGCCGACAACGGGCGGGTCGAGCGGGAGGAGTTCGTCGAGGAGGTGCTCCTTTCACCCTCCGAGCGCGTGATTGTCGACGTCTTCTTCGAGCACGCCGGTCAGTTTTCGCTGGAGCATCGCACGCCAGAGCGGACGTACCCCCTGGCAACGGTGATCGTACAGGCGCAGCCGAGCGAGCACTCATTCGCGCAGGAGTTCTTCACCTTACGCACGAGTTCCGAACTGGAGGCGGAGCGCGTCAAGCTCGCCGTTGCTGACCGCCCGCCTGACAAGACGCTTGCCATCGTGGCTGAGATGCCGGGGATGGAGCACATGGAACACCACGGGGGAGGCCATCACCCGGAAGCCATCGAGTGGGAAGACACGATGGAGGAAATGAACCGCATGTCCACACCCAAGAACATGTTCTGGAAGCTGGTGGACGGCTCAACAGGGGCCACCAATCACGCCATCGACTGGTCATTCACTGACGGCGATCGGGTCAAGGTGCGCATTGTGAACGCGCCGGATTCGGACCACCCCATGCAGCACCCCATCCACTTCCACGGGCAGCGTTTCCTGGTGCTGAGCCGCGACGGTGTTGGCAACGAGAACCTGGCCTGGAAGGACACCGTGCTCGTGCGCGCCGGCGAGACGGTGGACATCCTGGTAGAGATGTCCAACCCCGGTGCCTGGATGGTGCATTGCCACATCGCCGAACACCTGGAAAGCGGCATGATGTTCACCTACCATGTGCATGAGAGAGGAGTTTGACGATGGCAACACATAGTCGCACGCTGGACATTCTCGTCATCGGAGCAGGGCAGGCAGGTCTGGCCCTGGGATATCATCTCAAGGCCACGCCATTCACCTTCCAAATCGTTGACTGCCACACGCGCATCGGCGACAGTTGGCGGAAACGATACGATTCGTTGGTGCTGTTCACGCCCCGGACCTACAGCGCGCTCCCCGGCCTGGCAGTCCCGGGCGACCCGGAGAGCTACCCGACGAAGGATGAAATCGCCGATTACCTGGAAAGCTATGCCTCCCATTTCGAGCTGCCGGTGATGGGAGATACGCCCATCCGGTGGCTGGAGCGTACCAACGAGGGCTTTCGAGCTACCAGCGAGGCCGGGGAGACCATCGACTGTCGGGCGATGGTGCTGGCGACGGGGGCCTATCAGCAACCCGCTCTTCCGCTCATCTCTCAGCAGCTCTCAGCAGACGTTTTGCAGCTCTTGCCAGAGACCTACATCTCTCCGGCCCAGATTCCGCCGGGCGAGGTATTAGTCGTCGGAGACGGAGCGACCGGCAGGCAAATTGCACGAGAGTTAACTGTGACGCATCACGTACTCCTCTCCACGGGAAGACCCCGACGGGTGTCCCCTGAGCGCATCCTTGGCAAGAGCCTCTTCTGGTGGATGGACAAGCTCGGCCTCGTGAGAGCGTCACGCGAGAGTGCCATCGGCAAGTATCTGATGAAGGTCGATCCATTTCCTGGCAAAGCGTTGGGGCTCAAGCGGCTTGGGCAACTGGGTGTGGTCGTGGTTGGTCGTCTGCTGCACGTGGATGGCAAGAGCGTCACCTTTGCCAGTGGGGAAACGGCCGCAGTGGAGACGGTGATCTGGGCGACCGGGTATAAGGAGAACGCGGACTGGATCGCCATTCCTGAGGCCAAGGATGCCCAGGGGAATATGCTGCACCGACGCGGTGTCTCCCCTGTTCCACAGTTGTATCTGATTGGACGAAGTTGGCAGTGGACGCGAGGCTCGGCCCTGCTCACCGGGGTTGGCGACGATGCGGCTATGATCAAGGATCACATCGTGAAAGATGTGGGTGAGAGGGAACAACCTGAGTGCGTCGTCCAGATCCTACAGCCGGGACGTTCACTGTCAGCAAAAGCGACCCTTTAGACAGAGAGAGAAAAAAATGGCAAAGAAAACGATCGCCTTTGTGGTGTACCCGGGTGTGTCCCTGCTGGAATTAGTGGGCAACCACACCCTGCTAAGTTCCATTATGGGGCTGGGTCCCAGGATGAAACTGAAGGCCGGGTATGAGTCGGTGGTGGTAGGAGAATGCCTGGAAGCGATCCCCACGGATACCCCCATATCGATCATCCCCCAGAAGACCTTCGCCGACCTGCCACAGCCAGAGGGTCTGGTCGTAATTGGCGGCGGAGCCGACACGCTGCCTGCGCTGGAGCATGCGGAACTGGTCGAGTATGTGCGGCGCGCCGGGGAGAGTGCCAAATGGGTGGCGGCGACCAGTACCGGTTCGCTGCTCCTGGCCGCCGCCGGTCTGCTCGAAGGACGGTTAGCGACGACCCATTGGGCGTATGCAGACCGACTGGAGGCGTATGGCGCCCGCTACCAACCCTACCGACCCACAGGGTGGGTGACGGACGGGAAGTTCACGACGGCTGCCGGGGTCTCGGGCGCGATTGATATGGCCATCGGGTTGGGCGCAAAAATGACGAACCAGGCCACTGCTCAGTTCGCCCAGTTGATGATCGAGTACGATCCCCACCCGCCATTGGGCAGGCTCGACTGGACAACATTTGACCAGGACCAGGCTGCCCTTGCGGCGCTGATGGACCAAAACATGCCTGCGCAGGATCCTGCCCGCGATATCGCCTTTGTCATTTACCCGGGCCTGACGGTCTTCGACCTGGTCGGCCCGTTGCAGGTGTTCTCCGCCTTGAGTCGGATTGCGCCTCAATTCCGCCCCCGAGTGGTTGCCGAGCAGGCAGGTCCGATCACCACCGATTCTGGCCTCCGCGTGGTTCCAAACGGCACCTTCGACGACCTGCCGCATCCGTACGCGTTCTTCGTCCCAGGCGGCGACACAGCGACGCTGAACGCCATGAGCAACCCAGCCATCCGCCGCTATATCCGCACGGCTGTGCAGGAGGCCAAATGGACTGTCTCGGTCTGCACCGGCGCGCTGATTCTGGCCTCCGTCGGGCTGCTGGAGGGATGCGACGTCACCACTCACTGGGCCTATACGCGCTTCCTGAAGGACCTGGGTGCGCACTACGTCCAGAAGCGCTGGACGGTCAATGGCAACATCGTCAATTCGGCCGGGGTCTCGGCAGGCATCGATATGGCCCTGTATATGGTGTCCCGCCTCACCGATGAGGAAACGGCGCGCAGAGTGCAGTGGTTGCTCCACTACGATCCCCAGCCGCCCTTTGGCGGAATCGACTACAGGCACATGAAACTGTTGCCCCGCGTGATTCGAGGGATGAGCAGCCTCAGGGCTCCCTTCTATACCCGAAAGCCCCGCCAGTTGACCCGTCTGGGTATGTAAAGCAACACTATTGATCAGCTTGAAGCGACGTCAACGATCCAGGTGCTCACTTCTACCTGCATGTTGGTAGAGACCAGGGGTATTCCCGATGGCTGGAAGCTCGCCCCCATGCTCGTGTCGGCAGGGTTGGACACCGGGCAAGTGGAGGCCCTCGAAGCGCGGGTGGGCGCGAGTGCGCTCGGCGAGGTGTTGGCCTGGCTCGGAGAGATAGTGGTGATGTTCAGTCTGGTACGTCTGGTCGATCAAAGCACGAAGCGCATCTCCGATCTGGTGCAAGCGGTCAAAGCCTATCCCTATATGGATCAGGCTCCACTCCAGGCATTCCTCCGGAGATCCAGTCCCGCATCTTCGAGCCGTTCTTCACGGCCAAGCCGTTCGGTGCAGGAAATGGCCTGGGTCTGGATATCGTCCTTCATACCATCGTAGAGCGACATCAAGGTACCATCTGCGTTGTTTCCAAGCCAGGTGATACACGTTTCCAGGTGCGTCTTCCCATTGGACAATCGTAAGCAGATGGAATGAAGGAATGAAGTCCGATAGACTATATGCTTCCAGAGAAAAGTTGCGGAAAGAGCTTTGTCTTCTTCCGCCTTCTGCTATACTATGCCTGGGTTCCATGGAACGCTATCACCGATGACTAACGAAGCAGGTGACAAGGGGTGAGAACTTATGACACAATCGTACTCATCACCTTTATCCTTCCTGTTTTGCCGGTGCTGTCAGAACGGCGCTCAACTGGTCGGCGAATGCTCTGGGGTGACTCACGTAGCCAGCATGATGGCTGGGAAACTCCACGACGGCTTTTCCGAGGCGATTTGCCAGGAGGGTATCAATCTTAGTGACATTCATCAAACCCCTCCTTTTTGATGGGAGTTGAGATATAAGGAATTTCATAGACTTCTTCAAAGGCTCCACTGAGGGCCTTAAAGGCTTTCTCACGATCTCCTGGATCATTGCGGCGGACCGACTCTCCCGCCTGCCGAAAGGCTGACCGCTGCTCGTTCGTCAGAAGCGCAACCGGGCGGAGCTGAAAGCCGATCTTCCCATCGGGGGACCGCTTGATGCATCCATATACCTCGTCCTGGGGTCCGAAGAACCGCAGGGTGTAACTGACTTTGACGATGGGAAGCTGGACAAGTTGTGCGAAATGCTGGCGTAACCATTCCTGGCGATCCATCCCAGCAGCACGCGCTCGCTCAGTGAGGGCATCAGCTACCTCAGATGGCACATCACGAACGAGAAGATCAGGCATAGTTTTCTCCTTCTCCTATTGTTTCAACACTTGTTTAGAGATATCTGAGATATCTCTAATTGTAAGATATCTCAGATATCTCTGTCAAGTGCCAGGGTCAAGAATTTAGTCTAAACTCCAACTAGAAAGCCATAGAAAAAAAACAAGAGGCGCGCTCGTCTATATAACTAGGAAATGCCCTCGTTGTTCATTGTTCTGCAGAAATGCTCTGCACAGGCTCACTTGTCGGAAGTGTGAGAGGAGGATGTGTGTACGCAAGAATCGTTTGAAGGAGAGGTCTATATTCAGGGATAGAAGCGAACCTCGGTCACTCACACAGCTACCCTTTCAAGCACGTGATCTCCACGCTCTTTCTCCTGATGGCTGTCACCTTCCTGCGGTGGCCGTGGCTCAAGCAAGTCTCATCCGCAAAGAAGTCATTGTTGCGTTATGGCCTGAGGTAGTGGACGATGAGAGTGCCGTCAGAGCAATGATCATCTCATGCAACAGCCATTCCCAGGCCCTGTGGTGGATACAGCATAGAAATGAGGCCACCGACGCGATCAAACATCAGATACACCGGTTGCTTTCCTTGCGGAGCCTGGCCCAGACCGAAAGGCAAACATTCCAGCTCTGACAGGAGGAATACTCATTGAGTTGCTGCCTGGGATGGTCTCTTCCTTTTTAGCGTCCTTTAAGTAAAACGGAACACTGTCTGGGGAACAGGTATATGCACAGTGTACCTGACCCAACAACTACTTCATACACCCCTTTTATCGAGCCCAGGTGTGGGGTTCCTTTTTTCTCAAGTATCGGATAGAATAGTATAATTGATGGCTTTATTCTTTGTTCGCTGGATCTTCCGGAAAGCGCTCACCTGGAACTGCTGCGCGGAAACGCTGTGATTGTCGATGGATCCTCGCCAGAGTTTCCGTCGCTGCTGTTGGATATCGAATATGGCGCGTCCCGACGTGGAAACCTTCCGCGTACGCCAGCGGGTCTATGAACATCTGCTCAGCGAGGCGGGTCCCCCGCTGCGGGCGGACTACCAGGCGACTTCGGGCGTGGATCTCGAGGAGTCTTGTAGTGCCGCGCTGGGCCTGCTGCTCGGACCAGAGCTGCCGACCGCTATTTTTTGCGATGATGATCTGATGGCAGCCGATCTCTCTATCATGGGGGTTCTGTGATGGCCTGGTGGCGCAACTGTTAGATCCGCCGTTAACGACGGTAGCCATCCCGGCGCTCGCTCTTGGCCAACGAGCCATGGAGCTGTTGCTGGCCGGTCTGGAAACGGAATTGCCTCCTTTTGTGGAGACCATCTCCCTGGATTTTGTGGTGCGCGCATCGACGACTCTTCCGCGAGAGGATCCTTCGTGAAGAGAAAGAAAGGATATTGCTGTGCGCGTCCGCGGATTTCTCTTTTCGCTGACAACCGCCTGTATGTTCGGCCTGGGGGCTGTTCTGGCCAAACTGCTCGGTGAGACGTTTCAGCCATTTTTTGTCTCCTGGCTTGCCCTGTTGGGCGGCGGCCTGTGCGTCTCCGCCTGCCAGATTCTCCGGCGCAAGCCGCTGCTACCACGTATGACGCGCGCCAGTTGGGGCGATCTGTTCTTGTTTGCCAGCATCGGGACGGCCCTCCCACTGGTCTGTGTCATTGCGGGCCTGTCCCAGACCGGCGCCATTACGGGCAGCTTTCTGCTACAATTACAGGCGCCCGCGGCTCTCCTGTTTGCCCTGGTCTTTCTCAAGGAGAAAATCGCCTGGAAACAGTTGGCGGGCATCGCGCTTCTTCTGCTGGGCGGCTTGCTGGTCATTCTGCGCGACCTGCATGGCCAGATGCAGATCAGAGTTGGCCAGGGCGATCTGCTGGTGCTGATTGCAGCCGTGGGGATAGGCTTCTCTTACATCCCTGGCAAACGTCTCACCGAGCACGGGGATGCTTTGCAGATTAACCTGCTCCGCCTGTTCGCCGGCTCATTCCTGCTTTTACCATTGCTTGCTTTACAGACAAATGTGCTGTTGGCGCCACTCTCGTGGTCTTTGATTGGCGTGCTGGTCCTCTACATCGTGACCAACTTTGGCCTAGGGTATATTCTCCTGCAGGCTGGTCTTAGCCTTTTGCAAGCCTGGAAAGCCTCCGCAATCTTGCAAACCATGCCGCTGTTCTCAACCGTTTTTGCTCTGCTGCTGCTCCATGAATCGCTGACGCTCGTGCAGATTGCCGGCGGCTGTATCATCCTGGTGGGCGGTTTCCTGGTCATTTAATCGCTCCCAAAAAGCACGCAGCAGCAGAAAGAAAGGAGTCTCAGAGGTCAAGGCCTTTCTGAGCTTTCGTCTAGATAATTTGTCTCCGTGATAACCCTTTTAAGAGTGATATCAGCAGGGAGTGCAGGGGAACGGCAGTCTTCTAGCCGGGGGACTGTGGGTCGCCAGGTCACACTTCTCCTTCTCGTTCGCGGCTGCAGGAGGGATAAGTCAGGGAACTGAGGAGTTATAACATACCAAAAGGCAGGGAAAAATTATGGATCTTGGCACACCTTTAGGACTTGCATTCGCATCTGGCATCAACGCCTACCTGCCAATGCTTTCTTTTGCCGTATCAGCACGCTTCTTACATCTAGGCAAAGTCAACCCGCAATTTGCCTTCATCACCCAGGACTGGTTTATTATCGCGCTCGTTATTCTTACGCTCATAGACTTTGTAGCAGACAAGTTCCCTGTTATCGATCACACCTGGGATGCTATTCATACAGTGATACGCCCTGTAGCAGGAGCGCTTGTTGCCGCGGCAAGTTATAGTCAGTTCCACCTACCAGGAATAAAAATCAGCCCTGCCAGCAGCCAGATTCCCCAGGCAATCCTCACCGACATGAGCAGTAGCCATATCCTGGGAACAATTGTTACTGTCTCCAACACTCTGCCTGCCCTGGGCCCTGGGCTGCTTATCATACTAATACTTGGCGGCCTGCTTGCCCTTATGAGTCATACTGTCAAAGCAACAACACGGTTGGCTTCGACATTGACAACTGCCGGCATCCTCAACGTAGGGCTGAGTCTGGCCGAGGATATACTGGTCTTAATAATCGTCCTGCTCTCCCTGCTCGTTCCTATCGTCATGCTCATCCTGTTAGGACTTTTCCTTATTGTCTTTGGTCCTGGTCTCTTACGGGTGTGGAGCAGGCCGCTGAGGAAACGTGGAGGTGCCTTCTAAGTAGCAGCAGTTCTATCAATCGTGGTCATTGATGCTCCTCCTACCTCAGTACCCTGGCGGAACAGGAAAGCCACCGATGCCGCGAATCCCTGCGATGCCGCCGGCATGGGTCAGGGCATGGGTCAAGGCAGCGCTGAGCGCATCACCCGCCTGCTGCTGCCCCCAGGGAAACGTCACCTCTTTGTCCAAATCACTCTCGGAGAGTCCGCTCACTACTTCATCCACTTGTGTCAACAGTGTATCAAGCGTCGCCACCAACTCTCCTGCCGAGGTAGGTCTGGTCAGCCTGGGAGGCCAGCCATCCAGCGGATAGTCCCGCAGTTCCCAGTGCTTCCCCGCTGCAACGAGGGCATTGCCCAACAGAATAACGGCAGCATGCATCGCCACCTCCGCAATCGGCCGGTCATCGATCAAGGGGGTGCGATAGTCCAACTGTTCGGGGCTGAGATCTTCCAGCGTGTGCTGGAGCCACCATTTGAGGCGGCCATTCGTCGTGATGAAGAATGTCCTGGTATCCATGTGAACACGTTCCTTTCTTTGCTGGTTTAACGCGAAAACGTACCACTGTTCCGTTCTAAGCTGGCTTTTGCAGGGCATAGACGGCGACGATTTCGCCATCATGCCATTCGGGTTCACTTGTGAGCAGTGGCAGCCACTGGCGATAGCGGGCATCCTGCTCAGGACTCTGCGCATTCGCCCAATACGCCTCTTTGCTGGCGAATACGACCGCGAGATAGTAGTCGTTGGGGTCAGCATCTGTGCGATAGATGTAGGTTGCTACGAACCCCGGTACCTGCCCAGCTTCAAATGCATGCATTTGTCCCTCGATGAGCTGTCTGAACTGGCCTTCCATGCCTGGTTTGATGGGAAAATGGGCAACGGTTCCGTACATGTTGGTCTCCTCTCATTGTTACTTCTTATAGAGCGGACTTGATGTTCTGATTCACGCGAAAGAAATTCGCCGGGACCTCGGCCCAGATAGCCTCGTAGCTCCACACTGTGTCGTGCTTGCCACCCGGTGCGCCGCTCTATTGACCGGATAGAGGTGCAAGTTCGAAAGCATGTGACCGGCGTTCCTCCTTACATTATAAATAGTGGGTAAAAGCGTTCGGCTTGGACCTCAAAGATACGATTAAACGGGGTCGTGATCGCCCGTCAGAAACTGTTCAAGCCTCCGGCGTACCACACCTCGCGCAGTTGTTGGTCTGTCGCCTGGTTTCCAAGCGCCATGCCACCAGAAGCCAGCGCGTTTGGTGTACAACAGAGAATCGAGCCAGCCGAGTAGAGGCGTCCCACCGGGTTCAGGTTGTCTTCGATGTGTTCCCCAGCCACGGCTCAACGAGGAGAACGGTCCCCTCTTTCGCCAGGGCGGCAGACGCATGGGTCGCCACCTCAATTGGGGTACCCAGGTCATGTAAGCAGTCGAAGAAGGCGATCAGATCCTCCCCCGATCCTTGACTGGGGTAATCGGCCGCTGTGGCTCTCTCAAACGTGACACGGTCAGTGACGCCAGCCTTAGATCATGAAGACTCACATGAAAGACATGCGCAAGCCTCCTGTATTTGACAATCAAGTGCTCAAGTGCTCGTTCTGTGAAGGCACCTCGGGTCTTTTCTGAAGGGAAGAGATACGTGCTCTCCTTACTGCTCTGCTATCTTAGCAGAAGAGCATGGAAATGTAAAATGATTTCACTGGGCATGTAGAAAGGAAGAGGAAACTCTTGACTGTGGCTTCCCAGCTAAACATTGCTGAAAGGAGGTGTGCGCTATCGGTGTACAGGTCACGAATGTGCTCCATGAAATTCTCACTCGCTTGCTCTCTGGTTCTTGACCAGACTATCTTACTCTCCTCTGACGAAAGGACAGGTGCTGAAAAGACTGTCCTATTTTGCGTACCATATCCGAAATGAAGCATGAGATCCCTTGACTCTGACATTAATGTCATAGTTTATACTTACGTCAGGCATTCAAGAAAGGAGAGGTGCTCATGCGTATTAGTGAAGTATCCCGACGCACAGGAGTGAGTATACGCTCCTTGCGCTATTATGAACAGAAACGGCTGCTGTGCGCTCGCCGGCTCTCGAATGGCTATCGCGACCTCGATGAGGAGGCCGTCAAACGCGTGCAAACGATCCAGATGTACCTGGGTCTCGGCCTGACCACCGAGCAGATCGAAGAGATTCTCGATTGCACTGGTACCTCCCCTTCCCCGCACCCATTGCCGGTCTGTGAACATGACGAATACTCCTTTGAGAGGTCTACTGAACGATCAACAAGTTCAATGCAAGCATACCCGGAAAAGGCGCCTGGGATGGAGTGAAAGAAGAGCTATCTCTGACATCGAACGGACTATTTTCCATTGGGGATGATAATGGAGGTGGATAGCCAATCGTCCTATGCCCATCGACTGTGACGGGCCGCCGAAAGGCATATTGTTCAGCAAGAGGTTTTCGTGTATGCTTTTTCCTCATCGAGGGGCTTGACTTCACCCCATTCCTCTTTCTCATCCCGCCCTATCTTGCGGTGGTGTACTTCGGGAACAGGGTTGGCTATGCCATAGCTGCGCTTGCCATCGCCGCCTATCTTGTGCCAGCATGGTTGCACAATCCACAGTGGTATCTCAACCCACTCTCTGCCTTCCTGGCTATCGCCTTTTGCTTTACTGTGGTCTTTGTGGTGTTGATAGCACGAGTCGTCTGTCTCGAAAGGGCGGGGCGCATCCGAGAGCAGGCAAGTCGCATCCGGGCAGAGGAATTGCTGGCGGAAGTGGAACACGCTCACCGGCAACTCCAGGCATATGCCGAACGGGTGGCAGAACTGGCTACCACGGAAGAGCGCAACCGGGTAGCTCGCGAGATTCATGATAGCCTGGGTCATGCGCTGATCGCGATCAACGTGCAGTTGGAGAAGGCGCTTGTGTACTATGACAAACAGCCTCAGGAAGCTCTCCAGGCGATAAGCGATGCAAAGCGGGTAGTGAAAGAGGCCTTGCAGGATGTGCGCCACTCGGTGCGTGTACTACGGACAGAACAGGAAGCATTTGCATGTACCCAGGGGATTACGCTGCTCGTAGAACAACTGCGCGAGAACGGGCTAGCTGTTGACTTCGAAGTGACCGGCAACGAGGAAAGATTTTCCAATTCAGCGCGCATGACACTCTACCGTGTGGCTCAGGAAGGGTTCACCAATATCCAGAAGCACGCTCAGGCCAGTCGCGTGCAGGTCAGCCTGTATTTCGACGAGAAGGAGGCTCGCTTGAGCATCTGTGATAATGGATGTGGCTTTGACGCCGAGCAGCAATTACAACAAAAAGCCCCGCCCGAGGAGGGATTTGGCCTGCGAGGGATACGAGAACGCATCGAGCTAGTCGGGGGCACCTTCCACCTTGAGAGCCAGGCGGGTCGCGGCACGCAGCTCTCGGTGACGGTAACAAGAACAGGGATGGCTACTCCTGGCCAGCGGGATACGCAACAGTGCGTTGCTATCTCAGAGCGGGGATAGCCGGTGATTGTATGGAGGGAGAAGGTATGACAAGCCTGGAAGAAGAACGTCATGCTCTGGTACGCGTGCTGGTAGTGGACGATCAACAACTGGTCCGCGACGGCATCGCGTCGTTATTGCGTGTCCAGGAAGGGATTACCGTCATTGGCACGGCGATGAATGGGCAAGAAGCGCTGGAGCAAGCGATGACACTGCGACCGGATGTGATCTTGATGGATGTACGCATGCCCGTCATGAATGGGGTAGAGGCAACGATCCAGATCCTCAGAGAGGTGCCTTCCTGCTGCATTCTGATGCTGACGACCTTCGATGATGAGGAGTATGTCAGGGAGGCCCTACGAGCAGGGGCACGCGGCTATTTGCTCAAAGACCTTCCGGCGCAGGATCTGGCCAGGGCTGTCCATACAGTCTCGCAGGGGGTCTACCAGCTTGACGCGGCGGTCATTGAAAGGATGATCGATGCGTTCAGCAGGCCGGATACCGCTCAGAAAAGCGAGACTAGCAAGAAGGAGGAGCGTATGACGCCTCCAGATGCACTCGATACAGCGGGCTTGACGAACCGGGAAATAGAGGTGTTGCGTTTGATTGCGACAGGAGCGACCAACCGGGAGGTGGCTGATGCCCTGGTGATCAGCGAGGGGACCGTGAAAAACCACCTGTCCAATATTTTCAGTCGTCTGGGGCTGCGTGACCGGACGCAGGCTGTGATGTATGCACGGGAGCGTGGTCTTCTCTGACGGATCAAACCCGTAATCTGTTGAATAAAATCGCCCCAATCGCTTGCCCATGATGGATGTGTTGCGAACAGAATGATAAAATGTAGAATGAAATGGTGCAGTGAAACAGGAAGGGACAAAAGCGCGTGGCACAGGACGACATACTCGATGAACAGACGGAACCATCAGAGCAACCTGAGCAACTTGAACACACCGATGAGCGTGAAACAATACTACAGGTGGAGCAGTTGGAGAAGGCGTATACGATACCCGGTGGGCAATTGCAGGTGCTGCATGATGTGAATTTCACGGTGCAGCAGGGCGAGTTTGTGGCGATTACCGGGCAGTCGGGATCGGGCAAGACGACATTGCTGGCTCTGCTGGGGGCGCTGGATACGCCTGACTCCGGGGAGATAAGGCTGCACAATCAAGCGGTTCATAAGCTGCGTGGAGTTGCCGCCGCCGATTTCCGCCGCGAGCAGGTGGGCTTTGTCTTCCAATTGTTTTATCTGTTGCCGAATCTGACTGCGCTCGAAAACGTGATGGCACCGTTGTTGCCCTATCGTCGCAAGCTGAACTTTGACTTGAAGCAACGAGCGAAAGAACTGTTAGAGCAGGTGGGCCTTGCAAAGCGTATGGGCCATGCCCCGGCGCGACTCTCCGGCGGGGAGCAGCAGCGCGTTGCTATTGCCCGCGCCCTCATCAATCGGCCCAACGTGCTGCTGGCGGACGAACCAACTGGCACCCTTGACCCGCACACCGCCGTCGAGGTGCTGGATGTTCTGCGCGGATTGCAGCGGGCCGGGAGCCAGACGCTGATTATGGTCACGCACGATCCCCAGGTGGCCGCTCTGGCAGACAGATGCATCCATTTAGAACATTTGAGTAAAGTGGGAGAATAATGACCGCACCCTGATAGCAACCACAAGGATTGCTATCCCTTACATATAGGCCAATGGGGCGCGAAAGATCGTGGGCGTGATATGGTCAATAAAGGTGGGATCCCTCTTTCTTGCAGATTGCAGCATGCCTGGATATGAAAGGGCGAGCAGATGTGGCAATATATCTTTCTGATGCTCCGGCGGCAGCCTGGCAAAAGTGTCCTTGCAAGCAGTGGCTTTCTTCTGGCGGCTTGTGCGCTGATTCTCTTGAGCGCAACGACACAGACGACCCTTGTACGGGCCAACCAGATTATCAGTCAGAATTGGCGGCCAACCTACGACCTGGTCGTTTTACCGCCACATCCGCAGGCTCCCGCCGATCAACGGATTCCCGCTGATCGGCTTGCCGGTTATGGTGGGGGAATAAGTGTAGAGCAATATCATCAGGTCAAGAATCTCGCGGGTATAGCGGTAGCGGCACCTCTCGCCTATATAGGCTATGTGCAGATGCCTGTCCCACAAATCTATTTCTCCGATCACAGCTTTCCTACTGGTTACTACCAGCTCGACTGGACGCTCACTGCCTTCAATGGACAACGACATATTGTCGAATTGCAAGAGCGAGATGTGATCTACATCGTCTCTGGTAGCGATACTACACCCCCTGGCAGAGATAGCAGCACGACGAGTTCGCCACCTTCTGATGTGTTAACGACATTTGGTAACCAGATCAGCGAAGAGATAGTTGAAGTCGATACTTCTCCCGTCCCCATGGCACCAGACGGCACGGGAAGCTTTTTGCTTGCTGGCATTGACCCGGCAGCCGAAAACCAGCTGGTGCATCTCGATAAGAGTATCACGGCTGGACGCATGTTGACCGAGCAGGACACCGTCCACCTCGATACGCGAATCCCTGACAACCCGTATTTCAATGCGGATCTACGCAAGACGATTCCTACCGAGGCGATTCCCATGCTCATCCACCGACAACTCCCCGGTCAGATCACGCTCAATGCGACGTTAACCCTCCTGTATCAGGGTTCGATGACTGCTGACCAGATACTGGCGAGGGGAGGGATTGCCTACTTGCAACAGCGGCCTGACAAGCAGATCATTTTTACGGGCACAGTACCCCTGGTGCAAAATGATCCCCGGCGCTTCTCAGGTCGCGGGCTGCTCTGGAATGGTCACAGCTGGCAGAGCTATCTCCCCATATCCAGCAGGGGGGCCCAGCCGTACTATGTCCTGGATTTTTCCTCGGCATCCGCACCAGCGAGCGTCTCCTATGCCCCTGCCACGGCACCTGACGGCAGCCCATCCTCTGCGCTCGTCCCGACAGGGACGCAAGGAGGAGAGGTAGTGTTCCGTGCCCTCAATCCCCTGCACACGGTCAAGTCCACGAACAACATGCGCCCAGATGGACCAGATGTCTACTACAATTATGAAGCGGTCGGAGAATTCACCGACAATGGCCTGGCAGCACAGATCAACAATCCCCTCAACTGGTTACCTGAAAACACCTATGCCACGTCCCCGGTCGTCTTACGCTACGATGGGCGGGGACAACTCGTCCCGCCAGCGACGCTATTACCAACCACGAATCCCGCAGGTTTTATCGTGCAGCCACCCCTGGCGCTCACGACGATTGCTGCCGCCAGGGGGCTTGTCGGTGAACACTGCATCAGTGCTATTCGCGTGCGGGTCGCCGGTGTCGTCACCCCCAGTCAGGAAAGCTGGAAACGTATCCAACAGGTAGCGCAAGAGATTCGCCAGCACACCGGTTTACAGGTAGTGGTCACACTTGGCTCCTCACCGCAGCCAACGCTGGTGTATGTGCCAGGCGTTCGCGCAGGAACTTTTGGCGCAGAGCAAACTATTGCTCCAGTTGGCTGGGTCGAAGAACGCTGGATTCATATCGGTGTGGGGCTGACCTATCTGAGCCAACTGGGGTCGACGCGACTGCTCCTGTTAGGCGCGGTCCTGGCAGTGTGCCTCGGCTATCTCGCGGTGGCGTTTAGCGCGCTGGTGAGTTCACAGCGCAGGGACCTGGCGGTTCTCAGCGTGCTTGGCTGGCGACCGTGGCAGCCCATACGGCTGTTCCTGATCCAGGCGCTTATCCTGGCTATTGGTGGGGGTATCGTTGGGCTGGGCCTGGCGCTGCTGATGGCCGCTTTCCTGGAAGTCACCCCGCTGTGGTTTGCGGTGATATGGACCATTCCCCTCATGCTGGCTTTTGCCCTGGTCAGCATCCTCTACCCGCTGTGGCACATCTGGCACATTCATCCGGCTGAGCTCTTACGAGCCGGGTCTTCCGTGAGTACGGGAAAGGCCAGCCTGTTGGGGTCACGCTTTGGAGGGTTGCTCATGCCAATTGGGACGCTGGTACTACGCAACCTGGGACGTGCGCGAACGCGGGCCTTGATTGCTGTGTTGAGCCTCTTCTTTTCCGCCTTGCTCCTGATGATCATGTTGAACGGGGTTCTCGCGCTGCACCAGGCGCTACAAGGAACGTTACTGGGTGAGTATGTGCTGTTTCAGACAGCCGTTCCCCAGATAGCCGGATGCGCGATTGCGATGGTGTTGACCTTTCTTAGTGTGGCAGACTTGCTCTTACTACAGGTGCGAGAGCGGCAGCAAGAGATCGGACTGTTACAAGCGATAGGCTGGCGACCGTGGGCGATTCAACGCTTGTTTGTTCAGGAAGGGCTGTTCCTGGCACTGATTGGGACGATTTCAGGCGTGCTCGTCTCCCTGTGGGTGTTGTCTGCGCAACACTCGGCGCAGAACATCGTGTCCGTTCCGCTCATGGCATGCGGGGTGATCGTGCTGATGGCAATGGTTTCGGTCCTGGCAATTCTCCCTGCCATGCGGGCAGTGAGCAGGATGGAGGTTGTTGACCTGCTAAGGGTAGGGTAATCTTAGAGGTAGCTCTTAGTCCGGCAGGGGCATGAAACAACCCGCACATCTGTCCAACTGATATCAAATCCGTTTAGAAAGTAATTCTTTGGGGATGTGTGAGAGCCTCCCAGGCTCTCCTGCCTATCCCCCAGACAGGGTGCTCCCGCTCCTAATCACCACTCTTTGGGCACTTTAAATACCAGGCGTACGGAGCCGAGATGCACAACATCGCCGTGCCGCAACAGCTCGGGTTTTATACGAAGGTCGCCCTGGTCTTGACGATCTTGATCATCGGCTTTGTCGGCTATTTGACAGTCACCCACAAAGATATGAAGGGCGAACAACGGTAGCTTCCTTGAGCAGGGCCTGCGCGATGCCCACGCGCTGCTTCATGCTGCCTTCGGAACCATTGGAATGTATTTTATAGATGAGTTTATCGCCAAAGCTGTGTCAGAGCCGACTTATTCGTCAAACGACACTTGCCCCCAAACAGCAAAGTGTCTATAATTTCTACAGGAGTCAATTCATTAGAAGGCATCAAGAAGCTATAGGCACATCCTTGTCTTGAGAGCGGAGCATATGCATCATCGCCAGCTGAACCCCAAAGTGAGCGTGAGTACCGTCTTCGTCGTCGGCATGTTCATGAGCATCATGGATGGGACGATCGTCAATGTTGCCCTCCCCTCGATAGGACACCAGTTAGGCGTGCCGAGTACCTCGATTGACGCGGTGGTGGTCGCGTACCTCCTGAGCCTTGCGGTGGTCATTCCGGCATCTGGCTGGTTGGGCGACCGCTGGGGCACCAAGCGCGTCTTCCTGGTCGCGTTGGCGCTCTTCACCATCACATCGGCCTTGTGTGGCCTGGCGTCGAACTTCACGATGCTGGTGTTCTTCCGCTTCTTGCAAGGAGCCGCCGGTGGAGCGCTCGCTCCGGTGGGAACCGCCATGCTCTATCGGACGTTTCCTCCTGCTGAGCGCGTGCGTATTTCGAGCATGCTCATCATACCTACCGTGATTGCGCCCGCGACCGGTCCCGTGCTCGGGGGCTTGCTGGTGGACTCGTTGTCGTGGCGCTGGGTGTTCTTCGTGAATGTGCCCCTGGGGATCGCTGCTTTCCTGTTCGGCCTCTTCTTCCTGCAGGAGCACCGCGAGCCGAAAGCCGGGCGCTTCGACCTCCCGGGCTTCCTGCTGGCGGGCACCGGTCTGGCACTCGCCCTGTACGCATTGAGTGAAGGTCCAACTAGTGGCTGGACCTCGCTCACCGTCCTGGGCAGCACTCTGGGCGGACTGCTCTTGCTCAGCGCGTTCGTTGTTGTTGAGCTGCGCAGGCGAGAACCATTGCTCCACCTGCGCCTGCTGGGCAACCGGCTGTTCCGCACCGCCAACCTGGTCTCCCTGTTCTCCAGTGCCGGTTTCCTCGGTGTGCTCTTCGTCGCTCCGCTGTTCTTGCAGCAAGGGCTCGGGGTCACGCCCCTCACCTCTGGGCTGACGACATTCCCCGAGGCACTGGGAGTGGTGCTCTCTTCCCAGATTGTGGCCCGGCTCTATCCTCGCGTCGGGCCGCGCCGCCTCATGGTGGCCGGGCTGACCGGTGTAACAATCGTGGTAGGGCTGTTATCGCTGATAGGACCCAACACAAGCCTGTGGCTGATGCGCGTGCTCATATTTCTTATGGGGGCTGGCATGGCCTTCGCGTTCGTGCCCGTGCAGACCGCCACCTTCGCGACCATCTCCTCGGCCGCTACCGGTCGGGCGTCGGCGCTCTCCAACGCGATGAGGCAGCTAGGGAGCGCACTTGGCGTAGCCGTGTTGGGCGAGGTTCTCAGTGCAGTGGGACCAACGCACCTGAGTGTGACCGGGCAGGTGCTGCCGAATCTGGCGGCCTATCACGCCGCCTTCCTGGCCGCCGCCGTGTTGATGTTGATTGCTGCTGGCATCGCACTGGCCGTTTCTGATCGCGATGCCGCCCCTAGCATGCCGTCTCAGGCAAAGTGGAGTGGCAAAAAGGATACATCAGAACAGACGACGTCCGTGGAAGCAGACTTCTAGTAGGAGACAAACAGTATGGTCGAAGATCGAAATGCTCTCTCCGAGATGCGTGCTGTCACCATTTCACGAGAGTATGGCAGTGGCGGTGGTGAGATTGCCGCCCGCCTGGCCAAACGCCTGAGATGGCAATTGATTGACCATGAAGTGGTTGTACGGGTAGCTGAGAAGCTACGTGTTAGCGAGGGGGAAGCAGAAGAGCACGATGAGTGTGTTGAGAGTCTGCCCTCGCGCATTTTCAAGAGCTTGCGACTGTTTCATCCTACCATGCCTATAACGGTGGATATTCCGGTCAGAGTCGATTCGCGCGCCTTCCATGAAGCACGCAGCCTTATCATTGAGGGAGCAGTCGCCTCGGGGCAAGTGGTGATCGTTGGTCGAGGCGCCCAGGCCCACCTGGCACAGAGGAATGATGTGCTTCATGTACGCATCATTGCCCCACTTGAGGCACGTATCGCCTACGTGTTGAGCCGCGAAGGCCTCGATCAGGAGGCGGCTCGAGCACGTATTCTTCAGAAAGACCAGGAGCATACCCGCTATCTCGAGACGTTTTACCACCGGCGTCCGAGCGATGCACATTTGTATGACCTCGTCCTGAATACTGGCATCCTCGATCTGGAGAGTGCCGTCGATGTGATCTCCATCGTTCTGGAGCGCAAGGCGAAGCGTCTCTCGATACCGGAGCAGGACATGGGACCAGCGGGAGGATTGTCCCGGTATCCTGGTCAGCCCGGGGATTTCCACCTTTCACAAGAAGAGCTCCGAGGCCGAACAACAAACGAGCGGTAATCCAACTGGAACATGTAACCTTGATAATTCGCCTCAATGGATTAAGCTGAAGTGAATACAGGCTTATCGGGCATACCAGGCACCTTAAATACCAGGCGAACAGAACCAAGATGCACGACGTCGCCGTGCCGCAACAGCTCGGGTTTCAGGGGAGCGAGGGTCGACTCACCCAGGCGTGTTTTGTTACGGCTTTTCAGATCCTCGATATAGAAGAAGGTCTCCTCGTACCGGATGCGCGCATGCTGGCGAGATACGGACATCTTTTGATCAATTGGGCTCAGGTCGATATCAGGGCTGAAGCCACGCTTGGGATCTATTCTCCCGACAACTGCATCCTTCTTATTGATGGCAAAACGCTGCATCTCTACACCATCTTGCTCGTAACACAGGAATGCATAGATTTTTGTTGTTTCTGGTTCACGCGCTGTCGGCCGAATTGTTGGTTGATCCGCAATGAGAGTAGCATCTAACGATTTATCTTTCTCAACGGCCGAATTCTCATTAGCACCTAGACCTGGAGAGGTTGGCGTGCCGCCATTCGCGTTCCTGGCTCCGCCAGGGTGACGACGAGGTAACTGAATAGAGTCTAAAGCGCCTAGCATCGCAGCGGCATTGGCAAAACGCAGCGCGGGGTTCTTTGCCAGGGCGCGGTCCACCAAATCCTGCAGGGGCGCGGGCGTATCAGGCCTATACTGTGCCAGGCGTGGAACGCTGGCGGCATTTTGTAATGCACCTGTCTCTGCAGGAGTTCGTCCGACAAATGGTAAGCGGCCGGCCACCATCTCGAATAACAGCAGCCCCAACTGGTAGACATCACTCCAGGGTCCGGCCAGGCCGCCGCTGATATACTCCGGCGGCGCATAGCGTGGATCTAGAAAACCGATATCTTCCTCCCGCTGACTATTCACATAACCAAGCACATTGAGCAATGAACGTAACCCAACATCGTCGAGTTGAACACGGTCTCCCGCTACAAGCGAATCTACCGTGATCAGCTGCGGACGCAGGTCTACTCCTGCCACGCCTTGCTCGTGCAAGAGCTTGAGTCCCCGGGCCATTTGTCGTGTAAGTTCAAGGGCGCGGTCTAAATCGATATTCTCATTGTCCAGAACATAGCGCAGTGTCATGCCTCGTGGAGGATCAGTAGCGATGTAGAGACGGTTACCATCGGTACCCCAGTCATAGACATGTATGAGGTTAGGAGAATCTATCGAGCGACGCCGCTCCAGGGATTGCAGAAGTTGCTGGACAGTTTGAGCGTCAATAGCAGGTGCGAACTCCACCATCAGGAGTCCCACCACGTCATTCGTATTGCGATTATAGGCGGTATATGACGTAAGCATTCCACCAGAGGTAATCACCTGGCCTACCTGGTAGATACCGCCAACCGGCCGAGCATTGCGCTGTGCCATGCGTGCCCCCCTTAATGAAGGAAGCAGCCGTTAGTTGTACAATTGCTGCTTTACGTAATCTTTAATAGCCTGCCAGTTGCCGTTGGCAGGCGCCAGGATAGATTCGCCATCAGATGCAGTATCGTCCACCAGGACATTTTGATTGCTCAGGCCTACACGGTGTGCACTATTCAGATCCATCTTTAGAGCGAATTGCATCAGGTCAGCCATTGACAGATTCGTATAGATGGTGTGTTGCAAGGCAGTCAGGGCATTGTAAAGTTTTGGCCAGGTAGAAATTTGTTTGACCTTGGATAAAGCCGACTTGATGATGATCTGCTGGCGAGCGGAGCGTGCAAAATCCGAGCCTTCCGCGGGATTGTCAAGCACATAACGGGCACGGGCATAACGTATCGCCGTTTCGCCATCCATGTGCTGCATGCCCTTAGAGAAGTGTACTTTGATCCAATTCGGATTAATGTTGGGGTCATCGTTTGCCGGGTATTTCGCCGTAAATGAATCGGGTACATAGACATCTACGCCGCCGATAGCATTGATAAAATCGCGAAAGCCTGTGAAATTAATGGTCAGCCAGTATTTCACGTCCAGCCCAGTTACCACTGAGACTTTCTGGGCCGCAGCATCCCCGCCAGCGGCTGGATTGGCGCCATTATTTGATCCGTAGGTGTAGGTATAGTTAATTTTGTGATATTGCCCGGAGTTAGCTGGGATCTGTACCCACAGATCGCGAGGAACGGAGACCAGCGTGGTATGCTGACTCTGCGGTAACAGGCTCATGACTACCATAGAATCGGTGAGGTACGCCCCATCATGACCGGTGCCACCAAAACCCATCACCAGCAGGTTGACGCGATCGCTGGTCCCCATGTAACTCGTTTGAGTGCTCAGCGGCGTTTGAGTTGAAATGGCAGAGCCAAAGGCCAGCACCTTCTGCGCTGTAACGAGGGTAAAACCGCCAATGACACACAACAGCAGCAGGACTACCAGACTGGTTATGAAACAGCCCCTGCGACGGCGTCGCGGGCGTGGCCGCTGGGGAATAGGGCCTCCGGACCCGGGCGCCTGTCCTGGCTGGCGGTACGGATATTGTGGAGCATTGGGGTTGACGGCAGGAGCAGGTCCGCCACCAGGACCCCAGGCGGGAGGCACTTGTTGGCCTGGCGGTACTGGCTGCCGTTGTGGATATATGGGTCGATCTACATTTTGCTGCTGTGGATTTTGATATGCTCTACGGTCAGGCCGCTGTTGCGCTTGCCGGTCTTGAAAGTTTCCAAGGATTAATTTGTTGCCCTGGTACCCTTGTTGCCCCTGTTGAGAGGGGGTGGGTGGTTGTATTGGGTCAGTTGGGTCGTTTTGGCGATAAAATGGGTCATCTCTCATAAATTATCCTTTTCTTCATAAGAACATACTTCAATATCATACAATACAATATTATACTCGACCACTTTTCCGTAGGTGGTAAATAAACAAAAAGCGCCTTACCTATTCTTTATTAACGAATCAGAGCAATGGAAGTTTCGCTTTTTACTTTGTAGCTATTTGGACTTCTCGCCGCCTACGGCGGCTCGTCCATTGATGTGTGAGTTGGAGACCTGGCAGCCAGCGGCTGCCAGGTCTCCAACTCACACAAAAAAACCCTTGCGAACTGCCGGAGGCAGTGAGGAGTCAAGAAGTGACGAGACCTCAATAGTTACTTTTACTTTTTCCAGTTGAGTATCGATGCACGATCTTTGCCGTGGCGGGTGGCAACGATTTCAGCCATGATGGCGAGGGCCATTTCTTCTGGGGATGCAGCGCCAATATTCAGGCCTATTGGTCCGTGAATAGAGCTGATTTGCTCACCAGTTAAACCTTGCTTTTTGAGGCGTTCGTTGCGCTCTTCGCCGGTTTTACGGCTGCCAATGGCTCCCACGTACCCCACCTGGTGCGACAGGAGCACCTTCAAAGTAGGTTCGTCGAATTTGGGATCGTGCGTCAACACAGCTACTGAAGTAGAGGGATTGAGATCCATCTTTTCCAGCGCATCGTCGGGCCACTCGACGATCAATTCATCGGCATGGGGGAAGCGCTCGCGTGTGGCAAAGGCGGCTCGCGCATCGATAACCACGACGCGGTAGTTCAACGTCTTGGCAAAGGTGGTTAAGGGAATAGCGATGTGCCCGGCCCCTACAATGATCAGGGTCGGCGGAGGTGGAAAGCCTTCAATAAAGACGTCAAAAGGAAGCGCACCTGTCTCACTCTCTACGGTGTAAGTGTGCGTTCCTGCCTCTCCATTCCAGATAGCCCGCTCGGCATCTTCAAGGACTATGGCATCGAGGGTTTCGTTGCCGAGCGTTCCACCGGTCTTCTTTCCCGGCAAGACCAGTAGTTTCGCGCCAACGTGCTCAGGCCCACGTACCACGGTGGCCATGGCTGCACCCTTTTCCTGGGCCAGCAGATCTTTCAATTCCTCATAAAGTTCACTCATAATTACCAATCCAGACGCTCAACAAAAACATGGATGGTGCCACCACACGACAAACCAATCTTCTCAACATTCTGCTCTTCGGTGATACCAAACTCGAGCATCTGTGGCTTCCCATCGTTAATTGCTTCCATGCAGGCTTCGAAAACTGCCGGCTCGACACAGCCACCGCTGACGGAGCCGGTTAACTCTCCACTTTCACTGACGGCCATTTTGGCGCCTGGTCTGCGCGGGGCAGAACCGGCCATGGAGACTACTGTGGCGAGGGCGACCTTTTCGCCGCGCGCACGCCAGCGCTCAATATCAGGAAGAACATCTCGCATAAAACACCTCTCGTTTTGGGGCTACACTATTTTAGATTTGCTCCATGCGGCAACGGCTTTGCGGCGGGTTGCGGTGCTGCGCACGGGGCGGCTATCATCGATTGTTTGCAAAAGGTTGCCCAGGTTAATTAAGCTATCCAGGTTGTGGGCAGGTAAAAAATTATCGATGTATGGTAGGGCGGTCTTCATGCCGATGGTCAGGGGGCGATAATCGGGCGAACCGAGCAGGGGATTGAGCCAGATGAGCCGGTGGCAGCTATGCTGTAAACGGTCCATCTCAACCTCGAGCATTTTTGAGTCGCCACGATCCCAGCCATCGCTGATTACCAGCACTACCGCGCCACGTCCCAGTACACGCTTTGCCCACTTATGATTAAAGTAGTGCAGCGCATCGCCTATGCGCGTACCACCCGACCAGTCCTGCACATTCTTAGCAACATCGCGCACGGCATCATCGACGTCACGCTTCTTCAATTGACGGGTAACGCGCGTCAGGCGCGTACCAAAGACAAAGGCCTCGACATTCAGCAAGCCATTGGAGATGGTATGGATGAAGTGCAGCAATAACCGTGAATAGAGACTCATCGAGCCGCTGATATCGCAGATAATGACCAGGGGACGCGGCTTAAACTTAATTTTACGCCACGTCAGTTCAAGGATTTCGCCTCCATATTTGAGGTTGCGGCGCACGATGCGGCGCATGTCGGGGTAGGAGCCTCTACGCGATGGAGCTTTACGGTGTGTCGGACGCTCTCCCAGGTGCCAGCGCATCTCGGCCATCAACTTTTTGGCCTCCTGCACCTCTTCCCAGGTGAAGGACTCAAAATCCTTCTTCCTCAACATTTCGATAGCGCTATAGGCCGTGCCCTGCGGCGTCGCATCATCGTCATCGTCTTGCTCATCGAACCGCTCATCTCTACGGCGGCGACGCTCAGTCTCGCGCATCTCAGGCCTCAAGTCTTTGCGCTGCTGCTCGTTGGCATTCATATGCTCGGCTAAACGCTTGCGTTCGGATGGAGGAAGACGTATTTGCCGCTCATCGCGCTTTGCTGCACCTGTGGGATTATCCGCTTTTTTATTCTGGCGATCGCGCATGTACCAGTAATAAAGAAAGGTCTGGTCAAAGAGCGGCTCCTGCTCATGCCTGGCCAGCAAAGAGCATTTGAGCGTGTTATAAAAATCCTCTTTGTTGGTGACATCGATGTAATCCAATGTCTCGGCAAGGTCCAGCATTTTGCGGGGACCTACATCGATACCCACCTCCCAGAGAAGACGGCCAAATTCAGTCAAGCGATAGAGCAGGCGCTCCCCACGCTCAAGCTCGATGGGCCGGAGCGGCTGAGAAGCAAAGTAATCTCCATTCTCCTGGATATCTATCGCGTCTGAGCTCATAACTACGCCACTCCCCGCGCCTTCTGCAAGGTTTTGTACAGATCGCTGCCGCCGACCTTTAAGACATCATCCTGATATTTGAGCAATGCACCCAGCGTATCACGCACGGGACCCTCGAGCAGCTCCATCTGGTTGAGTGCCAGCAGCGAACTGATCCAGTCCAGCGTCTCAGCCACACCTGGAGCCTTAAACAGGTCTTCGCTGCGCAGTTCGCGTACAAAGGCGCACACCTGTTTGGCCAGGCGCTCCGGTACGCCCGGCATGCGCGCCAGAACAATCGAGTATTCTTTCTCCAACGTAGGAAAATCGATCCAATAATAGAGACAGCGCCTGCGCAAGGCATCGTGAATCTCGCGTGTGCGGTTAGACGTAATGATTACAACAGGCGCCTCTCTGGCTACAACCGTGCCAATCTCTGGAATAGTGATCTGGAAATCTGACAACAGTTCGAGGAGGTAGGCCTCAAATTCTTCATCGCTGCGATCCAGTTCGTCAATTAACAGGACCGGGGCTTTGGCGTTTGCCGTATCGATAGCCTGGAGGAGAGGACGCTTGATCAGGAAATCCGGGCCAAAAATCTCCTTGAGTTCCTGCTGGCGGTTGAGCCCTTCGGCCTCCATCAGGCGAATGTGCAGCATCTGCCGCGTATAGTTCCATTCATACACGGCGGTATTTACATCGATACCTTCATAGCATTGCAAGCGAATCAGTTGAGTATCGAGGGCAGATGCAAGCACTTTGGCAATTTCCGTCTTGCCCACGCCAGGCTCGCCCTCTAACAAAAGCGGTTTACGTCGTTTGAGCGCTAAATACACTGTCGTTGCCAGGCTGCGATCGGCGATATAACGCTGGGCAAACATTGCCCGCTGGACATCTTCTATGGTAGCAAATTTTGCTACTTCTTGTTCCTGTTCCAACCAGGGCCTCCAAAAGAAAACTAAAAAGTGCCTTTCAGCACACAAAGATCTAGCTTATGGTAATGATATTTTATTGTATGCTATAGAAAGGGAAGTTATCAAGTTGAGCCTTACGAGGGGATAGCTAATGAATACAGAATTTAATCTTGACCTCTCCGATGTCTTTAGCTATGTTGACAGCCGTCGGGAGGAATTCCTTGGCCGGTTGGTCGATTACTTGCGGCGGCCTAGCATCAGCGCCCATGGCTTGGGCATCGCGGATGTCGCTGAGTACATAGCGGCCGTTATGAAACGCATGAAGCTGCAAACACAGATTATCCCGACGGCGGGCTGGCCGATGGTATTCGGCCAGGATATCGGGAAGCCGGGTGCGCCCACCATTCTCCTGTATGGTCACTATGACGTGCAGCCGCCTGAGCCATTGGAAGAATGGATTACGCCACCTTTCGAGCCGGCCGTGCGCAATGGACGACTCTACGCCAGGGGTGTGGGCGACAACAAGGGCCAGCACTTTGCGCAACTCCTGGCCATCGAGTCCCTACTGGCATGCCGCAGCAACCTGCCCTGCAATATCAAATTTCTGCTCGAGGGCGAAGAAGAGATCGGCAGCCCGCAGATGCCCGCTTTCGTCCAGGAACACCGGGACAAACTCAAAGCCGACCTCGTCATCATCAGCGATGGTCCCGTCCACACCAGTGGGCGCTCACAGATCCTCTTCGGGGTGCGCGGCGTGCTCAGCTTCGAACTGCAAGCGCGGGGAGCCAATCGCGACCTGCACTCCGGCAACTGGGGCGGCATCGCTCCCAATCCCCTCTGGACGCTCGTGCACCTCCTGGGCAGCATGAAAAACGAACAGGGCGAAATAACCATCGATGGCTTCTACGACAATGTCCAACCGCAAACGCCCCTGGAGCGAGAAGCGCTGGCCCAATTACCAGTTAACACCGAAGATATCAAACAATCTCTCGACCTGCAACAACTCGATCAACCCCGGGACCGCAGCATCCCCGAGCGCCTCTCAGCCTGGCCTACCCTCACCATCAACGGCCTGCACGGCGGCTACGGTGGACCCGGATCGAAGACGGTTCTCCCGCACGAAGCATTCGCCAAATGCGACATCCGCCTCGTCGAAGCCCAGACCGCCAGCGAAATCTTTGGCAAACTGCAAGCCCACGTACAGCGTCACGCCCCCAACGTTAAAATCATCTACCAGGGCGCCATGGACCCTTCCAAAACCCCACTCGACTCTCCCTACACCGAACCTTTACGCCAGGCTATCCAGGCTGCCCAGGGCGAGCCTCCCCTTCTGGTTCCAGCCATGGGAGGCAGCCTGCCCAACTACGTCTTCACCAAAACCCTCGGCATCCCAGCCTTCGTCGTCCCCTACGCCAACGCCGACCAGGTCAATCACGCCCCCAACGAAAACCTGGAGATTGAACGCTTCTTCATGGGAATTAAGACAGGAGCCGCGATGATGACATATATAGGAGCAATGAAATGATGAAAGATTTAAACCCGCTTCCCATTCTGGATGGACACAACGACACGTTACTTCATCTCTATTTGTCCGAACGTGGCGGTGGTCGGAGCTTCTTTATACACAGCGAGAACGGTCACATTGACCTGCCACGTGCCAGGCAGGGAGGATTTGCCGGCGGCTTCTTCGCTATCTTCTCTCCTGATCCCACTCAAGCACAGCCGAGCAGAGAAGATCTAATCATTACCGATAACGGATATGAACTCCCTCCTTTCCCTGCTATTGACCCGGCGTTCGCCCAGCAATTCACCATAGCGGTGGCGGCCAGTCTTTTCCGGCTCGAGGCGGAGTCAGAAGGGCAAATCAAAGTCGTTCGTACAATTATCGAACTCGTGCAGTGCCTACAGCTGGGCATACTGGCTATCATTCTTCACTTCGAGGGGGCTGAGGCAATTGATGCAGATCTCGATGCCCTTGAGGTGTTCTACCAGGCAGGGCTGCGCTCTCTTGGCATTGTCTGGAGCCGGCCCAATGCCTTTGGACACGGCGTCCCTTTCAAATTCCCTCACTCACCTGATACAGGGCCAGGTTTGACTCCGCCTGGACTGGAACTGGTTCGTGCCTGCAACCGGCTGGGCATCTTGCTCGACCTTTCCCACATCAATGAACAAGGCTTCTGGGATGTTGCTCGCCTCTCCACAGCTCCGCTCGTCGCAACGCACTCGGCAGCCTATAGCCTCTGTCCCTCAACTCGCAACCTCACGGATAAGCAACTGGAGGCTATCAAAGCCTCAGAGGGGATGGTTGGGCTCTTGTTTGAGCCGGCGAATCTGCGTGAGGACGGAAACGACGACCCAAATACACCATTAGACGTCATTGTACGCCATATTGACTACCTGGTTGAGCATGTAGGTATTGATGGAGTTGGCTTCGGCTCTGACTTTGATGGAGGCATCACAGTGCCACAAGAATTGGGAGACGTCTCGGGCCTACCCAGGCTCGTAGCTGCTTTACGGGAGCATGGCTATGACGAACCTGACCTGCATAAGCTCACTCACGAGAACTGGTTACGTGTACTGCGGCTGACGTGGGGGGAGTGAATCGGGTTGTAATTCACCTATCACGGTCATAAGGCAAAAGATCATCCAAAGGATGGGTGACCACGAGGTCAATACATTTCAAACAGATACCGGACGGGCGACCACAAGGGTCCCAACCCCACATCCACGCCACTCCCGCCCCTACATACTACGATTGCGTCGGCTGGCCTAGACCGTCTATAGAAGGGCACGTGGGTTACCTACCCCAGACAGAATGAGACGAGCAGATCTGTGCATTGGGATTGGATTGCAATTGCCAGCGAAAGGTTCCAGTTTTTGAGGAACGCATCATCCATACCCTCCCTTCCTGGCCGCTGGGTGGAAGGATTACCTGGGAGGTGTCGGTCTGGTTGATCCAGATGGTGAAAGCTCCTACCGGCACGCGGAGTTCGTGGAGATCAAATTCGGCCCCATGCTGTCCCTGTACAATGTTGATCGTGATATGTGGGTCTTCTGGTGGATGGTCCATTGGTTATCCTTCTTCTTTTGCTAGCACTTTTTTTGTACGCCTATCTAGCCACTTTTCATTAGACATTACTTTCTTTCAGCAAGGCAAATGCACCATTTGCAACAGCGAAGGAAACGAGACATAATCACCAGGTGAATCTGTTGCTGCTGGTCTATGCCCCAGCTAGCCAGAGCGCTATGAGATCGACGCGCATTCAGTTGATGCATAGCACAACGCCTTTCGTCTGCCAAGAGATAGGCCGCAATCCCTTGGCAAGCGTGTGCGTGCGCTGGATACATGGGAATAGCCGGGGCATCTTTGTGTGAAAAATTAGACCTTGATGTCCCAGATGGTTTGTCCACCACTGATGACATTGGCTTGGAAGCTGAGGGTAAACGTTTTCTCCGACGTTGGTACCTCGTATGACAATTGTCCACGCAGGAGCGAACCCGCTTCCACCTTTCCATCAGGAGGTGTCTTGCTAGGCAGAATGGTTTCGGTGTACTTCTGCCCAGTACTGTCTCGGAGGGAGAAATTGAGAGCAGAGCTTACGTTCTGTTCCTGCGACGACATATTTTTCAGTGTCACATCAAGAATAAGATAGTGGTGGTCGGCCGTCGGTGTGATAAACTGCTCACCTTCCGAAGTCTTGGCACTGTTAACGGTCACCTGCCAGGTATCCCCTACTGTCACCACCTGTCCTACTTTGAAGTGCTGTCCGCTTGGGTTGGACGTTGGGGCAGAGGTTGATGAGGATGGAATCGTTGTAGCAAGCGTGCCAGTGTTTGTCGTTTTGGCAGCGGATGTGATCAGAGCCACGATGCCGATGCATCCGAGCAGCAGAACGGCCAGCACACCAAGGACAATCCAGAGCCAGGCCCTGCTCCTCTTCTTTGGTGGAGGTGGCTGATACATTGGTTGCTGCGGGTATGGTGGGCCGTACGGTTGCTGCGGTGGATAATACGGTTGTTGCGGTGGTTGAGGTCTGCCTTCGTTGGGTGGTTGCATGAGATATTCCTTTCTTGAGTACAACTACACGTAAAATGTGGATAAACCAAGAAAAGCATATCATGACTGTGAAGGAAAATGTGTTCAAAAGCTTGCAAATATGATCTTAGCTCCACCTCTTTTGTGCATGCAACTGACGCTATGCTGTTAAACCTTTACAACTAAGGAGATTATATCAATTATAAGCTGATCAATTGAAATTGCCAAATTTTCCCCTAAAGGTTTTCTTCTGGCGGCCGATTAATCGTAAAGGCAGTTAGCCACATGAGCCCTACTTTAGAAACTGGTGGGGCATCAGATTGGAAATGGAAAGGAAAAACGCCACAACTGGTGGAACGAGCATGTCCATGGAGTTGGGGCAAGTACCAAAAAGGAGATCAGCCATGAAGCGTCCGAAGTTCTTACTCGCCGTCCTACTTATTGCGTTGCTTTCTGCGTCGTATATCTTTACATCCACATCTATCTCTGTAGTTAGAGCTGCCAGCATCTTTGCAAGCCTACCAAATGGATATGCATTTGCTGGCCGTGTAGTAGTACCCAGTGGCTCAACAACAGCCGGAAGTGGTCCTATCGCGCCCGCTTGGCTGGGTTGTACGATGCAGACGAGAACTGTCAGCAATACTGTTGCCGCCATGTCGCTTGGCGCATATGGACATGCCGGCGTCACCCAGACCACAGTCAGTAACCAGCAAACAGCAACAAGCGGTACAATTCAGACGCTGGCAATACTCCAGAACGTCGATATTTTATCAGGCTTGATTACTGCGGCAAAGATTCGAGCCCAGGTTTCTAGCACAGCTACATCAGCAGGAGCACGAAGTAATATCCTGGACGCGTCATTCACGGGACTGAATGTTGCTGGCAAGGCGATCAGCGTTTCTCCGGGAGCAAATACAACCATACACATCGCGAACCTGGGTGACCTCGTGCTGAATGAGCAGGGTAGAGGTCCTTCTAATGGGCCCAATGCCACTTATGTTGGCATCAATATGATTGATCTCTACATTACAGCTGCCAATACACGAGGCCTTTCTATTGGTACGCGCATTATAGTAGCTACGGTCAATAGTAGCGAACAACTCACCCCTGAACCAGCCACTGTAGGTGGGCAGGCCTATGCCCTCAACACTACTGGTAATAGCAGCTCTAGTCCGGGCTCTGGCTCAACTTCAAGTGGCCCGGTGGCAGCCGCACTGATCGGTTGTGGAGGCGGCACTACGCAGACCAATATCGCTAATAGCTCTCAACCCAACGTTGGCAGCACAGGAGCGGTAAACGACACGGCTTCGGGAAAGATAACCTCAACTGGCACTACAGCAACAAGTCAAGCCAATGTGGCGAACATGAACCTGCTAAAGGGCCTCATTCAAGGGAGCCAGGTCACGGCCATAGCTAACGCTGCCTGGAATGGCAGGGGCTCAGGCTCAGCCTCGACGATATTGACCAATATGTTGATAGCTGGAATACCCTTGTCCCGGTCTCCGGCTCCCAATACGCGCATTCCCATCCCGGGCCTCGGTTATGCAATAGTGAATGAACAAAGCAGCCATGTTAGTTCGTCAGGTGCAGTGGAATCGGTGAATGGCATTCACATCTATGTCACACAAACCAATCTGTTTGGCCTATCAGCGGGTACGCAAATCATAGTAGGTCATGCAGACGCAAGTGCCATGAGCCTCAGCTAGCATGTTAACATGCTAACTTGAATCCCCCTGAAGATCAAAAAATGAGCAAGCGAGCATGGGTTGACGCCCAGTGCCCGCTTGCTCATTGTCAGCATTGTCTTTTTGACGAAAGGATTCGATGTGCGGTATAAGTAGCAGTATAAGGTGAACTTATCGCAAGAGATGTTGTAAATACGTGAATGGGGATAAACGGAGCGTATTTTTGCGTGGGGTATCAAGCCAAAAATGTGACAAGAATGTAGAAAGGAAATACTTCTATGTCCGAGTTACGCCCAATAACAAAAGATATCCCTTTTCAGGTACATGAAGCCCGCGCTATTGAGCAAAAACTTCAAGCTGGCCGCCCTCGCCTGCTCAACATCACACGATGGTATCACGTTCCTCCTGATGCTGCTGAAGATATCGTGCAAGAGACACTGCTTGAAGCATGGTCTCACCTCAATTATCTGCATACTCCTGATCGTTTTGATGCCTGGCTTGATGGCATTTGTCGCAATATGTGTCGACGCTGGAGACGATGGCATCAGACGTTTGTCCTTCATCAGGTACCTCTTCCTCGCCTATCATTCACAAGCGAAGAGTTGCTTGATGACCAAGCCGACACAGATATGCTCGATCCCCTGGCACTCGATCCTGCTGAAGCACTCTGTCAGCAAGACCTTCAGGGTCTACTGAAACGTTCTCTGATGTATCTCCCAGAGAAGACACGGACAGCCATAGAATTGTGCTATCTCGCCGAGATCCCTCAGAAAGAAGTTGCTCAGCATCTCGGGATAACGCCTGGTGCATTGGAGGAACGGCTGCGCCGTGCGCGTCATCATCTCCGTCAAGTGCTTTGTGGTGAGTTACGTGCCGAGGCAGAAGCTTCTGACGTAGGAAGAGATCAGGACCTTTCTCTCGGCTGGCGAGAGACAAAGCAATGGTGTAACACATGCGGTAACCACCGTCTTCGAGGCTTCTTCGACCCATTGCCCAATGGTCGTGTCACCTTTCGCCTTCGTTGCCCTGCCTGCTCTCAGCGCTATCACGTTGATGACATGCGTGTCGAAATGCTCCATAGTCGCTCTTCCTTCCGACCAGCCATCAAGCGGGCAGAACACATGCTCTATTCCTACTATGGTGAGGCACTCATTCGCGGGCAGCAAACCTGTCTTGGGTGTGAGACCTTGATGCGCGTCCAGATTGTCCGTTCTGATGATTTCTCCACTCCTATAATCCCTGATCGGTTCTATGTTATGCTGAACTGTCCTCAATGTGGACCTGGTCACGCGTCAATCGCCCTGATAATCATTCTTTCACATCCTGTCGTGCGGCAGTTTGTAGAACTCCATCCACGATGGATTCATGAACCGGATGTGATGATGGAGTACAGAGAGCAGCCAGCCATTCGTATCCGCATGAGTGACTTCACCAGTAGGGCACGCCTCACCATCTTCATCCATCGTCAGACGTGGCACCTGATCGCAACCTTCCAAGAAGAAAGAACCTGAGAAAAGATTCCTTCTGTGATGGTTCATGAAAAAGATACTCAATCTCCGCGAGGACATGGAAGATGAAGACAAGCACGCCCAAAAAGGCCCTATCGCTCCAGTTCCCCCTCATTGCGCTCTTTGGGGCAACGACTATTTCGATGCTTGGGAGCGTCTTAACACTTATTGCCGTTCCCTGGTTTGTCCTGGTGACAACGAAAAGTGCAACGAAAGTTGGACTGACGGCATTCTGTGAGACGGTTTCCATTATCCTCGCCGGTTTTTTTGCTGGCACGCTCGTTGATCGTATGGGCTACAAACGGACAAGCATCAGTACTGATATTGCGAGTGGAATTGCCGTTGCCCTCGTGCCACTCCTCTACTACACGATTGGACTCGCTTTTTGGCATTTGCTTGTCCTCGTCTTTCTGAGTAGTTTCTTTGAAACACCTGGAAGTTCTGCTCGGGCTGCGTTGTTTCCAGATGTTGCGAGACAAGCTGGAATGCCGCTCGAACAAGCAAATGCATTCCTTCAGGCCATTCAACGGGGAACCCGTCTCTTTGGAGCACCGCTCGCAGGTATTCTCATCGCGCTTCTTGGAACAAGCAGGTTACTCTGGATTGATGCAGCGACCTTTCTCATTTCTGCCGTGATCATTGCTCTTGCTCTTCCTCGATCATCTGTTGTGCCCGCAAAAGAGCCTAACCGTCGCTATGTGACAGAACTCAAAGAAGGATTACAGTTTATCCTCCATGACCGACTGCTGTTTGCGATTATAGTGACCGTGATGATCACGAACTTCCTTGATGCTCCCTTCTTATCGGTGATTATGCCTGTCTATATGAGAAATCGCTTTAGCAATGCCGTCGATTTTGGGCTCGCCTTTGCCGCCTTTGGAGGAGGGGCACTTGTCGGTGCCGTTCTCTATAGCCTCATTGGTCACCGACTTCCACGACGCGTCACCTTTCTCGGAGCCTTTCTCCTGGCGGGACTTCCATTCTGGATTCTCGCTCTCTTCCCATCGCTTGTTCTCACATTAGGCGCGATCGTGTTTTTGGGAGTGGCGACCGCGCCGCTCAACCCCATCATCAACACAGTGAACCAGGAGCGTGTTCCAACTGGAATGCGTGGTCGGGTATTCGGAACAGCGGTAGCAGGTTCGCAGCTCTCCGTTCCTCTTGGGACGGTTCTTGCGGGATATCTTCTTGACCTCATCGGTATTCATGCGGTCCTTTTAACGCTTGCCACCTGCTACTTGATCGTGACTTCGAGTTCTTGCTTCAATCCGGCTTTGCATACGATGAATGTGATTCCGGCTACCACGAATCCGTCAAGCACAGAAGGAACTGAGCAGGAACTGATGGAGGACTGATTTCCCTTCATAATGCTTCTGGCAAGCCTGCAGCCCGCTTGGAGAAGAGAGAAGGAGCGAGGATTACCTGTCCCCCGGACTGGGTTCCCCTGTTTAGGAGTGGATCTCAGACAAGAATCTTGCCGTCCTTCAGAAAGAGCGCATCATCGACCCAGACCTCGCCGTTATGGCGCAGATCACAGACCATATCCCAGTGGAGGGCAGAGGAATTGCCGCCGCCGGTTTCGGGATAGCTGGCACCGAGGGCGAGGTGAACTGTGCCGCCCATCTTCTCATCGAAAAGCACGTTCTTCGTGCTGCGATCTACGCGAGGATTGTTGCCAAAGGCGAATTCACCAAGATAGCGAGCGCCTGCATCCATGTCCAACATGTGCTCCAGGTAGTCCTGTCCGTGGCGAGCGCTGGCCTCGACTACTTTACCCTCGCGGAATACCAGGCGCACTCCTTCGATGGTGCGGCCATCGTACGAGGAAGGAATATCAAACTGGATAACGCCATTGGCGCTATTCTCAACCGGGCCGGTAAAAAACTCGCCGCTGGGAAAGTTGCGCTTGCCATCGCTGTTGATAAACACGCGATCTTGAATCGAAAGGGTCAGGTCGGATCGCTCTCCCTTAATATGGACCTGCTTATGCCCAACCAGCCAATCCACCAGGCGCTGCTGCTGCACAGAAAGCTCTTTCCAACGTGCGATGGGGTCGGGATCATTGAGGAAACATACATCGAAGACAAATTCCTCAAAATCGTGCAGAGACATTTCAGCATCCTGGGCATAGCCGGTGGTAGGATAAAGCGTCGAAGACCAGCGAAAGTTACCTGCCTGTTCACGCTTGCGAAAGGCTTGTGATAGGCCCTGCAAAGCTCTGCGCCGCTTCGACGTCCGATCTGGCCCTACGCCGCTCAATGCTTTGGTGTTGCTTCTCGAACCTATAGATAGCCGCGCGTCTACGCTTTCTACCAGGGCAGACGAAACGGGAGATATCTTTGTAAGTTGGGCATCGCTGCCCTGGCGCAAAAGGATTTCTTCCAGGTTCTCCAAATCTATCAATGGTACGGGGTGTGCGCCTGTACGCAGTATTTCGCGATAGACAGCTTCTACCAGTGGGGCGGCCAGGGGGGTCGCATGAATTGCTATTGTTTCCCCTGCTTTGACGGATAAAGAATAATGAATGAGTGTATGCGCCCAGCGCTCTATGCGGATATCTTGCATGCTACTAATTCTTCCTCTCAGAAAACAGGATAAAGGATACATTCATCTTAGCATAAGAAAACAAGAGGGTGGCTGTGGCGGCTAGAAGACCTGAATCGTTACAAGAGAAGAATAGGATTAAAGAAACGGTTTATGTTCCTGAACTTGACTCGTCATTATGCCCAGAAATATCGTACGCTGCTGCTTGCTGCTATTTGTAGCATTTTGTTCTTTGTGACCTCGTATGTGTATGTCCAACTTTTTGCAAACCCTCCTTCAGGTGATGAGCCGCACTTCCTGGTAATCAGTCAGACATTGCTCAAATATCATTCCCTTAATGTCATGTTAGACTACCAGCATGGTGATTATCATCTCTTCTACCAAATAGCCTTAGCCCCTCATGTAGCTTATAGTGCCAGCGGTCAACTTCTTCCCTTGCATAGCATTGGAGCTCCTATTTTATGGCTTATTCCCTATTACTTTTTGGGAAGACTTGGCGCCGTTTTCTTCATTTCCTGCGTATCGGTTTTAACTATCGTGAACATCTACAAGTTTTTGCTAATCATGAGAGTGAGCCAAAAATACTCCTTTATGGTTAGCTTTGCCTATGCCGTGGCTTCGCCGCTGTATATTTATTCACACCTTACTTTTATAGAGCCTATTGGAGCTTTTATATGTATATACGTGGTAAGAAAGATTTTTCAGGATGAGATAAAAGTTTCAGATCTGTTAATCAGTTCTGTGCTCTTAGGCATACTCCCATGGGTTCATATACGATTTGCTTTTTTTGAGATGGTGTTATTTTTTGCTTTACTTTACAAAATTTATACCCAAAACAAAGGTAAAGATTTGAAATATTATCTTTATTACATTTTGCCCGTAACAATTTTGTTCATAATATTTGAAATATATAATTATAAAGTATGGGGAAGTTTAAATCCTACCATCAATGAAGTTAACGACATTCATGGCGGAAGCAAACCCTTTGTAGTAGCTCCTTTTAATGGCATTTTAGGCGTTTTCTTTGACCAGGAATTCGGTTTATTTGTCACTTTCCCCATCTTCATCCTTCTCATACCAGGGATAGTGTTGGCAACCAGGCGGAAATTCCTTAGCTATAATTTGTTAATGCTGATATTATCTATTCCCTATATTCTATTAGTTACTTCGTTTAAAGCATGGTCAGGAGGCTGGGGCCCTCCTGCAAGATTTATACTGGTTCTGCTGCCACTCTACTCTTTTTACCTGGCATACATCCTGGAACAAATCAACAACATCCTGTCCAGCGTGATTTTTGGCATAGCAGTTTTATACGGCATCATCTACAACATTTTATCTATAATGCCTATTTTAAGGAGTTTCAACAGTGGTACAGGAAGAAGCCGCACACTAGAACAGGTAAGGCTATTTAACCATAATGTAACCGATTTTTTACCTTCTTTATTTCTACCCAATCAAACGGGGCTGTTTCTTATCTGGATCGGCTTATGTGTCTTCCTGTCTTTGATCATAATCGGGGTGTCAGGCCGTCGCTCCATTCACCCTGGTACCTCAGGTTAGTAACTTCTCAATGGTAGCCAGGAGGTCGTCCAGGTCAAAGGGTTTGAGGCAGATAGTGAAGTTAAGGTCTCCAGCTTCCTGTTCAAGTGCATTTGTACTTGTCATGATGGTAGGGATATGTTCGAGTCCCTGGGTGGTACGAAGCTGGTTATAGAGTTCTTTGCCGTTCATCCTGGGCAGGCGGTAATCCAGCAGAAACAGGTTCGGGGTGATATTTTTAATGATGTTCAGTGCCTGAAAGCCGTCAGAGACTAGTATAGCCTGGTGGGGGGTTTCTTCTGAAAGAAACAGGCGAAGAAGTTCCCCGGTGGCAGCATCATCCTCTACAATGAGAATAGTTTTCCCTGTGTCTCTTGCAGTGTCGAGAACCATAGATATTCTCCTAAGAAATCTATGGAATGAATTAAAATATCTGAACAAAGTTTAGCACAGTTTGGAGCCAATATCAAGAGGGAAAAATTGCTGGTCAGGCTAATACCTTTTCAATGGTATTCAGGAGGTCGTCCAGCCCGAATGGCTTACGAATGCCGACGATCTGGCGCTGTCTGATTTCTTGTTGAGGCAGGTTGGCACTTATCATGATAGCTCGGATGTGTTCGAGGCCCAGGGTGGCATGCAGCCGGTCATAGAGTTCGATCCCGTTCATGCGGGGCAGGTGGTAATCGAGCAGGAACAGGTCTGGCTTGATATCATTTATAGTCATCAAGGCCTGGAAGGCGTCCGGGACGAATAAGGCCTGGTAGGGGGTCTCTTGTGAGATTACGAGGACAAGAACCTCGCTGATGTATGTATCGTCCTCTACGATGAGGATAGTTTTTTCTGCGGCTCGTTTTGGATTGAGAGCCATAGCTTTTCTCCAAGAATTCTATAAACTAAGTTTAGCTCTTTAATATACTATTTTTTCAATCTTGTTGGATATCATTATACCATAACTTCATCGGAATGTAAAGAGAGGGTCATGATTTAGCAAAGCAGGGCAACGAGCAAGCCGGAACTTGCTCGTTGCCCTGCTTTGCTTCATTAAATCCTAAGCTCGTTCGGCTGCTCTGAGGATAGCTCTACGAGCCATTACGACTGCCATCTGGCTGCGATAAGACTTAGAGCCGTGGATATCCTCCACCAGCTCTATGCCGTCCGCGGCGTGAGTTGCCGCCCCGGCAACGCTGGGCTCATCGAGTTTCTTGCCTACGAGGGCTGACTCGACCCCGCTGGCCCGGTGCGCCTTCACCGATGCGCCGGTGATTACGACACTGGCGGAGGTGCAGGTTCCATCGGTATCCAGAGTAACGACCGCTGCACAACCCGCTACGGCATAATGTGAAGCCTTGTTCTCAAGCTTCATATACGCGCTGCCCGTGTGGGCAGGAGGTATGGCAAAGCGAATCTCGGTAACAATCTCACCTGGCTCTAACGCCGTCTCGAACGTGCCGATGAAGAAGTCATCGGCCTTGATGGTACGCACTCCGTTGGCGCTCTGTGCCAGGATATCGGCCTTAAGGGCCAGTACGATCCCTGGCATATCGGCGGCCGGATCCGCGTGGGCAATGCTACCGCCAATCGTGCCGCGATTGCGCACCTGGGGATCACCGATGACGGCTATGCCTTCTGGCAACAAGGCGAAATGGCGACGGATGAGATCGGAATTCTCAAGGATGGTATATGTCGTCAAAGCGCCGACGGCAACGGCTCCATTCTCCTCACGAATGTAGGCCAGGCCATCGATCCTACCAATATCAATCAGGTGACCAGGCTGCGCCAGGCGCAACTTCATCAGGGGAAGCAGACTATGCCCACCTGCCAATAACTTGGCATCGTCACTATATTGTTGCAGAAGCGCAAGAGCTTCATCCACCGTCTTCGCGGGATGATAATCAAATGCTGCTGGAATAGACATACATTTTCCTCCTTTTCACCCTATTGCTGCGGTTGTTGCTGCTGCTGTTGAATGATTTTCCACAGCTTCTCAGACTTGAACGGCATATCAACATGCGCCACGCCCAGTGCATCAGCAACGGCAGCAGCTACCGCTGGCGTAGAACCGATCGTGCCGGCCTCGCCGACACCTTTCACACCTAGCGGATTGACGGTTGTCAAGGTCACTGTGTGATCAAGCTCGAAGTGAGGTAGCTCTGAGGCAATCGGCATGGCATAATCCATAAATGTTGCAGTCAAGAGTTGGCCATCTTCACTGTACTCGACACCCTCGATCAGCGCCTGGCCAACACCCTGTGCAATACCGCCATGAATTTGACCCTGAACAATCATGGGATTGAGCTGGCGGCCACAGTCGTCAACTGCCACAAAGCGCCTGATCTGTGCCTCACCGGTCTCCTTATCTATATCGACCACGCAGATATGCGTGCCAAAGGGGAAGACGCAGGCCTCCGGCTCCCAGAAGACTGTCGTCTCCAGGCCAGGCTCGATACCAGGAGCGAGCGTATTGGAGAGATTGGCGGCTGCAGCCACCTCGCCAAAGGCCACAGACTTCTGCGTACCGGCCACCGAGAATTTGCCATCCTCCAAATTGACATCAGAAACGTTGGCTTCCAACATATTGGCGGCAATCTGCTTCATCTTCTCCTTCAGCCTCTGTGCAGCGGTGAAGACGGCAGAGCCACCCACGGCAGTGGTGCGACTTCCGTACGTACCGCGACCCTCTGGCGTCGAGTTGGTGTCGCCATGCACAACCAGAATATTATCAACCGGGATAGTAAACTCATCAGCAACAATCTGGGCAAATGTTGTCTCCTCGCCCTGTCCATGCGGGGACGAGCCAGTGTAGACCATAACATCGCCACCCTGCTCAACTCGGACACGGGCGCTCTCGTAGAGACCAACCGGCGCGGTGCCCTTGGGCCCTATGCCGCAAATCTCGACATAGGAGGAGAGGCCAATGCCCATCAACTTGCCCTCAGCACGTTTCTGGGCCTGTTCTGCACGCAGATTATTGTAGTCCGCCAGATCCAGGGCTTTATCCAGCGCGCCCTCGTAATTGCCGGTGTCATAAACTGCTCCAGCAGCCGACTTATACGGGAATTGGTCCGGCTGGATGAAGTTGAGTCTGCGTACCTCAGCCGGGTCCTTGCCCAGTTCGCGGGCCACCAGGTCTATGGCCCGCTCAGCAATGTAGGCTGCCTCTGGACGCCCCGCCCCACGATAAGCATCGGTGGGAACCTTATTCGTGAAGACGATATCGGCACTGAGGTATATGTTGGGAATGTCATAGCACCCACAAGACACAGGGAAACCTAAAGCAATCATAATCACATCGGTGAAGAGTTGAGAATACGCGCCCAGGTCAGAGATGCCATAAATCTTCAGACCGGTTACCTTACCATCCCTGGTCGCAGCGACCTCGACATAGTCAACCTGGTCGCGTCCATGGATGGTCACCGCCAGATTCTCACTGCGGTCCTCTATCCATTTAACGGGATGCCCTGTCTTCATGGCAGCAAAAGCCGCCACAATTTCTTCGGGGTAGACATTGAGCTTGGAGCCAAAACCACCACCAACTTCGGGTACGATGACACGCACCTGGTGCTGGGGTAGACCCACCTGCGCAGCCAGAATGTTACGCAGCAGGTGGGGAATCTGCGATGAACTCCAGACGGTAAGAGTTCTGTCAACTTTGCGGTACTCTGCTACCACCCCACGCGTCTCCATAGCACAAGGAGCAAGCCGCTGATTGACCATGCGTTGTTTGACCACGACCCCACCATCGGCTAGTGTCTGTTCAAAAACTTTGTCAATGTCGTCGGTAGGAGGGTGCATGCCAAAAGCGACATTTGTGCCGAACTCCTCGTATAATAGCGGCGCGCCAGGCTGCATGGCTTTCTCGACATCGACGGCTGCCGGGAGGGGCTCATAATCAACATCGATCAAGTCGCGCGCATCGCGGGCAGTGTAGGGGTCTTCCGCAATGACCACGGCGACAGGATCACCATAGAAACGCACCTTGCCGTCGGCCAGCGCGCTACGGACACCCATCCCATTGGCAATTTCTCCCAATGGAACGGCAATGGCAATGTTGCCCACAGAGGCAGCTTTGAGGTCTTCCGCAAGATAAACGGCCACAACACCACGGTGTTTACGGGCCGCATCAGTGTTAATACTGTTGATGCGAGCATGACCATAGGGGCTGCGCACAACAGCCATATAAAGCATGCCACGGAGTTTGATGTCGATTGGCGAACCAACCATAGCTGCAATACCCATTGTACACCTGTCCTTTCTCCTCATAGAGAAATAGAAAGTAGTGGGAAGAAATGTAAAGGCTTACCTTCGCCCAGGGGCTACTCGCCCGCGCCTACAGGCGCAGTAGCAGCAGTCCTCATCTGGTCAGCAGCATACTGGACCGCGGTCACGATGTTTTGATAGCCAGTGCAGCGGCAGATATTGCCTTTGAGCGCTGTGCGGATCTCCTCTTCGGTCGGTCTGGGATTGTGTTTGAGCAGGTTATACGAGGCCATAATCATGCCAGGAGTGCAGAAGCCACATTGGAGACCATGCTTCTCCCAGAAGCCCTCCTGGATAGGATGCAAACTTCCCTCGGGGGCTAACCCTTCGATAGTGGTCACCTCGCAGCCATCGGCCTGAACAGCCAGTACGGTACAGGATTTTACAGATTCGCCATTAAGTAGTACTGTACAAGCTCCACATTGTGAGGTGTCACACCCGATATGAGTTCCCGTCAGGTCCAACATTTCACGCAAATAATGTACAAGCAACATGCGTGGTTCAACTTCTGAATGGTACTCTTGACCATTCACTGTGACAGTAATTTCGCGCTTCATCGTCATTGATGGTACCTCCATCTAAATTAGTGATTTTTCGCAAGAGCAACACTTCGAGGGGCTGCTCCTGGTACATGGACACTCCATACATTCACGGACGGAACCATAACGCTGACTTGTGGACTAGCGTCCAGAAAGTTTCACTATTGAATAACACTCCTTTCTTTTCCTGGCTGACCAGGAATAGAGACAGTACAAACGTGGATGAGTTTCGGTCTTGACCTAATTTAAATACGTTGCAGGGTTACTCCTTCCAAATTGTGAGTACACAAGTCTGAACGAATGCCTGAAGGCGCTTCAGCACTACGGAAAAGGGTTGGTAACCGATTAAAGGTTATCATACCAGGGTTTGCATGTCAAATTCTTTGAGCAAGTGCTTTATCGCTTGCATAACATATGGTACAATCCACACTAAGTCATGAGTAAGCACTGAATGAGGTAATTGCTATGCATCGTCGTGCTCCAGGTTTTCATCCAGGATTGATGACTGACATGTATCACCCAGATTCTGCATACGTAAGTTGGCGTACCGGTCATAATGGTTTGACCACTTTTGATCTTTATACTCGCACGGCTCCCTTTGGAGGCGCCTACCTGCTTGTTGCTGGATTAGAGGCTGCACTCGAATTCGTCCAGGCATTTCGCTATACGCCTGAGGAACTGAAATTTCTCGCTAACATTCGTGACTACGATGCGGCCTTTCTTGATGAACTGGCTAACCTGCGCTTCACAGGTGAGATTCTGGCTTTGCCGGAAGGCAGCATTGTCTTCCCCAATGAGCCAATTATGCGCGTTACGGCCCCTTTCCGTGAAGCATTACTGATAGAGGCAGGTCTGCTGCAGGCCATTAACCTCTCGACACTCATTGCCACCAAAGCATCCCGTATTGTCTACGCTGCTGAACAAGGACGCCCAAGGCGTGTTGCAGAGTTTGCTTTCCGGCGCGCTCAAGAGCCGTTAACGGTAGCACGCGCCTCCTACATCGGGGGATGTGCCAGCACCTCGCTGCTCAATGCCGCCTACGAATTCCGCCTACCTGCTACTGGAACGGTACCACATGCTTTGATAGAACTCTTTTCCACAGAAGAAGAGGCCTTCGAAGCAATTGCAGCCGCTTACAACCGCTATACCTTGCTGCTCGATACCTACGATCCACGCAATGCTATCCATACAGCTATCACAGTTGCTTTACGTTCCCAGGAAACCCTGGGCCATACCCTTGCCGCTGTACGCCTGGATAGCGGTGACCTTGTTGCGGATAGCAACTACATCCGTGAACAACTTGACAAGGCTGGCCTGGAGAATGTACGCATTCTGGCCAGCGGCGACCTGGACGAGTGGAAGATTAGCGAACTTGTACAGGCGGGAGCAGCTATCGACTCCTTTGGGGTAGGCACAACACTGGGAAGCGGAGCAGGTTCTATCGAACATGGCGTCTCAGGTGGGGCACTTGGCGCCGTCTACAAGGAAGTATGGTACGTAGATGAAACGGGCACAGAATACCCCAAGGTAAAAATTGCCGGGCCCAAAACTACCTGGCCTGGCAAGAAAGAGATCTACCGCCATCCACAATGGGAAGAGGACATCGTTCAGCTTGCACTCGAACCACGCCCAGAGAACTATCAGCGGCTCCTGCGCCCGGTCATGCGCAATGGTGAAATGATTCCTGGCAGTCTATCCTGTGCGCTTCAGCGAAGGTTTACAGGCTTTGCGTCGACAAGCTGAGCAGCTTGTCGACAAGACAATTATTAACTCTTCAGGCTTCCTCCCTTCTTGATTCCTCACTGCCTGCGGCAGTTCGCAAAGTATTTTGTGTTGGTTGAGAGCTTTGCCGCCGCAGGCGGCAAAGCTCTCAACCAACACAAAAATGGGAGAGTCGCCGTAGGCGACTCAAAAGCATGAATGCGCCCCTTCATGGTAGAATAAAGTAGCATGTAAACGGTACTTTGCCTGGCCAGGGCTACACGGGAGCACCCGTGTAGTGTGCAGACGTTTTCAGCGCAACGAATATGTTTGAACGCATTTACGAAAGCAGTATCACCTTGACCGAAATCCTTAAGGAGACGCGCAGCATTTGTTCTGTTTGTGGCGAAATTGTTCCCGCAACCTATGAAGTGCGCGAAAATGAGCAGGTATTTTTCAGCCGGAGCTGCCCAGCGCACGGTGTAGTTGATACGGATCTTGGATACCATGCCGCTTACTATCGTAAGTCATTTGACATCGAAAAGATCATGGTCGAGCGCTATGGTGACGGCGGCAATACAGATATTTCCAAGGGGCTTTCGCCCTTCCCGCTGCGCAAGCCGGCAGGCCTGGCCATCCTGGAGGTTACGGAGCGCTGCAACCTCACGTGCCCAATGTGTTATGCATACTCCAGCCCTGCAGAGCGTGACTACTCGTTGGAAGAGATTGAGACCCGTCTTGACCAGTTGATTGCAGTTGAAGGTAAAGGTATCTCTCTCCAGATATCCGGTGGAGAGCCATCGGTACGCAAGGACCTGGAAAAAATTGCCGCCATGGTCAAGCGCAAGGGCTTTGGCCAGTTAGAAATGGTCAGTAACGGCATCCGCCTGGCTCGCGAACCTGATTTTGCCGAAAAGCTCGTTGAGTGGGGCTTCACTTCGGTCTATCTCCAGTTCGACAGCACGCGCCCTGAAGACATTTTCAAGCTGCGCGGTGAAGATTTATGGGACGTGCGTGTCAAGGCTATTGCCGCTCTTGAGCGCGTCAAGCTACCCTCAACCCTGGCCGTCTCACTTTATGATGGTCTTAACAGCGACCAGATCCAGCAGGTTGTCCACTTCGCGTGGGAGCATCCGGGTACGGTCTGTGCCATCGCCTTCCAGGCAGCCACTCCCTTTGGCCGTTTCGAGGTCAACAATAGTGGAGCGGAGATCAACGGCCATGGACAGACAGAACAGAGCAAAGCGCCGCGTAAACTGCGTATGCCTGAAATACTCAAACTCATCGAGGAGCAGACCGGCGTCTCTGAAGACTTGTTCTTTCCGGTGGGCGAGGGCTCGCCGTTGTGCAACACCTTCTCGCTGCTCAAATACACCAAAGAGGGTTACAAACCTATCGCTCCGAACTTCACGCTGAAAGAGTTCATGGATGTAATGGGGCCACGCCCAAACATGACGCTGCGCATGCTCACCCGTGGTCGTGCAGCCGTCCTACCGCAGATCGTCTCCAACATCGGCGGCAGCCTCAAGTTGATGAAGACACTCTGGCCACACATTGGTACCGATCCATCGTTCTGGACCAGCCGCAAGACGCTCACTCTTTTCGTCAAACCCTTTATGGACGAGAGCGATATTGATATGAGCAGGATTGAACGCTGCTGTTTCCATAACGCGTCTCCGCGGGGCGTTATGTCATTCTGTGCTCTTAACGCGAAAGTACGTCCGGCGCAGCCCCACGCCGATGAAAGGGCCTTTATTCCGCTAGCCAGCAGGGCGACAAAAAGGCTTATACCTGTCCCCCAGACAGGGTCCCCCTACTATGCTACGAATCCGCCTGGTAAGCCGGATCCTCTATAGCTGCAAGGACGACCACGAGGGTGCGCTCCTACTATGTTAGGAAGGCAGCAGTACCGGTCATTGTAGGAGGGGTCGATGCATTTTTCGATTATTGTGCCGGTGTTGAACGAGGAAGTGGTGCTGGAGGAGCAGCTTGCCTATCTTACCGGGCAAGGTGCTCATCACCATTGCGAATTGCTCATCGTCGATGGTGGGAGCGATGATAGAACGGTGGCCATAGCAGAACGCTTCGGTCGAGTTCTCAGCTCACCGCGCGGCCGCGCTACACAAATGAATGCGGGAGCAGGGGCTGCCAGAGGAGAGGTACTTATTTTCCTGCACGCCGATACTCGTCTCCCCGATGAAGCATTTGATGTCATAGAACGAGCGCTGGCCTCACCAAAAGTGGTTGGCGGCGCCTTCCGAGTCTGCTTTAACTGCCATCTCTGGTCGTACCGGCTTGTAGCCTTTATTACGAATCTGCGCTCGCGCACACGCACAATTTTTACCGGAGATCAAGCCTATTTCGTCCGTGCAACAAGCTTTCGAGCAGTTGGTGGCTATCCCGATCAGCCATTAATGGAGGATTTAGAGATTATCTCGCGGCTGCGAAAAATTGGCAAAGCCGTTCTCTTGCCGCAATACGTCACAACGTCAGCGCGACGGCACGAGAGGGTTGGCCTGTTACGCAGCGTGCTCTTCATGTGGTACCTGCGCACGCTGTATAAATTTGGCGTCTCGCCCGTGCGATTGCAGCGCATGTATATTGACGTGAGATAGATAGCATGCTGTGATTCTTCAAGAGGTTTGCAGGAAGCAGCAAGAGAAACAGAGGAGAGATATGAAACGCCTGGTAGAATTTCCCCTCGAAGAGGGAGGCAGCATCGTCATCGAGATCGACGAACCA
>WNGM01000271.1_pt1 | contig 82144 bp, 83 predicted proteins | sample 5400571 | NCBI WGS metagenome assembly WNGM01 (sample SAMN13153378, study PRJNA577476) | soil metagenome | isolation source: 100 cm soil or saprolite under Garry oak tree replicate 2 | place: USA:California | collected 2016-06-15
TGACGACGCCAACCGGTACGAGATCCGCGACGGGAGCCTGCTGGTGACCCCACCCCAGAACGTTCCCCACTTCAGCGCGACCAGCCTGTTGAGCCGCCTGCTCGACCGTGCAGCGCCGGACCGCCTGATGGCGTCGGGTGTCGGCCTCGGGATCAACATCGACCGGCGGCGCACCTACTACATCCCCGACATCGTGGTGGTGGAACGGGATGCGCTGAAGACCCGAGGCCTTGCCGTGGAGCCGTCCGCCGTGCGGCTCGTCATCGAGACGCTCTCGCCGAGCACCCGGCGCCGCGACCTGGTGGCCAAGCGTCACGACTACGCCATGGCCGGAATTCCGCAGTACTGGATCCTCGACCAGGCCAAGGAGACGCTGACCGTGCTCCGGCTCGACGGGACCGGGGAGCAGTACGTCGAGACGGCCGTCGTCCGGCCCGGCGAACGCTGGCACACCGATGAGCCGTTCGCGCTGACCTTCGACCTGGGGGAGATCCTTTAGCGGTTCCAGTTCTTGGCGGCGCGGACCAGGCGGTCCTTCAGCTCCCTGGTGTGGCGGCGGGATACCGGCAGCTCCCGGCCGTCGATCACCACGACGTACGCGCCGCCCGCCAGGCGCAACTCCGTGATCAAGCGCACCTGGACGAGGTACGAGCGGTGGATGCGCACGAACCCGGCATCCGCCCAGCGCTCCGCCAGCGTCGCCAGCGGTACCCGCACCAGATGCGAACCGTCCGCGGTGTGCAGCCGGGCGTAGTCGCCCTGCGCTTCGACCCAGCGCACCGCGGAGCGGGGCAGCAGCCGGGTCACCCCGGCGAGCTCGACCGGGATCGTCGGATCTCTTGGCGGGTCTGTCTCGGTGCGCCCCCGCGCCCGGCCTCCAGCGCCGGGCGGGCGCGGTACCAGGCGGGAGGCGGTGATCCGGCGTAGCGACTCGGCCAGCCGCTCAGCCTGTACCGGCTTGCGCACGTAGTCGACGACGCCGAGTTCGAAGGCCTCCACCGCCCGCTCCTCGTACGCGGTGACGAACACGACCGCGGGCGGCTTGGCGAACCGGCTCAGTACCCGCGCCAGCTCCATCCCGTCCAGCCCGGGCATGCGGATGTCGAGGAACACCGCGTCGACCTCGACGTCGCGTAGCAGCCGCAGGGCGCCGGTCGCGTCCCCGGCGGTGTGCACGCTGGCGACGCGGGGATCGGCGCGCAGCAGGTACGCCAACTCGTCCAGCGCCGGCGGTTCATCGTCGACGGCCAGCACCCGCAGCCCGGTCATGCGCCGCCGCCCGCAGCCGACCGGGAGCGAAGGAGCGCAGCGACTGAGTCGGACGGTCGGCTACAGGGCGGCCGACAAGGCGCATGACCCGCGCGAGCCCTGCGAGCGCCAGCTTGCCCTGTCATGCTGCCCGTCCCGCGCGTACCTGGGGGTGGAACTTGGGTATCCGCATGCTCACCTTCGTTCCCGCGCCCGGCCCGGTCTCGACGACGAGCCCGAACTGGTCGCCGAACACCGCCCGGAGCCGTTCGTCCACATTGGACAGGCCGACGTGCTGCCCGGCGTCGCCGGGCTCCTCGACCCCGTTGCCGAGGACGGCCGGGTCCATGCCGACCCCGTCGTCCTCGACGGTCAGGTGGCACTCGGCGCCGGCGTCGCGGGCGATGATGCTGACCGTACCCACCCCCGGCTTGCGGGACAGCCCGTGCCGTACTGCGTTCTCCACCAGCGGCTGTAGGCACAGGAACGGCAGCCCGACCGGCAGTACCTCCGGAGCGATCTGGAGCTTGACCTGCAACCGCTCACCGAACCTGGCCCGCTCGATGGTCAGGTACCGGTCGATCGAGCGCAGTTCCTCGGCCAGCGTGGTGAACTCCCCGTGCGCCCGGAAGCTGTACCGGGTGAACTCGGCGAACTCCAGGATCAGCTCGCGGGCCTGCTCCGGGTCGGTACGCACGAACGAGGCGATCGCGGTCAGCGCGTTGTAGATGAAGTGCGGGCTGATCTGCGCGCGCAGGGCGCGTACCTCGGCGCGGGCGAGCCGGGCCCGCGACCCCTCCAGCTCCGCGAGGCCGAGTTGTGCGGCGACCCACTGGCCGGTCTCCCGGGCCGCCTGGACCAGGCCGGGCGCGGGCGGTCCGTTCGACAGTGCGGCCAACGCGGCGTCCCCGCGCAGCGGTACCACCACCGCGCCGCGGATCTCGCAGTCGATGAGGTCGCAGGGCAGGTCGCGGACGCCGAGTACGGTGGCGCGGCCGGTTCCCACCGCGCGTGTGGCGGCGGCGAGAATCTGGTCGGTGTGGTGTTCCCCGGCGCCGTCGAATGCGAGCACCGACCCGGTGGCGGTCAGCGCCAGGCCGGCCGCGCCGACGAGGGTACGCAGGTGCCGTACCGCCTTGGCGGCGCTCGCCGGGGACAGGCCGGCGCTCAGCGGATCGGCGGCCTGGCCGGCGGTGTGCAGTACCTCGTAGGTGGCCCGCTGGGTCGCGGTGGCGATCCCTCGCCGGGCGCGCAGCCGCACCACGCCGTAGATCGCCGCGCCGAGGGCGGCGACGACCGCGAGCACAGCCGCCGCGGCGGCCAGGTTGGCACCCACACCGCCAGTCTGGCGATGATCATGCGAAAGGGCTAGTAGGCACCCTTGCTCCGCAGGACGACGCCGATCGTCTTCCACATGATGGTGAGGTCGAAGGTCAGCGACCAGTTGTCCACGTAGTACAGATCCAGCCGTACCGCATCGTCCCACGACAGTTCGGACCGGCCCGACACCTGCCACAGGCCGGTGATCCCCGGCCGTACCAGCAGCCGGCGCCGCACGTCGCCGAGATAGTCGCCGTCCTCGGCCGGCAGCGGCCGCGGACCGACCAGCGACATGTCCCCGAGCAGCACGTTGATCAGCTGTGGCAGCTCGTCGAGCGAGCTGGCCCGAAGGAACCGGCCGAACGGCGTGATACGCGGATCGTTCTTGATCTTGAACAGGAGCCCGTCGCTCTCGTTATGGTCGACCAGCGTGGCCCGGCGCTCCTCCGCGTCGATGTACATCGTGCGGAACTTCCAGACCCGGAAGATCTTGCCCTCGCGACCGACCCGGCTCTGCCGGAAGAACACCGGACCCTTGTCGCCGGCCTTGATCCCGATCGCGATGGCCACCATGACCGGGGAGAACAGCAACAGGCCCAGGGCCGCGACGAAGCGGTCGAGCAGGTTCTTGAACAGCCAGCCGACACCGGACAGCGTCGGCTCTTCCACGTACAGCAGTGGCAGGCCCTCGACCGGCCGGATGTGTACCCGCGGCCCGGCGATGTCGGTCAGCTGCGGCGCCACGACCAGGTCGACGCCGCTGCCTTCGAGCTGCCAGGCGAGCCGGCGCAGCTCGCCGGGCTCGCTACTGGCCGACCCGCACACCGCGACGGTGTCGGCGCGCAACTCCCGGACCAGCGAGACGACGTCGCGCCCGGCATGCACCGGTACCGGCGTCTCGGCGTGCCGGGCGGGCGGGTAGCTGTCGCTGAGGTGGATGGCGATCGGGGCCATCCCGGCGGCCGGGTTGCGGGTGACCGCCGTGTACACCTCCAGCGCCTCGTTCAGCGACCCGAGCAGGAGTACCCGGTGCGAGGCGTGGCCCCTGCGCCGGGCCAGCGACAGTACCCGGCGGGCGGCGTACCGCAGCGTCGAGACGTAGAGCAGGCTGCCGAACATCGACAGCGCCACGGTCAACCGGGACAGCTCACCGGCCGTCTTGGTGAGGAAGGCGAGCAGCGAGATCGTCGCGGTCAGCGTCACAGCGGTGCGCATGACCCGCTTGAACTCGTCGGTACCGATGCCGAGATAGCGGCGGTCGTACGCGCCGTTGCCCCAGAGCACGATCAGCCAGGCCAGCGGGATGATCAGGTACACGATCGCGGTGAACTGCGGATGCAGGTTGCGGAACCGCGAGTTGGCGTCGCCCAGCAGCGAGATCGTGGTCCAGTTGGCCAGCGCGACGCCGAGGTAGTCCAGGACGAGCAGGATCGCCGCGTACGGCCGGTGCCAGGTGGACAGCCGGCGGGTACGGAACCAGGCCGAGCGGGGCACCCCGTTCGCGGGCGGGATGATCTCGAAGGAGTCTCCGAGGCTCGGCTCGGTCATTCGTCTCCGGGTCGGTTCGGTAGCTGGTGGTTGCAGGCTCGTCGTCACCGTCGGTGTGTCCTCCCGCGCCGCGATCGTCCGCACGTCACACAGCTTGCCGATCTCCGTACCAGTGCCCGGTCCGGGCCGCAGCATGGCTCTCCACCTGCGTACCCAGTCGTTCACGGTTTCCACAGTGTGCCATGGCTAACTCGGCGCACGGCATCGACCGGCCGACATTAGTGCTGCCGGGCGGTTCGTGTCGAGAGCGGATGGCAACACGGTATGTAATGGAGAGTAGCGCTCAGTAGTGAAGGCTGCCTGTGCGGTTACCGGACCAGGCGGGAGAGCCGCCGGTCGGCCAATGGTTTGCCGCCCGTCTGACAACCCGGGCAGTACTGCAGGCTCGAGTCGTGGAACGACACCTCGCGGATGGTGGTGCCGCAGACCGGGCAGGGTAGGCCCGTACGCGCGTGGACGGCGAGCCCCGAGCGCTTCTCGCCCTTGAGCGTGGCCGCCTTCTGCCCCACCGACCGGGTCACCGCGTCGGTCAGCACCGAGCGCATCGCGGCGTACAGCCGGTCCAGCGCCTCCGGCGAGAGCCGGTCGGTGATCGAAAACGGGGACAGCTTCGCCGCATGCAGGATCTCGTCGGAGTACGCGTTGCCGACGCCGGCGAGGACGTCCTGCTCGGTGAGTACGCCCTTGATCTGGCCCCGGCGCAGATTGAGCCGCTGCTCGAGCTCCTCCCGGGTCACCGCGAGCGCATCCGGCCCCAGCTTGGCCACGCCGGGCACCTCGGACGGGTGACGCACGAGGTAGGCGGCCAGCTTCTTCTGGGTACCGGCCTCGGTCAGGTCGAAGCCCGACCCGTCGGACAGCCGTACCCGCAACGCGATGGGCCCCTTGCCGGACGGCCTGAGCGGCGCTGCCGTCAGCGCCTCCCGGTAGTGCAGCCAGCCGGCCCGCGCGAGGTGCACGACCAGGTGCAGATCCCCGATCGTCATGTCGAGGAACTTGCCGTGCCGCCCGGCGTCGAGGAACGGCGCACCGGCGACCGCGGACACCGGCGGGTCGTACGTCTTCAGCGCGCTGATCGCGGCGACCTCGATCCGGTTGACGGTGTGGCCGACGGCGCGCTCCCGCAGGTACGCGGCGAGCGCCTCGACCTCGGGCAGCTCCGGCATGCCCACAAGTTAACCTCAACTCGTCATGAAGGTCGTCGTCGCGCACAACCGGTACTCCTCGGCCCAGCCATCCGGGGAGAACCGGATCGTCGACACCGAGATCGAGCAGCTGCGCGCCGCCGGCGTCGAGGTGGTCCCGTTCCTGCGCAGTTCCGACGAGATCGGTGCGCTGCCCGTCTCCCAGAAGGCACTGCTGCCGGTCTCGCCGATCCGCGCGGCACCCGCGCAGCGGGCGTTGACCGCGCTCATAGAAACCGAAAAGCCCGACCTGCTCCACCTGCACAACCCGTACCCGCTGATTTCGCCCTGGATCGTGCGGACCGCACACGCCCACGGCCTGCCGGTCGTCCACACCGTGCACAACTACCGCCAGGTCTGCGCCAACGGCCTGTACTTCCGCGACGGCCACGTCTGCCACGACTGCCGCGGCCGCGCCTTCCCGCTCCCCGCGGTCGTGCACTCCTGCTACCGCGGCTCGCGCGCGCAGAGCGCCGTCATGGCGACCGCGCTGACCGTGCACCGGGGCACCTGGCGCAGCGTCGACCGGTACCTCGCGCTCACCAGCGCGATCGCCGACCACCTGCGGGACTTCGGCATCCCGGCCGAGCGGATCGTGGTCAAGCCGAACTCGGTCCCGGACCCCGGACCGCCCGCGCCGCTGGGCGAGGGGTTCCTGTTCGCGGCGCGGCTCAGCGCCGAGAAGGGCCTGCCACTCCTGCTCGACGCCTGGTCGCGCAACCCGGTGGGCACCCTGCGCATCGCCGGTGACGGACCACTGCGGTCCCTCGTCGAGTCCCGGTCCGACGTGGTCTTTCTCGGCCCGCAAAACCATGAGGGGGTACTGGCAGCCATGCGCGACAGCGCCGTCGTCCTCGCGCCGTCCACGTGGCACGACGTCCTGCCCACGGTGATCCTCGAAGGGCTCGCCGCCGGCCGCCCCGTCCTGGGTACCGACCTCGGCGGCATCCCGTACCTGGTCGGCGACGCCGGCTGGACAGTACCCCCGACCGTCGACGACCTGGCCGCCGCGCTACCGGTCGCCAGCGCCACCGCCGCGCAGGTCGCACCGCGGGCCCGCGAGCGCTACGAGTCCACCTTCACCCCCGAGTTGATCACGGCCCGGCTCGTCGACGTCTACCGGTCCCTGACGCGATAGGGTGCGGGTTCGTGAAGGGCCTTCTCGACCCCGGCGCCGGGCCGGTCGCGCCGGTGCTCGACGCGCACCGGTGGACGCCCCGGCACCGCCTCGCTCTGCTGGCCGGCACCCTGGTCGCGACGGCCGCCGGACTCGTCGAGGCGCTGCGGCACACCCCGCAGACCAGCGCCGTCGACATGCTGCACGCGTTCCTGGCAGCCGGGTTCGCGATGGCGCTCGTCGGGTTCGCGCTGACCCTGCGCGGGATCACCCTTCCGGGCTTCCTGATCGGTGCCCTGTTCGTGACGGCGGGCATCCTGAGCTGGGCGTACACCGACACGCCGCTGGTGGTCTGGGCGCTGCTGCTGGCCGAGGGCGCGCTGTTCCTGGTGTGGACGTTTCCCTGGCTGCGCAACCTCGCCGGGCTGCCCCGGCTCGGCGCGGCCTGGCTGGGCCTGGCGTACTGGCTGCTCGGTACCATCGGCGCCGCGCTCGCCTGGCATCCGACCGTCGCCATCCAGCGGCTGGCCTACGCCGGCCTGTTCACGCTGGCCGCGATGGCGATCGTGGTGGCCACCCGGAAGTCCGGCCACGACCTGTCGATCGGGATCACCGCCGCGTTCCTGTGCGCGCTCGCGCTGCTCTTCCTCGTCGGCTCCGGCAACGCGCTGGATGCCGTGCACGTGGTACCGCACAACAAGTGGGGCGAGCACATGGAGTACCGGTTCTGGGGCGGGCCGGGGCTGCTGTACCACCCGAACTCGATCGCGCTGCTGACGGTACTGGTCGCGGTGCGGATCGGGGCGGACGAGAGGTTCGCGCGCTGGCAGCGGTACGCCGTGCTGGCGGTCCCGGCGGTGATCCTGCCGCTGGTGAACTCGCGCACGGGCGTCGGGTTCCTCGGCGCGGCCGCCATCGTGCATGCCGTGCTCGTCTGGCGTCGCCGGATCTTCGACGCCCTCGTCCCCATCGCGCTCGTCGTGGTCATCACGCTGGCCTCCGGCGGGTGGGACTTCCTCACCTCGAAGCGGTACGGCGAAGCGGCCGATGTCACGAGCGGCCGCACTGCGACGTGGGCACAGGTGTGGCGGGAGTTCAAGGCCGACGACGTCGCGCAGAAGGTGTTCGGCGACGCGAAGTACGCCCGCAGCTACGTCATCCGAACCGACACCGCCGTCGATCCGAAGGACCGGCCCAAGCTCACCACCGACAACGCGCTCGTCGGGGCGCTGCGCCGCGGTGGGATCCTCGGCGTCCTGGCCTTCCTGCTGGGCCTCGCGCTGCTGCTCTGGCACGGAATCCGCGGGGTGGCGCGGCCCGGTGGCGGCCGGCGCGCACCACCGGCCTGGTTCACGATCGCGGCGGTCGCCTCGGTGGTGACGATCCCGACCGCGGACTGGCTGCTTGGCGGTACCGGCGGCACGATGTGGGTCTACTTGCTGGCCGGCGAGGCGTTCCTCGTGCTCGGGGCCGCGTCCGGGGCGGCCGGTGCGGCCGACCGCAGCTTTGCTACCGCCCAGGCGTAGAGCGCCACGAACACCGCCAGCCCGACAGCGGCACCCGTGGTCAGGCCCCATGCGGCGCCGGTGAGGCCAGCGGTGCCGGCGCCGATGACCAGGCCGGTCAGGCTGGTGGCGGTGAAGATTGCGTACTGGAGGAACAGCAGCCGGCCGCGGTGCATCCCCCGGATCGCCGCCGCGAACGGGATCTGGACGAGGTAGATGCCGGCCTGCACGCTGATCGGCAGGATCAGCGTGCCGATGTGCCCGAGCCGCGGCACGTACCGGATCAGCAGGTGCGCCAGCGGGATCATCGCGGCCACCGTCAGGATCGCCAGGCCGGCGAACGCCAGCGCCACCCGCTCGGTCTGGCGGCGCAGCCCGGCCGTGTCCGCCTGCCCGGCCAGCCGGGACGTCCGGGGTACCAGCAGGCCCATCATCGCGGTGACGAAGTTCTGCACCGGCTGGAGCATCGTGGTCTGCCCCGCCCGCAGGTAGGTGAGCTGGTCCGGGGTGAGTTGCCCGGTCACCACGAACCCGACCGCCTGGATCTGCAACTGCCCGATCACCCCGGTTGCGGTGAACCAGCCGGACAGCTTGCGGGTCTCGGCCAGCCACCGCCGGGGATCCCCCCGCCACGCCGGAATCCGGGTCAGCAGCAGGAACACCGTCGCGCCGGCGACCGCGCCGAGCCCCCAGCTCACCGGTAGCAGCGCCGGCCGCAGCCCGATCGTGAGCGCACCGGTCACCAGCAGCGCGATCTGTACGGAGATCCACACGAGGTCGATCCGCAGCGCGCGGGCCGGTGCGCGATCGGACAGGTACACGTACCGGCCGGTGTCGTGCACGAGGATGGCCGGCAGGAACGGCGCCAGCCACACCAGGTCCTGCAGGTCCGCCTTCGGTACCGGGTGCCGCCAGAACGCCCACACGGCAAGGAGGATCAGCGCCGCGAGGCAGCCGACGGCGAACGCGGCCGCGAGGGCGTTGCGGACCATCCGGTCCCGCTCGGCCCCGTCCAGCCGGGACACCTGGGCGAGCAGGACGTTGCCGATGAACTCCCGGTTGAGCCCCAGGACGAGGTACCCCAGACCGATGCTGAGCAGCAGCCCGCCGGCCCGGCTCTCCGGGCGGATGGCGATGGCGGCGAGCAGCGTGGCCCCGGCGTTGGCGGCGGCGATGACGACCTGGTCGGTGAGGCCGGCGGCCACCCAGCGGGCGCCCCGCGTGGCCATCGCTCAACCCCCGGCGGGAGTCAGGCTGGCGCGGGCGGCCGCGGTGATCGCGGCGAGCAGGAACAGCCCGTTGACCACGGTGAACGCGACCATCAGCCAGACCGTCCAGCGCGGGACGAACGCGATCGCGAGGGCCAGCACGGTCACCACGGCACCGTAGTCGCGGACCAGCTTGACGACCCGTGCCAGCGGCGCCTGCGAGGTGACCAGGCTCTGCGCGGAAGAGCCCTGCTGCATGACCGAGGTGACCAGGTTGACCATCCAGGTACCGGCGAACGCCGCGACCAGCCATACCGGCGTGGCGCGGTAGGCGGCCGCCACGGTGGCGACGGCCGTGACGAGCGAGATCTGCAGCGACACGTCGCAGAGCACGTCGACCCGCGCGCCGGCCGGGCTGCTGCGGCCGGTGACCCGGGCGAGCTGGCCGTCCGCGCAGTCCAGCGAGTACGCGAACTGCCACAGGACGAGCGCGGTCAGCCCGACGACCGCGGCGGGTACGGTGCCGCCGGACATCGGCCGCGCGAGGGCGGCGACCGCGACCGAGGTGCCCAGCCCGATCACCAGGTTCGCGAGGGTCAGCGCGGTCGGGGCGAGGTTGCGCCGGTACGCGACGACGCACAGGTACGAGCCGATCCGCTGGTTGACGGCCTCGGTGAACAGGCCGCCGCCCCGGTGCCGGGCGCGGAAATCGGTCGCCGTCGGCGCCGTCATGGACTCCCCAGCCGGTTCGCCCGTTCGAGATCGGGCTCGAAGTCCACCTCGACGCAGCCGTACGCGCTGATGTCGACCGCCGCCACCCGCATGCCGGCCTCGGCGATCGCGGTCTCCAGGCCGCGCTCGAAGTACTCGGAGTCGGCGCACCGGTCCAGGTGCTCGATCAGCGTGTCCCGGTCGGCCGCCGCCACGTAGTTGATCCCGACCGCCTCGCCGAGCGCACCGGTGACCTGCTTGGACAGGTCCTTGACGTACCCGTCGCCGTCGAGCGTGTACTTGACCTCCTCCTCCGCGACGTTGTCGGTGTTGACCGCGACGAACGACCGGTCGGCGGCCAGGTACGGGTGCAACGCGTCGAGCAGCCCGGGGACGAAGACGACATCCCCGTTGAGCCACAGCACCCCGCCCGGCGGGGCCAGCCGCAGCGCCTTGAGCAGGCTCTTGCATGTGTTGGTCTGGTCGTAGACCTCGTTGTAGACGAACGACGCGTCGCCGGCGGCCGCCTCCATGATCAGGCTCAGCTTGAACCCGACCACGACGGTGATCCGCACCGCCGGCCCGAAGAACCCGCGCAGGTGGTCCAGCTGCTGGCGCAGGATGCTGCGGCCGTCGGCCAACGGGGTCAGCGGTTTGGGGTACGGCCGGCCCAGGCGGGTACCGAGCCCCGCGGCCAGGATGACGACGTTCACGACATGGAACTTACAACGCAGGGTCGGGAGCGCGCCGGATCATGAGGAGCCGGTCCTCGGTGTCGAAGATCAAGGCGGCAACACAGACCAACGGGGGTGGCTCCACCGGAAGATCGTACGAAACACAAGTCTTGAGAAGTGCCCCCAAGGACCGCACGATGTCCGTAACGTCCGACGCGAGAGGTGATGGCCATGCAGGTACGCGACGCGATGAACAAGGCCGTGCTCATCGTCGGACCGACGCACACGCTCCGGCAGGTTGCCGCCCAGATGACCCAGCGGCGGGTCGGTTCGGCAGTGGTACTGGACCCCGACGGCGAGGGCGTCGGCATCATGACCGAACGCGACGTGCTCAACGCCATCGGACGCGGCCTCGACCCGGACGTGGAGCGGGCGGAGTCCCACCTGACCTGGGACGTGGTCTACGCCAACCCGGTGTGGACGCTGGAGGAGGCGGCCACGGCGATGGTTCGCGGCGGCTTCCGGCACCTCGTCGTCCTCGACGACACCGAGGTCCTCGGCGTGATCTCGGTGCGCGACATCCTGCGCGTCTGGACCCAGCGGCGGGCCGCCGCAGTGGCGTAGTCCGCATCGCACAAGGCCGGCCCGGCCGACCCGGACGGCGGCCGTACCCTTAGCAGTCATGACCTCCGAGCAGCTGATCTCGTTCGCGCGCGGCGCACCGTCCCTGGACATCGTCGACGTCGCCGGCCTCCGGGCCGCCGCGGCGCGGGCCTTCGACCGGGATCCCGCCGGGATCACCGCGTACGGCACGTCCGTCGGGTACCCCCCGCTGCGCAAGTGGATCGCGGACAAGCACGGCGTTGCGGTGGACCAGGTACTGCTCACGAACGGCTCGTTGCAGGCCGACGCGTTCCTGTTCGACCACCTCGTGCAGCCGGGCGACGCGGTTGTGGTGGAGAAGCCGACGTACGACCGGACGCTGCTCGGCCTGCGCCTACGCGGCGCCGAGGTGCACCAGGTGACGCTGGCCGAGGACGGCATCGACGTCGACGAACTGCGCGCCCTGCTGGAGTCCGGGGTACGCCCGAAGCTCGCGCACATCATCCCGAACTTCCAGAACCCGGCCGGCGTGACGCTGTCCCTGGCCAAGCGGCTGGCGCTGCTGGCGCTCGCGGCCGAGTACGGCTTCACCGTCTTCGAGGACGACCCGTACGCGCAGCTGTGGTTCCGGACCGAGCCGCCGGCGTCGCTGCTCTCGCTCGACACGGCCGGTGCGGTGGTACACGCGTCCAGCTTCACCAAGACGGTCTGCCCCGGCGTACGCGTCGGGTACCTCGTCGGCCCGGCCGGCACCATCGCCGAGATCGCGAAGAACGCCACCAACCTCTACATCTCGCCCGGCCAGGTGGCCGAGGGCATCGTGCACCAGTTCTGCGCCGCCGGCGACCTGGACCGCTCGATCGCCACGGTCCGCGCCGCGCTCGCTGAGCGGGCCGCGCTGCTCGCCGCCGCGCTGCGCGAGCACATCGCCGGGGTCCGGTTCAACGAGCCGGACGGCGGCGGGTCGCGGTCGTGAAGGGAAGCGACTTCCTTTTGGAGGGCGGGCACAACGCCCTGCGCCTGGCGTACTCGGCGGTCACGCCCGACCAGGTCGAGGAGGGCGTGCGGCGGCTGGCGGAGGCGGTTCGCGCGGTCCAGAAGCGGGACTGACGTCAATTCAGTCGGATTTCTGACAGAAAATTGCTCTCGCAGAACCGTTCCTTCAGACCCGGCAATGAATCAAAATCCACCCGGCGTAAGTATTCGCCTCAAGGCATAACCCCGCCCCCAACGGCACCGGGTGGGCCGACCGCTCCCCACCCCCCACCTGCGGCCGGTCCGCCCGGTGCCTATTTTGTCGGCGTAGGACACACCGCTGACGATCGCTGGCTGGTAGCCGCTCCGACAAGCTACGCGGCTGACGATCGCTGGCTGGTAGCCGCTCCGACAAGCTACGCGGCCATGCTCAAGGAGGTGGGAATGATGGCCGACCCGCGCGATCACCGCGGGCTGTCCCGCGCACTCAACGCGGTCACCCGGATGTTGGGTACCAGCCATCCCGGCGACTCCGCCGCCACGCGGCGCGACCACGGCGGGCGCAGCGCCATCGTCGACTGCGCGCTCTACGTCGCCGGCGAGCGCGAGCCGGGGCGGTGGCACTACGAGGACGCGCTGGTGGCCGCGCGGCAGCGCCCGCAGGCGTTCGTCTGGCTCGGCCTGCACGAACCGGGCGAGGACGAGCTGGCCGACATCGCCAACACCTTCGAGCTGCACGAGCTGACCGTCGAAGACGCGATCAAGGAGTTCCAGCGGCCGAAGATCGAGCAGTATGGCGACATGACCTTCGCGGTCCTCCGGACCACGCGGTACGTCGAGCACACCGAGCTGACCGAGTCCTCGGAGGTGGTCGAGACCGGCTCGGTGTCGCTGTTCCTCGGCCAGCAGTTCGTCATCACGCTCCGGACCGGCAGCGGGGGCGAGCTGGCGCCGGTACGGGCGATGCTGGAAGCCCGGCCGGAACTGCTCAAGCACGGCCCGTGGTCGGTGGCGCACGCGGTCTACGACCGGATCGTCGACTCGTATGTCGAATGCGCGGAGGCCGTCGAGGTCGACCTGGACGTGCTCGAGGAGAACGTCTTCGGCCGGTCCGGCCGGCGCGGTGACATCCAGCGCATCTACCAGCTCAAGCGGGAACTGGTCGAGTTCCGGCGCGCGGTGGTACCGCTCCAGCGGCCGCTCGGCGCGATCGTCGCCGGCCGGCTGCCCGAGGTACCCAAGGAGATCCGCCGGTACTTCCGCGACGTGACCGACCACCTGACCCGTACCGTCGAGCAGATACAGACCTTCGAGGAACTGCTGAACTCGATCCTGCAGGCACGGCTGGCCCAGGTGACCGTCGAGCAGAACGACGACATGCGCAAGATCGCCGCCTGGGCCGGTATCGCCGCGGTGTGGACCTCGGTCGCCGGCATCTACGGCATGAACTTCCACACCTTCCCGGAGCTGAACTGGAAGTACGGGTACCCGACCGTGATCGCGGTGTGCGTACTCGCCTCACTCGTCCTGTACCGCATGTTCCGCAAGAACGGCTGGCTGTAGCCATCCCACAGGTCAGCCATCCGCAGGTCGCGTGGCGCCTGTGGATGAACCTTGCAGCAGGCCACACCGCCGGCCCGGCTCGTGCACGGACCGACGGCGTGGTTCTGGGATCAGTTCCGGCTGTTCTTGGAGATGGTCGCAGCCTTCTCGGCGAACTGATCGGTCTTGGACTTGCCGTGCTCCATCGCCTCACCGGCGCGGGCGGCGGTGGTACCGGCCTGGTCGGCGAAGAGGTTGGTCGTCTCCTTGGCCGAGGCAGCCGCGGCGTCGGTACCCTGGCCGATCCGATCGGCGGTGCCCGCGATGCGCTGCGCGCCCTTGTCCATTGTGGACTGTGCCGAGTCGAGCATCGACTTCGCGCCCTGCCGGGCGGCCTGGATGCCGCGCTGCTCGTACTCCTCCCACTTGGCCCGGTTGCGCCGCCGCGCCATCATCGCTCCGGTCGCCCCCGCGGCGGCACCGGCCGCCAGCAGTCCGACCAGCAAGCCCGTTCGCTTACGCGACATGCCCGACTCCTCTTTTCCGGCCTTGTTCTTGGCCTTCCTGGCTTTGTCCGTGGCGGTCGCCGCACCCGTGCGCGCCGCCTCCAGCAACGGCGCGAACGCCGTCATGGTCGTGCCGAGGCCGTGTGCCGCGAGGTGACGAGCCTTTCCCATGCTGGGCGGCAGGTGCCCCCTCGCCGAGTCCCACCTGGGGCCCACGGTCGCCCCGACCCCGCCGGCGGCGTGCGCCGCAGCCTGCCAGAGATGCCCGAACCCCTCGCTCAACTCCTCGCGCATCAACTGGCCGTGGGTCTTGGCCTGACGCCGTCCAAACACGTACCCCACCTCCTGTCGGCACCGGTACCCCCCGGTATGGGTGCCCCCAACGACATACTGCCCCCTTTGGGTGCGGTTGCGCTGCCGGATCGGACAGATGGCAGGATTGCCTCGGATCAACGCGAGAAGTGAAGGAGCACGGGCGTGACGATCGCCGTACTGCACACGAACGCCGGCCCGATCCGGGTCGAGCTGTTCGACAACCACGCGCCGAAGACCGTTCGCAACTTCGTGGGCCTGGCGGAAGGGACCCAGGAGTACTCGGACCCGCGTACCGGGGCGGCCGGCAGTGGCCCGTTCTACGACGGCACCATCTTCCACCGGGTGATCAGCGGATTCATGATCCAGGGCGGCGACCCCACCGGTACCGGTACCGGCGATCCCGGGTACCAGTTCAACGACGAGATCCACCCGGATCTCCACTTCACCCGGCCGTACCTGCTGGCGATGGCCAACGCCGGCAAGCGCCGGGACGGCTCCGGTACCAACGGGTCGCAGTTCTTCATCACGGTCGGGCCGACCACCTGGCTCACCGGCAAGCACACCATCTTCGGCGAGGTGACCGACGACGACAGCCGTAAGGTCGTCGACTCGATCGCGAGCACTCCCACCGCCGCCGGCGACCGCCCGGTGGAGGACGTCGTCCTCGAACGGGTCGAAATCCAGCGCTAACCTTCAACGCATGCATGACGTCTCGCCGGTCGGCGTACCGGTCTGCTATCGGCACCCCGGCCGGGAGACGTACGTGCGCTGCACCCGCTGCGACCGGCCGATCTGCCCGGACTGCATGCGCGACGCGTCGGTCGGCCACCAGTGCCCGGAGTGCGTCGCGGAAGGCCGGCGCACGCAGCGCCAGCCGCGCACCGCGTTCGGCGCCAGCGCCGCCGGCCAGGCCGGCTACGCCACCATCGCGCTGATCGTGGCCAACGTCCTGCTTCTGCTGGCCTCGGTGGCGTCGGCGAAGAACAGCGGCGCCGCGCTGTACGGCCGGTCGCTGGGCGGCCTGATCGGCGGCGACACCCCGCTGATGGACAAGCTGGCCGTCCTCGGCCAGTGCATGACCAACACCGGCACGGTCGTCCCGTGCGGGGTGGCCGACAGCGAGTACTACCGCCTGGTCACCGCGATGTTCATGCACTTCGGGATCATCCACCTGCTGATGAACATGTGGGCGCTGTGGATCCTCGGCCGGGCGCTGGAGTCGATGTTCGGGCCGGTCCGCTTCCTGGCCGTGTACCTGGTGTGCGGGCTCGGCGGCAACGTCGCTGCCTACCTGTTCCAGTCCGGCGCCCTGTCGGCGGGCGCCTCGACGGCGGTCTTCGGGCTCTTCGCGGTCCTGTTCGTGGCGCTGCGCCGGCTACGCCTGAGCACCTCGGCCGTACTGCCGATCATCGTCATCAACCTCATCTTCACGCTCACCGTGCCCGGCATCTCGATCGCCGGACATCTCGGTGGCCTGATCACGGGCGGGCTCGTCGGGGCGGGGGTCGCGTACGCGCCGCGGGCCAACCGCACCGCCATCCAGGTCGCCGTGCTGGTCGGTGCGGTCGGGCTGCTCGGGCTGCTGGCCTTCTGGCAGACCGGCCAGCTTTCCGCCACGTAGCGGCCCGATGCGGCCGCGCCGCCGGTTGGCCGCGCCCGGCCCGGTCACGGCGCAGGCGTACAGCCGGTCGTAGTTGGCCTGGCGTACCTGCAGCGCTCCGATGCCCAGGCCGGCCGCGACGACCCCGATCGCGGCGAGGACGACGCCGAATCCGGTACGCCCGTGGGTGATCCAGAAGATGGCCAGCGCGAGCCAGCCGAACAGCGCGGTCAGCGCCACCACGAGGATCCCGGCCGGTACCTGGCCGCGCATCGCGGTCGCGTACCGTGCCACGACCGCGGCGAGTTCGGGGTCGTCGATCGGCTCCGGCTTGGCGGCCGCCTGCCAGGCCCGCCGGCGGCTCTGCGCCGGCAACGCGCGCCAGGCGGCCAGCGCCGCTTCCCGGTCGGCAAGCGCCGTACCCCGGTCCTGTGCCATCGACCCCTCCCATGCTCAGCTGACGACCGGCGAACCGTACTTTTTCATGCTCCGCCGTACCAACGCGCGACGCAGCGGGGAGAGGCGGGCGAGTCACCCCTGTCGGGTGGGCGCGGACGTCAGCCCCGGTGGGGCGAGCGCGGCCAGGGCCTGCGCCGCCTGCCCGACCGGCATCCCGAGGTCGTACCCGCTGAACAGGTGCAGCGTCTCCCCGGTGTCGATCTCCAGCAGCTCCGACCGGGTACCGAGGCGGCGCCGCTCGTCCACCCGTACCCGCTCGATTTCCGCCCAGGCCAGCCGGCGGCGGCGGGCGAAGCCCTCGACCACGGTGACCCCGTCGGCGTCGGCGGACAGCCGGCGCGGCGCGATCAGGTCCCGCGCCGCATAGGCAGCGAGGACCGCCCCGCCGATCGCGGCGAACGCCGTGCGCCCCGGGTCGCCCCGGAACACGACGGCCAGCAGCAGGAACACGACCGCACCGGTGACCTTCAGGGCAGCCAGCCGGGTGTCCACCCGGAACTCGACCGGACCGGGCGGTGGCAAGGGTGCGGCCGGCGCCGGCTCGTCCGGCTCGTCCGGCATCGCGCTGGGGCGAAGCTCCACCGGCCCAGCATGCCACGGTGTGGGATAGCATCGGAGCAGCGGGCCTACCGAGGAGTAACAATGCCGGACGCGGTGATCGTCGGAGCGGTGCGTACGCCCGTGGGGCGGCGCAAGGGCGGGCTGGCCGGCATCCATCCGGTGGACCTGTCCGCGCACGTGCTGCGCGCGCTGGCCAGCCGCACCGGGTTCGACCCGGCCGACGTGGACGACGTCGTGTGGGGATGCGTCTCCCAGATCGGCGAGCAGTCCTGGAACGTGGGCCGCAACGCGGTGCTCGCCGCCGGCTGGCCGGAGTCGGTACCGGGGACGACCGTGGACCGGCAGTGCGGGTCGAGCCAGCAGGCGGTACACATGGCGGCTGCCGCGGTGGCGTCCGGCCAGGCGGACCTCGTGGTGGCCGGCGGGGTCGAGTCGATGACCCGGGTACCGATGGGCGCCTCGGGCACGGTGGGTCCGGGCCTGCCGTTCGGACCACTGGTACGGGAGCGGTACGCCGGCGTCGAGGGGTTCGAGGACACCGCGGCGGCACCGTTCAACCAGGGCGTCGGTGCGGAGATGATCGCCGCGCGGTGGGGCTTCTCCCGCCGGCAGCTCGACGAGTACGCGCTGGCCAGCCACGCCAAGGCCGCCGCCGCGCAGGACGCCGGCGAATTCGACGCCGAGATCGTGCCGGTCGAGTCGGTCAAGCAGGACGAGGGCATCCGCCGGGACAGCACGCTGGAGAAGCTGGCCGAGCTGAAGACGCCGTTCAAGCCCGACGGCGTGGTGACCGCCGGCTCCGCGTCGCAGATCTCCGACGGCGCGGCGGCGCTGGCGATCACCTCGTCAGCGTGGGCGGCCGCCCACGGACTCACCCCCCTCGCCCGGATCCACACCGCCGTGGTCGCCGCGGACGACCCCGTGGTCATGCTGACCGCGCCGATCCCGGCCACCGCGAAGGCGCTGCGCCGCGCCGGGCTCACCATCGCCGACGTCGGGGTGTACGAGGTGAACGAAGCCTTCGCCCCGGTACCCCTGGCGTGGCTCACCGAGACCGGCGCCGACCCGGCCCGGCTCAACCCGCGCGGCGGGGCGATCGCGCTCGGTCACCCGCTCGGCGGCTCCGGTGCCCGGCTGATGACCACGCTGCTCGCCCAGATGCGGGACAACGGAATCCGGTACGGGCTGCAGACCATGTGCGAGGGCGGCGGCATGGCCAACGCGACGATCCTGGAGCGGATATAGGTCGCACAGCCTGTCCGATGTGTCCGACACGGCCCGTACCGGAGCTTGACAGGGCGTCGTTGAGCCGAACATGGACGCGTTCGCCCGGACATTTCTGCCCGCCGCCGCCGACGCCGGCCTGGACATGCCGACGATCAGTCGTCACCTGCCGGTCTTCCGCCGCTGCCTGGGTGCCGACCCCGTCCTGCTGGTCACCCGGTGTACCCGGGCCGACCGCCCGCTGGCCGGCGAGCACCTCCTCGTCCTCACCCGCCACCGGCTCGTGGTCACCCACGAGAGCCGCCTGGTCCACAAGCTGCGCCTGCACCTCGACGCGCCGATCCACGAGCTGGCGCACGTCCGGTGGGCGCCGGACCCGCTGCTGACCTCGGTACAGCTCGCCGCCACCGCGATCGACGGGATCCGCGAACGGTTCACTATCAAGGTGCGCCACCCGGAGCTGGTCTGGCACCTCGACGAGACCTTCGGGTACGTCTTCCAGGAAGCCGACCAGCACCTCGCGGCCGCGTGAGCGGATCCAGCGTGACCTGCGGTCCGTACATTCTCCGTACGGTGTGCTGACGCCGGGTTGACCCCGCGTCGGCCATCATGGGCGGGTGGCCGACGCGTCGAGCAAGGGACTGGTCCTCGTGGTCGAGGACGAGCGGCCGATCGCCGATCTGGTCCGGCTGTACCTGACCCGCGAGGGCTTCGGGGTACACGTCGAGCACGACGGCAGCGCCGGGCTGGCCGCCGCGCGCAAGCTGCGCCCGGTCGCCTGCGTGCTGGACATCGGCCTGCCGGGGCTGACCGGTACCGAGATCTGCCAGCACCTGCGCGCCGCCGGAGACTGGACGCCGGTGCTGTTCCTCACCGCCCGCGACGACGAGGTGGACCGGATCCTGGGCCTGGAACAGGGCGCCGACGACTACCTCACCAAACCGTTCAGCCCGCGCGAGCTGGTCGCCCGGATCAGGGCGGTACTGCGGCGGACCGCCGGCCCGCCCGACGGTGAGCGGGTCCGGCAGGCCGGCGGGATCGTCCTCGATCCCGGACGGCGCTCGGTGCACGCCGACGGGGTACCGGTCACCCTGACGCCCACCGAGTTCGACCTGCTCGCCCACCTGCTGCACCGGCCCGGCCGGGTGTACACGCGGGAGGAGTTGCTCGCCACGGTCTGGGGCTACGCGTCGCACGCGGGTACCCGCACCGTCGACGTGCACGTCGCGCAGGTACGGGCGAAGCTCGGGGCGTCCGGGAGCGTGATCCGCACCGTACGCGGGGTCGGTTACACCGCCGATGCGTAAGTTGACGTCCCGCGCGGTCCTCGTCACCTGCCTCGTCGCGCTCGTGTCCGTCCTGGTCACCGCGCTGGTCGCGGCGCCGCTGGCGCTGCGGGCGACCAACCGGGCCACCCGGGAGGGCCTCGCCGATCAGGCCGACCTGACGGCCGCGCTGATCAACACCCGGCCGCGGCCCTCCGGTGAGGACCGCGTCGTCCAGCAGCTGCGCACCCGGGGCTTCACCGTGTACCTCGTCGTCGACCGCACCCTCACGACCCCGGGCACGGTACCGCAGCGGCTGGTGACGGCGATCGGTGCCGGGCGGGCGGTGCGGAACCAGAGCGCGGTCATCGACGGCCGGCTGATGCTGGTCGAGGGCCGGCCGCTACCCGGTAAGCCGGGCAGCGGGATCCTGCTCGCCCATTCGGCGGTGACCGGCCTGGGCGGCGGGTTCGCGCTGCTCAGAGGGCTGTGGTGGGCGCTGCTCGCCGGGCTCGCCGCCGGCGCCGTGGCCGGTGCGCTGCTGGCCCGCCGGCTGGCCCGGCCGATCCGGCACGCGGCCGCCGCGGCGGTCCGGCTGTCGGCCGGGGACCGGTCGGTACGCCTGCGGCCCGAGCCCCCCGCCGAGGTCGAGGAGCTGGCGCAGGCGCTGAACGGGCTCGCCGCGGCGCTGGCCACGAGCGAGGGCCGGCAGCGCGACTTCCTGCTGTCCGTCTCGCACGAGCTGCGGACGCCGTTGACGACCATCAAGGGGTACGCGGAGGCGCTGTCCGACGGGGTCATCGCGCCCGATGGAGTACCGCGGGCCGGCAAGACCGTCCTGACCGAGGCGGAGAACCTCGACCGGCTGGTCGGCGACCTGCTCGCCCTCGCCCGGCTGGACGCGGTCGACTTCCCCGTGAGCATCCTGCCGGTCGACCTCGTCGACGTGCTCAGCGACGCGGCCCGCGCGTGGATCGCCCGGTGCCCGGCGCTGCGCGTCGAGCTACCGCCCGAGCCGGTCGTCGTACCCACCGACCCGGGGCGGATCCGGCAGGTCGTGGACGGGCTGATGGACAACGCGCTCCGGGTGGTACCCGCGGACGCGCCGGTCGTGCTCGCGGTACGGCCGGCGGATGCGGACGGGTTCGCGAGCGTGGAGGTCCGTGACGGCGGCCCGGGTTTCTCCGACGCCGACCTCGCACTGGTCTTCGAGCGGGGAGCGATGTCCGAGCGCTACCGGGGGATGCGCAAGGTCGGATCGGGGCTCGGCCTGGCGCTCGCGCACGGGCTGGTCCGCCGGCTGGGTGGCAGCATCGAGGCCGGGCACGCACCGGAGGGCGGCGCGCGGTTCACGGTACGCCTGCCGGTTTACCAAGCCCGAACGTCGCACTGACCCCGGCCGCGCACCCCGCGCGCACAGTGGTCCTACCAGACGCCAGAAAGGGACCATCCGATGAAGCTACGTGTCACGCTCGCCACCGCCGCGCTCGGCGCCGCCGCCCTGATCGGCCTGACCGCGTGCGGCCCGGCGGATCTCAATGACACCCTCAGCCCGGACGCCACGGCGCTGACCGCCGTCGGCTTCGCCACCGACGACCTCACGCCGGCCGCCGACCCGGCTCCGTCGGCGAGCGGCGACGCGGCCGCCAAGCCGCACCAGCTCCGCCCCGGGAAGCTGCGCCGGGAGCTCGCCCGGCACGTCCTGCACGGCGAGGTCGTCGTGCAGACCAAGAACGGCGACAAGACGGTCGACGTCCAGCGCGGTACGGTCACCGCGGTCACCGACACGACGGTCACCGTGAAGTCTTCGGACGGGTTCACCAGCACGTGGGCGTTCGGCGACCCGCTGCGGGTCGTGGAGCACGGGACCAAGGCCGACAAGAGCGCGGTCAAGGTCGGTACCGAGGTCGGCATCGCCGGCGCCAAGAACGGCTCGACGGTGACCGCGAACCTCATCGTGATCCCGCGATCGGAGTAGCCGTCGGGGTTGGTGGCGGGGCGCGGCGCGCGGCGTTCACCGACTGGCCGCGGTCAGCGGCGTAGCTCGGCGACGCAGCACTTGACGCTGCCCCCTCCCTTCTTCAGCTCGGACAGCTCGACCGGCACCGGCTGGTACCCGGCGGCCGAGAGCCGCTCCGCCATGCCGGTCGCCTCGGCCGGCAGGACCACGGTACGGCCGTCACTGACCAGGTTCAGCCCGAAGGCCAGCGCATCGGACTCCGAAGCCCGTACCGCGTCCGGGAACAGCTGTTCCAGCACCCGGACGGAGGCGGCCGAGAACGCGCCGGGGTAGTAGGCGATCTCGGTGTCGGAGACCACCGCGAGGGCGGTGTCGAGGTGGTAGAAGCGCGGGTCGACCAGGCGCAACGAGATGGCCGGCCGGCCGAGCACCTCCTGTGCCTGCGCATGCGCGGCGGCCACGGTCCGGTACCCGTACCCGGCGAGGATCAGTCCCGACCCGGGCAGGTACGCGAAGTCCCCCTCGCCCTCGTTGATCTCGCTCGCCGCGACGTAGTGCCAGCCGTTGCCCTCGTAGAACGCCTGGTGCGCCGCCGCCTCGACGGCCCGCTGCGGGTACCGGAAGCGGGCGCCGTAGACCGTACCGTCGACGGAGAACCCGCCGTTGGCGGCGAACACCTGGTCGGGCAGCCCGGCCAGCGGCGCCAGGACGTGTACCTCGTGACCGAGCCCGACCAGCGTCTCGCGCAGGCGTTCCCACTGCTTGACGGCCAGTTCGGTGTCCACCGGCACAGCGGTGTCCATCCAGGCGTTGATCGAGTACGTCACGGTGAAGTACTCGGGCGGGCACATCAGGTACGTGCGTTGCATGATCAGAAGGGTAGGTACGCTAGTCAAGCGCAGACAGCCGCAAATCTTGCGTACGAGAGGCGATGTGTTGCGAATGGACGAGGTAGACCGGCGAATCGTTGCGTTGCTCTCCGGAGACGCACGGGCCTCGTACGCCGACATCGGCGCCCAGGTCGCGCTGTCCGCCCCGGCGGTCAAGCGCCGGGTCGACCGGCTGCGCAGCAGCGGCGTCATCCGCGGCTTCACGGCCGTGCTCGACCCGGCCGCGATCGGCTGGACCACCGAGGCGTTCGTCGAGCTGTTCTGCACCGGTAAGACCAGCCCGGCGCAGCTCAAGGCGGCCACCCGCCGGCATCCGGAGGTGGTCGGCGCGTACACCGTCTCGGGCGAGGCCGATGCGCTGGTGCACCTGCGCGCGGCCGACATGGGCCACCTGGAGCAGGCGCTGGAACGGTTGCGCGCCGAGTCGTTCGTCACCTCGACCCGGAGCATGATCGTGCTGTCCCGGCTCGTCGACGACGACCAGGCGCTGGGAACCCAGGCACTGCCGGTCGCGTCGAACGGGGCATGACCGCCGCCCGCTACGCCCTTACCGCCGCGGTACTCAGCCTGCTCGCCGGGTGTACCGCCGCCCCGAAGCCGACCGCGAGCGCGGTACCGGTCCACCGGCCCGCCGCCGACACCGGTGCCCTGCGCCTGGCCGCGGCCGGCTCGTGCCCGGAGCTGATGGCCGACCTGCACGCCGCCGCCCGGCCGCTGATCGGCGCCATCGGCCTGCCCGGCGGCCCGCGGTTGGACGACTCGCCACGCGGCGTCGCGCCGGCCCCGGCCGCCCCGGGCGCGGCGCAGGCCGACGCCGCGGGCGGTGCCAGAACCCCGGACTTCTCCGGTACCAACACCGCCGAGCCCGGCGCGGACGAGCCCGACCTCGTCAAGACCGACGGCCGGCGCATCGTCACCGTCAACGGCAGCGTTTTGCGGGTGGTCGACGCCCGTACCCGGCAGGTCACCGGGCGCCTGGACCTGGCCGGCAACGGGCAGCCCAGCAGGCTGCTGCTCGCCGGCGACCGGGCGCTGGTCCTCATGCCGGTGGGCGACGTGGACGGTATCTCCGGTCCCCGGTTGCTGCTCGTCGACCTGTCCGGCGGGGCGCCGACGATCGCCAGCGGGTACGTCATCGACGGCGGACTGGTCGACGCGCGCCAGGTCGGTACCGTCGTCCGGGTCGTGGTCCGCTCGGGGCCGCGGCTGCCCTACCCGGTACTCGAAGGCCCGGGCGTCGATCCGGTCGCCACCATGCCGGCCATCGTGGACCGGGCCGGGCCGGACGAGTGGCTGCCCCGGTACGCGGTCACCGCGCACGGCCGGACCAGCACCGGGCGGGTGGACTGCGGCCGGGTACGGATGCCGGCGCAGTACTCCGGTACCGCGATGCTGTCGCTGCTCACCTTCGACCTGAGCCAGCCGGCCCTGTCCGACGGCGACCCGGTGACCATCGTCGCCGACGGGCAGACCGTGTACTCGAACGGCACCAGCCTCTACGTCGTCAACGGCAACCAGTGGCTCGCCTGGCCGCGGGTCGGGATCGCGGCACCCCGACCGTTCCGGCACGAGACCGAGGTGTACCAGTTCGACATCTCCGGCACCGGTACACCGGCCTACGTGGCGGCCGGGACGGTACCCGGGTGGGTGCTCAACCAGTACGCGCTGTCCGAGTGGCAGGACCACCTCCGGGTGGCGGCCACCCTCGACCAGGCGACCTCGTCGGTGACCGTGCTGGCCCGCGAGGGCGGACTGCTGCGCCCGGTCGGTACGGTCGGCGGGTTGGGCAAGGGCCAGCGGATCTACGCGGTGCGGTTCGCCGGACCGGTCGGGTACGTGGTGACGTTCCGCCAGACCGACCCGCTGTACACGCTGGACCTGCGCGACCCGGCCCACCCGGCGGTGACCGGCGAGCTGGAGATCGACGGGTACTCGGCCTACCTGCACCCGGCCGGCGACGGCCGGCTGATCGGGGTCGGGCAGGCGTCCACCGACCAGGGTCGCAACCTGGGCGTCCAGGTGTCCCTGTTCGACGTCGCCGATCCGGCCAGGCCGGCCCGGCTCGCCCGCTACGATCTGCCCGGCAGCGGGCACTCCACGGCCGAGTTCGATCCGCACGCGTTCCTCTTCTGGCCGGCGACCGGGCTGATGGTCGTGCCGATCCGCGCGGGCGCTCTGGCGCTGCGGGTCAGCGGCAGCGGCCTGCAGCAGGCCGGGGACCTGACCCCGAGGGGCGGCGCGTTGCTGAGGTCGCTGGTGATCGGTACCACCTTGTGGACCGTCAGCACCGGCGGCCTGGCGGCGGCCGACCTCGGCTCGCTCGCACCGCAGGCCTGGCTGCCCTACTCAGGGTGACTCAGGTCGACTTCAGGGCGGACGATGGGGAGATGACCGTGACATCAACCGTCCTTGTTACCGGCGGCACGGGTACGCTCGGGCGCCTCGTCGTGCCACTCCTGCGGGACGCCGGCTGCCACGTGCGGGTACTCAGCCGGCACCACCACGAGTCCGCAGACGGCGTCGAGTACCTGACCGGCGATCTGGCCAGCGGCGAAGGGCTCGACGCCGCGGTCGACGGGGTCGGGACCATCGTGCACTGCGCGGGCAGCGCCAAAGGCGACGAGGACAAAGCCCGCAAGCTGGTACAGGCGGCGTCCCGTGCCGGTACCCAGCACCTGGTGTACATCTCGGTCGTCGGCGCCGAACGCATCCCGGTCGTCAGCGGCGTCGACCGCACCATGTTCGGCTACTTCGCGGCCAAGCGGGGTGCAGAGAAGGTGGTCGCCGACTCCGGACTGCCGTGGACGACGCTGCGCGCCACCCAGTTCTACGACCTGGTCCTGATGGTGGCCAAGCAGATGGCGAAGCTGCCGGTGGTACCGGTCCCGGCCGGCTTCCGGTTCCAGCCGGTCGACACCGGAGAGGTGGCAGCCCGACTCGTCGAGCTTTCCCTCGGCAAGCCGTCCGGCCTCGTACCCGACCTGGCCGGGCCACGCGTATACGGAATGGACGAGCTGCTCCGCAGCTACCTGCGGGCCAGTCACCGGCGCCGGCTGCTCATGCCGGTCAGGCTCCCCGGCAGGGCGGCCCGCGCCGTCCGGGCCGGCGCCAACCTCGCCCCGGACCAGGCCGTTGGCCACCGAACCTGGGAAGACTTCCTGGCCGAGCGGCTGGGTTAGAGGTACATTCCGGTCCGGTCCTCGCCGCTGCGGAGCGCGGGCTTGTCGCCCTCGCCGAAGAAGCGCCGCCCACCGAACTCGCCCTGCAACCGGTCGTCCAGTTCGTCCGCGAGGCCGGTCATCACCTGTACCGCCAGCATCAGGTGGGTCGCCTGGAAGTCGCGGCCGAATACCGGTACCGAGGCCCAGACGGTGTCGCTGGTGCAGTAGAGCCGGCCGATCGGCATCCGGTTGGTCAGCTCGGACAGCCGCAGGTACAGCTTCTCGGTCATCTCGACCCCGGTCAGCACCGGCGAGAACACGTCGACCAGCGGCGGGTTGTCGCGGACCCGCACGAACACCATCGCCGAGCCGGACCGGATGCCGATGTCGCCGTCGGAGTCGACCTGCAGAGCGTCGGGCGTCGTCTTGAGCAGGCCGGCGACCACGGCAGTGACCCGCTCGGCGAGCGGCAGGTCGGCGCGCTCCTGCTCGTCCAGCGCGGCCAGGTCGACCGTCCCGTCGGTGCCCTTGCCCAGCAGTGGCCGGGCGGTGCCCAGGACCGGGATCTCGACCAGCTGGTCGTGCGGGTCGCGGGCCACGTAGGTGACGAAGGCCGGGTGCGGGGCGCCGTACACGTCCCGGAGGGTACGGGCGACGGTGAAGGCAGTGCGACGGGCGTCCTCGATCGAGCCCAGCAGGCCGAACTCGTCGCCCGAGCCGGGTACGACGCCGGGCGGCGACCAGCCGAGTGCGACCAGGGCGGCGATCTGGTGGCGGTCCAGCCGGTACCCCTCCGGAAGCGAACCGTTGCCGACCGCCAGGGTGAGCAGCCGGTTGTCTTCGACGACCTCGATGGTCACCCCGTAGACAGCGTCCCCGGTGCCCGTCGCGGTGGGGTCCAGTGCCAGATCGAGGTGGGTACCGGCAGTCAGGGTGGGCACCGCCTCGGCCAGCGCTCCGGCGAACTCCTGCCAGGCCTGGGTGACCTTGGCCTTCAGATCCGCGCTGGCCGCCAGGTCGTCCATGAGGGCTGCCTCGGGCAGCAGCTCAGCCGACATGATCGCCTCCGTCCCTCAGGCACACCCTATCCAGGCGCGGCCGGTGTCGACATCATGCCCAGCCAAACACCTGCTGGGGACGCCGGAGACCGGGATCTGACGGTTCGGCTCAGTCCGGCGGCCAGGCTTTCGCGAGCGCCGTGACCGCCGCGGCCGCCTGCCGCGGATCGGCGCCGCGGCCCACCGCGAGGCCCAGGAGGTACGCGGTGAGCGGCGCGGCCGGCCGGGCCACCTCGTGGGCCACGTCGCGGGCGAGATCGAGGACGAGCCTGGTGTCGACCGGATCCACCTGCAACTCGTCCCGGACCGCCGCGATCCAGTCCTCCAGCGTCGACATCAGGCCCACCCCTCCGCTCGGTTGAGATCCTCCGGACTGTCGCAGTCGTACCACGGCGGCGGACCGGCCGTGTCATGGGACACCGTGCCGACGCGCAGCCCGGCGAGCAGGCGGCGCAGCGCCGTGCCGTGGTGCTCGGGGAACTCCCGCAGCGCGGCGCGGAGCGCTTCCGTGTGCCAGACCCCGCACAGGGTCTGGTGCCGACCTTGGTCGTCGACGTACACCACACCGTCCACTGTGGAGCCGTCGAGTTCTCTTCGCAGTCGCTCGATCGCCTGCCCGGTGAGGAACGGGAGGTCGGCGGCGAGGAGCGCGACGACCGGCGCCTCGACCCCGGTGAGGCCGGCGGCCAGGCCGGCGACCGGGCCGCCGCCGGGCGGCTTCTCCGAAACTCTGGTGACGCCGGGTGGTACGCCGAGCGTCGCCGGCCCGACGACGACGCGCGGACCGGCGTCCGGCACCGCCGCCAGTACCCGGTCGAGCAGCGTCCAGCCGCCGACCGGCAGGAGCGGCTTGGTCGCTCCGCCCAGGCGCCGGCCCGCGCCACCGGCCAGGATCACCGCCGCGTACCCGCCCATCAAGGGGCACGATAGGGGGCATGGGACGGGTGACCGCGCGCCGGGGGGTACTGCACGTCGATGCCGGTGGGGTCATGACCACCCGGCCGGACACCATCGCGGCCGAGGAGCCGCTGGAGGTACGGGTCGACCGCCGGGCACTCGCCGTGACCATGCGCACCCCGGGACACGACCTCGACCTGGCCATCGGCTTCCTGCTCACCGAGGGCGTGATCCGCTCGGCCGACGACGTGCGTACCGCCCAGCTCTGCGCCGGCGACCTGGAGCCGAACACGTACAACGTCGTGGACGTGACCCTCCGCACCGGGGTACCCGCCCCGCTCACCGACCCGAGCCGCAACTTCTACACGACGAGCTCGTGCGGGGTGTGTGGGAAGGCGAGCATCGAGGCGGTACGCACCCGCTCGGTGTTTCCGGTCGCCACCGACCCGGCGACCGTCGCGCCGGACACGCTGGTCGGCCTGCCCGCCGCGCTGCGCAGGGCACAGCGGGCCTTCGACACGACCGGTGGGCTGCATGCCGCCGGACTGTTCACAGTGGACGGTGGCCTCGTCGTGGTACGCGAGGACGTCGGCCGGCACAACGCCGTCGACAAGGTGGTCGGCTGGGCGGTGCGGGAACGGCGGCTGCCGCTGTCCGGCCACATCCTGCTCGTGTCCGGGCGGGCCAGCTTCGAGCTGACCCAGAAGGCGTCGATGGCCGGCATCCCGGTACTGGCGGCGGTGTCCGCGCCGAGCACGCTCGCGGTCGAGCTGGCCGACGAGGTCGGCCTGACCCTGGTCGGCTTCCTGCGGGGCAGCACGATGAACGTCTACACCCGACCCGACCGGATCACGCCACCAGCAGATCGGTGAGCGCGGACATGTGCGCCACCCGGTCGCGGTGCCGCGGGCCTGGAGGATGAGGTTTCGCCGACGACCAGGGCCGGGTCGGTCAGGTGCTGGCCTTGACAGCGGCTTCCCATTCGGCCGGGTTCAGGCCGCCGGCCAGAGCGCGGCTCATCAGGCGGGCCATCGGGTACCCCGGGTCCGCGTCCAGCGCCCGGGACAGCGCGATCGACGCGACCGCGCCCTCGCCGGCGCGCCAGGCGGCGAAGGAGAGCAGCGTGGCCGGCGCGGTCACCAGGTCCTGGTCGCACCGCCGTACGACGTCGGTCCACAACCCCACGTGCACGCCGAGGTCTCCGCCCACCGACTCCCAGGCGTAGTCGCGCACGGGCAGGTAGAGCAGGGCGACCGCGAGCCAGGCGACCTCGTCGTCGGTGAGCCGGCCGCCGCTCCGCTGGCAGGCGACGGCCGCGTCCACCGCTGCCGATCCCACCCGGAGCAACGCCCGGCCGAGGTCGCGAGGAGCCCGCTCGACCAGCGCGCTCAGCCGGTCGTTGGCGCGGGACGTCGCCGCGTCCATCGCGGCCCGGGCCGGCCCGTCCACCGCCGCCAGCCGCCGCTCCAGCGCCTCGCGGGAGGGCAGCGCCACGCCGCCCTCGACGACCGCCGCCACCGCGAGAGGGCTGGTCTCGGCGTCGTACCGGCGCCCGCACCGAGCGCGCGGACCGTCGGGGTGACCGCCGGGCCGTCCCCGTACCCGAGCACCACCGCGCCCGCCGCGTGCTGCCGGGCGACCAGGTCGGCGTAGTAGCCGGCGAACCCGGGCACGTCAGCGGGCTCCGGCAGGTCTCCCCGTACCTGAAAAATGATCTTACGATCACGCACACCGAGCACGACGGCGCTGTCGGTGGGGTGGAACCCGAGCAGGTAGGGGACGACGGCGAGCAGGTCGCCGACGCTGCGCAGCGAAGTCATGGCGCATGAGCCTGCCCGCTACCGGCGACCCGCGACACCCCGAGTGCGCGGCCTGTGGACGACACGCTGGCTGTCCACAGAAACCTGTCTAGCAGCTAGTACGAGAACCCCAGCTCGTGCACCTCCAGGCCCTCCTGCCACGAGTGCCCGCGAGGCGCCAGGTCCATGGTCAGCGTGATCGAGGACAGCACGTCGTACCCGGCGGCGTGCAGGCACCGGATGGCCTCGACGTTGCGCGAGTCGGGCGAGATGGAGACCTGGGTCAGCTCCCGCCGCCGCGCCTCGTTCGCGGCGTACTGGAGCAGCGCCCGGCCGATGCCCCGGCCGCGCCACGACTCGGCGACCACGAGCGGCTCCAGCTCCCCGGCCCGGTGCCCGCCGAGCACGAGGCCGACCAGGCCGACCACGCCGTCGTCGCGCTGTTCGGCGACCCAGATGCCGGCGAGGTCGAGCCGGGTCAGGTACCCCTCGAAGCCGGCGCCCGGGTCGGTACCGCCGATCGTCGGGTCGTCGTACAGCTCGCGCTTGGTCCGGATGAGCTCGGCCCACAGCTCGCGGCACGCCCGATGGTCCAGCGGGCGGTACGGTCGGATCGTCACCGGCTCCGCGAGCTGGGTGGCCATCCGGGGCGCAGCCTCGGTCATAAGGTCATGCTTACTCTTTTTGCGACCGCCGCGCAGCAGGTACGGAGCACCACGTGGATCTGGCATACCTCCGGTCACACCCGCACCACCTGCCTGCGTTCCGCACCCACCAGCGGATCCGCGAGACGCCGGTCGGTGGCGGCAGCATCTGCTCGGCGACCCGGTTGACTCTCGACGACGGCGCCTCGGTCTTCGCGAAGAGCTGGCGGTCGGGGAGTCCGCCGCCGGGGTTCTTCGCCGCCGAGGCCGCCGGGCTGCGCTGGCTCGCCGCGGCCGGGGCGCCGGTACCGGAGGTGCTCGCCGAGCTGCCCGACCTGCTGGTACTCGAGTGGGTCACGCCGGGGCCGGCGACCGCGGCCACGGCGTACCGGCTCGGCGCCGCGCTCGCCACGCTGCACCGGGCCGGTGCCGACCGGTACGGCGCGACGTGGCCGGGCTACATCGGGTCGCTCGCGCTGCCCACGGAGCCCGGCGACGGGCCGTGGCCGGCCTGGTTCGCGCGGGCGCGGCTGGCGCCGTACCTGCGAATGTCGGCCGACCGCGGCGCACTCTCGCCCGCGGACGTCGCGGAGGTGGACCAGCTGCTGGACACCATCGACGAGTACGGCGGCCCGGCCGAGCGGCCGGCGCGCCTGCACGGGGACCTGTGGCCCGGTAACGTCCTGTGGTCGGCCGATGGCCCGGCGTACCTGATCGACCCGGCCGCGCAGGGCGGGCACCGGGAGACCGACCTGGCCACCCTCGCCCTGTTCGGCGGCGCGCCGTACCTGGACCGGATCCTCGACGGGTACCAGCAGGTGTGGCCGCTGGCCGAGGGCTGGCCGCGCCGGGTACCGCTGCACCAGCTCCACCTGCTGCTCGTGCACACCGCGCTGTTCGGTGCGAGTTACCGCACAGCCGTAATGTCGGCGGTTCGCGCTACCGTCAACGCATGACACCCTTTCGGCTGGCTGACCGCTACGGCCGCGTCGCGACGGATCTGCGGGTGTCCCTGACCGACCGGTGCAACCTGCGCTGCACCTACTGCATGCCGGCCGAGGGCCTGGCCTGGCTGCCCAAGCCGGAGCTGCTCACCGACGACGAGATCGTCCGCCTGGTCGGGATCGCGGTGACCCGGCTCGGGGTGACCGAGGTGCGGTTCACCGGCGGCGAGCCGCTGCTGCGTCCCGGGCTGCGCGCGATCGTGGCCGCCACGGCGGCGCTGGCGCCCCGGCCGGCCACCTCGCTGACCACCAACGGCATCGGGCTGGACCGGCTCGCCGGTCCGCTGGTCGCGGCCGGGCTCGACCGGGTCAACGTCTCGCTGGACACGCTGTCGCCGGAGCGGTTCGCCCGGCTCACCCACCGCGACCGGCACGCCGACGTGCTGCGCGGGCTCTCCGCCGCCGCGGCGGCCGGGCTCGGGCCGGTGAAGCTGAACACGGTACTGATGCGGGGGCTCAACGACGACGAGGCGGCGCCGCTGCTGCGCTTCGCGCTGGCCAACGGATACGAGCTGCGCTTCATCGAGCAGATGCCGCTGGATCCCGGGCACGTCTGGTCCCGGGAGCGGATGGTGACGGCCGACGAGATCCTGGCCGCCCTGGAGGCGGAGTTCATCCTGCTGCCCGATCCCGCCGAGCGGGGTGGCGCGCCAGCGCAGACCTGGCTGGTCGCCGGCTATCCGGGCCTGCCCAGGGTCGGCGTGATCGCGAGCGTGACCCGGCCGTTCTGCGCCGCGTGCGACCGCACCCGGTTGACCGCCGACGGGCAGGTGCGCTCGTGCCTGTTCAGCCGCGAGGAGACCGACCTGCGCGGGCTGCTGCGCGGCGGCGCGTCCGACGCGCAGATCGCCGACGCGTGGGCGACGGCGATGTTCGGCAAGGCGGCCGGGCACGGTATCGACGACCCCGCATTCCTCCAGCCGGCCCGGCCGATGTCGGCGATCGGCGGCTGACGTGGCGACCGTCCGCTACTTCGCCGCGGCGCGCTCGGCGGCCGGCGTGGCCAGCGAGGAGGTCGAAGCCGCCGCGCTGAAGGAGCTGGTGGACCTCCTGGTCGAACGGCACGGTCCGCGGCTGGCGCGGGTACTCGGGGCCTGCTCCTTCCTCGTCGACGGCCTGTCCTGCCGGGAGCCCACGACCCCGCTCTCGGAAACGTCCACTGTGGACCTCCTGCCTCCCTTCGCAGGCGGGTGAGATGGGCGGCGGCCGACGGCTGCTCATGTGGGACGTCGACCTCACCCTGCTGCACACCGGCGGTGTCACCCACCTGGCCTACGCTGCCGCGTTCCTCCAGCTCACCGGGCAGGAGCCGGTCGCATACCCGAACTTCGCCGGCCGTACCGACCTCGACGCCGCCCGCGAGGTCTTCGCCCGGCACGGCATCGCCGCACCCGACCTCGACGGCTTCTTCGCCCGGTACGCCGCGGAGTTGCTGGCCCGCGCCCACCTGATTCCGGAGTGCGGAGTCCTGCTTCCCGGCGCCCGCGAGGTGCTGACCGCACTGTGCCGCCCCGGGATCGTGCAGACCGCCGTCACCGGCAACATCGCGCCGGTCGCGCAGGTCAAGCTGGCCGCGTGGGGACTGGACGCCAGCCTGGACCTCACCGTCGGCGCCTACGGCACCGAGGACGTGTCCCGGGCGCCGCTCGTGGTGGCCAGCCGGCGCCGCGCCGAGGCGAAGTACGGCCGGTTCGACGAGGTACTCGTCATCGGCGACACCGTGCACGACGTGGCGGCGGCGCTGGCGAACAACGCCACCGCGATCGGCGTGGCCAGCGGCTCGACCGGCGCCGACGAACTGCGGGCGGCCGGTGCGCACGCGGTCCTCGACTCGCTGGCCGACGTCATGACCGCCGTCGCGCTGCTCAGTTCCTGAAGAGGGCGTGGCGCCGTACTCTCCGGCGGCCGGACATGCCAGGATTTCGTGTGCCCTCCGCACCCGCCGCACCCCCCGCCACCTTCGTCGCCGATCTCCACATCCATTCGAAGTACTCGCGAGCCTGCAGCCGGGATCTGGACCTGCCCAACCTCGCGTGGTGGGCGCGGCGCAAGGGCATCACGCTGCTCGGTACCGGCGACTTCACGCACCCCGCGTGGTACGACCACCTGCGCGAGCACCTGACCCCGGCCGAGCCGGGACTGTTCCGGCTGACCGGCCCCGGCCGGCCGCTGCCGCCGACCGTCGCCGAGCGCGACGTGCGGTTCATGCTCTCGGTGGAGATCTCCACGATCTACAAGCGGGACGACCGTACCCGCAAGGTCCACCACCTGGTCTACCTGCCGGACCTCGACGCGGTCGCCCGGTTCAACGCCAAGCTGGCGCGGATCGGCAACATCGGCTCGGACGGCCGGCCGATCCTCGGCCTTGACTCCCGCGACCTGCTGGAGATCACGCTGGAGTCCAGCCCCGACGGGTACCTCGTCCCGGCGCACATCTGGACGCCGTGGTTCTCCGCGCTGGGCTCCAAGTCCGGGTTCGACGCGATCGCCGACTGCTACGCCGACCTGGCCGGGCACATCTTCGCCGTGGAGACCGGGCTGTCCTCCGACCCGGAGATGAACTGGCGGGTGTCCAGCCTCGACCGGTACCGGCTGGTGTCCAACTCCGACGCACACTCGCCGCAGGCGCTGGGCCGGGAGGCGACGGTACTGCGCGGCCCGCTGGACTACTACGCCGTCCGGGACGGGCTGCGCGACGGCACCGCGCTGGACGGCACGATCGAGTTCTTCCCGGAGGAGGGCAAGTACCACGCCGACGGGCACCGGGCGTGCGGGGTCAACTGGGAGCCGGCCCGTACCCGCGAAGCCGGCGGCCGCTGCCCGCAGTGCGGCAAGCCGCTGACCGTCGGCGTGCTGTCCCGGGTCGAGGACCTGGCCGACCGGCCGGCCGGGCACCGCCCAGACCAGGCGCCCGCCGTCACCCACCTGATCCAGCTCCATCAGGTCGTCGGCGAGATCGAAGGGGTGGGGCCGAAGTCCAAAGCCGTCGAGGCCCGGCTCAACGATCTCGTCGCGACGCTCGGTCCGGAACTGCACATCCTGCGCACCGCGCCGCTCGACGAGGTCACCCGGACCGGCGGGGAACTGCTCGGCGAAGCCATCCGGCGGCTGCGCCACGGCGAGGTGCAGCGGATTCCGGGCTACGACGGGGAGTACGGGATCATCCGGCTCTTCGAACCGGACGAGTTGCGCCGCAGCGACTCGGACGCGCTGTTCGAGGTACCCCCGGTGGTTCCGAAACCCCGGCGGGCCCCGGCCCGGCGCTCGCCGGCCGCGCAGGAGGCGCCCCCACCGATCGCCCCCGAGCCCTCGCCGCACGAGCCGTTCGAGCCGATGCTCGCCGGCATGGAGGAGGTCGGTACCGGCCTGCTGGACCGGCTGGACGCCATGCAGCGGGTGGCCGCGTCGGCGCCCGGCGGCCCGCTGCTGATCGTCGCCGGCCCGGGCACCGGCAAGACCCGGACGCTGACCCACCGCATCGCCTACCTGTGCGCCGAGCTGGATGTGTACCCGGAGGACTGCCTGGCGATCACGTTCACCCGCCGGGCGGCCGAGGAGCTGCGCCAGCGCCTGGCCGGGCTGCTCGGTCCGGTGGCCGACGACGTCACCGTGGCCACCTTCCACAGCCTGGGCCTCGCCATCCTGCGGGAGAACGCGGCGGCCGCCGGGCTGTCGCCGGACTTCCGGATCGCGGAGGAGGCGGACCGGATCGCGGCCCTGGTCGAGGCGGGGGTGGCGTCCGAGGCCGCGGCCCGGAGCCAGCTCGGCGGCCCCGTCGACGAGGCGTTGCGCAAGCGGTATGCCAAGGCGCTGCGCGGACGCGACCTGGTCGACCTGGACGACCTGGTCACGTTGTCGGTCGCCCTGCTCGGAGCAGACCCCGACCTGGCCAGCCACTACCAGGGCCGGTGGCCGTGGGTGTTCGTCGACGAGTACCAGGACGTCGACGCGGCGCAATACGAGCTGCTGCGGCTGCTCGTGCCCAGCGACGGCAACCTGTGCGCGATCGGCGACCCGGACCAGGCGATCTACTCGTTCCGCGGCGCGGACGTGTCGTTCTTCCTGCGCTTCTCGCAGGACTACCGGGACGCGCGGATCGTGCGGCTGACCCGCAACTACCGGTCGGCCGCCCCGATCGTGGCCGCCGCGGTGCAGGCGATCGCGCCGTCGTCGCTGGTACCGGGGCGGCGGCTGGACCCGGCCCGGCTGGACCCGGAGGCGGTACCCGTCGGCCTGTACCCGGCCGCGTCGCCCGCCGACGAGGCGGACTTCGTCGTCCGTACCATCGACGAGCTGGTCGGCGGCCTGTCCCACCGGTCGCTGGACTCTGGCCGGATCGACCGGCACGCCACCCCCGGTTCGCTGTCGTTCGCCGACATCGTGGTGCTGTACCGCACCGACGCGCAGGCCGCACTCATCGTCGACGCGCTGGCCCGCGCCGGGGTACCGGTCCAGAAGCGCTCCCACAACCGGCTGCGCGACCGGGCCGGGGTGGCCGCGATCGCGCGGGAGCTGCGGTACGCGACGGGGCTGGCGGGTTCGCTGGCGGCGCGGGTACGGCTGACCGGCCGGGTGCTCGCCGAGCGGCCCACCTTGGACGACCAGCTCACCGCCGAGGACGTGCACGCCGCCGTCGAGCTGCTCACTCCGCTGGCCGCCCGGTGCGGCGACGACCTCGAACGGTTCCTCGCCGAGATCGCGACGGGTGCGGAGGTGGACGCGCTCGATCCCCGTGCCGAGGCGGTGACGCTGCTCACGCTGCATGCCGCGAAGGGGCTGGAGTTTCCGGTCGTCTTCCTGGTCGGGGTGGAGGACGGGCTGCTGCCGCTGCGCTTCGGCAGCGCTGCGGATGACGGTGCGGTCGCCGAGGAGCGGCGGCTGTTCTTCGTCGGCCTGACCAGGGCGCAGGACCGGCTGTACCTGAGCCACGCGCGCCGGCGGTTCCGCCAGGGCGGCGAGCGGGAGGCGGTACCGTCGCCGTTCCTCGCGGCCATCGATCCCGGTCTGCTGGAGCGGCGCGGCGAGGACGGCCCGCGGCGGCCCCGGGACAGGCAGCTGCGCCTACTGTAAAGTTCCCGACACGAGGGCGCCGGACGGAGCCCGTAGGCTTCCCGCACGCGGAGCATCCGGTGAGGAGCGGCGGTGACCGTTCGATTACTTCTGGTCAGTGACTCGACGCTGAACCGGCTCGGCCTGACCGCCGCGCTCAGCGGCCATCCGGACATCGTGCTGGCCGGACTCGTCGATCGCGCGGCCGGCACCCGCGACGCCGTCGCGCAGCTGAGTCCGGACGTGGTCGCCGTCGACGTCGCGCTGCCCGACGAGGACGGCCTGCACCTGGCCGCCGCGCTGCGCCACGAGGCGCCGGCCCGGGGCGTGGTACTCATCTCGCCGCGCGACGACGACCGGCTGATGCGCGCGCTGGAGGCCGGCATCTCCGCGTACGTGCCGACGAACGCGCCGATCGAGGTGCTGCTCTCGGCGTTCCGGCACGCCGCCGTGGCACCGGCCTCGTTCACCGCGCCGGACCTCGCCCAGGCGATGGCCCGCCACCGGCGCCAGCACCAGTTGCTCAGCCCGCGCGAGGGCGAGGTACTCCGCGCGCTGCACAGCGGTTCGAGCGTGCCGCAGATCGCCGAGGCCATGCTGGTCAGCGAGTCCACGATCAAGACGTACCTGTCCCGCCTGTACGACAAGCTGGGCGTGAACAGCCGCGCTCAGGCGCTGAGCGTGGCGGCCCGCGCCGGGCTGCTCGGTGACGACCTGCCGCTCAGTGCTGGAACAGGCCAGACCGCATGATCTGAAGCACCGCCGGCCCGAGGACGACCAGGAAGATCGCCGGCAGGAGCAGCAGCACCAGCGGAATGACCAGCTTCACCGGTACCTTCCGGGCCTGCTCGTCGGCGTGCTGCCGGCGCTTGAGCCGCATCTCCTCTGCCTGCTCGCGCAGGACGTTCGCGATCGGGATGCCGAGGTCGCCGGCCTGGATCACAGCGGTACAGAAGCTGCGCAGCTCGGTCACCGACGTCCGGGCACCCATGCCCCGGATCGCGTCCACCCGTCGCATGCCCATCTTCAGCTCGTGCAGCGCGCGGGCGATCTCGCGGGACAGCGGCCCACCCATCCGCGTGGATACCAGGGACAGCGCCCCGTCGAAGCCCTGACCGGCCTCGACGCACAGGGTGAGCAGGTCCAGCGCGTCGGGCAGCTCCCGCCGGATCTGCTCCTGGCGGCGGGTGGCGAGGTCGTAGACGATGACGAGCGGGAGGGCCAGCCCGGCGGCGGTACCGAGGACCAGGCCGACCGCGGCACCGACCAGTCCGTCCAGGGCGGCACCGATCAACGCCCCGAACACCATCACGACCAGCGCGGAGATGCCCTGCATCTCGTTGACCCGGCCGACCGGCCACGCGGGTGGGTTGCCGGCGTAGTCGAGCATGCGCTCGATCCAGCTCGCGGTACCGCGCGGGGTCAGTACCCGGGCCACCCCGCCGGCCATACCGCCGAGCGACTGCCCGCCTACCGGCCGGATGCCCTCACCGGGCTGCGGGCCCGGGGAGTACGCCTGGCCGATCGTCGCGATACCGCGCTCGACCGGGGTGACCCGGTGCCCGATGGTGAACAGGCTCACCGCGACGAGCAATCCGATGAAGATCGCGGCCAGCCCGCCGACCAGCAGCATCGTCGAACCCGACACCTCAGACCTCCACCTTGACGGTCCGCCACATCCACAGGCTCCCGAGCGTGATCAGTACCCCGGCGAGGACGAGCATCGCGAGGCCGGGCGCGGTGGTGAACAGCGGCAGGATGTACTGCTGGCGGATCGCCAGCATCAGCACGATCACCAGGGGCGGCAACCCGGCGAGGATGTAGGCGGACAGCCGCCCCTCCGCCGAGAGCGCCCGGACGTGCCGGCGCAGCCCTTCCCGTTCGCGCATCGCTTCCACGTTGGTGTTCACCACTTCGGCCAGGTTGCCGCCTACCTCCCGCTGGATGCGGACGGCGATGACCACCCACTCCAGGTCCCGGCTGCGCATCCGCTGGGCGAGCCGGGCCAGCGCCTCGTCGAGGTCGGCGCCGAGCCGGGTGCTGGCCAGCGCCCGGGAGAACTCGGTGGAGATCGGCTCCGGCGCCTCGCGGATCATCGCGTCGATCGCCTGGCCGAGCGAGAACCCGGCACGCAGCGAGCCGACCACGAGCTGGAGCGCGTCCGGCAGCTTGTCGGCGAAGGACTGGTACCGGCGCTCGGTGCGGATCCGCCGGTACATGGTCCCGCTGCCGAAGCCGACCAGGAAGCCGATCACCACGCCGAACACCGGGCCGAGAAGCAGGACGAACAGGCCGACGCCCGCGACGCAGGCGAGGATGCGCAGCAGCACCCACTCGTTGGGCCGCAGGCGCAGCCCGGCCCGGTCCAGCCGCTCGGCGATCGCGGTCTCGGTCCGGCCGGAGCGGATGAACACACTGGTGAGGGCGAGCGAGGTCTGTACCAGCGGGTTGTCGTTGGTCGGCGGCGCCGGCGACGGGTTCGCGCCCCGGATGCCGAACCGGTCGACCTGGGCGATCCGCCGCCGGTGCTGCGCGAAGTCGATCAGCGGCGAAAAGATCAACAGGCAGACGACGAGCAGGGAGAGGAAGATCATCCCGATGCTGATCGGCAGGAGCAGCCGGTCCGGGATCAGCGCGAACAGGTTCACGAGCCCGCTCCGACGCCGAAGTGTTCGAGGTTGACCGGGATCCCCTGCTCGGTGAGCTTGTCGAGGAACCGCGGGCGCAGCCCGGTGGAGCGTACCTGGCCGCTGAACCGCCCGTACGCGTCACGGCCGGCGCCGTAGTCGAACGTGTACAGGTCCTGCATGCTCACCACGTCGCCGGCCTCCATGCCGACGACCTCGGTGATCTGCACGATCCGCCGGTGCCCGTCGCGCAGCCGGGCGAGCTGGACGATCACGTCGACGGCCGAGCTGATCTGCTCGCGGATCGCCCGGATCGGCAGTTCCATCCCGGCCATCATGACCATGGTCTCCAGCCGGGAGATCGAGTCCCGCGGCGAGTTCGCGTGCACCGTGGTCAGCGAACCGTCGTGGCCGGTGTTCATGGCCTGGAGCATGTCCAGCGCGGCGGCGTCCCGGACCTCACCGACGACGATCCGGTCGGGCCGCATACGCAGTGCGTTGCGGACCAGGTCGCGGATGGTCACCTCGCCGGCACCTTCAATGTTGGGCGGCCGGTACTCCATCCGCAGCACGTGCTCCTGGCTCAACCGGAGCTCGGCGGAGTCCTCGATGGTGATGATGCGCTCGTTCGACGGCAGGTACCCCGAAAGCACGTTGAGCAGCGTGGTCTTGCCGGAACCGGTACCGCCGCTGATCACGATGTCCAACCGGCCCAGGATGCAGGCGGCCAGGAAGTTGGCCACCTGCGGGGTGAGGGTGCCGAAGCTGATCAGGTCCTCGGCGGTGTACGGGTCCGCCGAGAACTTCCGTACCGTCAGCGCCGCCCCGTCGATCGCGATCGGCGGGACGACCGCGTTGACCCGGCTCCCGTCGGGAAGCCGGGCGTCGACCATCGGGCTCGCCTCGTCGACCCGGCGACCGATCCGGGACACGATCCGGTCGATCACCCGGCGCAGGTGGCTCTCGTCGGTGAACGCCGCCTCGACGGCGTGGATCTGCCCGAAGCGCTCGACGTAGATCCGGTCCCACGAGTTCACCATGATCTCGGTGACGTCCGGGTCGCGCAGCAGCGGCTCGATCGGCCCGTGGCCGAGGATCTCGTCGACGATCTGCTGGTACGCCTTGGTCCGGTCGCTGGCGGTGAGCGCCTCCTCCTTGGCCAGCACATCCGGCAGGGCCTCGAGGATCGGCCGGACCAGGTCGTCGTCGGTACCCGCGAGGTCGTAGAGCTGCGGGCCGAGCAGGTCCAGCAGCGCCTCGTGGGCCCGCCGCCGGACGTGCGCCAGCGGGTCGTAGGGCCGCCGGGGGTTGCGCCGGGCGAAGCCGCCCGCCGTGTTGGAGACCGAGAAGCTGGTGACGGGGATCGCGGTGGCCGGGATGCCGGTGGTCGGGATGTTGCTGGCCGGTACCGCGGTCACCTGCGCCGGGTTGCCCTCCCCGTCGCCATCCGGGGGCGGGATCCGGCCCAGCCGGCTTGCCAGACTCATGCCGACCTCCGCCCGCTCCGCCGGCCGATCAGGCCACGCAGGCCGCGGCTCGGGCTGGGTGCCTCGCCGGCGAGCCGGCCGAGAGCGAGTTCGCGGATCGCGGTGCTGACCGGGTGGCCGGGGCTGTCGAGCACGATCGGTACGCCCTTGTTGACCGAGATGGGTACGTCACGGCTGGACGGTACGTGCGCGACGATCGGTACCCGGATCACCCGCTCGATGTCCGCGCCGGTCAGCCCGACCCGGGCATCGGCCCGGTTGAGCACGACCACGCGGTGATCGCGCGGGTAGTCGAGCATCTCGAACATGTCGAGGGTGACCCGCAGGTTCTTCAGCGCCGGCAGATCCGGCGTGGCCACCAGCACGTACAGGTGCGAGGCGTCGAGCGCGGCGAGTACCACCTCGTTGAACTGCGGCGGGGTGTCGATGACCACGAAGTCGAACATCCGCCGGGTCAGGTCGATGAGGTCGGCGACCAGGTCCCGGGTGACCTCCTCGGCGATCGCCGGCTGCACGGGGGCGAGCATCGCGTCGACGCCCGGGCAGTAGGCGGTCATCATGGTCCGGATCCCGGTCTCCTCGATCCGGTCCGCGGCCGGGATCAGGTCCGCGATCGTCTTCTCCGGTACCAGCTGGAGCATGATCGCGACATCGCCGAACGCCAGGTCCAGGTCGAGGATGCAGACCCGCCGGGCACCGCCCTGGGCCAGCGAGATGGCCAGGTTGGTGGCGAGCGTGGTCTTGCCGCAGCCCCCCTTCGCGGCGAAGACGGTGATCACCCGACCGTCCGGGGCGGGGCCGTGCTCGGCACACGCCGCCAGTACCGCGGCCGGGTCGTTGATGTCCGCGACCTCCCGTACCCCGGCCCGCAGCGCCTCGCTGAGCACGCCCAGATCCAGGTGAGGCCGTAGCAGGACGACCCCGAGCGCGGGCCGCACGATCCGATGCGTCGATGCGAAGGAGACCGCCTCGGACAGCGGTACCCCCGGGCCGAAGATCACCAGCAGCTCGTCACGATCGGTGTTGATCAGCGTGATGACCTCGTCGAGGGTCACCGCGGTGTGGGTGTCCCCGCCGACCAGCATGGCCAGGTGCTGGGCCTGCTGCCGCAATGGCTCGTACAGAACTGTCATGGTTCGCCCTGTTCTATTGTGCTGGCGGTACTACGGGACCACGGCGTCGCGGTCGGTGACCTGGTGGCCCGGCTGAACGGTGGAGCTGTCGGTCAGCAGGGCGAGGTAAAGGTCGGCGTTGGTCGAGAAGTGGATCAGCCGGGTCGCCTCGGCCTGGTTCACCGCGACCGTGATGTTGATCGCGAAACTGCTGGAGTGCAGCGTGTTGCTCGCCGCGGTACCGCTGCCCCCGGGCAGCGGCGCGGACTCCTGGGCCTGGCTCGCGGTCTGGCCGTTGTCGCCGTAGATGCCCACCGCCAGCACGGTCACCCGGGGCAGGATCACCTCGGTGATGTGGTTGTCCTCGCCGGTCTGCTTCTTGAAGTCCGGATCGAGGAGCTTCCCGACGCCGAAGATGGCCACCTGCGAGCCGGGCCGCACGTACTGGGCGACGTCGGCGGGTTCGAGCACCGACACGGTGACCGCCATCATGCCCTCGGGGATGTCCAGGCCACCGGAGAACTTGCCGGCCTGCCCGAACATGCCGCGCAGCAGCAGCTGGTCGGTCTGCACGTCGGCGGTGACGACCAGCTTGTCCAGGTCGACCGGCAGGTCGGACAGGACGCCGTCCGGTACCGCCGACTTGGGCATCACCACGTCGCTGGCCATCTTCTGGGACCGGATCCGGGCCCCGCTGGTACCGGCCGGGATGCGGGTCTTGGCGATCAGGACGTGGATCGGCTCCTGGCCGTCGGCGACCGAGGACCGCAGCCGCTGCACGTACCCGAACACGGCCAGCGTGCCGGCCACCGCCAGGAGGATCGCGAGAAAAACGCCGATGATTCGCCGGGTCATGGTGTACGTGTTCCGATCGTGAGGATGGCGAGGGGAGGCATGGTCAGCCCACCGTCTTGAAGGTGGCCACACCCAACGTGTGCGTCCAGAACCGGGACGGGAAGGTGCCATCGATGACATTGACCCAGAGGAAGTAGCCGCGGATGCAGCGGTCCTCGGGTTTGGTGCTCCCGGGGTGGCAGTAGTCGCTCTCGCTGACGCCGGTGAGCCAGTCGGGGGTACCGGTCGCCTTCGGGTTGCTGGTGCCGTCACCCAGGTGGTCACCGGTGACCTGGAACGCCGCGACGCCGTACAGGCTGGTGAACTGCGTGTTCGCACTGCTGCTCAGGGCAACCGCGTTCCGGTAGATCGGGATCAGCAGGTAGGGCCGGGGGTCGGACCTGTCCGGCCGCTTCTCCTTGGCGTTCAGGAGAGCCCGGCAGCCGTCCGGCAGCGGGACGGTGCTGGTGGCGTTGTTCGTGGAGCCGATCTCGTTGCGGCCCTGCCGGGTGTCGATCTGGCAGTGGCCGTTCGAGCTGTAGTAGCCGAGATCGGAACACCGGTCGGTACCGCCCGGGGGGATCGGGTCCTCCAGGCTGAGGACCAGTTCGTGGGTGGGATCCACCGTGGTGTCGTAGACCGCGTGGAAGCTGTCGGCGTAAGGGATCCCCATGCTGTCGGTGAGTACCTTGAACGCGCACAGGGACATCCCGAAAGAGTTGTACGGTCCCTGCGGCACCCCCCACGCGACCCGGGCACATGCCTGCACGCCGTCCGGCCGGTACCCGGGCACGACCGCGCCTGCGAAGGTCGGCGGAAAGACGGTGGATCCATCCCCCATCTTGGTCGTCGCATGGACCTCGGCCCAGCTGGTGCCATCGTCCCTGGTACCGATGCAGTTCTTCGGCCCGGAAGGCGGGTCCGAGCACGGGCTCAGCTGGCCGCCATCCTTGTCCAGGCCGCAGGCGGCATCGCCGGTGCCGTTGGAGTTGAGCACCACACCGCCGGTCGAGATGTTCTCCTGCGCGTAGCTGTTGGCCACCCCACCGCACCGGGCACCGGGCCGGACGCAGGTTTGCGCCGCCGCCATCGCGGCCGCGTTGGCGGCGTTGATCGCCTCGTCCCGGTAGGCGTAGAGGGTACCGAGATCGACGGCGTACGCGGTCATCCCGAGCAGTGTGCCGCTGGAGAACAGGATGGCCACGAGAATGGTCACCGCACCCCGGTCGGCGCGGCCGGCGCGCCGCGACAGCCGGGTCAGGCCCGGCACGGTACCGCTCCCTGCGCGGTCATCTTCCCGTTGTGGAGCTTGGCGAGAGCCGCGACGGGGGTGACGAACTTGAATTGGACCGAGACAGTGACCTGGGCCATCGACCCGATCGCCGGTGGGTTCCCGCATCGCGCGACGACCGTGACGGTGACGCCGCCGCCCGGGAAGACGTTGTTCGCCGCCGTCGTGGGATTGTCATTCAGCGCGAGGGCCTGCGCGGCTGCGCGGGCCGCGGCGGAGAGCTGGACGTGCTGACCCGCCATGCGACCGAAGTCGATGATGCCGAAGACCAGCATCAACAACAGCGGTACGACGATGGCGAACTCCACCGTCGCCGTACCACGGTCGCATACGCGAGAACCACGCCCTCGACTCACCGCCCCTCCCCAACCCGTCGCGGTCCACGAGGAACCAGAGCTAGCAAGCAACCTTGAGGCTGGTGCAGCTCGTGCTGAAGATCCCCTTGATCTGGTCGCCGAAGGTGAAGATGATCGTGGCCACGACCGCGACGACGCCGATGAGGATCAGGGCGTACTCCACGGTGGTGACACCCCGGTCGCGAGTGGCGAGCAGCGCTTGCAACTTGCAGTACAGGTTGAGCATGAGAGATGCACTCCCTGGTTCAGGTCCCGCGGACTGTCGGACAACACGACACGGCCGGCTTGGCCGCTACAACCGGAACTCTGCCGACCAGCCCGCACCGTCAGAAGTCCGTCGAGCAGTCACCTTTCCCGTACGACGTGGGGTCATCGCCTGTCATTAGATGTCAGCCTCGGTGGACACCACATCGGCCGTGCGGTGGAGCCTACGGCCAGCGGTATATAGATAAATGCCGCGTCTTACCCCGCACGGATAGCTCGGAGGTGGCCAGGCTTCGACCACCATCGATACGGAAACCGTTTGTCGCCTTGCCGACAAAGGATCGACGGGGACGGCGGAACTCCCCGCTGATCCGGCATGATGCGCCGGCCGATAGGACCGGCCCGCCGGCCGACCGGGCGGATCAGCCGAACCGACTCCGTTGCCACCCGACGACCAGCACGACCGCGAGGAGGGCACCGGCCAGCAGGGCCGGGCCGAGCGGGATCGATGAACCTCGACGGACCCGGCCGGACAGCAGCAGGAACAGCACGACCGGCCCATTGACCAGATGCGGCAGGACGGCCCCGAGCAGGACGTACCCCCAACCGAACCAGCCGAGCACCAGGCCGAGGACGCCGGCGAGCTTCACGTCGCCCAGACCCAGGTGGCCGCCGGGTACCAGGGCGAGCAGCAGGTACCCCCCGGCCATGGCGACAGCCGCCAGCAGCGCGCGCAGCAACGCGGCGTAGTCGCCGGTCGCGACAGCCACGGCGACCAGGACCGCGGCCGAACCGGCGAACGCGATCGCGACGAGCGGGTCGGGCAGCCGCAGGACAGCCAGGTCGATCGGGACGAGCAGTAGCCCGATCGCGGCGACGAGCAGCGCGGCGGCCAGGATCGGGCTCGGCCACAGGACCCAGGTCAGCGCGCCGAACGCGACAGCACCGGTGGGTACCGCCAGCCAGCGGCTGGGACCCAGCCGGTTACCGCATCGGGAACACCGGCCCGACAGCGCGTACCAGCCCGTCAACGGCAGTTCGCAGTGCCCGCAAGCCGATCGGGGCGGCTCGCCGTACGGGACCGACAGCCGGTACGCCGGCCGGGGTACCAGCGCGCCGACCAGCGCACCGAGCAGGGCGGCGCAGGCGGCGGCGAGAGCGGACACCGCGTGATGCTAACGGTGCCCTGGATCCGCGCCGCGTGGCCGGGTCACGCTACCGTGGCCCGGGGAGAGCCGCAGGAGGGGGCAGAGTCTCGGATGGCGCAGTACGACGGGCCCAGCCAGGGCAGCGACCCGTGGGGGCAGCCGGGTTACGACCCGTACGCCGAGCCCGGCGGGTACGACGAGCCGCGCCCGCCGGCACCCGGGCGCAACTCCACCGCCCTCGTCGTCGTCCTGGTCAGCGTGCTGGTCCTGGTGCTGTGCGGCGGCGGCGTCGCGGCGCTGTACCTCATCGGCGCGAAGGACCACCCGCGCGCCGCGAGCGGTCCGGGCGCGCCGGCCAGCAGAGCGGCCACCCAGGCGGCGGCCAGCGCGTCGGCGGGCGCGAGCACGACCGACCCGAACTCCATCCTCAAGGGCCAGTGCGTGGTCAACGACGGCAGCGCCGACGCCCCGGTGCTGCGGGTGGTCGGCTGCGGCCCGAACACGTTCGAGGTACTGGCCCGCTTCGACGGCACCACCGACAACGCGAAGTGCAAGACGGTACCGGGCTCCAACTTCCACTACTTCTACGACACCTCGCCGGACACGCTCGACTTCGTCCTGTGCCTGAAGAAGTTGTGAGATCTACGCGATTCTAGCGAGAAAGCTAGACACCGGTAGAAGCGCTGAGAGCCCGGCGTGTTTCTACGGTTATCGCTAGACGGCCCGATACGGTGCGATACGTGGATCCGGTTCGGAACCCGTACGCCCCCGGCGCCGGCCAGCGCCCGCCCGAGCTCGCCGGCCGCGACCGGGAGCTGGAGGTCTTCGACGTGGTCCTGGAACGCGTTGCCCGCAACCGGCCGGAGCGCAGCCTGGTACTGACCGGGCTGCGCGGGGTCGGCAAGACCGTCCTGCTCAACACGCTGCGGTCGCAGGCGATCAGCCGGCTGTGGGGTACCGGGAAGATCGAGGCCCGCCCGGACCAGCCGATGCGCCGGGTACTGTCCGGTGCGCTGCACATGGCGGTACGGGAGCTGGCGCCGCGGCACCGGGCACCCGACCGGATCGACGACTTCCTCGCCGTCCTCAAGGCGTTCGCGTTGCGGGCCAACCCGAGCGGCGCCAAGCTGCGCGAGCGCTGGCAGCCGGGCATCGACGTACCGGCCGCCACCGGCCGGGCCGACTCCGGCGACATCGAGATCGACCTGGTCGAGCTGCTCACCGACGCGGCCGGGATCGCCACCGACGTCGGTACCGGCATCGCTGTGTTCATCGACGAGATGCAGGACCTGTCCGCGGAGGACGTCTCGGCGCTGTGCGCCGCCTGCCACGAGCTGTCCCAGACCGGCGCGCCGCTGATCGTGGTCGGCGCCGGGCTGCCCCACCTGCCGGCGGTGCTCTCGGCCGCCAAGTCGTACTCCGAACGGCTGTTCCGGTACCAGCGCATCGACCGGCTCGACCGGATCTCGGCCGACCAGGCGCTGTGTGCGCCGGCGCTGCGCGAGGGCGTCGAGTACGAGGCCAAGGCGCTGGACGCGCTCTACGACACGAGCGGCGGGTACCCGTACTTCGTGCAGGCCTACGGCAAGGCGACCTGGGACCACGCGCCGCGCAGCCCGGTGACCCAGGCGGACGTCCGGGTCGCGGCGCCCGAGGCCGAGGCGGAGCTGGCGGTGGGCTTCTTCGGTTCGCGGTACGAGCGGGCCACGCCGGCCGAACGGGAGTACATGCGGGCCATGGCGGCACTGTCCACAATGGACACCGAGGGGGAGGCGGTGGCCACGGCCGAGGTCGCCAAGTCGCTCGAACGCCGGCCGGCTTCGCTGTCCCCCGCCCGGGATGCCCTGATCAAGAAGGGTCTCATCTACTCTGGCGAGCGTGGCACGGTGGCGTTCACCGTGCCGCACTTCGGCCGGTACCTCCGCACCCAGCCGGCGTGACGGGCAGGTTAGCCGCCAGCACGCCGGGGTAAGGACGAGCCATGACACCCTTACATACGGCGGCCCGCACGTTCCTGGCCGGAATCTTCGTCGCGAGCGGCGCCAAGGCGCTGATGAACCCCGACCCACTGGTGAAGGTGTCCGAACCGGTCACCACCCGGGTCGCCCCGGTGCTCGCCAGGGTGCACGAGAAGGCCCCGCGCGATCCCCGTACCCTCGTCCAGCTCAACGGCGCCGTCCAGTTGGTCGGCGGCCTGCTCCTGCCCACGCGCCTGCACCGGCTCGCCGCGCTCGCGCTGATCGGCTCGATCATCCCGACCACAGTGAGCGGGCACCGGTTCTGGGAGATCGAGGACCCGGGCCAGCGCCAGCAGCAGCAGGTCCAGTTCCTCAAGAACCTCGGCCTGCTCGGCGGGCTGCTGCTCGCCGCGACTGATACCGGTGGGCGCCCGGGGCTGCCCTGGCGCGTCCGGCACATGGCCCACCATGCCGACCGGGCGGCCCGCCGAAATGCTGAGGAGATGAAGGAGAAGGTACGGTTGGCGGCGGTCTCCGGCTACCTCGGCCGGCACCTGCCCAGCTAGCCAGACATCTAGCCGTAACCAACCAGAAACATATCTAAGTAGTGTGCGATCGGACACGTTCGCATAACGCGGGAGGTGCGCGTTGGCCGCCCGTTCTAGGCTCGGCCCCGGACCTGAATGGGATCGACGACTGCGGTTCGGGGGTGTCACCAGAATGCCGGCGATCGTCGATGAGCGGCCGCACCTCACCCCGGACCAGCGCACCGTTCTCCGGATCGGTCCTGGCACGCTCGCCCGTCTCGCCATCGTCGCCGCAGCCGTCACCGGCGCCATCTGGGCGGTACACAGGTACGGGCGGCACTACCACTTCTTCGACCTGAACATCTACCACGGCGCGATGGTGTGGTGGACGCACGGGGGGAACCTGTACGACTTCGTGTCCCCGGGCACCACCCTCGGCTTCACCTACCCGCCGTTCGCCGCGCTCGCGATGGCCCCGATGGCGATCCTGCCGACCCTGGTGGCCGGCTGGATGAACACCGCCGTCAGCCTCGCCGCCCTCACCCTGCTGCTGGCCTGGTTACTGATCCCGATCGCCGACCGGTACGGCTGGCCGCGATGGTTCACGGTGGCACTGGCGGTACCGCTGGCCGCCGCGACCGAACCGGTCCGCGAGACGCTCGGCTTCGGCCAGGTCAACCTCCTGCTCGCGGTCCTCATCTACGCCGACTTCGTCGCCCTGCGCAACCGGGCCAAGCAGGCCGACCCGCCCCCGGACGCCCATCCGCTGCGCCGGCTCTGGATCACCGGCGCGGTGGCCGGGGTGGGCGTCGGTCTGGCCACGGCGATCAAGCTGACCCCGGGCCTGTTCATCATCTACTTCGTGGTCACCAGGCAGTGGCGGGCCGCCGCCACCTCCGCGGCCACCGCCTTCGGCGTGACCCTGCTGACCTTCGTGATCGGCGGCCCGGAGACGATCACCTACTTCACCTCGGTCGTCTTCGACACCGGCCGGGTCGGCGCCGTCGACGCGACCGCCAACCAGGCGCTCAGCGGCCTGCTCGCCCGGCTGTACGACTCGCCCACCACGCCCACCCTGATGTGGCTCGCGTTCGCGATGCTGATCCTCGCCGTCGGGCTGTCCCGGGCCAGGACCGCGCATGCGGAGGGCGACGAGCTGACCGCCTTCACGCTGGTCGGGCTGACCGCCAACGCGGTGTGCCCGATCTCCTGGACACACCACCTGGTGTTCCTCATCCCCGCCCTGGTCATCCTCGGCGATACCACGCTGCGCCGCCGCGCCGCCGCCCGGGCGCTCGCCTCGCGCGGACTGTGGACCCGCGGCCCGGTCGGCATCCCCGCCCTGGCCGGCCTCCGGCACGGGGCCGCAGCAGTCGGCCTGTACCTGTTGTTCATCGTCTCGATCTGGCGCTTCGAGCACGTGCTGCCGAAGGCCTCGCACTACGCCAACGGGCTGGCCGGGGCGCTGGGCGAAAACAGCCTGGCGCTGGCCGTCATCGCGCTGGTCGCACTGCTGCCGTGGCGGCCCGGCGCCGACCCGGCCTTCTACGCCGAACCCGCACTCGCCCGTCGCGCCCGGCTCCGGTCGCTCACGGGGAGTTGACCCACTCCTCGGTACCATCGGCGAACACCTGCCGCTTCCACACCGGCAGCCGCGACTTGACCTCGTCGACCAGCCGCGCGCAGGCCGCGAACCCCGCCGCCCGGTGCGCCGTCGACACCGCCGCGACCAGCGCCACGTCGCCGATCTCCAACCGGCCCACCCGGTGCGACACCGCCACGGCGAACACCGCCGGGTCGGCCGCGATCTCCGCGGCGACCTCGCGCAGCACCGCCTCGGCGCTCGGATGCGCCTCGTACTCCAGCCGGGTCACCGGCCGCCCGTGGTCGTGGTCGCGGACCACGCCCTGGAACACCACGACCGCGCCGGTGCCGCGGTCGCCCACCGCCCGCTCGTGGGCCGGGACATCCAGGCGGTCGGTGGTGACGCTGACCAGTTTGCTCACGGCCGCTCACCCTCCAGCAACGGCAGGGGTACCAGCGCAGCCTCGTCCCCTTCGACGCCCGCCGACTCCGGCGGGATCACCGCGAACCCGACCGCCCCGGCCAGCCCGCGCAGCATCGACGAGCCGACGTGCGACACCGGCCGCCCGGCGCGGTCGACCAGCGCCAGATGCGTGTACCGCCCCCGCCCGGCGATGTTCTCGCCCAGCCTGATCGTCGGCAGCTCGCCCAACGGCCGGCCGCACAGCCCGGCCAGCGCCGGCGCGGCGAGCGACAGCAGTGCGACGAACGCCGACTGCGGGTTGCCCGGCAGCCCCGCGACCAGCTTGTTCCCGGGGAGCCTCGCCAACAGCATGGGGAAGCCCGGCCGCACCTCGACGGTGTTCACCACGTACTCGCCGCCGAGTTCGCGCAGTGCCGGATGCAGGTGGTCGACGGGCCCGTGCATGGTGCCGCCGGTCGTGCAGATCAGGTCTGCTTTGCTTTCCAGTGCGCTGCGGATCGCCGCGATGTGCGCATCGAGGGTGTCCTCGACCTTCGTCACCTGGGTCGCCATGGCAGCCAGGCGGCGCAGCCAGGCGGGAAGTGAAGGACCGAGCGCGTCGCGCACCCGTCCGTTGCCGGGCAACCCGCGCGACAGCAGCTCGTCGCCGAACACCAGGACGGCCGCCTTCGGCCGCCGGACGGTCAGCGCGTCGTAGCCGCAGGAGGCCGCGAGCCCGATCAGGCCGGGCGTCACCGGGGTACCGGCCGGGAACAGCTCCTCGCCGACGTTTGCTTCGTCGCCCCGGTCGCGCCATTCCCTCGCTGGACGCGCCGTCCCGGTGACCCTTCCGTCGGCGGTACGCGCGGAATCCTCGACGCGGACGATCTGCTCTGTGCCGTCGGGCACCATCGCCCCCGTCGCGATCTCGACGCAGGTGCCGTCTTCGGACAGCGCACCGGCAGCGGTACCGGCGAGGATCCGGCCGACGATCCGCCACGGCGCCGGTCCCCGGGTCGCCCAGCCGTCGATGCTGGAGGTCGGGAACGCCGGGAGGTCGGTACGCGCCAGCAGCGGGCGGGCCAGGGTGGCACCGTCGGCCTCGGTGAGGGGCAGCTCGACCGCGTCCACCCGGTGTGCGGTGCCGACGTCGTGCGCCGCCACGCGGGCCTGGTCCCAGGCCAGCGCCGTGGTCGCCGGTGCGGTCATCCTTGCAGCTTAGTGTGGTCTGCCCGGGGGTGGTCGCCGCCGCGGAGTTGGTCGACGGCGTGGGTGAGGATCGGCCCGAGGACGGCGAGGCCGTCCTTCGCCCCGCCGGCCGAGCCGGGCAGGTTGACCACGAGGGTATGCCCGGCAACCCCGGCCAGCCCGCGGGACAGCGCAGCCGTGGGCACCTTGTCGCGGCTGTGCGCGCGGATCGCCTCGGCGATGCCGGGTACCTCGTAGTCGAGCAGCTCACGGGTCACCTCGGGCGTCCGGTCGGTCGGCGCGATACCGGTACCGCCGCTGGTGACGACCAGGTCCAGCCCTTCGCTGATCGCTGTGTACAGCTCGGTCCGCACCGGTTCCCCGTCGGGCACGACCACCGGGTCGTCGACATCGCAGCCCAGGTCGCGCAGCCCGGCGACGAGGAGCGGTCCGCTGGTGTCGGCGTAGACGCCGGCCGCCGCCCGGTTCGACGCCACGATCACCCTCGCGCGGATCACGCCGGCCGCTCCCAGAGGCCGGTCTTGCCGCCCTCCTTGCGCAGTACCCGTACCCGTTCGATGGAAGCCGCGGGGTCCACGGCCTTGACCATGTCGACCAGCGCGAGCCCGGCGGCGGCCACGGCTGTGAGCGCCTCCATCTCCACGCCCGTGCGGTCGGCGGTCCTGGTGGTGACCTCGATGTGCACGGCCGACTCGGCGAGTTTCAGCTGGACGGTAACGCCGTGGAGGGCGATGGGGTGGCACAGCGGCACCAGGTCCGGCGTCCGCTTCGCCCCCATGATGGCGGCGACCCGGGCGACGGCAAGCGCGTCGCCCTTGGGCAGCGCGTCCCGTCGAAGCAGGTCGATGACCGCGGGCGTGGTGCGCACCTCGCCGGCGGCTGTCGCTTGACGAGCAGAGACATGCTTCGATGACACATCTACCATGCGGGCAGCGCCGGTCTCGTCCACGTGGGTCAGCGGCGGATTAGTCACGCTAGCAGCCTACGGTGGCCGGGAGCCCGGCCAGCCGAGGTACGGGCGGCCCGGGCGGGCCGGTTGGAGATTCTTTACGAAATCCATCACGCGTACCGTGAGAACGGGCTCCTTACCGCGAGGGAGACCACATGTGGCACTCGGACGCGCACGCTGAAAAGTCATCGGGGGAGGCGGCCACCGAGCGCGTATTGATTAGCGCGAATTGTGCCTTGTGGTCCGTATTGCCTGGACACCGCCGTAGCGGATTGCGTTTATCGACTTACCCAATGTGGCCAAATCTGTCATCCTTCGCATATCATGAAATGAAGGACAATTCTTGATACGCTATTTGTGCTCCTTATCGTACGCTTCTCTCGAGATCGAGGAAGACCCGAGGCAGGAGAGAACGATGGCCAAGACGACGCACTGGGGCTGAGAGCGTACGGGAACGGCAAGGGCAGGCTGTTGAACAGCGGTGAATACGCTTAGGCTGACTGCGTAGACCACACCAGCGCCGACCGAACGGCGGATGGATGAGCGCAGGCACCGACGAGACCGACCGGCGGTTGATGAAGACCGTCGGTCTCGTCGTCGTTCTTGGCGGTCTGTCAGTCAGCTGGGCCCTTTGGACAATCCTGGCTTCAGCCAACGCGACACAGCCGCCATGGCTGCGGGTCGCTAGCCTGACCGGCGCTACCCTGATCACCAACCTGGTGCCCATACAGATTCGGATCAAGTCCAGCCGCCAATTGGTTAGTATGGAGGAGGCGGTCCTCCTCTTCGGTTTGGCATTGCTTCCGGGCGATTGGCTCATCATTTCCGTGACTCTCGCAGTGTTGATGGCCCAAATCCTACAAAAGAAGCCGCTCACCAAGACACTCTTCAACAGCGGGCAGTCCGCATGCATAGCCGGATGTGCAGTCGCGGTAGCAGCGGCCTGCAACCTATCCGGGCCCTTTACCGCGAATAGGCACGATCTTCCCGCTATCCTTGCCGCCGCCCTTACCATCCCGATAGCCGACGAAGTGATTGCGATTCCCGTAATTGCGTTGGCAACGCGCACACCAGCATGGCAGCTCTTTCGCTCAAATCTGGATGTGCGCGTGGGCGGCATGGCGGTCCGGCTGGGACTAACAATTATCGCGCTGTTTGCAATACCCCGGCAAATCGTCTTTATCCTGGTTGCCGCCCCTCTGGTGATGGCTGCCATTCACTTTGTCTCGTCGAATCGGCTACGCGAACGTGGTGAGCGAGCTGCCTGGCAAAAGCTTGCCCAAACCACCGACGAGTTCAATGAGGTGGATCTCGACAACGTCCTGACGTCCGCGGTGAGAAGGTCTGCCGAGCTGTTCTCAGCGGACGAAGTTGAGGTCCGGATCGCCATGCCGACCGTGTCTGACCGGGTCGTACGGGGTGACGGTGAGGCAATCCGGTACGACGGTGATGGGATGCTTGCGCCGGTATCCACGAGCCACCCAATCGCCGTGCCCCTGGTAGGTCATGACGGAGCCGGCGTTGGAGAACTTCGGTTGCTCTTCGAAGGTGAAACAATTGCGTTGACAGAAAGGGAGCAGTTCACTCTCCGCGCCTTCGCGGCCGCGCTTTCCACTGCGATCCGCAACGCTGCCGCGTTCACGGAGGCCCAGCGCTTGTCGGCTGAGCACGAACACGCGGCGAAGCACGACCCGCTCACCGGGCTGGCCAACCGTCGCCAGCTCTACGACGCGGGCGACAACCTGCTCGCGCAGCGGACGGCCGATGGGCAGATGGGTTTGCTGCTCATGGACCTCAATCACTTCAAGGAGGTCAACGACACCCTGGGACACGTAGCCGGAGACGAGGTCCTGCGCCAGGTCGGGGCGCGGCTGAAGGCGGCAACTCCCGAGGGCGACCTGGTCGTACGCCTCGGCGGCGACGAGTTCGCGGTTCTCTTCATCGGCCTGCCGGCCCCGGCTCTCGCGATACCGAGGGCGAGGGAAATCATGGCGTCGCTCGATGAGCCGATGGAGGTCGACGGGATGCGGCTGGTCATCGAGGCCAGTGCCGGAGTCGCCCTCGCCCCCTCGCGCGGCGGCATCGAGGAACTCCTGCGCCGCACCGACGTGGCCATGTACCAGGCCAAACGCGCCGGCAACCGGATCTCCCTGTACAGCATGTCGCGCGACACCGCCGACATCGGCCGGCTCGCGCTCTCGGCCGACCTGCCCCGAGCGGTCGCCCAGCGCGAGTTCACGGTCAACTTCCAGCCGATCGTGGACCTCGCCACCGGCCAGGTACTCGCCACCGAGGCCCTCGCCCGCTGGCACCACCCCGACCGGGGCGACCTCAACCCGACCCGGTTCCTCGACAAGGTCGAACGCTCCGGACTGCTCGCAGCATTCAGCGAGAACGTCCTCGAACAGGCGCTACAAGCAGCGGGCGAACTCCGCGCCGAGGGCTTCCCGCTGCCCGTCGCCGTCAACGTGTCGCCCCGAAGCCTGCTCGATCCGACGTTCCCCGACGCAGTGGAACAACGGCTCGTCGTCGCCGAGGTCGCCCCCGAGGCGTTGACCATCGAGCTGACCGAATCCCTGACCCTCAGCCAGCTCGACGTCGTCGACGAGGTCCTCCGCCGCCTACGCGACCTCGGCGTACGCCTCGCGCTGGACGACTTCGGCACCGGGTACTCGTCGCTCGCCACCCTCGCCCGCGTGCCCGTCAACGAGCTGAAGATCGACCGTACCTTCGTCGACGCGATGGACTCCACCCAGGCCGACGCGGCGGTGGTCCGTTCGACCATCGACCTCGGTCGCAGCCTGGGCATGCTGGTCGTCGCGGAGGGGGTGGAGAGCGAGGATCAGCGCCGCCGGCTCTGGGAGCAGGGCTGCCCAGCCGGTCAGGGGCACCTCTTCGGCCGGCCGATGACGCTTGAGCGCCTGCTTGCGGCCCTCAAACGGGGGTACGAGGACCGCCCGGCAACCCTCGCCGCCCCGCTGCACGACTCCGCTTCGGTGATCCGGCTCCCCGCCCGGCGCCCCGTCCCACAACCGCGCCACGAGCTAGGCTGACCCGTGCTCGACGCCCGTCACCCGGCTCTCAGCCGGGTCGCCGCCCTGGATACGGCGGCCGGTGGGCTGGCCGTCGACCTCGGGCTGTACGCCCTCTCCGCGCTCTTGGCGTTGATCATCGCGCTAACCGCCACCCTGCCGACTCACCGGTCGTGGGGCTGGATCGCCTCCGTCGGGTACGCGATCGCGACGGCCGTCGTACTCGTTCAGCTCGCGACCCGTCGCGCCAGCCTGCCGTCGCGCGCCGCGCTCACGGTCGTCACCTGGGCCGCCACGGCGCTGGTACCGCTCGTCGTCGAGGCCGCATCCGGCCGGGCGCAGGACGAGGTAGTCACCATCGAGCACGCGGGCGCGCGGCTGCTCCACACCGGTACCCCGTACCTGTCCCACGACGCCATCGCCGCCCTCCCGGTCGATCAGCGGCTGCTCGCCTACCTGCCGTACCAGCCCGGGATGGCGCTCTTCGGCCTACCCCGGGCGGCGTTCGGCGCCGTCTGGTGGACCGACGCCCGGGTCTGGTTCGCCGTCGCCACCGCGGTTGCGCTAGCCCTCGCGATCCGGCAGCTGCCCTGGTCGCCCCGCACGATCCGGGCGCTCCAGGTCGCTACCGTCCTGCCGGTCTGCGCGCTCACCCTCGCCGTCGGCGGCGACGACCTACCCGTCCTCGCGCTGTGCCTGCTCGCGCTCGCCTACGCCAGCCGCGACCGACCCGGCGCGGCGGGCATCGCCGTCGGGCTCGCCGGTGCGCTCAAGCTCTTCGCCTGGCCGGTCGCGGTCGTGCTGCTCTTTCTCCCGTTCGACCGGCGCCGGTACGCGATCGGCGCCTTCGGGCTGCCAGTCCTCGCCCTCGTACCCGCGTTCGTCGTCGACCCGGACGCCGCCCTGGAGAACATCGTCCGGTTCACGCTCGGCCGGGGCCTGGTACGCAGCACGGCGGCGACCAACTTCCCCGGGCACCTCATCGCCATCCATGGCGGTTCGGCGATCGCCGCGGCGCTTCTCGTCGTGGCCGGGATAGCGATCGGGGGATGGCTGATCCGCCGGCCGCCTCGCGACGCGCCGGCCGCCGCCCTGATCTGCGCGCTCGGTCTGCTCATCGCGATCCTGCTGATGCCGGCGACCCGCTTCGGATATCTGCTCTATCCGGCCGCGTACGCGGTGTGGGCGTCAGCGCTGCCGCCAGGAGCGGCAGAGCGCAGAGCGCAGCCACGATCAGCCACGCGGTCGGCATGAGGCCTGGGCAACGTCGGGGAGGTGCTGCATTACCACCGCCGAGCACTGACCATGATGCAGGAGGGCGGCGCAGTGTTCGGTGAATGCGACGTGCGTATCGAGCTCGCCATCACCCTCCACGAGGCCGGCCAACCCGCCGGAGCAGCCGACCACCTCAAGCAAGCGCTCGACATCGCCGACCGCTTCGACTTCCAACCCCAGCGCGTCAAAGCCCTCGAAACCCTCGCGACGCTCGGCAAAGAGCACACACTGGAGGAGTGAACGGGTACCGCGACCGAGCGCACGCGGGCGACGTGCTCGCGAACGAGCTGACCGCGTACCAGGGTCGCGACGACCTCACCGTCCTCGGTCTCGTCCGCGGCGGCGTACCGGTGGCGGCGCGGGTGGCGCGGGCTCTCGCGGTACCCCTTGATGTTCTTGTCGTGCGCAAGCTCGGCGTGCCGTGGGCGCCCGAGGTGGCCTTCGGCGCGCTCGGCGCGGGCGGCGTCCAGGTGCTCAACCCCGACGTGGCCGGCCGGCTCGACGAGCGCGACATCGCCGAGGTCATCGCGGCCGAGTCGGCCGAGCTGGACCGCCGCGAGCGGACCTACCGTGCCGGCCGCCCGCCCCTCGCGCTCGCCGGCCGGACCGCGATCCTGGTCGACGACGGCCTGGCCACCGGGGCGACCGCCTCCGCGGCGGTGGCGGTGGCCCGCGGGCTGGGCGCGGCCCGGGTGGTCATGGCCGTGCCGGTCGGCGCGCCGGAGGCGGTCAACCGCCTGGCCGAGGTGGCGGACGAGGTGCACTGCCCGCTGGTACCCCCGCATTTCGGCGCGGTCAGCCGGTTCTACCGGCACTTCGGCCAGGTCAGCACGGCCGAGGTGGCGACGCTGCTCGGGTAGTTCCGTTGCCGGCCGCGGCGCGGCCCGGCAGCATGGCGCCCATGCGGTGACCGCGACATTTCCGGTGAGCTGTCCAACCGATGTCGCGGAGGTTCGTGCCTTGTTGAAGGCTGTCAATCTTGCTGTGTCCCATGACGGCGACCCCTGTTCCGGGGCCTGTCGCTCACGCTGTCCGGCCGGGACCGGGTGGGCCTGGTAGGCCCGCGGTCCGCTCCCGGCTCGGCGTCGACGGGATCGATCTCGATCGACCGCTGGGCAGCCTGTCCGGCGGCGAGCAGGCCCGGGTGATGCTCGCCCGGGTACTGCTGGCCGAGCCGTCCGTCCTACTGCTCGACGAGCCGACCAACCACCTCGACGCCGCCGGCATCGACTGGCTCGGCGGCTACCTCGCCGACTTCCCCGGCGCGCTACTCGTCGTCACGCACGACCGCGCGTTCCTCGAAGCAGCACCGCTGGGAGAGGCTGTTGCTGGACTACGAGGCGCAGGAGAACGCGCGGACCCGGCTGGTCGAGGACATCGAACGGACCCGGGCGCAGGCCGAGTGGGTCGAGCGCACGGTCCGCCGGGGGCTCGGCGCCGACAAGATCCGCCGGTACGCGAAGAAGGTGGCCCGCAAGGCCAAGGCGCGCGCCTCGACGAGCCGACCAACTACCTCGACTTCGACTCGCTGGATGTGGTCGAGGCGGCCCTGCGCGCCTTCACCGGCACGATCATCGTGGTAACCCACGACCGGTACCTGGCCCGGGCCGTCGGCTGTACCCGCCGGCTCGTCCTAGACGACGGCCATATCGACGAACCGGGACAGGTGCAGCTGGGCGGCGACGGTCACGGTGTCGGTGGGTCCGTTGCGGTGCTTGGCGACGATGAAGTCCGCCTCCCCGGCGCGGGGTGACTCCTTGTCGTAGTAGTCGTCGCGGTGCAGCAGGATGACAACGTCGGCATCCTGCTCGATGGAGTTATGCGTGGCGATTCCATTGGCGATGAAGTTGTGGGTACCGAGCACAGTGGCATCGAACACCTCCTGCTCGCCTTGGGGTTCGATCGCCACGACCTCGTCCCAGAACACGTCGTTGGTCGCCATCAGCTCCAGATCGGCAGCATCGAGGACGGCGGCGACGCGCGCGAGTCGTTTCCGGCTCGGTGCACGCTTCCACAACGCGCTTCCGCAGAGCTGTGTGCCCGTCGCTGCACTGAACTGGCGATGGCTCATGGCGCGGTCGGCAAGGATCTCCCGTACCCGCGACCACACCTCGCGCGGAACGGTATCGACGTTGGGATTGCTTGCCGACGCCTCAAGCGCCTGCCGAAGCCGCGCACAGGCTCGTGCACGTTTGCCATGTACGCCGACCTCCCGGAGGAACCGAAGTTGGTCGTCGTGTCCGGAGATGTCCAGGGTGAACTGCGGCCTGTACTGGTCTGGGGTAACGGTTCGGAGGCGGGTTGAGATACCAAAGCGAAGCAGCAGCCGGGACAGACCGTCGAGCATCGGCCGGCTCGTCGATGCGAAGCAGATCCGGCTGGCTCGCCCGTTCGAGGTGAGCGTCACCGAACCATCCGTCGCCCAAAGGTGCCTGACGAACAACGAGACCTGACGCTTCGGCAGCGAGAACAGCGGCCCAGGAATGACCTTCTCATGGGATCGACAGCCAACTAGCCCCATCCCACCGAGCTGATGAGCCAGCATGACAATCTCGTCGTCCTGCCAGGGCCGCACGTCAAACGGGGGCGGCACATGGCGGGGAACAGCAAGCCTGGCCCCCACCATCAGACTGTCGAGCCGGCGCCACCCGTCGTATGTCAGGAAGGGATGGTTGGCGGTCGCCTCGATCTCCTTCCCAGAAGCGAGCCGTAGGCGGAAGACCTCCTGGCGCCCGCTGGGGAAGACGTGCGTGAGCGTATCTGCGGTGTACCTGAGCCGCTCGTCCAAGGCCCAGACGGGAACGTTCCGGGCCCCGCTGGTCAGCAGGTCGCCCAGCGCCACTTCTTCATTGGTGTCGGCTCGCATCACCCGGGTGGCAGCAGTCAAGCATCCCGACTCGCGTAGATCGGACAGCTGTGGGCGCTTGTCGGTCCGCTGTTCCGGGCCGCGGTTGAGCTGGCTCACCGCAACCACCGGGCAGTCGACCTCCTTGGCCAGCAGCTTCAGTCCGCGGGACAGCTCGGCGACCTCCTGCTGGCGGCTCTCCACCCGCTTGGGCGACGTCATCAGTTGCAGGTAGTCGACGATGACCAGCTTGAGATCGTGACGCTGCTTGAGTCGCCGCGACTTCGCACGGATCTCCATCAGGCTCATGTTCGGGGTGTCGTCCACGAACAGCGGCGCCTCGCTGATCTCGCCCATCCGCCGGGCCAGCTTGGTCCAGTCGTCGTCGGAGAGCTGGCCGGAGCGCAGCACATGCAGCGGTACCCGCGCCTCCGCGGCGAGCAGCCGCATGACGATCTCCACCTTGCTCATTTCCAGCGAGAAGATGGCGCTGGCGAAGTTGTGCCGTACCGACGTCGCCCGGGCGAAATCCATCGCCGCCGTCGACTTCCCCAAGCCGGGGCGGCCGGCCACGATGATCAGCTGGCCGGGGTGCAGGCCGTTCAACAGCCGGTCGAGATCGGTGAACCCGGTCGGTACGCCGGTCATCAGGCCGCCCTGCGACCCGACCGCCTCGATCTCGTCCAGGGTCGGCTGCAACAGGTCGGACAGGATCGCGAAGTCTTCGCTGACCCGCCGTTCGGTGACGTCGTAGACGGCCTGCTGCGCGAGGTCGACCAGGTCGTCGACGTCTCGGCCGGTCCCGGTCGCCGACCCGTACCCGAGCTGCACGATCCGGGTACCCGCCTCGATGAGCCGCCGCAGCACGGCGCGCTCCGACACGATCCTTGCGTAGTACGCCGCGTTCGCCGCGGTCGGCACGCTGGAGATCAGCGTATGCAGATAGGGCGCGCCGCCCACCCGGCCGAGGGCACCGGCATCGGCCAGCGCCGCGGCCACGGTGATCGCGTCGGCCGGCTCGCCCCGGCCGTACAGGTCGAGGACCGCATCGAAGATCGTGGCGTGCGCCGGCCGGTAGAAGTCTCCGGTCTTGAGGATCTCCACCACGTCGGCGATGGCGTCCTTGGACAGCAGCATGCCGCCCAGCACGCACTGCTCGGCGGCGACGTCCTGGGGTGGCGACCGGTCGTACGGCGGCTCACCCGCGCGCGGCTCGGCCGGCCGCGGCTCCGCAACTCGCGGATCGGCCGGTCGCGCGTCGTCGGTGATCGACACCGGTGCCCCCACCCCTAACGTCCTCTGGTATGGCCATGATCCGCGCTGGGTATGACAGGAATCCGCCAGCGCGCGGCGTCCACCGGAGGACAACGCAGGAACCATATGAAGGCTGCGGGCCCTGCACAAACGTCGCGGTGGACGGACCTTGGGACAACCTGTGGATCGCGACCGGCGGCGGTGTGCGTGAGGCTGTGCACAGCTTGTGGATCTGGCTGGGGACGATTCCCCGATCCCGCGCTGACCAGTCGAAACGTTTCCCACAGCATGTGTGGTCCAAAAACCTGCATCGGCGTGTCGCGCCGAGCCGAAGTACCCTCGTGTCGTGACGGTGTGGCGGACGGAACGGCGCTTCGGCGACGATGCCGATCCCGACCCGTGGAACGAGGAGCGCCCGCCCCGCCCGGCGCTCTCGCCGCGGGACCGGTTCGCCACTCCCGTGCCCATCTCACCGCCGGTCGGACGGCCGATTTCGCCCCCGCTGCCGGCGGTACGGCGACCGATGCCGCCGGTGCCCGCTGTCCCCCGGCCCGCCGTCGTGCCGCCCGGCCGCCGCCGCGCTCCCCGCAACCGGTACGACTGGCGGGTCACCCGGCACGCCGTCCGCGACGTCGAACTGGTCGACGACCAGCGCCACTACCTCGCCACGTTCGGCTGGACGGCGGCGTGGTTCGCGGTGCCCTACGCGCTGTTCGCCGCATGGACGCTGACGTTCCCGTCAAGCCCCGGCACCGCCTGCGCCCGACCCACCGGCAACGCCTGCCCGTCGCCGCGCAGCCTCGCCCTGACCACCTTGCTGCATAGCCTTCCCCGGGTCGGGGTCGCCATCGGGATCGCCCTGCTCATCGCCGCGTTGATCCGCCTTGGCAGCACCGCCTGGCGCCCGGTGACCACGGCGTTCTCCGCCGCGATCATCGGGGCCGGCACGGCGACGGTGCTCTACTCGGTCATCAACTCCACCGGCTGATCCGGCCGCGCGGTGCGCGGCAGCAGGTACCCCAGCAGGCCGTTCGTTGGCGAACGCCGTTCTACATCCGACCGCCGTTCGTGTCAAGCCCACCGGAGACAGCGAAGGCGCCCCGCAGCCATGCGGAGCGCCTTCGGCGGCTGAGGAGTCCGGCTACTTGGCCGCGACCACATCCAGCGCGAACTTGGCCGTTACCTCGGGATGCAGGCGAACCTGCACCTGGTAGGCACCGACCGCCTTGATGTGACCGGGCAGCTCGACCCGGCGACGGTCCAGTTCCGGACCGCCCGCCGACCTGACCGCGCTGACGACCTCGCCGGTCGTGATCGAACCGAACAGCCGGCCGCCACTGCCGGCGCGGGCGGACAGCTGCACGCTCAGCTTCTCGAGTTGGGCCTTGACCTCGTTGGCGTGGCCGAGGTCGCGGATCTCGCGCGCCGACCGGGCCCGCTTGATCAGCGTGATCTGCTTCTCCGCGCCCTTGCTCCACCGGATCGCGAAGCCCTGGGGAAGCAGGTAGTTGCGCCCGTAGCCGTCCTTGACCTCGACGACGTCGCCGGGCGCGCCGAGGCCGGATACCTCCTGGGTAAGGATGATCTTCATGTCCGGCCTCCCCTCAGCGCGTCGTGGCCGTGTATGGCAGGAGCGCCATCTCGCGGGCGTTCTTGACCGCACGGGCGATCTGGCGCTGCTGCTGGGCGCTGACGCCGGTCACCCGCCGAGCGCGGATCTTCCCGCGGTCGGAGATGAACTTGCGCAGCAGCGCGGTGTCCTTGTAATCGATGTAGGTGATCCCCTCCTTGTCGAGCGGGTTCACCTTCTTCTTCGGCTTGCGCAGGGCAGCGGCCTTAGGCATTGCTCTCTACTCCGGTTGCTAGAAAGGTGGCTCATCGTCGAAGTTGCCCCCACCGCCGCCACCGCCGCCGCTTGAGGCGGGCGTGGCGCTGGCCCACGGATCGTCGCTGGCGTGCCCGCCACCGCCGCCGCCCTGGCCACCGCCGCCGGAGGAGCCGAACCCGCCACCGCCGGAGCTGCGCGACATCTTCTGCACCTTCGCCGTGGCGTACCGCAGCGACGGGCCGATCTCATCGACCTCCAGCTCGTACACGGTGCGCTTCTCGCCTTCCTTTGTCTCGTACGACCGCTGGCGCAGCCGACCCGAGACGATCACCCGCGAGCCCCGCTGCAGCGACTCGGCGACATTCTCCGCCGCCTGCCGCCACACCGAGCAGGCCAGGAACAGCGGCTCGCCGTCCTTCCACTCGCCCGTGGCGCGGTCCAGGGTCCGCGGCGTCGAGGCGATCCGGAACTTGGCGACCGCGGCACCCGACGGGGTGAAGCGCAGTTCGGGGTCATCGGTCAGGTTGCCGATGACCGTGATGGTGGTCTCTCCTGCCATCGCCTTACTCCTCGTTTCGATCCCAGTCGTCAGGTTCGCACACCGGTACGACAGATCGGTTGGGGGCGCGGTACGTCAGCGGACGTCCGGCCGGATCACCTTGGTGCGCAGCACGGACTCGTTGAGTCGTAGCTGCCGGTCCAGCTCGGCCACCGCTTCCGGGGTCGCCTGCAGGTCGATGACGGCGTAGATGCCTTCGGCCTTCTTGCTGATCTCGTACGAGAGGCGCCGGCGGCCCCACACGTCGAGCTTCTCCACCGAGCCACCCGCGGTCCGGATCACGTTCAGGTACGTGTCGAGGGACGGAGCGACGGTGCGCTCCTCCAGGCTGGCATCGAGAATCACCATGATCTCGTAATGACGCAAGACTTACTCACCTCCTCTGGGCTAGCGGCCACGGTCTCTCCGTGGCAGGAGGTCTGGCGTCTTGTCCGTACCGCGCCCGCCGCATCGAGCACGGCGGGCGCAAGACGAACCTGACCAGAATACCCGGGCCGGTGAAAAGGAGAGCCGCGGGGCGTCGATCCGTCTGCCTGGGTGGGACCTGGGGAGGAACGACCACACCGACGAGCTGGATTAGCGACGCCCCGCGGAGTCTGGGTACTTCCTATGCGGCAACCGACCGGATTGCCCGTTGAGCGATGATAGCCCGAGTTGCCGCGATGGACACGCCAACCACGCAGATCCCGGCGACAAAAATCAGGAGCCCGGCCGGCCGGTGCCGACCCGGCGGACCCGGTTCCGCCGCGCCGACGGCGACCGGGTCCACGCCCGGTACCCCCGCACCCGGCGCCACCCCGGACAGCGCGTCGGCCGAGGGCGCCGCGCCACCGGCCGGCGCCGGCGCGGCGGGGTCCACGGCGGCGACACCGGGCATCGGGCCGGCGCTGGACGTCGCCCTGGCCTCCGGCGACCGGCCGCCATCGTGCAGCGACCGGTCGGCCGGCGACCCGGCCGTGCCGGGCGAGCCCGGGTCCGCGGCCGGCGTCACGGTGACCGTCACGGACCCCACGCCGCCACCGCCGCCGACGAGGCACCCGGGCAGCATGGACACGCTGACCCGGCCCTGCCGGAACAGGACGGCGACCTGGTTGTCCGAAGGGACGTCGCCGCGGTCCGCACCATTGATCATCAGGTGCGCCGCCTGGCCGAGGTGGTTCACGAAGGTCACGGTCGAACCGGACCGTACCGTCACCGCGCCGGTATCCGGCTGGGAGGACGCGCCCACGCCGAGCAGTCCGCAGCCACCGTGGAACGCCACGGTCGGCGTTGCCGCGAGCGCGGTACCCGGCGCGAGCAGTACGCCGGCGACGCAGGCCGCAGCCAGCGCTGGCGCGAGCCGCTGTCGTAGCATCCGCTGGCCCCCCAGGTCGGTGGTGGCGTCCACGTCAACTAACGACGCGCCCACGATCGCGGTGACGCGGGCTGCGGTACCGCCGGCCGCGGGGCGGCCCGCCCCGGCGAGACTGTCGGTGGCACGACGTAGGCTCGGCGGCATGCGAATCGGAGCGCATGTCGACCGCGCAGACCCGCTGGCCGAGGCCGGCGCGCGCAACGCCGAGGTCGTGCAGTTCTTCCTGACCGACCCGCAGGGCTACAAGACCCCGCAGCCCCGGCCGGACGCCGACGCGCTGCGCACGGCAGAGATCGACGTCTATGTGCACGCGCCATATCTCGTCAACGTGGCCACGCCGAACAACCGCATCCGCATCCCGAGCCGGAAGCTGCTGTTCGCACACGCCGAGGCGGCCCGGGCGATCGGCGCGAGAGGGCTGATCGTCCACGGTGGACACGTCGGCAGGAACGACGAGCTCGCGGTCGGGATCGAAAACTGGCGAAAGACTTTCGTCTATGCCGCCAAGTCCGGCGGAATCGCCACGCCGGTCCTCATCGAGAACACCGCGGGCGGCGACAACGCGTGCGCCCGGCGGCTCGACGCGCTGGGCCGGTTGTGGGACGCCATCGGCGAGTTCGACGTCGGGTTCTGCCTGGACACGTGCCACGCCTACTCGGGTGGCGAGGATCTGGTCGACGTCGTCGACCGGGTACGGGCGATCACCGGGCGGATCGATCTGGTACACGCCAACAGCTCGAAGGACGACTTCGACTCCGGCCGGGATCGGCACGAGAACTTCACAACGGGCACCATCGACGCCAAGCTGATCGTCGCGGTGGTCCGGGCGGCCGGCGCGCCCGTGGTCGTGGAGACCCCGGGTGGCGCCGACGGGCAGGGGGCGGACATCGCCTACCTGCGGGAGCAACTGAGCCGATGACGGAACAGGGCGTGGAGCAGCCGGCCACCGAGGCGCCGGCCACCGAGGGGCCGGTTGGGCAAGTGCCGGACGAGCCGGGCGCAGACCCGCGCGAGGCGCGGACCGCCACCGATACCCGGACCGGCACCGAAACGCAGACCGGAAGCGGGACGCCAGCCGAGGACACCTGGGAGCACTTCGGCCCGGCGCCGGCGCGGGTGCCGGGCCGGTTGGGTCGGGTACTGGGCCGGGCCGGGTGGGTCCTCGGTCACGAGTGGGCCCTGGCCAGCCTCGGTGCGCTGGTTCTCGCGATGGTGATGCACTGGCGGTCGGTACTGCACCCGGCGACCACGATCCCGGCCGACATCTGGGATCCGACGTTGCAGGCCTGGCAGATGGCGTGGGCCGGGCACGCGCTGCTCACCGACCCGCTGAACCTGTGGAACGGCAACGCGTTCTTCCCGGACAAGTACAGCTACGTGTTCTCCGACACGCTGTTCGGGTACTTCCCGGCGGGGCTGATCGGCAACGGTCCGACGGCCGCGCTGGTGCGGTACAACGTGCTGTTCATCCTGCTCCACGCGCTCGCCTTCCTCGGGCCGTACGCGCTGGTCCGGCAGTTGGGCGCCGGTCGCACCGCGGCGACGCTGGCCGGGGCGGCCTTCGCCTACGCGCCATGGCGGTGGGGACAGGCCGGGCACATGCACGTGCTGTCCGACGGCGGGATGGCGCTGGCCCTGGCGATGCTCGTGCGGGGACACGGGTTCTCGTTCGCCCGCGGATTCGAGCGGAACCGGACCCGGCCGGCCTGGGCGGTCGCCGGCTGGTGCGCGGCCGCCTGGCAGGTCAGCCTCGGCTTCGGCATCGGCCTGCCGTTCGCCTACGTGCTGGGCGCCATCGCGCTGTTCGTCGGCGTCCGCTGGCTGGTCCGGGCGATCCGGCGACGGTCAGTACCGGGCCAGCGGCTGCTGATCGCCGACGCGGCCGGCATCCTCGTGTTCGTCGGCGTGGGCGTGTTCATGGCGATCCCGTACCTCGAGGTCGTCAAGCTGCACCCGGAGGCCCGACGCAGCCTCGGCGACCTGGACATCTACTCACCGACCTTGAGCGCGTTCATCACCGCCCCGGCACAGTCGTGGCTGTGGGGCCCGGCGCACGACGCGGCCAGGGCGGCCATGCCGGCGCCCGCCGAGACCACGCTCCTGCCTGGCTTCATGCTGATCGGGCTCGCCGTGGCCGGGCTGTTCTTCTCGGTCTGGTCGCTGCGGGTCCGGCTGGGGCTGCTCGCGGCCACCGTGGTGAGCGTGGCGCTCGCCATGGGTACCCACTTCTTCGGGAGCACCTTCGGATACCTGCTGCTGTACAAGTACGCGCCGGGGTGGCAGGGCATCCGGACGCCGGGGCGGCTCGCCGTGTGGACCACGCTGCTGCTCGCCGTCCTCGCGGCCGGGGCGGTTGGTTCGCTGGTGACCCGCTCGTACGAGCTGGCGGCGGAGCGGGTGCCGAGCCGGCCGAGCCTGCTCATGCGCCTCGGCACGCTCGTCCCGCTGCTGCTGGTTCTCGTCGAGGGCGCGAACACGATCGACCACCCGGTCGTACCGTCGCAGCCGGTGGCGGTACGCGACGCGGTCGGCCCGATGGTCGTACTGCCCACCGACCAGCTGGACGACGAGAACGTGATGCTCTGGTCGACCACGAGGTTCCAGCCGATGATCAACGGAGGCAGTGGCTTCTACCCGCCGGACCAGAGCGCCGCGCGCGACGCGATGAAGTCGTTTCCCGACCAGTCCAGCGTCGACTTCCTGCACCAGCTGGGGGTCAGGACGGTGGTCGTGCTGAAGGACCGGGTACCGGGCACCGACTACGCCCGGGCCGCCACCCCGGATCCGGCCGCCCGTGCCCTGGGTCTGGACTGGACCGACGACGGCCAGGCCGTCATTTTCACGCTGCGGTGAGGGCCGGGGCCGCCGGTAGCGGTTCGGGTTCGCCGAGCCCGTCGTTGAACACGCCGCCGTCCGGATCCTCGCCCGCGAAGCTCTTCCGGACGACGTCCCGCTCCGGCCGCAGGATGTCCCGCACGACGTACCCGGCGAAGATCACGACCGTGATGAGGCGCAACAGGGCGGCCAGGTCGAACACCGTCTCCGGGAACACCGGCTTGCTGGACGCGGCCATCAACTCGCCGTAGAACGCGGCGAAGTACAGCACCTCGGCTGCCTGCCAGGCGAGGAACACGCCCCACCGGGGCCGGGCGAGCACGGCCAGCGGAAGCAGCCACAGCACGTACTGCTGGGACCAGACCTTCGAGAAGACCAGAAACCCGGCCAGCACGAGGAAGGCGAGCTGAGCCAGCCGGGGCGGGTGGGGAGCCACGAAGACCAGTACCGCGACCCCGGCGCAGCACAGTCCGAACAGCGCGTAGCTGACCAGGTTCAGCTGCGGGATGTGTCCGTCGAACCAGCCGAGCCCCGGGATCGCCCCGGTAAAGGGGAAGTGGTCGCCGAGGTACCAGAAGGTGCCCCAGTCGATCGCCCGGGAGTTGTTGAAGCGGAAGAACTTCCACCAGGCGTCCGGGTACCCGAACAGGACCGGGAGGTTCACCGCCGTCCAGGTCACGATGCCGACCGTGAAGGCGACGAGCGCGTCGGGGAACCGCCGGGTACGCACGGCGAGCAGGAGCAGCGGGATGAAGATGAAGCCGGGCCACAGCTTGGCGGCGGTACCCAGCCCGAGCAGTACGCCAGCCAGGGCCGGGTACCGTTTCGCCCACGCGTACAGGCCGGCCACGGCGAAGAAGACCGCGAGCAGGTCCCAGTTGACCGTCGCGGTGAGGAGCAGCGCCGGGGCGACCGCGAACATCGCGACGTCCCATGGTCGGCGCCGCCGCAGCCCGAGCATCAGCGCGACGCTGGCCACCGCGAGCCCGCCGAGGACCAGCGCGTTGAGGTTGTAGAACCACTGGCCCTGGTTGATCTGCGGATGGTTCTTCGCCAGCGCGTGTACCGGCAGCCCGAGTACCCCCATGAACACCCCGGTCAGCACCGGGTACTCGTTGTCGTGCTGGGCGTACGGGATCTGCCCGTCGGACAGGCCCTCGTTGTAGTACAGGGCGAGCACGTCGGTGTAGCACATGTCGCGGTACTGCTTGAGGTCGCTCCACGCGCCGTCCTGGCACGGCGCCTTCTGCAACCAGTGCGCGGCCAGGGTGAGGCAGACCAGCGCCAGGACGATGCGGGCCACGATGTAATACCGGCTCGTCCCCGAGGTCTTCGTCGCATGCGTACCGAGCGGCCCGCCGATCGCCTCGGACATCCCGCGCACGAACTCGTCCGAGCGGGACGGCTGGTCCGGCCTCACCACCTCAGCCGCCGCCACGCTTCGACGGCGAGGGGAACACCGGACCCGAGGGGCTTGGCAGGCAGTTCGGCAGCGTACACGGCGGTGGCGGGTTACCCGGCCCGTCGTTGCCGTTGCCGTTGCCGTTGTCGGACGTGGGCGAGGGGGGCGGCTGGGACGGCGCCAGCGGGTCGCCGCGGTCCGCGTCGCCGACGTGCGGCGCCTCCCGCAGCTTGGTCTTCGGCTTGCCGGTCAGGACGCTGTCCATGAACTTCTTCCAGATGTCCCCCGGCAGGTTGATGCCGAACATGTTCGACTCTTTCTTGCTGCCGCCCTGGTAGTACCCGATGATCTCGTTGTTGACGTCGGTACTGCCGATGTGGACGACGGTGGCCAGGTCCGGGGTGAACCCGGCGTACCAGGCGTCGCGGTTCTTGCCCATCCAGTCCTGGTGGTTGGGCGGGCACTGGCTCTTGATGGCGCAGGCTTCCCAGGTGCCGGTCTTGCTGGCCGCCGGCCGGCCGCCGGCCAGCTTGTTCTTACCGCCGGCGTTCTCGATGACGGTGGACATCGCCCAGGTCTCGTCGTCGACCTCGGGCGCAGTCAGCGGCGTCGCCGCCGACTGCGCGAGGATCGTGCGCCGGAAGACCTCCTTGTAGACCGTCTGGCCGCCGCGTATCACGCCCTGCACGAAGTGCGTGTCGAAGTGCACGCCGCCCGCGGCGATCGTGGCGACCCCGGCCGCGTTGTCCTGCACGGTGATGCCGTACTGCCCGATCGCGACCTCGGGGCTGATGTGGTTCGGGTAGACCTGCGCGCCGGTCCAGGTGGTCCTGCCGTCGCCCTGGTCGCTGAGGTCGAAGCGTTTGCCCTCGACGTCGTTCCAGAGGTGCTGGATCCCCATGGCGTGAGCCATGTCGATCACCTTGTCCGGGTGGGCCGCGAGCCCCACCGCGTAGTACACGGTGTTGGTGGAGAGCTTCAGCGCCTGCTGGAGGGTGCAGAAGCTGCCGTCGCCCTTCGGGCAGGCGTCGCCCTCGTCGTTGGTGACCGGCGGCGTCGCCTTGGTGGGGACCAGCTTCCCGCCCTTGTTCTCCAGGCCCCGGCCCTCGAAGGCGCGCGAGGCCGGCCCGTACCAGAGCGAGTCGATGGAGTACTTCTGGCTCAGCGCGGTCGCCAGCGTGTACATCTTGAACGTCGAACCGGGCGAGAAGTGCTGCCCGTACCAGCAGGGCGGTGCCGGGCCGCCGCAGTCCGTGTCGTTCTCCAGGACCGGGTCGCGCCACACGCCGGCCGCGTCGAGGCCCGCGCCGTTGTGCCCGCCGTAGTACGCCATCACCCGGCCGGTCTTCGGGTCGATCGCGACCAGGGCGGCCTGCAGCCGGGGGGGCTGGTTGGCCAGTACCGACCCGGGCACGGTCGCGTCGGCCGCCTTGATCGCGGCGTCCTCGTACCCCTTGTCGATCGTGGTCTGGATCGTGTATCCACCGGCCTTCAGGTCCTGCGCGGTGAACTTCCCGTCGGTGTGGTAGATCAGCTCGTCCATCACGTGGTGGACGATGAACGCCGTCGGGGTGTCCTTGCCGTACTGGCCGGCGCTGGTGGACTCCGGCTTGCGGATGTTCGTCGGGTAGACCAGCTTGTCGGCGTCGGCCTGGGTGAGGTACCCGAGCTTGACCATGCTGGGCCTGACGTAGTTGGCCCAGCGGTCCTTGGCTCCCGCGGGGTTCTTGTTCGGGTTGTACCCTTCGGCGCCCTCCGGATCCTTGATGACGGCGGCGAGCACCATGGCCTCGGCGGTGTTGAGGTCCTTCGCGTCCTTGCCGAAGTACGACTGCGCGGCCGCCTGGATCCCGTACGCCCCTTGGCCGAAGTACACCGTGTTCAGGTAGAACCCGAGGATGTCGTCCTTCTTGTAGCTCTGGTCGATCTTCATCGCCATGACCGCCTCGCGCACCTTGCGCGCGTACGAGACGCCTTCGAGGTCGAAGGCGGTCCGGACGTACTGCTGGGTGATCGTCGAGGCGCCCTGCCGGTTGCCGCCGGTCACGTTGTTCCACGCCGCCCGGATGATGCCGCGCAGGTCGACCCCGTGGTTGCTGTAGAAGGTCTGGTCCTCGGTCGCGACGACGGCCTTCTTGACGATGTCGGGGATCTGGTCGGACGGCAGGATGGTCCGGTTGGTGTCGCCCAGCTTGGCCATCGGGGTCTTGCCGTCGGCGTAGGTGATGACGGTCGACTGCGGGAGTGGGATGTCGTTGGGCAGCTTGACGCTGTCGAAGTAGTAGCCGCCGCCGACCACGGCACCGCCGGCGAGCATGATGAACACGGCGAGCGAAGCCAGGATGATGTTGCGGCGGCGGGCCTTCTTGCCGCGTGGACCCTTGCGGCCCGGACCCCGACCGCCAGGCCCGCCGGGGCCGTCGCCCGGTCCGCGCGGCCCACCTGGGCCGGTGATGACGTCCGGCTGCGGGCTCATCGTGCCCGGTCCGGACACCCGCCCGACGCTGGCCCGCCCGCTCACCGGGGCGCGGCCGACCGAGGCCCGTCCGGACGGCGGGCCGGCCGGTACGTCGGGGTCGTAGCCACCGCCGGTACCCGGTACCCGCGCCCTCCCCCGCGCAGAGTTGGACGCGTCGCCGTAGGAGGGATTCATTCCTCACACCTCGCCGGTCACGGCGGGGCGGGCACTCATTCCACGGCCCCGCGCCGTCGTCGGATCCCGGATGCGTCGTCGGCCACCCGGCCGGTGCCGGTGGCGCCCACCAGGTCGTCCCGGCCCAGCAGGTACTGCTCGACCAGGTGGTTCCAGCCGCAGCCGCGGCACACCTCCACCACGTACACCTGGAACTCGCCGAACGTCATCGCCAGCACCGGCAACTCGGTCCGGGACCGGGCCTGGCCGGCCGACTGCTTGAGCTCGTCGCCGTAGATGTAATGCACGTGGGTGAGGTTTTCCCGGCGGCAGAGCGGGCACCGCGATTCGGTGGGCTCACCGTGGAAGCGCGCGGCGCTCATCAGGTACGGCGAGGCGTCGCAGACCTCGTACGTGCCGACCCGGCCGGAGTAGACCTCACGCAGCAGCGCACGCTTCTGAAGCGAGTAGTCCACCACCTGCCGCTGCGTGCGCATGCGCAAGAGGGTACGCGTCTCGGCGCGGGGCGGCGACTCCGGTCACCGAAGGTGAGCGGACCACACGGATCGAGCAGGTTGCCGTTCGAGCCGGTGTCGGGATACCGTGACGATGTATCGACCCGATACATCGGAGGGAGGCTGCGGGCGTGCTCGACCTCGCCATCCTGGGCCTCCTGCACGAGTCCGCCATGCACGGCTACGAGCTGCGCAAACAGCTCGCCGCGAAGCTGGGCGCCATCCGTGCCGCGATCTCCTACGGCTCGCTGTATCCGACGCTGCGCCGCCTCCAGGCCGGCGGGCTGATCACCGAGGAGTCGTCGACCACGGCGGTACCGCCGCTGACCAGCCGGCGCGGCCGGGTCGTCTACAAGATCACCGCAGAGGGCAAGGAGCGCTTCCAGGAGCTCCTCGCCCAGGCCGGTCCGGAGACGTTCGACGACCCCGGGTTCGGGGTGCATTTCGCGTTCTTCTCCCGGACCGACCAGGCCACCCGGCTGCGCATCCTCGAAGGCCGGCGGCGCCGGATCGAGGAGCGCCGCGAAGGGCTGCGGGACACCCTGGCCCGCGCCGCCGAGCGGCTCGACGCCTACACCCTGGAACTGCAGCGACACGGGCTCGATGCCTGTGACCGCGAGGTCCGCTGGCTGGAGGAGCTGATCGCGACCGAGCGTTCCGGCGGCCAGCCCGGCCGAGATACCAGAGTCGGTCCGGACCCCGCCACCCCACCCACCCCCAATACCCCGCTCGATCCCCCCGAGCGGCCGTGATGAAGAAGGAGGCACACGCGATGGGCTCCGTCCGCGTGGCCGTCGTCGGTGTCGGCAACTGCGCCTCGTCCCTGGTACAGGGCGTGGAGTACTACCGCGATGCCGACCCGAACGAACGCGTCCCGGGTCTCATGCACGTCACCTTCGGCGAGTACCACGTCTCCGACGTGCAGTTCGTCGCCGCGTTCGACGTGGACGCCAAGAAGGTGGGCCGGGACCTGGCCGAGGCGATCGTCGCCAGCGAGAACAACACGATCAAGATCTGTGACGTACCCCCGACCGGGGTCACCGTCCAGCGCGGCCCGACCTTGGACGGGCTGGGCCGGTACTACCGCGAGACGATCGAGGAGTCCGACGAGGAGCCGGTCGACGTGGCCCAGGCGCTGCGCGACGCCCGCGTCGACGTGGTCGTGTCGTACCTGCCGGTCGGCTCCGAGGCGGCGGACACGTTCTACGCGCAGGCCGCCATCGACGCCGGCTGCGGGCTCGTCAACGCGCTGCCGGTGTTCATCGCCTCCGACCCGCGGTGGGCGGCGAAGTTCGAGGCGGCCGGGCTGCCGGTCGTCGGCGACGACATCAAGAGCCAGGTCGGCGCGACCATCGTGCACCGGGCGCTGGCCAAGCTGTTCGAGGACCGCGGGGTCGAGCTGCAGCGCACGTACCAGCTCAACTTCGGCGGCAACATGGACTTCATGAACATGCTGGAGCGCGAGCGGCTGATCTCCAAGAAGATCTCCAAGACCCAGTCGGTCACCTCGCAGATCCCGCACGAGATGGAGAAGGCGAACGTCCACATCGGACCGTCCGACCACGTGCCGTGGCTGCTGGACCGCAAGTGGGCGCACATCCGGCTGGAGGGCAAGGCGTTCGGCGACGTACCGCTCAACGTCGACCTCAAGCTGGAGGTGTGGGACTCGCCGAACTCGGCCGGCATCATCATCGACGCCATCCGCGCCTGCAAGATCGGCCTGGACCGGAAGATCGGCGGCCCGCTGCTGTCCGCCGCGAGCTACTTCATGAAGTCCCCGCCGGTGCAGTACTCCGACGCCGAGGCACGTGACGCGGTGGAGCGCTTCATCCACGGCGACCTGCCCCGCTGAACCGGGTCGGAATCCGCCCGGGGGCCGGTACCCCCGGGCGGATTCCGGCGGGTTAAATCGCCAGCGGTGCTGGACCTGCCCGGGTGAGCTGGTCATAGTGATGGGCATGGCTAAAGCCGACGTGCTCGACCGGGTCGCCGCCGACCTCGCCCGCGGGTACACCGCGCCGGCGATCCAGCGGCTGTCCAGCCTCGTCGCCGCCCATCCGACCGACCTCGACCTGCGGCGCCAGCTCGCGGCGGTACACCGCATGGTGGGTAACTTCATCGAAGCCGGGCGATGGGGGTACCTCCATCTGGACACGGCGGAGGCGGAGACCGCGGCGTTCGAGCGCGCGTACCCCCAGCCGGCGGTCCGCCTCCGCAAGCTGCACTGGCCGGCGGCTGGCCACGCGGCGACCGAGTTCGCCCGCAGCCGCCTGGCCGCGCTCGCCGACGCCGCCGGACCACCGACCGGCCCGCGCCCGGCCACCGGCCGCCCGCGCTGGCGGCTCTTCGCGCTCGCCCTGACCGCGCCGTTCGCCCTCATCGGCGCGGTCACCGTGGTGCAGTGGCTCGTTGGCTGATCGTTATCTGCCCTGCTGGCGGGGCACAGCCTGCTGAACGACCATCGGAACGTGGCAAGACCGGACGTGCTCGGGCGTGCGAGGAAGGATCTCGCGCAGGGGCACACCGACCTGGCCATCCGGCGACTGCGCGGCTACCTGGCCGACCACCCGAACAACCTGGAGGTCCGGCGGGTCCTCGCGGCCGTCTACCGGCAGTCCGGCAACTACGTCGAGGCCGGCCGCTGGGGGTTCCTCACCGCGGACGTCCGCCCGGTGGAGCTGACGGCGTTCGAGCGGGCCAACCCGCAACCGTTCCTGCGCCTGCGACTGCTGGAGTTCACCGCCGACCGGCACCGCCTCCCGCCGGCCGCGCAGGACCGGTTGCGGGTGCTGGCGCTGCAGGCCGAGCGGGTCGGACCGCCGCCGGGCTGGAACCGGCCGCAGCCGCCGCCGCGGGCGGAGGAGTCGCGGCAGCGCAGCAACAAGGTACCGTGCCTGTTCGTCGCGATCGCGCTGACCGTGTTCGCCGCGCTCGCCGTGATCGGGATCTACCGCGTGGTCATGTGGATCATCGTGCTGTGAAGGTGCGCTCGATGAGCACCCGCGCCTCCAGCTCCAGCAGGAACCGCTTGCGCGCCAGCCCGCCGCCGAACCCGACAAGCTTGTTGCCGGCGCCGACCACGCGGTGGCATGGCACGACGATCGGAAGCGGGTTGTGGTTGCAGGCAACGCCCACGGCGCGGGCCGCGTCCGGCTCGCCGACCAGCGCCGCGATCCGGCCGTAGGTGGTGGTTTCGCCGTACGGGACGGCGGCGATCGCGGCCCAGACCGCACGTTCGAAGTCGGTACCGCCGGCGGCCGCGAGCGGCAGGGCGAAGTCGGCGCGGTCGCCCGCGAAGTACTCGCCGAGCTGAGCGGCGGCTCGGCTCAGCAGAGGATGCTCGCGCGGCCGCCCCGCGGGACCGGTGAACCGGATCTCGCGGATGCAGTCGTCATCGGCCGCCACGCCGAGCGCGCCGATCGGCGAAGGTACCGAGGTCCAGTCCATCCCCGTCCAGCCTAGTAGCGCGGGGGTCCTACTCTCGATCTCGGGTCGGCCGCGTTCCTCGCCCCGGCCCTGGGCGCGGGAGGCGCCCACGGGAGATGAGCGGGATCGTTCTCACATTCCTCGCGCTCGGTGGTTTTGCCCTGGTCATGCTGGTCCTGTCGATGATCGGCGGCCACCTGCATCTCGGCCATCTGCACATCGGGCACGTGCACGTCCACCTCGGCCACCTCCACCTCGGCCACACCGACGGCGGTACCGACCTGTCGCTGCCGGTCATCGCGGGGTTCCTCGGGGCCCTCGGATTCGGCGGCGCGATCGGGACCAGCCTCGCCGGTAGCTACGGCGCCGTCGCGGTGCTGGTGGGGCTGGTTGTCGGGCTGCTCGCCGCGGTACCGACCGCGTTCCTCGCCGGCAAGCTGGTGAACGCGGCGATGAACATGGCCACCGACGGCACGCTGTCCAGCAGCGACCTCCTCGGCACCTCCGGCGTGGTCATCACGCCGGTACCGGTCGGCGGGTACGGCGAGGTGCGCCTCGCCGTGGCCGGCCAGCAGATCAAGTTCAACGCGCGGGCGGCCGAACCGCTCGCGCTCGGTACCCGGGTCTTCGTGATCGAGGTACCCAGCCCGACCAGCGTTCTGGTCGAGCCCACTCGGAGTTTCCAGTGACCCTGGACGAGAGAAGGAAAGATGTCCCCCCTGATCATCGCGATCGTCGGCGCCGTGCTGCTGGTGCTGTTCATCGCCATGTTCGTCCTGTCCCGGATCAAGGTGGCCGGGCCCAACGAGGCGTTCATCGTGACCGGGCGCAAGGGCCGCGCCATCCGGGCGGCAGACGGCAGCATGATCACTGACCTGTCCGGGCAGAAGGTCGTGATGGGCGCGGCCGTGTTCGTGATGCCGGTCGTCCAGCGGCTGCACAAGCTGGACCTGTCCAGCCGGGAGATCCCGGTACAGATCAGCGGCGCGGTGAGCGCCCAGGGCATCCGCTGCGACGCCGACGCTGTCGCGATCGTGAAGGTCGGCGGCACCGCCGAGATGATCCGCCCGGCAGCCCAGCGCTTCCTGCACCAGCAGGCCCGGATCGAGGCGTTCACCGCACAGGTGCTCTCCGGTGCGCTGCGCGCCGTCGTCGGCCGGCTCACCGTGGAGCAGATCATCCGCGATCGGGCCGCGTTCGCCGCGCACGTGGCGGAGGAGGCCGAACGCGCGCTGACCCACCAGGGCCTGATCCTCGACGCGTTCCAACTGGAGGACATCCGCACCGCCGGCTCGTACCTGCAGGACCTCGGCCGGCCGGAGGCCGCCCGGGTGCTCAAGGCCGCGGCGATCGCCGAGGCGCAGGCCCGGCAGACCGCCGAGACCGAGCGGATGAAGGCCGAGGAGGCCATCGCCGAGTCGGCCCGCAACCTGTCCCTCAAGCAGGCCGCGGTACAGGCGGAGATCGACGCGGCCAAGGCGCGTTCCGCGGCGGCCGGTCCGCTGGCCGAGGCCGAGCGGCAGCAGGCGATCCTGACCGAGCAGCAGAAGGTCGCCGAGCGCAACGCGGAGCTCAAGGAGCGCCAGCTCAACACCGAGGTACGCAAGCCGGCCGACGCCGCGAGGTACAAGGTCGAGCAGGAGGCCGAGGGCGCGCGCAACGCGGCGGTACTGCGGGCCGACGCCGAGCGGCAGGCGACCATCGCGGCGGCCCAGGCCGCGGCCGAACAGGCCCGCCTGATCGGTGAGGGCGAGCGGTCCCGGCGGGCGGCGCTCGCCGAGGCGGCCGCGATCGAGGGTGCCAAGCAGGGCGAGGCGGAACAGCGCCGGCGCACCGCCGTGGCCGACGCGGTCGAGCGCGAAGGCACCGCCGAGGCGGCCGCGATCCTGGCCCGCGGCCAGGCCGAGGCCGAGGCGATGCAGGCCAAGGCGGAGGCGTTCAACCAGTACGGCGAGGCCGCGGTACTGGACCTGCTGGTGCGGGTACTCCCGCAGGTGGTCGAGAAGGCGGCCGCGCCGATGGCGGCGATCGACAAGATGACCGTGATCAGCACGGACGGCGCATCCACGCTCACCAAGAACGTGGCGGCCAATGTCGCCCAGGGGCTGCAGCTCGGTACCGACCTGACCGGTATTGACCTCGCCGCGCTGCTTTCCAAGCTCGGCAATACCGGTAACGGCGCGACCGACGTCAACGCGGTCGAGTCGAAGTAGGCACACGGGCGCCCCGGTCCATTCCGACCGGGGCGCCCGCGACCCGTAGGCTCAGGGCGTGTCGTCGAGCGGAAACCTGCGCGCGGTTCTGGGTAGCCGCCCCTTCCGGCACCTGCTCGGCGTCCGGGTGATCAGCCAGTTCGGGGACGGCCTCTTCCAGTCCGCGCTCGCCGGCAGCCTGTTGTTCAGCCCGGAGAAGGCACCGGACGGGGTACGGGTGGCGACCGCGTTCGCGGTGCTGCTGCTGCCGTACTCGATCGTCGGGCCGTTCGTCGGCGACTTCCTCGACCGGTGGAGCCGCCGCAACGTGATCTACGCGGCGAACCTGATCCGCGCCGTCCTGGTGGTACCGATGGCGCTGCTCACCTGGTACGCCGGCGAGGGGTTGCCGGTGTACGCGCTCGGCGCGCTACTGATCATCGGGATCAACCGGTTCGTCCTCGCCGGCCTGTCCGCGTCGCAACCGCACGTGGTACCCGAGGAGCGGCTGGTCACGGCGAACGCGGTGGCCACCACGCTGGGCACCGTGCACTACACGATCGGCCTCGGGGTGGCCGGGTTCGCGCTCAGCACGGTGCTCGGCAAGACCGACCACGGGTACGCGGTCCTGTCGGCCAGCGGCGCGCTCGGCTACCTCGGTTCGGCGCTGCTGGCCTACCTCTCGTTCGGCCGTAAGGACCTGGGCCCGGAGGACCTGCCCACCGACCCGCTGCGCACCGCGCTCGCGTCGGTCGTGAAGGAAATGGTCGCCGGGCTGCGGCACCTGCACGAGCGCCCGGTCGCCGCGTACCCGATGGTCGCGCAGGGCGCCTTCCGCGTCCTGTACGGCATCCTGGCCATGTCCACGCTCCTGCTGTACCGGCGCTACTTCTACCCCGGCAACTCGGCAGGGGCGCTGGCCGGACTGACCCAGGTCGTCGCGGCCGGCGGCGTCGGTTCGCTGCTCGCCGCGTTCGTCACGCCGCCGGCGACCCGGCGCGTCGGCGGCCGGCGCTGGATCACCGGGCTGATAGCCGCCGTCGGGGTACTGGTCTTCGCGCTCGGCCTGCCGTTCGTCCCGCTGCTGTTCGTCATCGCGACGTTCTCCGTGAGCCTGGCGGCGCAGGGCATAAAGATCGTCGTGGACACCCGCATCCAGCAGGAGTGCCACGACGACTTCCGGGGCCGGGTGTTCAGCGTCAACGACACGCTGTACAACATGTGCTTCGTCGCCGGGCTGTTCGCCGCAGCGCTCGCGCTACCGGCCGACGGCCGGTCGGTCGCCGCGATCGTGCTGGTCGGCGTCGGGTACCTGGTGCTGGCCGGGTGGTTCGCGATGGCCGCCGGGCGGGTGGCCAACCGGGCGCACGCGCACCTGGCGGTCACCGGTTCACGGTGAGTCGCTGATCTTCGTCAGCGTCACGTCGTAGTGGTCGGTGTGCTCGGTAGCGGTCTTCGTCAGGCAGGTGTACTGCACGGGGTCGTTGCTCACATCCAGCGGTACGGCGCTGCCGACCGCGGTGCCGTCGACCTTGTAGCTGACCGTGCCGTCGGCCTTGATGTCGTGGAAGGTCAGCGTGCCGTTGGCGGTGGTGATCCGGGACTGCACGGTACCGGTGACGGTCATCGTGATCGAGTGTCCGTTGTACGACCCGGTGTACGGGCTCGCCTTCGAGTAGTCGTCGGTCACCGTACCGTCGGCGTGCACGTGGCTGACCTCGCCCTGGCCGGTCAGCGTCACCGACCCGACGCCGGGGTAGTCCTGCTGCTGGTGCTCGGAACTGGCCTGCCAGGTGCCGACCAGGCACGGGTCGATGGCCGCACTGGGCCCGGCGGCCGCGCTCGTCGAGTTCGCCGCGGGGGTACCGTCGCCCTTCTTGCCGGACCGCGCGAGCGCCACCACCACGATCGCCCCGATCAGCACCACGACCAGCGCGCAGGCCGCGACCAGGATGAGCGTCACCGGGCGCCGCTGGGTCGGTGGCGGATACCCGGGCGTACCGGACACTGGCGGCCCGGAAAAGGGGTACGGCGCGGCACTGGTCTGGCTCGGCCACGGCGCACCGCTGGCCGGCGCCGGCCCGCTGGCGTAGGGGTGGCCAGACTGCGGCGCACCGCTGACCGGTTGGGTGACCTGGCCCCGGAACGTACCGCACTGGGTGCAGTAGCCGTTCTGATCGACGGCCATGCCCCCGCAGACCTGGCACGGCTGCATACTCTTGACCTCCACCATCGCCGCTTAGTGGTGCGCCTTGCGACGGTAGCCGACCTTGTCCAGCGGGCATACCGGCTGATTCGGCGGAACCTGCCCTACGGTTGGCGCGGAATCCCGTGCTCGTCCGCCCACCGGTACAGCTCGGCCACGGCCTCGTCGTGATCGAGCGGCCCACGCTCCAGGCGCAGCTCCTTGAGGTACCGCCAGGCCTGGCCGACCACCGGCCCGGGCGGGATCCCCAGCAGCTCCATGATCGCGTTACCGTCCAGGTCCGGCCGGACCCGCGCCAGGTCCTCCTGCTCCTGCAGGCGGGCGATCCGCTCCTCCAGCGCGTCGTAGTCGGCGGCCAGCGCGGCCGCCTTGCGGCGGTTGCGGGTGGTGCAGTCCGACCGGGTCAGCTTGTGCAGCCGGGGCAGCAGCGGTCCGGCATCGGTGACGTACCGGCGGACCGCGGAGTCGGTCCACTCGCCCCGCCCGTACCCGTAGAACCGCAGGTGCAGCGCGACCAGCTCGGACACGTCGGCGATGACGTCCCTGGGGTACTTGAGCGCCTTCATCCGCTGCCGGGTCAGCCGCGCGCCGACCACCTCGTGGTGGTGGAAGCTGACCCGGCCGTCCGGCCCGACCGCCTTGGTCGGGGGCTTGCCCACGTCGTGCATGAGCGCGGCCATCCGCAGCACGAGGTCCGGGCCGGAATCCTCCAGCCGGATCGAGTTGCGCACGACGGTCAGCGTGTGGTCATACACGTCCTTGTGCTGGGCGTGCTCGTCGATGGCCAGCTTGAGCCCGGGCAACTCCGGCAGGAACCGCTCGGCCAGGCCGGTGTCGACGAGCAGGCGCAGCCCCGGTACCGGGTCGGCACCGCAGAGCAGCTTGGTGAACTCGTCGCGGATCCGTTCGGCGGTGATCCGGTCCAGGTCGCCGGCCATCGCGCGCATCGCCGCCAGTACCGCCGGATCGACCGCGAAGCCGAGCTGCGCGACGAACCGGGCGGCGCGCAGCATCCGCAGCGGATCGTCGCCGAAGCTCTGCTGCGGGGTACCCGGGGTCCGCAGGCGGCGCTCCGCCAGGTCGACCAGGCCGCCGTACGGGTCGGTGAAGGCGTGCCCGGGTACCGACACCGCCATGGCGTTGACCGTGAAGTCCCGGCGCTGTAGGTCGTCGAGCAGGCTGCTGCCGTACCGGACGACCGGGTTGCGGCTGACGCCGTCGTAGGCCTCCGCGCGGTACGTGGTGATCTCCAGGCGCAGCCCGCGCCGGGCCGCCCCGATCGTGCCGAACTCCCGGCCGGTCTCCCAGGTCGACTCCGCCCAGCCCTTGAGCAGCCCGAGCGTCTCGTCCGGCGTGGTGCTGGTGGCGAAGTCGAGGTCGTCGCCGAGCCGGCCGAGCAGCGCATCGCGGACCGACCCGCCGACCAGGTGCAACTCGTGGCCGTGCTTGGCGAACCGGGCGCCGAGCTCGTCGACCACGGGGAACACGCGCAGCAGCTCCGTGATGGCTGTGCGCTGGACCTCGGTGAGTTCGCGGGACAGGCCCGCCGCGGGTACGTCCGACATGGCGCGGGCCAGCCTACTGTAGTGCTGGCGCTCGCTCCGCTCGCGCGGCCCCGCGGCTCCTCAGGTGCCGCCTTCCCTCCTCGCTGCGCTCGTCAGTCCAGGCGACACCCGCCGCGCGGCGGGTCGGTTCTGCCCGATCAACTGAAAGGGACGGGGGGTGGGGTCGTCTCGAGGAGGCGGCGGGTGGTGGCGAGGCCCCAGTCGTCCGGGTCGGCGATGCGGTCGGAGGAGATCCGCAGGCCGCCGTACCGGTCGACCACGTCGGCCCACTCCTCGCGCCGCTCGATCGCCGGCCGCCCCACGATGCAGTCCGGGTCGTTGACCCAGAACTGCCCGTGCCGGAATGCCCGGCCGACGGTCGAGAACACCGCGCCCTGCTGGGAGGGCTGCGCAGGATCGCCGTCCAGCGCGCCCAGTGCGGCGCCACGTCGGCGCAGACCCGCATCGCATCGAACAGACGGACGCTGGGCAGGATCGGCGCACCGCAGCCCAGCAGGTACGCGTCCGGGCCGATGGTGTCGCGGATCAGCTCGACCCCGGAGCGGTACGCGGTGAGCGGGTCGGCGCAGGTAGTCCCGGGCGCCGGGGTGGGTGGCGTCGAGGCCGTAGGTGTCCTGGTCCCAGTTGTTGCCGGCGCGGGTACCGGGGATCAGCCACTCGGGATGCTCGGCGAACACCCGGGACCGGGCGCCGACGAGGAACGGCGCGACCCAGATCCCGGTACGCAGGCCGGTACCGACGATCCGCTCGGTCAGCGCTTCCAGCGACGAGAACCGGCCGGACAGGGTCAGCCAGTCGCCGATCCCGGAGTGCCAGCCGTCGTCGACCTGGATCACGTCGACCGGCATGAAGACCTCGTCCTCACCGGTGCGGATGTGCAGGTAGGTCGAGCACGGCCACGGCGCGACCGCTTCGGTCAGGTACGCCTCACTCGCGTTGGCGGGCAGCGGGAACGCGCACGTCAGGTCTAGCCGGACCGGCGCGGAGCGGTGCTGCCCACCCTCGCCGGGCCGGTAGCCGTTGGCCTGCCTGGCCGGGTTCGCGGTGCACCGGGTACGTCGCACCACGCGGGATGCGTTGCGCCGCAAGGGGTTTCGGTAGGATTGGTGATCATGTGGTCCGTCCTCCAGGGTTACTGGAAACTTCCGTGACCACGGATCTGGGGTAATGACGCAGTCCCTGCTCACCCCTAGCCAGCTTTCGCGGCGCTCCCTCCTCCGTGGCGCGGCTCTTGGCGCAGGTGTGATCACCGTGCCGCACCGGGCACGGCGGTACCGTGGGTCCGGGCGTCCCTTGTGGACGGTGACGTGGTCGTCAGCGCGGACGGGCCGGTCGGTACCATCCACGCGTCCACTGTGGACGATGGGTTGGCCGCCTGGGCCGACGGGTACGCCGCGGCGGTCGGGGTCGCGCCGATCCGGCCGGCGCCGACCGGATGGTGCTCGTGGTAGTACCACTACTTCACCGGCGTGACCGCCGCCGACATCGAGGAGAACGTGGCCGCGATC
>WNGM01000053.1_pt1 | contig 82114 bp, 90 predicted proteins | sample 5400571 | NCBI WGS metagenome assembly WNGM01 (sample SAMN13153378, study PRJNA577476) | soil metagenome | isolation source: 100 cm soil or saprolite under Garry oak tree replicate 2 | place: USA:California | collected 2016-06-15
GCAAGAGCGCGATGAACGCCCTTGGTCACTGCATGTCCAAGGCCCTCGCCATCATCTGGGGAGTGTGGCGTTCAGGTCTCGACTTCGACCCCACGCTCGGAGGTCCCAGGACTTGACAAGACCCTATGGGTTCTAGGCCATCGACCTGGCGCGTTCTCGGAACCGCCTCGCCTTCTGGCGGTTGCCGCAGGTCGCCATCGTGCACCAGCGGCTCGAGTGGTTTCGAGAGCTGTCGTAAAAGGCCCACCGGCAGGTCGGCGAGCCGCACAGCTTGAGCCGCGTCCAGTGCTCATCCGCCATCGCGGTGAAGACGGCGGCCACCACCCGACCCATCGCCCCGGCGACGCCGCCTGCCTCTGGCTCCAGGCGCGCCTTGCCGTCGGCGCCGAATCGCGCTCGCAGCCGGCTGGCAGCAGAGGCTTCGTTCAGGGTGGCTATGTCAAGCGGGTAGATCCTTCCGCCGTTGTTGCCGCCGATCACACCACGGATCGCCTCGCGCACCGCGATCGCGTGTCTGAGGTCTGCTTCCGACACCGGTGCCCCGGGCTCCAAGAGCTCATGGGCCGCGAGCCAGATCCCAAGCGCGTCAGGGTTTGACATCTCTTCGGGGCCGTCCTGAAGGTCGACTGTGTTGACAAAGGCCTGGACGATACCCAGCACTCCGGGGGCGGTGTCTCGGTCAGCCATTTGCCGACGATTATAACCGCTGAATAGGCAATGTAGGTTATAATAACTAGCAGAGAGTCTAGGCAGGTTACGGAGGCTCGAGGTGAACCCTTACGAGAACGAGGACATGGCGTGGCGGCGGCTCAAGGACATGCAGCTCGAGGCTGAAAACCGGCGGCTCATGGCTGGACGGCCCGAGCCCTTCTTGGGCGGCGTCCGCAGGCTTGGGGCCAGGGTCTGGCACGTCGCCGGGCTGGCGATGCAGCGACCACCGCGTCGTAGCCCGCGGGCCGCGGCTCACCGGGTCGGGCGCTGACCAGCCGGTAGCTGGGCTCGCCTAACCGCGAGCCAGGCGCTTCAAGGTGGCGACCTGCGCGGCATCGGGACCGTCGCCGGCTCCCGGGACCTCGAGGATGAAGGGCAGCCTCGAGAGCCTCGGCTCGTGCAGCAGGGCCCGAAAGCCTTCCTCGCCGATCTGCCCTTCGCCGATGTTCGCGTGCCGGTCGCGGTTGGAGCCGAGGCCGGTCACGGAATCGTTGCAGTGGATCACATCGACGTGCTTCAGACCAACCACGCGGTCCAGCTCGTCGACCGTCTTCGTCACGTCGGAAGGTGTTCGCTCGTCATAGCCGGACGCGAACGCGTGGCAGGTGTCGAAGCACACACCGACCCGAGGGTCGTGCAGGCCTTCGAGCATGCGGGCGATCTCCTCGAAGCGGGCGCCGACACATCCGCCGAGGCCCGCGTTGTTCTCGATCAGCAGCCGAGCAGACTTCGGTGCGGCGCGCTCCAGGACCTTCCGGATGTGCTCGAGGATCGAGGGCAGCCGAACCTCGAAGCCGGCGCCCTTGTGCGAGCCCGTGTGGAAGATCACTCCGTTGACGCCGAGCTCATCTGCTGCCTTGAGGTAGCCCGTCAGCGTGCTCTCCGAACGCTGGCGCATGGTGGGGTCGTCGCCGGCGAGGTTGATCAGGTAGACGGCGTGGAAGTAGAACGGCGGCTTGCCGTGCTTGGCGGCAGCTTCCTTGAAGGTGGAGATGCGGACCTCGTCGAGCTTCGGAGACCCCCAGAAACCGGGCGGCGTGGGGTGGACCTGGATCGCCTCCGCACCCATGGCCTTGGCACGTTCGAACGAGAGGTGGAGCCCTCCGGACGAGTCGACGTGGGCCCCGATCAATGGCACTCAAAGAGCTTAAGTCGTGTCGAGTGTTGGGCTCGGATCCCGGTCCCGTCTGCCATATTCTGAGGATGCCCGTTTTCGTCATGAGCGACCTGGAGCTGCCGATCCGGGGCCGCACCTATCGCGAGCCCGAAGGGCCGCACAGCGTGGTGGTTCGCGGTCGGGACCTGGAGGCGGGACTCCAGCACGTGGCCGCACGTAAGGACTGCAGGACGATGGCTGTGATCGGCCTGCCGAAGGACGATCGAGACCTGAGCGTCCTCGCCGGCCGGAGGTTGTTCCTGGTCGACGCCGACAGTGCGAGACTCCGAGACTTTGCCGAGAACGCGCTCCGGGCGGAGGCCGACGTCGAGTGGATCCGATCAGCGACCCCGCCGTTCGACCGCCTGGCTGATGCCTTGCTTCCGGTGGGCGCGGTCGTGCTCGCGGCAGGCTCGAGCTCGCGGATGTCAGGGCCCCAGAAGCTGCTCCTTGACTTCGACGGCAGGCCGATGATCAAGAGCGTGATCGAGGCGGCCTCGGATGGCGGATGCCATCAGATCCTCGTCGTCTACTCGTCCGACGAGGTCAAGAACGCGGTCGGCGGCGATGCCGAGCTGGTCCACAACCCGCGCGCTCACACAGGCATGGCCTCCTCGCTGCAAGCCGGCCTCCGCGCGCTGCGCCAGGACATGGAAGCCGCGCTGGTGATGCTCGGCGACCAGCCGATGGTGGGCTCGCGGACTGTGTCCGCCTTGCTGCGTGGCTGGCGTCGCGAAGGGGCCCGCCCTGCGGTCGCAGTGGCCCGCGACGAGGGCAAGTGGACGCCGCCGGTGGTGCTGGCGCGCGAGCTGTGGGACGAGCTCATGACGCTCGAGGGCGACGCCGGGGCGCGCCAGGTGCTCGATCGGCGACCGGAGCTGGTCGACATCGTGCCGACGCTCGACCGCCTCGACGACATCGACACCCCGGCCGACTACGCCAACATCGTCCGGCTGTTCCCGCGTCCGAAACCGACACCGAAGGCTTAGATGGATTTCGACGCGCGCTATTTCGCATGGGTCGCGCTGTCGGCGCTGATCATCGCGACGCCCGGCCCCGATACGGCACTGATCATCCGCAACGCGCTCGCCGGCGGCCCGCGTGCTTCGACGATGTCCGCCTTTGGAGTCGCGGTCGGCATTCTCGCCTGGGCCGCGGCAGCGACGCTGGGAGTCGGCGTGCTGCTGGAACGCTCGTCGACCGCGTTCACCATCTTGAAGCTGGCGGGCGCGGCTTATCTCTTCTATCTCGGCGCGAGAAGCCTTCTCGCGAAATCGCCTCGAGACGAGTCGCAAGCACCTCGTGGCGCGACGTTGCGCGATCGAAGCGCCTGGAGCCAGGGCCTCGTGAGCAACCTCGTCAACCCGAAAACGGGCGCGTTCTTCGTGACCGTGATGCCCCAGTTCACGCTGCCCGGCGACCCCGCGACCCGGCTCGTCCTCATGGTCGCCACGTTCGAGGTCATGCTGCTGGTCTGGCTGGTCGCGTATGGCCACGTCGTGGCAAGGCTGGGCCGGAGCGGCCTCGGGTCGCGCGTCCGCGCCTTCATGACGAAGGTCACCGGGGTCGTCCTGATCGGGCTGGGCGCCAGGCTCGCTTTCGAGCGCCGATAGCCGCCGCGGGCGTACGATCTCGATAGTGCTAGCGAACGCTCTAGGAGTGCGGACTTGAAGAGTCGTGCGGCCAAGCCGAAGGGCAACTGGAAGCGTTCGGGCAAGTACGAGGACATCCTCTATGACACCTGGGACGGCATCGCCAAGATCACGATCAACCGTCCGGAGGTCCGCAACGCCTTTCGGCCGACGACCGTCTTCGAGATGTCAAGAGCGTTCGAGGCGGCTCGGGACGACCCGAAGATCGGCGTCGTCATTCTCACCGGGGCGGGCACCGAGGCCTTCTGCTCGGGCGGCGACCAGCGCATACGTGGTGACGACGGCTACGTCGACCCCAAGGGCACCGGGCGCCTCAACGTGCTCGACCTCCAGATCCAGATCCGACGCCTGCCGAAACCGGTGATCGCGATGGTGGCGGGATACGCCATCGGCGGCGGCCACGTCCTGCACGTCGTGTGCGACCTCACGATCGCCGCTGACAATGCGCGCTTCGGCCAGACGGGCCCGAAGGTCGGGAGCTTCGACGGCGGCTACGGCGCCGGCCTGCTGGCTCGCATCGTCGGCCAGAAAAAGGCGCGCGAGATCTGGTTCCTCTGCGAGCAGTACGACGCTCAGCAGGCCCTCGATATGGGCCTCGTCAACAAGGTCGTGCCGCTGGCCGCGCTCGAGGAGGAGACGGTTGCCTGGTGCCGGCGGATGCTCGAGCTCAGCCCGCTCGCCTTGCGCATGCTGAAGGCCGGGCTCAATGCGGCCGATGACGGCCTCGCCGGCATCCAGCAGCTCGCCGGTGACGCAACGCTTCTCTACTACATGAGCGAAGAGGCCCAAGAGGGCCGCGACGCGTATGTGCAAAAACGAAAACCAAACTTCTCGAAGTTTCCGAAGAGACCCTAGGCAATGTTGGCAACCGCCCCGGCCCTGAGGCGATCGCGCGTCTGGTGGTCCGCTGTGCGGCCCGCGACGCTGGCGGCCTCGGTGGCACCGGTGCTCGCGGGGACGGCCGTCGCGATCCATGAAGGCGGCATCAGGCCGGCCGCCGGGTTGGCTGCGCTCGCGGTCGGCATCGCGATGCAGCTCGGCGTCAACTTCGCCAACGATTACTCGGACTTCGTTCGCGGCGCCGACACTCCGCGCCGAGTGGGTCCGGTGCGGGCCGCGGCGTCAGGGGTCGTCGCTCCGGAGCATGTCAGGCTGGCGGCGATTGCGGCCTTTGGAATCGCCGGCGCCGTCGGGCTGGTCCTGAGCCTCGCGACCGATTGGCGTTTGCTGCTGGTCGGCGCGGCCTGCCTGCTTGCGGGCTGGCTGTACACCGGGGGGCCGCGGCCCTATGGATACCTCGGCCTCGGCGAAGTTTTCGTATTCGTGTTCTTCGGTCTCGTCGCGACATGCGGCACCGTCTATGTCGAGTCACTGCGCATCACACCCCTGGCGGTGCTCGCCGGTTGCGGCATGGGTTTTCTCGCCACCGCGATCCTCGTGCTCAACAACCTCCGCGACATCGAAACCGACGCCGCCGCCGGCAAGCGAACGCTGGCGACCAGGATCGGCCGGGACCGCACGCTCGTCCTCCTGGTCGCGATCGTCTGCGCCGCCTTCGCCGTGCCGATCCTGATCCTCGTCCTCGGTCTGGCCGGCGTCACCGTGATGCTCGTCCACTTCGCCATCCCGGTCGCCGCGGTGCCCGTGCGCACCGCATTCGCAAGTCGTGGTGGTCCCGCCCTCGTGGCCGCGTTGAAGCGGATGGCGTCCGCCGAGATCGCCTATGCGCTGCTGTTGGCGGTGGGTCTTTTGGCATGACGCGCGGTTACATCGAGGCCGTCAACCCGCCGGACGTTGCACGCGATGTTGAGCGCGAGGCCGCCATGGGCTGCCGGTCCTTCGTGCTGCGCCAGGTCGCCGGCGGCGGAATGCTGGACCAGGAACGGTTGGGCGCCGCGCGTTATGCGGCGGGGCTTCACGCGGACGTGATGCTGGAGGCCCCCGCCGATGTCCCCGCGGCCGCCGCCAGGTGACCCGAGAGCACGCGAGCGAAAGCGTCGGGCCGCTCCTGGTGCACCGCGTGGCCCGCGCGCAGCACTATCTCAACCCGCCCGTTGGGAACCGCCGCCGCCAGCCTGCGCGCGGAGGCGACGTACCCATGGTCGAGCTGGCCCGCGACAAACGTGCTGGGGACGCCAACCCGAGGCAGGTCGTTCCACAGCGGCTCCATCACGCCTGCCCCCATTCCGCGGAGCGAGGCGGCGAGGCCGGCGACAGTGTTGCCCATTCGCTCGGCGCGGAGCTGTGCGACGAACGACGGGCCGCGGCGCTCCAGCCCGGCGAACAGCGGCAGGCTGCCCCAGTAATTAACGAAAGCCTCGAGACCGTCCTGCTCGATGCGCTGCGCCAGCGCCTTGTCACCGAGCCGCCGGCCCTCGCGGGCCTCATCATCCAGTCCCGCATGCGCGCCGATGGTGAGGAGCGACAGGAGCCGGTCGGGTCGATGCGTCGCAACATGAAGAGCGAGGCGTCCGCCCATGGAGTAGCCGACGAGGTGCGTCCGCTCGATGCCCAGGTGATCCCAGAGCATCTCGATGTCGGACAAGCAGGCGTCCATGGTGCACGGCGCACCTGGTTCGATTCGCGTCTGGCCGTGGCCGCGCAGGTCCGGCACGATCCACTGGTAGCCCGCGGCCATCGCTGCCATGACCTCTCGCCAGCTGCGCCCGCTCTGCGTGAAGCCGTGCAGGAGGGTCACCGGCGTGCCTACGCCGGTGACCAAATAGTTGAGACGGACGTCGGCGCCCTCCAGAATCACTTAGGAAGCCTTCCCAGAATCGTATGGATGTAGCGCAGACATTCGCGGCCACGTTCGTCGACGAGCTCGCCGCGCAGGGCGTCGAGTACGCGTGCGTGTCACCTGGCTCCCGCTCGGCGCCGATCGCCATGGCCCTGCAGCGGCACCCGAGGATCAAGGTGATCGTCCAGATCGACGAGCGTTCGAGCTCGTTCTTCGCCCTTGGTCTCGGAAAGGCAACCGGCAAGCCGGCGGTCGCGTTGTGCACCTCGGGGACTGCGGCTGCGGAATTCCATCCGGCTGTGGTCGAGGCCTTTTACTCGCGATCGCCGCTGATCGTCGTCACAGCCGATCGCCCGCCGGAGCTGCGCGACGTCGGCGCCAACCAGGCCATCGACCAGCAGCAGCTCTACGGGACGGCCGTTCGGTGGTTCTTCGACCCTGGCACGCCCGTCGATATACCTGGCGCGCCGCGGATCTGGCGCCGGCTCGCCGCGCGGGCCGTCGCCGAAGCGGCGGGCGGACCGGTGCACCTGAACCTTCCCTTTCGCGAGCCCCTGGTGCCTCCTCCTGGCCAGGTCCCGGCTGCGGAGGGTGACGCCGGGCAGACGATCACCAGCGGGCGCATCCTGCCCATGCCCGCCCAGCTCGCCACGCTGGCGTCGGCGCTGCAGCGCGCGAAGCGACCGCTGGTCGTGGCGGGCGAGATGAGGGATGGCGACCGTGTGGCGCCGGCGCTCACGCGGCTTGGACTGCCGGTTCTGGCTGAGCCCGGCTCGCAGCTCCGGCGTGCCGAAACCGGTGGCGCGGTCGAGTCGTACGAAGCCCTGCTGCGTGCCGGCTGGTCGCTCGAGCACGGGCCGGACCTCGTGATCCGCATCGGCGGCACGCCGACTTCGCGCCCGATGAACGCGTGGCTTGCCGCCGCGGCGGCGCCCACGTTCCTGATCGACCCCGACCATTCGTGGCGCGATCAGGACCAGGTGGCCCGCCACGTGATCGCCACCGACCCCCAGGCCCTGCTCGAGGCCCTACCGCCCGTGAACCGAGCCGCCTGGCGCGACGAATGGGTGGCGGCTGGAAAGAAGGCCGGCGCGGCGATTTCCGCCACCCTCATCTCCACGCCGCTGCACGAAGGCCACATCGTCCGCGCGCTGGCATCGCGCCTTCCGGACGCCGCCCAGGTCTTCGTCGGCTCGAGCATGCCGATCCGGGCGGTGGACAGCTTCTGGCCGCTGGCCAAGTCGAAGCAGCGGTTCTACGGCAACCGGGGCGCGAGCGGCATAGACGGGCTCGTGTCGAGCGGACTCGGGGTCGCCACCGGCCGCAGCGACATACCGACGGTCCTCCTGCTCGGCGACCTCTCCGTCTATCACGACATGAACGGGCTGTGGGCGATCGGGCGCCATGGCATCAAGGCGACCATCGTGGTGTGCGACAACAACGGTGGCGGAGTTTTCAACTTCCTACCGCAAGCCCAGCACCCGGACGTCTTCGAGGAGATCTTCGCCACTCCGCTCGGGCTCGACTTCGCGCAGATCGCGCGCCTGTATGGGCTGGTCTACAGCCCCGTGACCGAGCGATCCGGCCTCGAGCCGGCCATCACCGACGCCATCGAAAAGGCGACGCCGACGATGGTGGTCGTGAAGTTCAAGCGGGACGACAGCGTCAGCGGCCACCGGCTGTGTTGGGAAGCCGCCGCGGCCGCCCTACGCGACTAGCTCAGCAGGAAGTCCAGCATCAGGCGGTTGAATTCGTCCGGGCGTTCGAGACTGGGGAGATGAACGGCGTTCTTGATGACCTGGCCTGACCGCTCGAAGTGGATGCGGGCGCCGTTGATCTCGGCGATCACGTCAGAGCCGTGAGCAGAGCTTTGAACTTCAGCTCGGTTTCATCGAGCTCGCGGGCGGCATCCGAATCGGGCATCACGCCGACTCCGGCATACAGGCGCGCGCCGTCCTCCCACAGCAGGCCGCAGCGAAGCGCGACCGCGAACTCTCCGTCACCGTTCGCGTCGATCCATCCCACCGCCCCTGCGTACCAGCCTCGCTCCATTTCTTCCAGATCGTCGATGAGCGCGTCGGCGGCGGCGCGCGGCCAGCCTCCGACGGCGGGAGTGGGGTGGAGGGCGGCGGCGAGCTCGAGCGCGCCTGCCGCCGGCTCGCGCAGGTCCGCGGTCACCGCGGTCGCGAGGTGCTGGATGTTGGTGAACCGGACCACCTCTGGCGGGCGAGCCGACACCGTCTCGGCGAACGGCTTCAAGGCGTCGACAACAAACATGGAAACCAACCGATGCTCGGCGCCGTCCTTGGCGCTTGCCTGGAGCTGTCGCGCAAGGCGCTCGTCCTCAGCCTCGGTGGCGCCGCGCGCCACCGACCCCGCCATGGGCTGCGCGTAGGCGCGTGTCCCGGATCGGCGCACCAGCAGCTCGGGTGATGCACCGACGAAGGCGGTGCCATCGGCACCGCTGATCAGGTAGATGAAGCACGACGGATACGCTGAGCGCAGCGAGCGTGCGACGTTCGCGGCCGTGACCACTCCGTCGCCATGCGCCATCACCTCGCGGGCCAGGACGACCTTCTCGGCCTCGCCGGCGCGCAGGCGCGCCGCCGCCGACTCCACCGCGACGGTCCATGCGACGGGGTTGCGAATCGCGCTGACGGTCAGCGTGCGCGCCGCGGGCATGCTCACGCTTCTTGGTTCCAGCTCGAGGAGCTCGCCGGCATCGGCGGTGGCCGCCGTCGCGAACGTGCGCCCCCTGGTTCGCATTAGCGCCAGCGCGGGCACGCGCAGGAGCAGGGCCGGGAATCCGGACCACGGGCCGCCGGGGTCGCGATTGGGCCGGTAGGCGAAGCCCCCGACCGCGACCGGACTTGACGAGCGTGCGGAGAGCGACGCGCCAAGACGGTCCCACAATCGCGCCGCCGCGAGCAGGCGATCGTCACCAGCCTCGAAATCGACAACCTCGCTGTTCGAATCTTCGAGTGCCACACCGCCGGCCGCGGCGACGATGTCGAACGCGCGACCCAAAGCCGCCACGCTCACCGCATCGGGCATCGGCCGTTCGATGAGCAGGACCTCGTGGCCCGCGTCTCGCGCGGCGCTCACGACATCGACGAGGTCAGGGGTGCGATCCAGCTCCCACGTGCGTACGGGAGTGGTAGCGATCATCGCTTTTCGATGTGCTCCCGGGCGGCGCGTAGGAGGGTGCGCTCGAAATGGTGGCGGACCAGCGTGCCGCTCGCTTCCAGGAGCTCCGTGAAGAGCCCGAGCAGCTTGCGCTCAGCGGCTTCGGTCTCACCGCCCTCGGCCTGGATCCGCTCGCGCACGTGGCGGTCGAACAGGTCGACCGCCTCGCGGGCGGTACGGTCGATGCTGGCTGCGTGCTCCTTGCCAAGCTCCATGAGCGCACCCAGCGGGATGCCGGCCGCGATCAGCTTCATGCCCGCCGCGATCGCGTCGAGGTCGTCGGCCGGGTAGCGGGGCTCGTCGCCACCCTCGATCGGCACCAGCAGGCCGGCTTGCTCGAGGCTCGCGAGCAGCGGTGCGGCAACCCCGCTGCGCTCGGCCAGCTCGGCCAGCGTCAGGGTCTGTGGCGCCGCGGGCCGGGTCACCGCCTCGACGAGCCCAACATCAGAGGGCTCGAGCTCGCCGGCCAGGAATCGCTGGATCACGGTGAGGGTGAAACCCCTCTGCTGCAGCTCGCGGATCCGTCGCAAGCGATCGAGATGGGCCTCGCCGTACCAGGTCACGCGCCCCTCTCGGCGAGGCGCGTCCAGCAGGCCCTTGCCCTGGTAGAAACGGATCGTGTCAACGGCCACGCCGGCGGTCCGAGCCAACTGTTCGATCCGATACTCCATGAGTCGATACTCGCACAATCCAGACCCGACCGTTTCAACCCGCCGATCGGCCTCTTGGGAGGTGCGATGCCCTCGCTTCGGTGCGCCGGGTCGACCAGTTGGAGTCTGAACGAGCTCTAAGCCCGGCTAGCCTGTCGTGTTCCAGTAATACATACGGTCGAGCCAGTGGGCGTCGGCCCGATATGCCCGCGCGAAGAACTCGACCGAATCGACGTAGTCGTAGTCGAGGTTGTAGTGAAAGATCGCCTGCCGCATGTTGCCCGGCGCGCCGTAGTGGACGAGGTATCGGGCCGCGGCCAGGATGGCGTCGTGCGGGTCCATGATGTTGCCGCCGTTGCCCCAGTTGGCCCACGTTCCGGGCAGGAACTGCATCGGTCCCATGGCGCCCGCTGACGATGGCCCGTTGATGCGGCCGAAGTTGCTCTCGATGAAGTTGATGGAGGCGAGGTAGCTCGCGTCGACTCCATAGCGCCGCTGCGCATCGTTGTAGAAGGACCGCAGCGACTCGACAGGTGCCGCGTCGGTGTACGGGTGCGTGAAGTGCACATTGACCAGGTAGTACTGGTCGATGCCCGCGAGTATGTACAGCGAGTGCAGGCCGGCGACCGTGTCATCGAAGGGCCGCGCCAGTTGCGCCGGCAGAAGGGGCAGCACGGCGGACTGGACGCTGTCGTAGCTCGCCACCTCGTACACGCGCAGCTCTTCCTGGCGCGCCGCTTCGCGATACGCGTAGGCCGCCGACTCGATGGATATCTCCCAGCGGATCCGATCCATCAGCGTGGTGGGCGCAGCTTGTGCCTTCAGAGCATTCAGGTGCGCCTGCGCCTGCGCCATCGCAACCTCGGCGCTCACGATCCGTGCGGCTTCGTGATGAGCGGTAGGCGGCACGAGCGGATCGTGCGCGGACACCACGCGCGCGGGCAGCGCGATCATCAACGCAACCAGCGCGGCCGCCGGGATTCGAATCAGGCGGTCTCCGATATCGAAACAGCGCGGTCCGGGACCGCCGGCATCTCCTCCGGGTACGGGTCGCCCGCCTTCGGCGCGCGAAGGCCGATCGAATCGAGCAGTCCGCTGATCTCATCGCCAACCAGCTCACCGTTCTGGCTCAGGAGTGCCTCGGCCGCCAGGTCGATGGCCTCTTTGTTGACATTCATGAGTCGCCAGTCGTCGATGTACGCGGCACCCAGAATCTGGGCGACCACTCGCCGCGCCTGCGGATTGCTCAGAACCGCGCCCTCCCACGTCGATTGCTCGTGTGGGCCCTTGGTGATCTCCGCCACCGAGATCATCTGCTCACCGAACTTGGCGGCTTTGATCGAGAGCTGTGGATCGAGGTCGTCCGCGCCCATACCGACGATGCCCACCATCCTGCACGCCGTGGCGGTGGCCATCCTCAGGTCCTCAGAGACGCCGAGCGTGTTCTCGCCGTAGAAGACTCGCTCGCAAGCTATCGCTCCCAGGGCGTGTCGAATGTCCCCCGCCATCTGGGACCGGAACTTCGAGTACTGCTCCTCGGTCGGGATCGACAGGTGGTAGCCGCCGATCTCACCCAGGCGCGGGTCGGCACGGCGACGGACCGAGAGCCGGACGTGGCCGTGGTCTGTCTTGAAGAAGTGCGATGCGATGGCATGTCCGAGCTCGTGGCGAGCGATGCGGATCTTGTCGCGCTCGTTGTATTCGACAGGAATGGCGAGGCCCGCTTCGACGTTGCCCATCGCCTCGCGCAGATCCTTCCATTCCAACGCGCTGCGTCCGTCCTCGAATGCGTACAGCAGTGCCAGCGACAGCACCTGTTCGATGTCAGCAGGTGAATAGCCCTCGGTTATGCGCGCGAACTCCTCCCGCCGGCTGGGCGTGTCCAGGGCCGGGTCGTGCTGCTTGCGGCTGAAATAGAGCTCGGCGATGTCCTTTCGGCTCTCGCGGTTCGGTGTCAGGAAGACGATCTGCCGGCCAAATCGGCCGGGCCGGGTCACCGCCTCGTCGAGCACCGACGGACGGTTGGTCGCACCAACGAACAGGATGTTGTAAGCCGGCGCCTTGAGCGGTGGAATCCGCAGCGTCCACCTCGTGCCGTTGAACGCGATGACGCGTGGCAGGAAGAGACCATCGAGCGTCAGGTTGACAAGGCCGCGAGCCTGTCTGATGAACATGCCTGGGTTGTCGATTCCGTCCATCAAGACGAGCAGCATGTTCAGCCCGAGCTGGCCGCCACCGCTCATCATCCCCATTCCGGGCATCATTCCCGCGCCACCGGTGCCAGAACGCGCCTGGGCCAGCGCGTCGATCTCGTCGATGAAGATGATGCAGCCGCCCCAGATCTTGGCCCGCTTCCGAGCAGCCCGCACCATGAGGTAGACACTCAATGCGTCGATGCCCATCAACATGCCGGCGAACGAACCGCCGGCCGCGATGTAGATGGGCACGTGAAGCGATGAAGCGATTGCCTTGGCGAGCATCGTCTTGCCTGTGCCTGGAGGGCCCACCATCAGCACGCCGCGCTCGCGCTTGCCGCCTGCCTTCACAAAGAGCCTTCCGTGCTCGATGAGCTGCAGGATTCTTCGCATCTCGGCAACGGCCGCCTTCTGGCCGCGCACGTCGTCGATGTTGACGCCGAAGTTCGCGTCGTCGGGATTGATCATCGTCTTGCCGATGCGGATGTAGATGTAGATCGGTAGGAAGAAGATCATGAACTGGGCCACGATCAGGAAAAGAACGTAGAGCAGGTTGGTCAAGAAGGCCTGCAGCACTTGCGGAATCACCGCGATGGCGTCGATGGGTTCGAGTCCGAAGACCATGTACATCACCCCGAAGTACAGGATCGGAATCGCCGACAGGTAGAGGACACGCCTCCAGAAAATCGCCCGGTTGGTTTCCACCGTCCTCTGCAGGACATCGGTTTCCGGCGTCACTCGTTCGCGAAGGATCAGCCAGCGTCTCGCGATGCTGAGCAAGCCCCGGAACACCAGCATCGCGAAGACCGCGAATGCGATCGACATGCCGATGCCGTATTGCAGATAGATGTCCGCGAATGCGAATGCGGAGGCTCCGACGAAGATGGTGAAGATCCAGAAGATGATCACGGCGCCCTCTCTTCCTATACGGCCTTAGGTTTCACCCAGCTTAGTGCCTGTATCCGGCCGGTGGACGGTGGCCAGGAGCACCACGATACCTATCCCCAAGGCGATCACGATGTCGCCGGGGCTATACGCCCCGCGGACGGGCCATGGGAACGCGATCCAGTCGGCGAACCAGTTCAGGTTGGTATCCGAACCCATGACCACGTACTGGCCGACGTGCCCGCGGTGGAGGAGCGTCGTGGCGAGGGCCGGCGCGACCGGCATGCGTGCGCCGTTCGCCAGGATGACGACCAGGTTCATCGCCGCGCCGAGCGTGACGACCCACACCCCGGGCAAGCGCTTGATGTGGAGCGCGGTCCAGCCGACCAGGGCCGCCAGAGCCGCGGCATACACGTACTGCACGCCATCGACCTGATTCAGCGGCGTGAGGATGACGGCTTCCCTGACCACGAGGACTGCAAGCACGAACCACGGCCAGCGAAACCTCAGGTTGGCAAGGTTGCCGATCTTGCCGCCGGCGGCGACACCGATGACCAGCCCGAGGACCAACGGGACGAGGACGAGCACGCCCCGGGATTCGCTATCCGGCCGCGAGCCGCGCCGCCGACCCGGCCAGCACCTTCACGCCGATCTCGAGCGGGCCTTCGTCGATACGGAATCCGGGTGAATGGTGCGCCGGCGGGGTCTCCCCGGGCGGCATGACGCCGAGCATGAAGTAGCACCCCGGTATCCGGGTCAGGAATTCGGCGAAATCGTCGCTGACCGTCAACGGCCGTCCCAACACGGTGGCCTTGTCGCCGATCACCGATTCCGCCACGTCGAGGACGGTGCGAGTCACGTTGGGCTCGTTCATCAGCGGCACTGTGCCGTGCACGAGCTCGAGGTTCGAGCGTACCTCGAACTCTCCATCCACCTCATAAAGCAGGTCCCGCAGCCGTCCCAGCGCCTCTTCGCGCAGCGACGGCGTGAACGTCCGCAGGCTGCCTTTGATCGTGACCCCGCGAGGCACGATGTTCCAGGCACCGTCGCTGTAGATATTGCCCACGGTCGTGTGGCACTGCACACCTTCGTGCTCGAGGCCTTCGACGACCGTGTGCAGCCGCTCGACGAGGAAAGCCTGGGCCGAGAGCACGTTCCCGCGACGGCCCATCATGCCGCCGTGTCCACCCGGACCGGCGAAGCTGATCTCGTATGCGTCAGACCCTGCCCACATGAGGCCAGGGCGCGTGATCACGGTCCCGGCTTCGGTGAAGCTGGTGACGTGGAGCCCGATGACCGAATCGGGATGGTGGTCGTCGAGCAGCCCTTTGGCGATCATCGCCTTGGCTCCGCTGACGATCTCCTCGGCCGGCTGAAACACGAAGAGGAAGCGGCCGCTCACGTCCAATGCCCCCTCGGCCAACGTGCGAGCGACGCCGACCATGATTCCCATGTGCGCGTCGTGGCCGCAAGCGTGCATCCGGCCGTCGGCGCCCGATGCGAAGTTGACACCGGAGTCTTCATGGATCGGCAGAGCGTCGATGTCGGCCCGCAGCATCACGGTCTTGCCGGGTTTGCCGGTGTCGAGCAGCGCCACGACTCCGGTCTCGGTAGGACAGCGCTGCAGCTGGAGCCCGAGCGAGCGCAGCCGCTCCCCCAGGTACGTGCTCGTTTCGTGCTCGCTGAAGCTGATCTCGGGCCGGCGGTGGAAATAACGTCGGAGCTCGATCACCTCCTCGATCACCGAGCGGCTCGGCAAAGGCGCCGTCGACTGCTCCTCGCTCACTGGATCGACACGAGGTTGTAGCCGCGCGCCGTCGCCCGTACGAAGTTCTGCCCAAGGCCTTCTTCCAGCTCGTCCAGGCGGCGCCGCAGCGTGAGCAGCGCCGAATGGACCGTCGAATGCGCAGCGTCGGTGCGAAAAAGCCCCGCCTGGATGAGGTCGCGAGCGGTGGCCGGCTTCGATCCCTGTGCCAGGTGGAGCACGAGCGCGGTCTGCTGCGGGGTGAGGCGTATTTCGCGCTCGCCGAGCTTGACGCTGCGCCGGGTCGGGTCGAACTCGAGGCGTCCGAACTTGTAGCTGCCCGGCCGGCCCGTCCCGCGTTCGACCAGGCGGGCGGCGAGGTCGGAGTAGATGTGCGCCATGGGCACGTTGCCCTTCACGAAGTAGGAGCTGGCCCCCAGCTCGTAAGCCCGGCGGATGGCCGCGGAGTTGACCTGGGCCGCGGACAGGACGATCACGGGGAGTCCGGGGTGGTGCTCGCGGATCCAGGTCAGGAGCTCGAAGCCGGAATCTTCGGTTTCGTCGAGGACCAGGTCCAGAAGCACCGCCGCCACGCGCTCGCGCGAGAGAAGCTCCATGGCCTCCGGCGCTGACGAGGACGCCGACGGTCGGTAGCCGAGGTCGTGCAGGTCGATCCGGAGCTGCTGCTGCATCGCCGCTTCGTCCTCGACCACCAGCACGGCTGAGCCGAGCACCTCCGCCGGCCTGAAGACTTCGAGGCCCGGGGGAAGAGGCGGCAGCCGGATTTCGCGGTTTTTGATGCGTTCTCGTCTCAAGCTGTGATTTCCCAAGCTTTGACCTACATCATTCTTAACGATTATTGGCACGGTGTGAACAATCAAATTCAACGGGCCCAGCGCATACTCTCCTCCGAGCCTGGCAGTAGTTGGAAATACCAAGGGGTGTAATGGGGATGACTTGGAAGCTCAAGGTTGGACGCGTTGCCTTCGGTTTGGCTGTCGTGGCTGCTCTGGCCATGGCGGTCGCGGCGGATTACTGGGACGGCGGCTGGGACTGGCTCTTCTAGTCAACTAGGGTCACCCTCCCGGCGCTCACGTGAGCGCCGGATCGCCGGCGGAAGAAGTGCATAGAGGTCGGCCCTGTCGACTGCTTTGCTCATGTAACCGACAACGTCAGGATCGTCAGTTCCTGACGGGAACACCGGATACGCGGTGTAAAAGATCACGGGCAGCTTCTGCCCGCGTGCCCTCAGCTCGCTCAAAAGGCCCCAGCCGTCCATCGGCTCGGGGAGCATGAGATCGATGATCGCGACCTCGGGCTGGTCCGACTGGGCCTTCTCCAGCGCCTGGTCGGCGTCTTCCGCCATGGAGACCTTGTAGCCGAGCATGCGGAGGTCGGTCTCCAGAATCACCCGCCAGGCCCGCTCGTCGTCGACGACCAGGACCGTGGAGCCACGCAGGTCTTCGGGCGTGGGCGCGATCGGTTTGGGCGGGGTGAAGGGCACTGGGTCAGCGCCTCGTTCCGGAAGGCATCTTCATCGCTCTAAACGAATTCGCAACGGGCTCCGGATCGCGACACTTGGCGCAGTATATCGGTGGCAATGGCGAGTCCTGCCCGGAGCAAGCACAGGAGACGCCGGCCGTCCGGCCCGGTTGAGGCCGCCGAGTTGAACGGATCGAGGCACAAACGACCTGCCGCCGGGCGCAGCCTGCACGTCGAGCCGCAGACGCCGAGTGCGGCCGCCCTGGTTCACGAGCTCGGCAGCTGCGTCAGCGAGGCCGACATCGTCCAGGTCCTGTACCGCGGCCTCAACCCTCGGTTCGGGTACGACGTGGTCAACCTCCACGTGCTCGAGCGGGAGGGCTGGTACCACTCGCTGCCCATGGACTCCGGCGTCCTGCAGGACCTCAGGCGACGTCCGCTGAGCGGGTCGGTCTTCGCCAAGCAGTACGCGAACCCGCGCACGGTGGTCATCCCCGGCGACCCCAAGCGCAAGTTGGATGCCGCCAAGGGGCCCGGGGTCGGCCGCATGCCCAAGTTCGCGATCTGGGTCCCGATCGAGCACCAGGGCGAGGTGATCGGCAGCGTCATCTACCAGTCGTACCGAAGCCGGCGCGTGCAGGCGGTGGAAACGGCATTCCTGGACGAGGTGCATCGGCGGCTGGGCGTGCTGCTGGCCAACGCCTACCTGAACGAGCTGACCAGGAACCAGGCCAGGCGTCTCGACGCCTTGAACAGCATCGCGCGGGCCATGGCGTCGACGCTCGACGAAGCAAGTGTGCTCACCGCCCTCCAGACCACCCTTAGCCAGCTGCTGCCGGTCGATGTGCTGCACATGGCGGCCATCGAGGCTGACAAGCCAGACCGGGTGCGGCTGCTCAGGGTTCAGTCCGATTCCGCCCCCACGTCCCGCTGGGTCGCCATGAGGTCACCCCAGGCCGCACCCGTCCGGGCCATCCTGCGCGACCCCAAGCCGTTCCTGACCCACGAGCCCAGCTCAGCCCTGTGGGTGCCCATCAAAGAAGGCGGCGTCGTGCGCGGGGCACTCGGGATCCAGACCACGCGGTCGTACTCGTACGAAGCGTCCACGGCCGCCTTCCTCGAGCTGGTGGCGGACGAGGTCACGCTCGCGCTGCGCAACGCTCGCAGCTACGAGGCCATCGAAGGCCAGCGCCGCCGTCTGGAAGTTGTCAACGCGATCGGCCGCCGGCTGGCCTCGAGCCTCGACCGCTGGTCGATCATGCGCACCCTGCGCGAGGAGCTGTCGCACTTCCTCGATTTCGACGGGTTCATCCTCGCCACCATCACGCAGTCCAAGGACGGCCCGGTGGCCGAGGGCTACCAGTACGTGGCCGGCGTGGAAGAGGTGGTGCCCCCGGTCGCCCTCGCGGTCACCGGGCCGTCGCGCGAAGCGTTTGAAACCGGTCAACCGGTGCTCGTTCGCCGCTCGCCGTGGGCGAGGGCGTTTGCCAGGAAAGGCCTCGAGAGGGAGCGGTGGAACGTGGGCAGCGGAGCGGCGGTCTTCCCTTCGGGCCCACCAGGCGACCCGCGCATGATCTCGCGGTCGTTCGTCTGGGTGCCCGTGCTGAGCGGCGATCGCATCACCGCCATGCTCTCGCTGCAGTCGTATCGCGAAGCGGCATTCGACGAGTGGCATGTGAAGCTGCTCCAGGACGTGGCCGCGCACGTGAGCCTGGCCCTCGCCAACGCCGACCACTTTGGCGAGGCGCAGGCCGAGCGGGCGCGGCTGGAGGCGCTGCACGTACTCGAGATGGGCGTCGCCGGCGCGTCGGACGAGAGCCAGATCGCCGATGCGGTTTTCGGCGCCGTCAGCGACTACACCGACGCAACGCACGTCGTGCTCGCTTACCTCGACGCGGGCGGCAACGTGGTCGGCTTCACGGGCGAGCGCGGCGGTTCGACGGGAATGCTCGGCCCAGTACCTATCACCGAGGCGCCGTTTTTCCGGCGCCTGATGGAAGCCGGTGGGGAAGTCATGGATTCAGTGCAGCCTGTCGACGAGGACCTGCTCGGTCCGGTCGGCAACTACATCTTCTCGCGCAAGCCCAACGAGGTGGTTTGGGTCCCGATCATGCAGGGGGAGCGCGTCGTCGCCGGCATCTCTGCATTGCGCGACGATGGCGGCAGGTTCCTTCCGGCCCACCTCAAGCTGCTGGAGGCGGCCGCGCCGGTGGTCGGCATCGCCTTGCGAACGATGCGCCTCCACCACGCCAACGAGCTCGCGCTCGCTCAGTCGGTCCGCATTCAGGAGCTTGCCGCCCTGGCCGGGCACGAGTTGACGAGCGTCGTATCGAACATCGCGGACCAGGCGCGCACGATGCTCGAGTCGGCAGGCGTCGCCTGCTGGGCGTTCGACACCGAGGGACGTGTCAGCGCCACGCGGGCGAGTGGCGAACCCGCCGTCGAGTCGGTGCTCGCTTGGGCCGGCCTCAACTCGGAGGACACGTGGCGCCAGGCGCCAACGGGAGTGCTCGCGGGCGAGGCGGACGGCCAGGCGTGGAGCCTGATTCCGCTGTGGTACGGCGACCGGCTGGTCGGTGCGATCGGCTCCGTGCATGCCGCCACCCACATGGCTGAGCCGCCGCCGGCGCTCGAGTTTGCGCGGCATGCGGCGGTCGCGATAGAGAACGCCCGGCTGGTCGCCGAGACCCGCGGCCGCATCACCACCCTCGAGGCCGTGGCCAAGTTCACTGAGCTGACCCCGACCGAGCCTGACCGCGCTCGCGCGGAGATGGGCCGCCTGGTCGGCAGCACTCTGGCCGCCTCGCAGGGCCAGCTGTGGCTGCTCGAGGACGGGCACCTCGTGCGCCGCTCGCCCGACGGCGAGGCATCGCCCAAGGTGCCGGTCGACGAGCCCGCTCAGCTGCTGCGCGCGCTCATCTCTCCCAACGGGGCGCGCCGCATGAGAGCCCTGCTCGACCTGCTGGGAGCATCAGTCGACGCCTTCGGGCTGCCGATCCAGGTCGAGGGGCGACTGGTTGGCCTGCTGGTCGCTCGGATGACCGCCGGAGCGTCGGAAACCCGCCGCCTCGCGGGGATCCTTGCCGGCCAGGCCGCGGTCCTGATCGGCCAGCTCGAGCTCGTCGACGCGCTCGAGCGTGAGCGCCAGATGATGAACGCCATCCTCCGCCACTCGCCGGTGGGCGTGATGCTCGAGGACGCCGACGGCCGCATCGTTTACGCGAACCCCGAGGTCGAGGCGATCTACCACCTCCAGGCGGCGGACATGCCCGGCCAGAAACTCTCCGAGATCTACGCCGCGGCCGGCGCCGAGCGGGGCGACGAGGAGCAGGCCGACGGGACACTGGAGCTGCGCATGGGCGACCCCGTGCGCATGGTCCACGTGCGGCGGGTGGTCATCCCCGGGCTCGAAGGAGAGCCGGCCGGCATCCTGACCCTGCACGAGGATGTCACCGCCCAGCGCCTCGCCCTCGAGGCGAAAGACCTGATGCTGCGGGCCATCGGCCACGAGGTGCGCAGCCCGGCCGCGGCGATGAAGAACACCCTGGCCGGCATCATGCAGTGGGACAGCACCATCGATCCCAGCGGCCGGCGCGAGCTGCTGCAGGAGGCGTACGAATCGTCCGACCGCCTGCTCAGCCTGGTCGAGAGCCAGCTGATCATCGCCAAGCTCGAGACACGTCACTTCGAGCCGACGCCGGAGCGGGTCGACCTGGCCTCGACCCTGGAGGGCGTCATGGGGGTCATTCGCCACCGCTATGCCGAGCGAGCGCTGGCGGTCGAGGTGAACCTGCGCGAAGGACTGCCGCCCGCTCATTGCGAACCGGCCCACCTTGCCCAGGTGCTCACCAACCTGATCGGGAACGCCCTCGAGTACACGTCCGGGGCGGTGTCGGTGCAGGCGCGCGCCGCCTCCCGCGGCTGGCTGGAGGTGACCGTCGCCGATCGGGGGCCTGGCCTGCCCGCGGGCAGCCTCGAGAGCCTTTTCGAGAAGACCGGCCCTGCCGGCCGGAACCGGTCGCAGGGAGGGCTCGGCCTCGGCCTGTACCTGTGCCGGCTGGTCGTGGAGCGCAGCTTCGGGGGCCGGATCTGGGTCGCCTCCAGCGATCACGGGGGCACGACTTTTAGGTTCACGGTGCCGGCGATCGCGGCCCCGACGAGCAAGACACGCACAGGCGAGTCCGTCACCTCTAGAAGGTAGTGGCGAATCCACGAGGGGGTGCCGGCGCACGGCGCCCGTCTTCATCGGCGCCCGTCTGGGTGCGGGTGGGCGGGGGGATGGAATCCGTGCCAGACCACGCCCGCCACGGTCCCGCCGACCGCGACTTCCCTCCGCCTGGAGGCCCATGGGAGCCGTTGACGCTGAACGGGCGGCTGGTCGGCTGGGCCGGGCACGGGGGGTTAGGGCAGGCGCGGCGCAGCGCCGAGATCGGCGAGCAGCTGGCCGATGACGAGCGTGACTATCTCCTTGGGCGCCTCGGCCACAAGCTGCGCTCGGCAGTCCTGGCCCTGCAGGAGTCGGCCCGCCAGGCGGCATTCGGGCGCCCGGAGCTGATGGAGACGGTGTTCGAGCAAGCGCAGGAGGTGGCGCGTCGCGCGGCGGCCGTCGAGGCGGCGGCCATCCAGCCGAAAGACGCCGCGCGCGGCGTGGTGCTCGGTGCGGTGCTCAACCTCTCGCTGCCGATCGCTGCCCGCGAGCTGCCCGCGGGAGCCGTCGTGCTCGGCTCGGAGACGGCCCTCGTCGAGGCGTTTGCCCGCATCCAGGAATGGATGGGCGGCCCCGGGATGACGATCGCTGCCGAGCCGTTGGGCTCGTGGTGGAAGATCAGTGTCGCGCCTGGCGGCGAGCGCCGGCCGCTCGCCGTGCCGGAGATGGGCGAGCCCCTCATCCGGCTGATCGTCGACATCCACCTCGAGGGCTGGCTGGACGCAAGCCGGCCCGACGGCGCCGACATCTACCTGCCCGCACAGCCGTCCCGCTGACATGACGTTAGAGGCCCGGCCGGAGCCCCTCGATCCGTGCCTCTAGTGCAACGAGTCGTGGCCCCGAATCCCGGTCCTTACACGGGCCCGGGCACGAACACCTGGATCGTCGACGCCGGTCCGGTGGTGATCGTCATCGATCCCGGTCCCGACGACGACCGGCACCTGGCGGCCCTTGATGCGCGCCTGGCGTCGACCACGGTCGGCGTGGTGCTGGTCACGCACTCGCATCCGGACCATCTACCGCTCGCCGAGCGCCTGGCCGCGCGGCACCGCGCCACCGTGCGCCGCTACCCAGAGCTGGGAGACGAGGACGTGGTCCGCGTGGGCAACCTGAACGTCACGGCCCTGCACACGCCCGGACACAGCTCGGACCACCTCAGCTTCTGGCTGCCAGAGGATCGCACCTTGTTCACGGGCGACCTCGTCCTCGGGCGCGGCAGCTCCATGGTCACCTATCCCGAGGGTGACGTGGCTGCTTACCTGCACTCTCTGGAACGGCTCGCGGCCCTGCGGCCGGCGATGCTGTTCCCGGGTCACTGGGACCCGGTCACCGACGCGATGGGGAAGCTCGAGGAGTACCGTGCCCACAGGCTCGACCGTGAAGCGCAGGTGCTTGCCGAAGTGAGGCGTGGTCGAGGCACCGCCAAGGACCTCACGCGGCGGGTGTATGGCCCTGAGCTCGGGGGCGAGCTGATGGCGGCGGCTGAGATGACGCTTCGCGCGCACCTGAAGAAGCTGGTCGACGATCGGCTCGTGAAGGTCCGCCTCGTGAAGGGCGAAGAGGTCTTCGAGAAGACAAGCTCCGTATGAAGACGGCGAAAATCTGCGATTTTCGCCGTGGACTCCCGGCAACGACTGGGAGGCGCTTCGGTATACCTTTGGGGTCCCCGCGACGCAGTCGCGGGAGGGTGCGGCCGGGATCAACCCAGCCTACAGGCCACGCGTTGCCTGACGTAGTCTCCACAGCGTGTCCAAGCAACAACTGGACGGGCCCGTGACCGACGGACCCCCGATCCTTTCCATCTCCGCCCGAGAGCTCGAGGCATGGCTGTCATCGCGATCAGCGCCGGCCTATCGCCGCAAGCAGGTGTGGGGCTGGTTGGCGCGCGGCGCGGCGTCGTTCGATGAGATGCGTGACGTCCCCAAGCCCCTACGGTCTGGGCTCGAGGCCGACTTCCGCATCACGTCATTGCGGCCGGTGGCCGTCTCGCAGGCGGACCGCGGCCTCACCACGAAGACGCTCTACGAGTTGGACGGCGGTCACTCCGTCGAGTCCGTGGTCATGCGCTATGCAGACCGGTCGACGCTCTGCATCTCGTCGCAAGCGGGCTGCCCGATCGGTTGCCCTTTCTGCGCCACCGGCAAGTTTCCGTTTGGTCGCAACCTCAAGGCCCACGAGATCGTCGAGCAGTCGCTTGACGCTGTCCGCATGCTCGCGGCCGAAGGCCGGCGCCTGTCGCACGTCGTCTTCATGGGCATGGGCGAGCCGATGGCCAACTACCAGGCGGTGATCGAATCGGTGCGTCGTATGTCCGATCCGGACCTGCTTGGCATCAGCCCGAGGCGCATCGTCGTCTCCACCAGCGGCATCATTCCGCGCATCGCTCAGCTCGGCGAGGAGAAGCTGTCGGTGACGCTGGCCATCTCGCTGCACGCGGCTCGCGACGAGCTGCGCGACGTGCTGGTGCCCATCAACCGCAAGTATCCGGTCGCCGACCTCGTCGATTCCGCCCAGGGCTATGCCGGCAAAACCGGCCGGCGCGTCAGCTACGAGTGGGTGCTGCTGGCCGGCGTCAATGACAGCGAACGCGACGCCAATGAGCTGGGCTCGCTGCTCCGCGGAAAGCTGGCGCACGTGAACCTCATCCCCTTCAACCCTGTTGAGGACACGCCATATCGCGCGCCCGAGCGTGCGGGCGTGCGCCGCTTCAGGGAGCTGGTCGAGGCGCAGAGCCTGAACGTCACCGTGCGAGATACCCGCGGTCGCGATGCGGATGCGGCTTGCGGGCAGCTCCACGAGCGGGTGATGCGCGAGCGTGCGGCACCGGTTCCCGCGTCATAGGCCGTCTCTACAGCGGCACGTCCGGTTTCAGCTACGCGAGCTGGAAGGGAAAGTTCTATCCGTCGACGCTGCCCGGCGCGCGCATGCTCGCCTACTACGCGGAGCGGCTGCACGGCGTTGAGCTCAACGGAAGCTTCTACCGCACGCCACCAGAGACCACGCTGGTCAAGTGGGCGCAGGGCACGCCTGAGGATTTCCGCTTCTGCATGAAGGCACATCGAGGGCTCACCTACTCGGGTGACGCGTTCGATCGCGTCGGGCTCGCCGGCATCATCGGTGAACGACTCGCGCCGCTGGGCGGCCGCCTGGGCCCGGTTCTCCTACAGTTTCCGCCCGTGCGCCGGCGCAACGTCGCGCTGCTCGACGGATTGCTGGGTGCGCTTGGCCGCGGCGCGGCCGCCGAGTTTCGCCACGAGTCCTGGTTCCACGACGAGACCTATGAGGTGCTGCGAGCGCGCCAGGCGGCGCTGGTCGTCACCGATGAGGAGAAGTGGCCGCGGGCCCCGTTGGTCGCGTTAGGTCCTGTCGCTTACTTCCGGTTGCGGCGCGGCTACACCGCTCGCGCGTTGGCGACCTGGATCGACACGTTCCGAAGCGCGATCGCCTCGCATGACGAGGTGCATGTGTATTTCAAGCACGATCCATCGGCTCCGCGGCTGGCGCTTCGCGTCCAGCGGGAGCTCGTCGGGAGCGGCCGATGAGAATCGGGATCGCGACCGCCGCGATGACGACCATGAGCAGCGAGGCCAGCTGCGCCTGGCGCAGCCCGAAGATGATGGCCGGGTCGGTGCGGAAGTAGCTGAGCCAGAAGCGGCCTAGTCCGTACAGCCCGAGATAGAGCAACCCCGGGACCCCGTCGGGCAGCTTCGCCTTGAGCCGTTGGTGGAAAGGAAGCAGGAGTGCCAGCAGGCCGAGGGTGAGGATCATCTCGTAGGCGACCTCGGGGTGCACCACCTTGCCCGGCTCGCCCAGCGTGTCGGGGTTGACATACTCGACGCCCCACGGCAGGTTTGTCGCGGTCCCGTGGTGCTCGCCGTTGATCACGTCGCCGATGCGCCCGACGGCCAGCCCGATCATCGCCGCCGGCCCGCCGGCATCGATGACCTTCCAGAACGAAAAGTGCGCGCGCCGCGCCCACACGTAGGCGCCGAGGATCGCCCCGAACAGCCCGCCCCACTGGCTGATGCCGCCCTCGGTCAGGTAGAAGATGTGCACCAGCTGGCCGGAGAAGAACTTGAAGTTCTCCCAGACATAGAGGACGCGCGCGCCGATCAGACCGAGGACCACCATCCACGTCACGCCGTCCGCGCCCCCGCTGGTGTCGACGTGGTCTTTGGCCAGGAGCCATAGGCCGAGGCGTGCCGCGGCGAGGATGCCCAGGACGCTGAAGACGCCATGCCACGTGACCAGGAACGGGCCGACCCGAAGCAGGTTCGGTTCGAGGTCGATGACGATGGCCAGGAACATCACGATCGCGCCGCGCGCTGGAGCCTTGCCAGCGCCACGTCTTTCGGCAGCAGCGCCAGGGTGTAATGGATCGGCAGCGAGACCTTCTTGCCGGTCAGCGCGAGCCGGATGGGCGTGTACAGCTTGTTCTTGCTCAGGCCTGTTCTTTCGACCACGCTTTCGAGAGCCTTTTCGATGGGTTCGGGATCCCAGGTCACATCCGTGAGCGCGTCGACGGCCATCTGGACGCGCGATGCCTGCTCGGGGTCTGGCGCGGGCGCATCGGGATCCTTCCACAAGTAGTCGAGGTACTCCGTTGCGTCGGCGAGCCTGGTCATGCGAGTCTTGAGCGCGGGCACGGCGCCCATGATCGTGCGCTCATCCAGATTGGGCACGAAAGGTTTCAGCCGGCGTGCGAGCTCATCGTCATCCATGGCGCGGATCCACTCGCCGTTGATCCAGTTCAGCTTCTCCCAGTCGAACCGCGCGCCCGCGTGCTGGACGCGGTCGAAAGAGAAGACGCGAATCAGCTCGTCAAAGGTGAAGATCTCCTGCGACGTGCCTGGATTCCAGCCGAGCAGAGCGAGGTAGTTGATAAGCGCCTCCGGTAGGTAGCCCTGCTCTCGATACAGCATGAGGTTGCTCTCCGGATGCTTCCGCTTCGAGAGCTTGGCCCCGTCCTTGGCGAGTATCAGCGGCATATGCGCGTATGCCACCGGTCGCTCATAGCCGAGCGCGTCGACGATCATCAGCTGGTACGGCGTGTTCGACAGGTGCTCCTCGCCGCGGATGACGTGGGTGATCTTCATCAGCGCGTCGTCGACCGGGCTTGCGAACTGATATGTCGGATATCCGTCCGACTTCATGACGATGAAGTCGCCGATCAGCTCGGCGTCGAACGTCATCTCCCCACGGATCATGTCCGTGAACACGACCTTGCCGCCCGGGACCTTGAAGCGGACGGCAAACTCGGTGCGCTCTTTGGGCGGATTGGTCAGGCAACGCCGCGAGTATTTGTAGGGCCGCTTCTCGAACTGGGCATGGCGGCGCTCGGCCTCCAGCTCCTCGGCCGTGCAGTAGCAGCGGTACGCCTTCCCCTCTTCGAGGAGCGTCGCCGCGTGCTGCTTGTAGATGTCGAGGCGCTCGGACTGCCTGTATGGCCCATAAGGACCGTCCTTGTCCGGCCCTTCGTCCCAGTCCAGGCCGAGCCAGTTGAGGCCTTCGTAGATGAGCGCCTCGTACTCGGGGCGGTTGCGTTCGAGGTCGGTGTCGTCGATGCGCAGCGCGAAGATGCCCTGTTGCTGGCGTGCGAAGAGCACGTTGTACAACGCGGTCGAAGCCGTGCCCAGGTGCGCGAAGCCGGTCGGGCTCGGCGCGATGCGCACTCGAACGGTGGAGGGCCCAGGCACCGCCATATGCTACGGACGTGCCTGGAGTGCTCGCGTTGGCCGGAGGCAACGAGTTCAACCCCGGCAACGAGGAGCAGGACAAAGTCCTCGCCGACGCTGCCGGCCGCGGGCCCGCGTACGTCGTGCCGACCGCCGCTGCGAGACAGGGCCCCGGACTCGCCGTCGCGCATGCACAGGCGTGGTTTCGGCAGTTCGGCCTCGAGCTCGAGGAGCTCCCGATCCTGAAGCGTGCTCACGCCAATTCGAAGGAGTGGGCCGCCCGCGCTCGGGGCGGCGGATTCTTCTACCTGGTCGGCGGCGACCCCGGCCACGTAGCGCAGGTTCTGCGCGGATCCGCGGTGTGGCGCGCCATGTTCGCCGCATGGCGCGACGGCGCGTCTCTGGCCGGCTCTTCAGCAGGAGCCATGGCCTTGTGCAGCCATACCCTCGTGCGGGCGGTCTGGCCCAACCGTTTCAACCGCCGGCCGGCCGAAGGGCTCGGAGTCGTCCCGAAGACCGCTGTGCTGCCCCATTACGACACCTTCGGCCACCGCTGGGTGGAGTCGGCGCAAGCGGCTGCCCCCGAGCTGACTTTGCTGGGCATCGACGAGCGGAGCGCGGCGGTGTGGCAGGGCGGAACCTGGCGCGCAATGGGTCCTGGCGCGATCACGGTGATCAGGGGCAAGCAGGTCCGGCCTTTCGTGTCGGGGATGGAAGTCATCGGCTTGCGCCCCGCACGTATGCTTCCGAGCCAGTGATCGGAACGGCACGCCGCACGCGAAGCCCCATCCATTCGGGCTTCATCGACATCGGCTCGCTGCGCGTGCATCACATGCACGGCGGGCGCGGCTCACCGGTGGTCTTCATCCACGGGCTCGGGTCGTCCAGCTACATGGAGTGGAGGTACAACCTCGAGCCCACCGGGGCGCGGCATCGCGTGTTCGCGCCCGACCTTCCCGGATACGGCCGCACCGAGAAGCCACGCGCGCGCTACTCCATCCCGTACTTCGCACGGTTCGTCGAGCGCTACATCGAAGACCGCGGCCTTCGCTCGGCGGCGATCGTCGGCGCTTCGCTGGGTGGAAGGGTTGCGCTCGAGCTTGCGCTCGAGCGGCCTCAGCTCGCGCGGAAGCTGGTCCTGGTCAACACGCTCGGTCTCGGCAGACCGCAGGTCCGAATGGCTCAGATGGCTTATGGCCTCGTGACCATCCCGCGCGTCGGCGAGGCCGCGATGAGGTTCGCGCGCGGCGCGCTGCAGTGGGCCTCGCCGAGCCTGATCCGCCGGGTGGCCGCACGTTACGCCGGCGCCACCTCTGACCTCGAGAGGGCGATGGACGATGCTTATCTCAAAGATCTTCGCGAGCTCTATGCCACCGATGAGTTCCACAACGCCTATCTGTCGACGGTCAGGTCGCTGGTCAACCCACGCGCCCTGTTCGGCGGCCATCACGACGTGACGACTCGGCTGAACGAGATCAAGATTCCACTGCAGCTGATCTGGGGCGCCGACGATCCTCTGTTCCCGGTCGCGCACGCGACCCGCGCCCACTCGCTCGTCGAGCATTCGCGACTGGCCGTCATCGAAGGGGCGGGTCATTCACCGCAGGCCGAGCGGCCGGAGGAGTTCAACCGCGTCCTCCTCGACTTCCTCGCCAGCTGACCCACCGCCACCAAAGCAGTACACCGGACCGGAGTACCGGGCGCTCGTCGCCGCCCCGCTCGACCCCCTCGTCCACCCCGACCCTCGCCACCCGCCGCGCCTTTACAAGCTGATCCGGCGCATCGTCCGCTGGCTCGTCCTGCACCTCTTCCGGATCAACGTCAGCGGCCTGGAGAACATCCCGTCGCCGCCGTACATCATCGCCGCCAACCACCAGGCCTGGTTCGACCCGGCCTTCATCATTCCGTTCTTTCCGGAAGCGCCGATGGTCTACACGATGGCCAAGCGGGAGACGGTGTTCAACCGCGCATGGAAACGGCGGCTGTTGCCGTTGGTCGGCGTCTTCCCGATCTCCCCCCATCGCGGCGAGCTGGACGAGGCCGGGCTGCGTACCGTTTATCAGATCCTCGAGCGAGGAGGGGTCGTGCTCATCTTTCCCGAGGGCCGCTACTCGCGCGGGCGGGCGCTGCGGCCGCTCAAGGTCGGGATCGGCCATTTCGCCCTCCAGGCCGGGGTGCCGATCTCGCCTGTCGCGGTGCGAGGCACCGATGCCCTGCGGCCTTTCGGCAATATCGACGTGACGATCGGCCCGCCCATACGGCCTGATCCGCCGGCCTGGTGGACGGTGGGCCAGAGAGTCGCGCAGGTGGTCGACAACGTGCAGCGCGCGATCACCACCGGCCTCCAACGACGACGGGAGCGCCGCCCCAGGCACTAAACGGTCACCGTAGGCCGTGCTTTAATCCGGGGGCTTTGCATCTGGTCATAGGCGCCGGGGAGTTCCTCGGCAACCATGTATCGAGAGCGTTGGCGGTCGAGGCGCCCGTCATCGAGCTGCGCGCGGACGTCGACGATGAGACTCTCGCCGACGCCATCAAGTCGGTCGAGGTCGTGCACACCTGCGCGCAGACCTGGTCGCCGGCGCGCAGGCTCCGATACCGGCGCGAGCCCCCGGAGCTGCTCCAGAGGATCGTCGATGCTGCGCGGCGCGCGGGCGTCCGGCGCGTCGTCCACGTCTCGACGGCGGACGTATACGGCCCCGACCACGTCGCCAAGATCACCGAGAAGTCGAAGCTGCGGCCTTCGCACGCATATGAGCGCCTCAAGCTGGACGAAGAGACCTGGCTCTTCGACGCTGCGCCGGATCTCGAGATCCTGGTCCTGCGGCCGGCGCGGATCTTCGGGCTGGGCGAGGACTGGATGCTGCCCAATCTGATGAGGTCGCTGGCCAAAGGACGCGTGTGGCTGCCCGGGGGCGGCCGCGTCATGCAAACGTTCGTCGCCGCGGAGGACGTCGGCCGTGCCTGCCTTGCCGCGGCGGACCGGGGCCGGGCGGGAAAGATCTACCTGGTGGGCGGCTTCGACGCCACGTGGCGGGACCTCCTGGAGTCCTGCGCCCGCGCCGCAAGCGTGGGGGCCGAGATCGTCAACCTGCCCCACGACCTCGCCTACGTGCGCGCGCTGACCGCTGAGGCGACGGCGCCTCGGGGTGAGCAGGTCTGGCCGAACGTCTTCGCGGTCGACGCCATCGGCAAGGCCCACCAGATCGACGACTCGCAGTCACGCCGGGAGCTCACCTGGTCGCCTTCGATCGGCAGCTTCGAGCAGGCGATGCCGCAGATGGCTTCCTGGCTGTCGGAGCTCCCTGGGGTCCCGCTCGGCCGGCCTGAGGAGGCTACCTCACCGCCAAGCAGCTAGGCGTCGTCGGCCGTCAGGACGTGCCGCCGAAGTCGACATCCTTGCTCTCGACCGTGCCGGCCGTTCGCCCGGGCGCCGTCTGGTACTTCCAGTACAGGTTCGTGTGCGCGATGACAAGGTCCGGCGGCGGCGCCCCCCATGCCGTCTGGTCCCCCGTCGTGTGGGCGTCGCTGACGAGGGTCGCGTCGTACCCCCTGACGAACGCGCCGTGGAGCGTCGAGCGGATGCATGCATCGGTCTCTGCGCCGACGACGAGGAGTCGCCCCACTCCGAGGCCCGACAGCACGGTCTCGAGGTTGGTGTTCTCGAAGGAGTCGCCATAGCTCTTCTCGACAAGCGGCTCCGCCTCGCCGGGAGTCAGCTCGGGAACGATCCGCCAGTCGTCGCTCCCCCTCGCAAGCCCATCGTTGGAATGCTGGACCCAAACGACGGGGACCCGTTCCCGCCGCGCCTTCTCGACAAGGCTGCCGACGTTCGCGACGACCGCGTCGCGCTTGTGAGCCCCGCCGACGACTCCTTCCTGCACGTCGACGACCAGCAGTGCGGTGTTCGGCCGGTTGTCGAGCGTGGTCATGGTCTCCCTTTTCTACTTCACCGCCAGGCAGGTGACGGTCTTGAAGACACCATCGATTTTCTGGATCTTGTCGACGATCAAGGAACCGATCGAGTTGACGTCGGGGGCTTCACAGACTGCGATGACGTCGTACTCGCCCGTGATCGCATCCGCAGCGGTGATCCCGCTGGTGCCCTCCATCTTCTTGGCCACCTCGAGCGCCCGCCCTGGCGACGCGTTGATCAGGACATATGCCTTCATGCGCCAACCCCCAAATCCAGCTGAGTGAGAACGATGTCAGCGTAGCGCGCTCAGCGCGACTTGAGGGCGCGGATCATGACCTCGTCGGTGATGTTCGCACCAGAGAGAATGACGACCACCTTCTCATTCGGGCTGGGGCTGTAGTGGTAGAGAAGCGCGGCGATGGCTGCCGCGCCGGCGGGCTCCGCCAGCAGGTGCTCCCACTCGAACACGAGCCTGATCGCGCGCAGCATCTCCGCCTCCTGCACGAGCACGACCTCGTCCACATAGCGTTTGGCCAGCTCGAACGTGAGCTTTCCCGGCGCTGATGCGGCGAGCCCGTCGGCGATGGTGTTGACGCGGTCGAGGGTGACGATCCGCCCTGCCTCGAGCGAGCGGCGCATGCCATCCGCCCCTGCAGGTTCGGCTCCGATCACCTTCACATGCGGCCGTTTCTCCTTCAGGTAGACCGAGATGCCGCCGATCAGCCCGCCACCGCCGATCGGCACGAGGACCGTGTCGACGTCCTCGAGGTCGCGCAGCAGCTCGACCGCGATGGTGCCCTGGCCGGCGATGACGTCCGGGTCGTCGAATGCGTGCACGAAAGTTGCGCCGCCCTGCTCCTGGTGGCGCATCGCCTCGAGGTAGGCATCGTTGTAGTTGCGCCCGGCCGGCACCACCTGTGCGCCGAGCCGGCGGATCGCCTCGACCTTGAGCTGGTTGGCGGTCTCGGGGACGTAGACAGTGGCGGGGATGTTGAAGGCCGCTGCGGCGTAGGCCACACCCTGGCCGTGATTTCCCGCTGACGCCGTGATCACGCCCGCGGACCGCTCCTCGGGGTGAAGCCTCATCACCTTGGTGAGCGCGCCTCGGACCTTGAAGGCCCGGATGGGCTGGATGGATTCGACCTTGATATGGACGTAGCAGCGGGCCTTGTCCGTGAAGGCTCGGGAGTACTGCAGGGGGGTGGGGGCGAGGTAGGGGGCGAGGTCGCGCGCGGCCGCCTCCACCGAGCTTGGGGTGACCCCAACGGTGTCGGACTCGACTTCCCTCAACGCTCGGTCAATGATAGGTGGATGACTGACGAGCTCGACCGGATCGAACCGCGGGAAAGTGCACACGTCAAGGCTCGGGACAAGAAGGTACGGGGACCCGAGGTGATAGCCGTCAACCCAGGTCTCAAGAAGCTCGCGCTGCACATCGCCGGCAAGAGGAAGAAACCGAAGTCCAAACCGGATTAGAAATCGGCGGCGACAATGGCGCGCTTGTGCGTGCCGGAGCCGACCAGCACATCGCCCAGGTGGCACGCGACGTCGAAGTAGAGCTTGTTGCCCTTGACCTCTGTCAGCTTCGTCGTGACCGTGATCGTGCTGCCCGGAGGGGCAGGGGCGACGTGTCGGACGTGGACCTCATAGCCCACCGTGGTCTGGCCCTCGGGCAGAAGGCTTTCCAGCGAGCGGTGGCTGGTGATCTCCATGAGCCCGATCATCGCCGGGGTCGCAAACGTCCCTTTTCCTCCGACGTGGCGTGTGATGAGCTCGCCGTCGACGACACGTTCCAGCCGGCCCTCGAGGCCAGGCGCAATGCCGTCGAACGCGTTCACGCTATAGATTGTCCATCGTGACCTGGTGCTCGCGAACAGAGATCCCCGCCGGATCTTTGGCGTCTAGGCAGCCCATCTGCGTTGTCACCTCCTGCGCGCGCTCTGTCGCGCATGACGAATGCGCTCCATCGCGTGCTCGTCGGTTCCTAGCATCTGGGCCGCCGATCCGCCAAATCTCTCGTCGGGGCCTCCGTTCGTGAGCACTGGCCGGGTGCGCAAAGCCATCTTTCCGGCCGCCGGTTTGGGTACGCGTTTCCTGCCCGTCACCAAGGCCCAGCCGAAAGAGATGCTGCCGCTGGTCGACAAGCCGACGATCCAGTACGGCGTCGAGGAAGCGATCGCGAGTGGGATCGAAGAGGTGATCATGGTCACCGGCGGCGGCAAGCGCGCCATCGTCGACCATTTCGATCGCTCCCTCGAGCTCGAGCATTACCTTCGTCTTCGGGGCCGAGACGACCTCCTCGCGATCCTCAAGCAGGTCGACGTTCTGAGCGACCGCGTCCGGATCGTCTACACGCAGCAGAAGGAGCCATTGGGGCTGGGCCACGCGGTCTGGACGGCGGGCAAGCTCGTCGAAGGTGAGCCATGCGCGGTTCTTCTCGCCGACGACGTCATCCTCGGCGATGCCGATCCATGCTTGAAGCAGCTCATCGACGCTTACAGCCAGACGGGCGCCACCGTTCTCGCCGTGCGCCGATTTCCCCGTAGCCAGGTTGGGCGCTACGGGGTGGTGGTGACCGACGGTTCCAACGGCCGGCTCCACAACGTGACCGCCATGGTCGAGAAGCCCAAGCCGGGCACCGAGCCCTCTGACCTGGCCATCATCGGGCGCTACGTGCTCGCCCCCGCCGTGTTCAACGAGCTCGAGCGGGGCTCACCAGGGGAGGGCGCCGAGATCCAGCTGACGGATGCCATCATGCGCACGGTCGGCACCCATCCGGTGGTGGGGCTGGAGTTCGAAGGCGACTACTACGATACCGGCACGGTGCCAGGTTACCTGCGTGCAAACCTGACCCTGGCGATGCGCCGCGAAGGCCTCCGCGAGGAGCTGGCGCCCCTCTTGAGAGAGCTCCTCCAGGAGTAGCCGGCGAGCGGCCCGGCGGAGGTTTGGAGTGCCCTGGCAGAGGGCTATACTTTGAGGGCGCTCTATGAGCCGATTCCCAACCCGAGTGATGCACCTATGGCTATTTCTGGACGAAGAAGATTCGACGACGACAAGGTTGTCAAGTACGAGACCGCGGAGAAGGACTTCGAGGTCGAGGTTTCGCGCACCCTCAACAAATGGTGCGTCACCGTCTACCAGATGCCGGACCGGCAGATCCTGGTCCAGGACTTTTTTCCGGAGCGCTGGAAGGCCCTCGCGCGTGCCCAGGACTTCATCCGTCTCCTGAACCAGCGCAAGAAGAAGGAAGAGGAAGGCCTCGCCAGCAACCGCGACGACGACGACTTCTAGACACCGCTAATATTCGCCGGTCGTGAACTGGGCATTGAAAACGGTCGAGGACTTCGTCCTCGCCCGTGAGCTCGTCACCACGTCTGGAGGCGTTTGGAAGCAGCACGCTGGGGGACGGCCGGAGTAAATCCGGCCTGAAGGCCACGCTTTTGACTCTTCAAATAGAGGTAAACCGATCGTGAATTGGGCATTCATTCGGCGGGAGTGGGGTGCGGTCACCTTTGTGCTGACGGTGCTCGTGGGCATGGTCGTCGTGCCGCTCGCTCTCTACTTCACGAACCTGGGCGCGACCCCGGTCGCGATCCCCAACCCCACCCCGACGGCAAGCAGCGCTCGCGCCAGCGGGGTCCAATCGCCTGCGCCGGCGACGACACCATCCCCGTCGCCGTCTCCATCGAAGTAGGCGCCTTACGCTCTAGCCGGCGAGGCCCCACAGGAGCCGGTCGCCGTTCGACCGCACGATGTCGTCGAGCGGAAGGCTGATGTCCGCAACCGACGCGTTCTTGGTGCTGACCCGCATCTCGATCACGTCGGCCAGCCGCAGCCGAGCCGTCTCGGCGCAATCGCGCAAGAAGGTGAAAACGACCGGACGCACGAGGTTGAGGACATAAGACGTATGCGCGGGCGCGCCGTCGGAAAGCGTTTGGCCGGCGAGGCTGCGGTCGCGGAACGCGAGCACCACGACCTCGTCGCTGAGCATCACCGGCTCGGTCCACGAGTACGCCGACCCGTCGATGCGGCGCAGCAGCTGAAGCAGCTCCGCCAGGCGGCGCATCGGCGGCGGCGGTCCCTCGATCAGCAGCGGGACGTCGCGGAGCGGCTCGTGGAATGCCTGGGATCGGTATTGCGCAGTGAACCCCAGGTCGGAGATCCCCGCAAAAGGCGCGGGAACCTTGATGGTCACCTCGGATAGGGGTTGGCTGCCGGGACGCATGCTGTGGCCGCTCGTCATGACCTATTAACGCACGGAAGCCCCCGGGGTGTCTCCTCCATCTGACCGAGAATTGAGTGTCCAAATGCCGCTGAGCGGGATCCGAGTCCTGGATTTGACACGCCTGCTCCCGGGCGCCTTCTGCACGATGCTCCTGGCCGACATGGGCGCCGATGTGGTCAAGGTCGAGGAGCCATCGGGCGGCGACTACATGCGGTGGACTCCTCCTCCCGCCGACGGCAAGAGCGTGCTGTTCAACGCGCTCAACCGCAACAAGCGGAGCCTGACGCTGAACCTCAAGTCGGAGGCCGGCCGCGATCTCCTGCTCAGCCTTGTCGATCACGCGGAGGTGCTGGTGGAGGGCAACCGGCCGGGCGTCATGACCCGCCTCGGTCTTGGCTGGCCATCGCTTCACGCGCGCAACCCGCGCCTGGTCATGTGCTCGATCACCGGCTACGGGCAGGACGGACCCATGGCTTCGCGCGCCGGTCACGACCTCAATTACGTCGCCACAGCCGGCTTGCTCGGCCTGAACGGGGCCAAGGACGGACCCCCGGTTCCGCTCGCCGCGCAGGTCGCCGACATCGGTGGGGGCGGGCTGCAGCCGGCTGTCGCGATTCTGGGCGCCATCGTCGGAGTGCAGCGTGGCGGGGAGGGCCGCTGGCTGGACGTATCGATGACGGACGGAGCCGTGAGCTGGCTGGCCATCGGTCTTGCGCAAGACGCTGCGGGCGAGCCTGTGCGAAGGGGAGACCACCGGCTCGGCGGCCGGTACGCGTGCTACCGCGTCTATGCGTGCAAGGGTGGGGGCTACTACAGCGTCGGCGCGCTGGAACCCAAGTTCTGGAGCACCCTGTGCATCGCGATCGGCAAACCCGAGCTGGTCGATCTGCAGTTCGCAGGCGGCGACGAAGGAGCGCACGCCCACAGGGCGATGGAGGCTGTGTTTCTGTCCAGGACGCGGTCCGAGTGGGACCGCGACCTGGCCGGGCTCGAGGTCTGCTGCGAGCCTGTGCTGGACCTAGACGAGGTGGCGTCCCATCCGCAGGTCATCGCGCGGGGTCTTATCTCGATCGGTCCGGCCGGCGTCGAGGTGAGGCCGGCGGTGCGCATGCGAGACGACTGGCGGCGGCGCGATGCACCTGGGCTTGGCGAGCACTCGGCCGAGATCCTGGCCGAAGTCGGCGTAGATGCGGCGCAGTTCGAAACGTTGAAGACAGACGGCGTCGTTTAGAGGCCGCGCCTCTAGTCGATCAGCAGCTGCTTCCAGACCGCTGCGACCTGCGCCCGGGTCTCTTCAAGCGGGCCGCTGTTGTTGATTACGTGGTGGGCGCGTCCCCGCTTCTCTTCGATCGGCAGCTGCGCGCCGATCACCGCGTGCGCTTGCTCGCGCGTGAAACCACGACCTGAAGTCAGGCGCTCGACCTGTACCTCCTCCGGGACGTACACGAGCACCACCGAGGAGAAGAACCGCTCGAGTGAGTTCTCGAACAGCAGTGGCACATCCTGGACGACTACGGCAGCACCGCGCTCCACTGCTTCTGCCGTCCGCTGCGCCATCCACTCGCGCACGAGAGGATGCACGATGTCGTTCAAGCGCCGGCGGGCGCCGGCGTCACCGAACACGAGCTGGCCAAGGCGTTTGCGGTCTATCCGGCCCTCTTTCACGTAGTCCTTGCCGAACTCCTGGATGACGGTATCGAAGCCGCGGGTCCCCGGCTCGTAGACGGCATGCGTGGCCTCGTCAGCGTCGACAACCGCAGCGCCCAGGTCACGAAGCATGCCTGCCACCGTCGACTTGCCCGACCCAGCGCCACCCGTCAGCCCTACTAGCTTCACTTAGGATTTGCCCCAGTGGCGGACGACGAGAAATTCGACGCGATCGTGGTCGGCGCCGGACCGGCCGGCACCGCCGCCGCATACACGATGGCGAAGGCCGGCCTGGAGGTGGCTCTGCTGGAGCGCGGGGCCAAGCCAGGCTCCAAGAACGTCATGGGCGGCATCCTCTACAACCACTACCTCGAAGAGATCGTAGGGGACGCCTGGAAAGAAGCACCGCTGGAACGGCCGATCATCGAAGAGCGTCGCTGGATGATGACGCCGAAGGCCTACATCGGCCTCGACTACAAGAACCTCCGCAATCGCGATCACCCTCACTCGTTCTCCGTCCTGCGCGCTCGTTTCGACCCCTGGTTCGCGGAGCAGGCTGAGAAGGCCGGCGCGATGGTCGTACCCGAGACGGTGGTGGAGAGGCTGATCGTCAGGAACGGACGCGTGGTCGGTGTCGGCACCGGCCGTGGCGACGACCTCTACGCCGAGGTCGTAATCGTCTGCGAAGGTATCGGGCTCGGCGTGGGCCTCCTGGAGAAAACAGTCATCAACGGCAAGCCGCTGCGGCGGAAGCTCCGGCCGAACGAGGTCGCGATGGCGGTCAAGGAGATCATGCAGCTCGATCCCGGCCTCATAGAGGAGCGCTTCAACTGCGAGGCGGGCGAGGGCTGCACCATCGAATGCTTCGGCGATTCGACATTGGGTATGTCCGGGTTCATGTTCATCTACACCAACAAAGACACGCTGTCGGTTGGTGGCGGCGCGCTGCTGAGCGAGTTCAACGACACGCTACGGAGCCCCAACGACCTCATGGAGCATTTCAAGAACCACCCCAGCGTCAAGCCACTGCTGCGCGGCGCCGAAACCGTGGAGTACCTCGCGCACCTGATCCCGGAGGGCGGGTACCGCGGCATTCCGAAGGTCTACGGGCCCGGTTACCTGATCTGCGGCGACGCTGCGATGCTGTCGAACCCGGTCCACCGCGAGGGCTCGAACCTTGCGATGGTCTCGGGCAGGCTCGCGGGCGAGACCGTAATCCACGCCAAGGAGACACAGGACTTTTCAGAGAGCCGCCTGCGCGAGTACAAGGGCAAGCTCGACAACTCCTGGATCATGGCCGACATGAAGAAGTACGACAAGGCGGTGCCGCTGCTCGAGCACAACCCGCAGATGCTCACGAAGTACCCGCAGATCCTCGATCGGGCGCTCGACGAGTTCTTCCGGGTCGACGGCACGTCGAAATGGGAGAAGCAATCGAAGATCATCAAGATGATCCGCAAGGATGGCGGGTTGAAGATGGTATGGGATTCGGTCAAAGCACTCTGGGCTCTGAAGTAGCGATCGGTGACGCGTAAACGAACCGGCACACCCTGGATGCCCGCGCCCGAGTTCGCGCGAACGCTGACCGGCCTCACCGTGAATCTGCTCGTGCGGGATGTGGCCGCCAGCCTGCCGTTCTATACGGACGTACTTGCCCTCAGGCTGCTGTACGGCGACGAGGACTTTGCCGCGCTGGAGGGACCGGAAGGGTGGCACATGATGCTGCACGCCGACCACACGCTCGACCACTCGCCGGTGGAGACGGCGCGGCTCTCGGAGGAGGGCAAGCGCGGCACCGGCGCCGAAATTCGCATCCTTGGATTGAATCCGGACGAGGTCGAGGCTCGCGCTCGCGCGGGCGCGTTCACGGTCAACGTGCCGACCCAAACCTTCCCGCATGGCTGGCGCGAATGCCGCCTCGAGGACGCGAACGGCTACATGTTTGCGGTCGGGGTGCTGCCGGGGTAGACGCCTCAGGCGTGCGCGACGTTGACGCGGATCGTGTGGTAACCGCCCGCTCCGTTGGGATAGCTGGGCGTGACTTTGGAATCCTGCGGGGCGCCGGCGCCGTCCGTCGCCCGTACCTGCAGCTCGTACACTCCTTCGCTCGCGGGCGTCCACGTGGCCGACCACAGAACCCACGTCAGCGGCGACAGCGGAGCCTTGAAATCCGCCGGGGACCATGTCTTGCCGCCGTCGGTGGTGTACTCGACCTTGCTCATCCCGCGGGTCCCCGAGTAAGCGACGCCTGACAGGGATATCGCCCCCAGCTTGACGATGTCGCCGCCGCGCGGGACGTCGAACCGCGCGGTCGTCTTGACGACCGCGTTGTGATCCCAACCCTGCATCTCCCAGTAGCCGCCGCTCTCCTTGTCCACGAGGTCGATCGTGTCGAGCCACTTGGGTCCCTTCATGCCGTAGTGGCCCGGCAGCAGGATCCGGGCCGGAAAGCCGTGCGCCTCGGGCAGAGCCGCCCCGTCTAGCTCGTACGCGACCAGGACTTCGGGAGCGCCGTTGATCAAGCTCATCGGCAGGCTCTCGGCGTAGCCGTCTCGCGCCTTGAATGCGGCCCATGTGCCATTCGCGCGGGGGCTCGCCATCGCCAGCAGGTCCCGCAGGCTTACGCCGGTGAAAGAGCCTGTGCTGATCAGGTTGCCGCCCACGTCGTTGCTGATGCATTCGAGCGTCACGTACTCAGTGGTGTTAGGCAGCCCGCGAAGCTGCGCGAGCGACAGGCTCAGCGGCTTGTCGACGGCGCCGCCGACGCCGAGCTTCCAGCCATCCGCGGCCACGACCGGGTCGCCGAAGTTCTTGGAGACGACGTAGAAGTTGGCGACAGGCGTGATCTCGGGCGACGCGCCCGACAGGCCGGCCTCGGGCGGATTGAATACCGCCCTGTACCAGTCCGGCACCAGGCGTAGAGCCAGCACCCCTAAGCTTGCGGCGCCGATGGCGAGTGGGACTGCGCCCAGCACCCGGCGTCGGCCCGCATCCGCTCGTTCAGGCAGCGGGCTCGGCGAGCCCATCTGCAGGATCAGGCCGTAGACCGCGAACAGCAGCGCCCACACGATCGGCGTCGTGATGCCGTCGCTCAGCCCGAGGAAGCCATAACCCGATACCGGCAGGAGCACCACCATCACGACCAGCCAGCCGGCTGCCGCGAACACGAGAGCCAGCTGCTGGAACCGCCAGCGGCGGGCGGCGACCGCCCAGGCCGCACCCAGTACGCCGAGCCCGACCACCATTGCCACGATCAGGCCGAACTCCTCGACCACCTTGCCCGCGTGCTGCAGCGTGTCGATCAGGAATCCGAACACGAATCCCGGCATCAGAGCGAGAAGGGGCCCACTCAACGCTTGTGGGAGCGGGCGGAGGCCGATGAAAAGCGCGGCGAGGTACATCAGAGCCACCAGGGCGAGACCCGCCACCGCACCCCAGGCGAAACCGCGCACGGCGGCCGAGCGCCGGCTTGTGTTGTTCATCAGAGTGGGACTACCGGGTGAAGATACGTCGCCGCGCGACATGCGGGAACCCCCGGGAAATTAAGCGAACGCACAATAGATGGCCCTTTGCTGCTTAAATCGGCTTACCGGATGCCCGCTCCGATTGTCCCCGAGGATCTCTTCAGTTTTCGGTGGATCGACCACGTCCGTCTGAGCCCCGACGGGGAGCGCGTCGCGTACCAGGTGGGCTGGGCGGACGGCGAGGCGCGTCAGAATCGCAGCCGCGTCGTCATCCGGCGCCTCCTCGAGCCAGAGCCCGCGGAGGCAACTGGCGGGGTGCGGCGGGATCACTCGCCTGAGTGGTCTCCCGACGGCAGGAGACTTGCGTTCGTCAGCCGGCGCGGGCCCGTGGACCAGGTGTTCGTGCTCGATCTCGCGAGCCCGGGTGACCCGCGGCAGCTCACCTCCCTGCACGAGGGTGCGAGCAGCCCGATGTGGTCTCCTGATGGCAGCAAGATCGCATTCCTCGGCACGGTCCTCAGCGACCCCGATGCCGTCGTCGACGACCCTCGGCCTCCGGACAGCCGCGACCAACTGCGGCGCGCACCGGTGGCTCGCGTCGCCCGCCGCCTCGACTACAAGCACGACGGCCAGGGCTTCGTCGACGGCCGCTACCACCATCTCTTTGTAGTGCCGGCCGAAGGCGGCGACGTTACACAGATCACGAACGGGGCCTGGGATGTAGGTGGTTTCGACTGGTCACCGGATGGCGACAGGCTCGTGGTCGCCGGCAACGCCGAGCCCAACGCCGACCTGCAGCGCGCCCTCAACCTGTACCTGGTCGACCTGGCAGGGAAGCGATCCAAGCTCGCCGGCGGCTTCTACCTTGGTTCGCCCACGTGGAGCCCGCGCGGCGACCTCATCGCGTTCATCGCGCCGAACGGGCTGGACGCCGGCCTCGTCGAGCGACTGTGGATCGTGCCCGCGCGCGGTGGCGACCAGCGGTGCCTCACCATCGGGCTCGACCAGGCGGTCGGGGACAGCATCATCACTGACATGCGGGCGGGACACAACACCCGCCTGGTGTGGTCGCGCGAGGGCGATCGCGTCTATTTCCTGTCGAGCGGCCCTGGCGTGAGCACGGTCTATTCCTGCGACCTCGAGGGCCATGTGCGCGAGGAGGTCGGCGGGCAGCGCCGCATCTACGACTTCGATGTCGCCTCCGGTGTGACGGCTCTATGTGTGTCAGACACCGGCAATCCCGGCGACCTGCATATGTTTACGCAGGGCGCCGAGGCGCGCGTCACCGACCTGAACCCGTGGCTCCGCGAGCGGTATGTTGCCCAGCCCGAACACCATTCGTTCAGGGCGCCCGACGGTTGGGTGCTCGAAGGCTGGCTGCTCCGGCCGCCCGACTTCGATGCGAGCCGGCGCTATCCGCTCGTCATGGAGGTGCACGGCGGCCCGCACGGCCAGTACGGGTGGGCTTTTTTCCACGAGCTCCAGATCCTCGCGGGCATGGGCTACATGGTCCTGTACATCAACCCGCGAGGCTCCGACGGCTACGGCGAGCACTTCCGGCGGCAAGTGGTTCGCGACTGGGGCGGCAGCGACTACCTCGACCTCATGAGCGCTCTCGACCAGGCGATCGAGCGGACCGGAACCGTGGACGTGAGCCGCATGGGGATTGGCGGCGGCTCGTACGGCGGCTACATGACCAACTGGATCATCGGCCAGACCAACCGCTTCTCGGCCGCGGTTTCGATGCGGTCGATCTCGAACCTCGTCAGCGAGTACGCGCAGCACGACATCGTGCTGTGGGGCGCCCTCGAGCTCGGACCTCCACCCTGGCCCGACCTCGATGAGCTCTGGAAGCGATCTCCGATTCGGTACGTCCAGAACATGCAGACGCCGCTGCTGCTGAGCTGCGGGGAGATGGACCTGCGCTGCGCGATCTCGCAATCAGAGGAGCTTTTTGGGGCCATGCGCTTCCTCGGCAAGACCGTAGAGATGGTGCGCTACCCCGAGGAGTCGCACGATCTCTCCCGCAACGGCCGGCCCGATCGCCGCGTGGAGCGGCTTACGCGCATCGCCGGTTGGTACGAACGGTTCCTGGGCACCGCATCGTCAGAGGCTGAGGCTGTCGAGGAAGCAGAGACGCAGGTGCTTCCAGTCCAGCAGAAGGAGGCGGTGGTGGCGGTCGAGGAGTCCGCACCGACCGGTGTGCTGGAAACGATGCGCATGCCCGAGGCCGGCGAATCGGTCTCGACGGCCGTCCTCGAAACAATGCACATCGACAACGTGCCGGCGATCGCCGGACCCGAAACCGTCGAGCCGTCACCCGAGCTGGTGGCCACCGAGCCGGTGGTCGAGGGTCTGGAGCCTGAAGTGGAAGTGCCGGTGGCGGCGGATCCGTACACGACCGCCGCGCTGCCCGTCTTTCCGGAGCCCGAGCCGGCCTATCCAGGGCCCGAGAGCTTCGAGACGATGCCGGCAGCCGACGAAGCCCAGGTTGTCGCCGAGCCCGAGCCGGTGGAGCAGGAGCCTGAGCCTGAGCCGGTCGGGATAGAAGCGGAGCCAGAGCCCGAGCCAGAGCCGGTTGCCGCCGAAGCCGGGCCGGAGCTCGAACCCGAAGCCGAGCCGGCCGGGATGGAAGCGGAGCCAGAGCCCGAGCCAGAGCCGGTTGCCGCCGAAGCCGAGCCGGAGCTCGAACCCGAACCCCAGCCGGTGGAATCCGTCTCGCTCGAACCGGAGCTGGAGCCGGCTGCCCCGGAGCCGGAGCCCATGGCCACGGCACCCGAACCCATTTCTGAGCCGGCTGTCGAGCCGGAGCCGGAGCCGGTTGTGGCCGAGGCTGAGCCGGAGCCCGTCGCGGCCGAGGCTGAGCCGGAGCCCGTTGCGGAAGAGCCTGAGCCCGTCGCGGCTCAGGCGACAACTCCCGCGCCGGCCCCGAGCGTCACCTCGACGATGCTCAGATGGCCGACGAACCCTGGGATGCAAGACAACGGGTCGGCCGACCCTGACTCGGGCGAGGCGGCAACCTCGGTGATCCCCGCGTGGCAGCCGACCGAGATGCCGTCGGAGAGCAGGCGGACGGTCTCGCTCCAGGCGATGCCGCCTGAAGCGATCGCGGCCGGTGAGGCGTTCGCCGCTAAGCTCAGTTTCGAGACAGGTCCCTTCACTGGCAGGGTGATCGCGCTACCGAATCAGATGGTCACGCTGGGCCGGGCGCCTGACAACGACGTGGTGGTCGCCGACCCCGCCACCTCCGGTCGCCACGGCCGCATCGAGGTTCGCGCCGGCGCGTTCTGGATCAGCGACCTCGGCAGCACCAACGGCACGCTCGTCAACGGTGAGCCGGTGATAGAGAAGCAGCTGTCCGACGGCGACCTCATCGCCATCGGCCAGAACACGATCCGCTTTACGCTGGAGTAACCAGCGCCGCGCAATCGGCGGCGGCCTCGCGCAACAGCGCGGTGAATTCCTCGACGTCGGGAACGACGCCGGGGTCGGCGGTAAGCCCAAAGTAGGCGTCGCCGTTGTAGGAGACGATCGCGACGCCGAGCCCCATCGACGGATACAGCGGGGCAAAGGGCCAAACCTCGAGAAGCTGTGCGCCGCCCGAATAGAGAGGGAACTGCGGCCCGGGGATGTTGGTGACGTTGATGTTCGCGCCCGCCTGCGGGTTGGACATCAGCCGGCCGGCCAGCACGAGCAACGTCGGCGGCGCCCAATCGGCCAGGGCGACGAGCTTGTCGGCGGCGATGGCCTGGCGGGTTCGCTTGAGGTCGCCGGTCGTCACCTTGATCCGGCGCAGCCGCTCATCCATGGCGAGATCGCCGGTGGGCAGCTCGAGAACCATGCCGCTGATCTGATTGCCAGCGCGACCCCGCGACTCATCGCCGCGGACGCTCACAGGGCAGAACACGCGCACTTTTTCGGGCACGGCCTCACCCCGCCTCTTGAACCAGCGATGCAAGCCCTCGGAGACGACGGCCAGCACGGCATCGTTGACGGTGCACCCGAAACGTTCCTTCAGGGCTTTGAATGCCGCCAGCCGCACCTTGAGGCCTCGGCCTGTGCGCTGCGGGCCGATCTTGCGATTGAAGAAGAGATCCGGCCGGGGCGTCATCATCTTGCGGCCGACGTTGGCCAAACCCGTCCAGGGCAGGCGACGCGTTTGCCAGATCGCGGGCACCCGCGAGCGCTCGGCCTTGGCCGCGGGCCCGAAGTTCCAAAGCACTGGTCGGATGAGCTCCCAGTTGGACGGCGCCGGCCGCGCCCTCCACTCTTCCGCGGGCGGCTCCGGCACGTAGCCCTCGGGCGTGGTGTCCAGCAGCAAAGTCAGGATGTCGACGCTGGACACGCCGTCGACCATTGCGTGATGTGCGCGGTTGACGATGACGACCCGGCCTCCTCGCTCCGAGGGGCCCCCGCGAGCTCCTCGATCTCGTGGGGATCGGAGCCCTGTGACGATGGTCATCTCCCACAGCGGCCGGCGCATGTCGAGTGGCCGCGCGAGGATCCGCATCACGAGCTTGCGCAGCGTGGCTCCGTCACCCGGCGGCGCCAGCACCTCTCGGCGCACGTGCGCGCCGAGGTCGAAGTGCGGGTCATCGACCCACACCGGGTGGACCAGGTTCAGCGGCACGCGATGGATGCGCTGCCGATACCTTGGGACGAGGTGAATGCGCTCCTTGATCGTCTCCTCGACGCCAAGGGCGCCCCGTCCGCCGGGCAGCTGTGATTCGCCTTCGAAGACATACACGGTGCCCAGGTCGAGCGGCGTGTGCGGTCGCTCTGCATACAGAAACCATGCGTCGCGAGCGGTTAGAGGCTCATAGAAGGCTTCCGTCGTCAAAGTTCTATGACCTGCTGACCTCGAATACTGGCGTCGCCTGGGCGGACGAGCTCCGCTCGTCCGCGACTTTGTCTAACGTCGACTGTCAATCGTTGCCGGGCGAAGGGGGTTTCCCGCAAGGGGGATCCTGATCCCCCTTGCGCTTCAAACCACGCGTCGCGAGCCGTTAGAGGCTCATAGAAGGGTTCCGTGGGCCGAATCGTATCGCTCGTCTGATTCAACCGCGCGGGTAGTCTTTTGCGCGTGCATGGAACCGTGGCCGAGATCTGGCGCTATCCGGTGAAGTCGATGGCCGGCGAGCGACTGGATTCGTGCCTCATCGACGAGACGGGGCTGGAAGGCGATCGCCGCTGGGCGCTCGTCGACGGCACGCCGAACCGGGCCGGCAAGCTCTTCACGAACACCGAGGACGCTCGGCTGATGCGATACGGCGCGCGCCTCGACGGACAGCTGGTGCAGGTCGTCACACCCGCCGGCGAGACCCGGCAGCTCGACCAGGCGCTGGTCGCGGCGCTGGCTGGCGAAACCTCACGGCCGCTGACACTGCGCGACGCCGCGGGGATCAACTTCGACGACTCGCCGGTGCTGATCGTGAATCTCTCAACGGTGGCGGCCTTCGAGCTGTCGGCGGGCGTTCGGATCGACCGCCGGCGTTTCCGGGCGAACCTCTACCTCGAAGGTCTCGAGCCGGACGCTGAGCTGCGGTGGCTGGGTCAGAGGATCGTCGCCGGCGAGGCCGAGCTCGAGGTGGTCAAGCGCTGCGAGCGCTGCGCCGTGATCACCCGGGACCCTGATACCAGCGAGACATCGCCCCAGCTGCTGCGCGTTCTGACCCAGACCAGCGACACCTGCATGGGCGTCTACTGCCGCGTTGTTCGACCGGGAATCGTGGCCACCGGCGATCTTTGCGGACCCGGATAGGTGGTCCACTAAGCTAACGAAGCACGCTTTTATTGGCTGAGGAGGGGAGACATGGCGGTTAAGGCTTTCTCGAACGAGTGGGCCAAGGCTTTCAAGGACGAGGTCAACAACTCCAGCGTCTACAAGTCTGCGGCCAAAGGCTGGAAGTGGACGGTCGGGCTGGTGGTCGAGGCCGAGCCGGACAAGAACTTCCCCGAGGCGAAGGGAATCGTGATGGACCTCTTCGACGGCGAGGCGCGTGATGTGAAGGTCGGCCCGGCATCCGATGCGCAGAAATGCGACTTCGTCATCACCGCGCCGTACACACGCTGGAAGGAGGTCGCCACCAAACAGCTCGATGCAACCAGAGGCATGCTGCAGGGCAAGCTCAAGCTGAAGGGCGACCTACCGACGATCGTGCGCTACACCAAGGCTTCGCAGGAGATGACCGAGTGCACGACTCGGGTCCCGGTCGAATGGCCCGACGAAAAGTAAAGGCTGTGGCCGCCGAGCCGAAGCTCGTCGAGTACGCGGACGAGGAGCCAAGCGCATTCGCGTCCATGCTGGGAGGGCTGATCGAGGCCAACGTCACCTCGCGTGACGAGAAGAAGCGCGATTTCGAATCTCTCGTGGCGCGGGTCGGCATCTTCGTCACCGACATCGACGAAGGCGTCACGCTCGACTTCAAAAAGGGCAAGCTCACAGTCCACAACGGCCTCAGGCAGCGGCGGACGATGACGATCCGCACCGACGCCGAGACGGTCATGAGCCTCAGCAACCTGAAGATTGGACTGCTCGGCCTCCCGGTCTACTACGACGGCGTGGGTCGCGGCGTGGCGGCAAAGCTTCTGACTGGCAAGCTCAGGATCGACGGCCTGCTGCCGAACGTCATGACACTAAACGCGGTGACCCGAATCTTCTCTGTGCAGTGAGTACCCCACCAAATCTCCAGATATCGCCCACCCCACGAAATCTGTCGATTTCGCGGGGGCCCCGGTCGCCCGGACCCTGGTGAAGCGTCTGGCTGTAGTCGGAGCGGGGTCGATGGGCGCCCAGATCGCCCAGCAGGCCGCACTGCATGGCATCGACGTCACCCTCCACGACCAGACGGACGATCAACTCAGGAAGGCGGTGGAATCGAACCGCGGACACCTGAGTCGCCGACTTGAGAAGGGGCGCCTGTCCGCGCAAGACGCGGAGGCGGCCGGCGCCCGGGTACGGACTACCACCGACCTGGCCGAGGCGGTTCGCGATGCCGACCTGGTTATCGAGGCTGTGTTCGAGGATCTGGGCGTGAAGCGTGAGATTTTCGCCGAGCTGGACAGACTCGCGCCCATAGAGACAGTGCTGGCCAGCAACTCTTCGACGATGGGCATCAGCAAGATCGCCGATGCCACCAACCGGCCCGATTGCTGCGTCAACATGCATTTCTTCTTCCCCGTGCTGGTGATGGACCTGGTCGAGGTGGTGCGCGGCCCCGAGACCTCGACGGTCACCGTCGACAAGGCGATGGCGATGGCCCGCGCGATGGGTCGGACGCCCGTGCTCATCAACAAAGAGATCGAAGGGTTCATCGTCAACCGCATCCTCCATGCGGCCACGCAGGAGGCGTACCGCCTGCTCGATGCCGGCGTCGCGAACTTCGAGGACATCGACATCGCGGTCGAAAAGGGCCTCAACTGGCCCATGGGCCCATTCCGGCTCGGCGACTTCAGCGGGCTCGATGTCACGTACAGGGCCCGGCTGCACATGTTCAAGACGACGGGCGATGAGCGCTACCGACCCTCCCCTCAGCTCGAGGCGAAGGTCCGGGCCGGCAAGCTCGGGCGAAAAACCGGGGAGGGTTGGTACAGGTACCCCAAGACCGACAATTAGGTTCGTGGTCACTGGCATCCACCACGTCGGAATCGCGGTGGCGGACCTGGACGAGTCGATCGAGCTGTACCGCAATGCGCTCGGCGCCGAGCTGCTCCATCGCGCACGCAGCGATAAGGATGGGATCGAGGCGGCGTTCCTGCGCACCGGCGCGGGCGAGGTCGAGCTGATGAGCGCGACCACGGTGGATTCACCGGTGGGCAAATTCCTCGCCCGTCGGGGGCCGGGCCTCCATCACGTCGCATATGGCGTCAGCGACATCGCGAAGGCACTTGATGACGCGCGCTCCGCCGGCCTCGAGCTCATCGACGCCGCACCGCGCCTGGGGATGCACGGCGCGATGATCGCCTTCGTGCATCCGAAGGGCATGGGCGGCGTCTTGACGGAGCTGGTCCAAACATGACTGAAAAGCCCATGAAAGAGGTGCGCAACGACTCCGGGCTTCCGCTCAAGCCCGTGTACGTGGCAGAGGACCGGCGCAACGAGGAGCAACCTCCAGGGTCCTTCCCATTTACGCGCGGCATCCACAAGGACATGTACCGAGGCCGCCTGTGGACGATGCGGCAGTACGCAGGGTTCGGCACCGCCGCCGAGTCGAACAAGCGCTACCAGTTCCTTTTGAAGCAGGGCCAGACCGGCCTGTCGGTGGCGTTCGACCTGCCCACGCAGATCGGGTACGACTCCGACGACCCCATGGCCAACGGGGAGGTCGGCAAGGTGGGGGTCGCCATCGATTCCCTCGAAGACATGGAGATCCTGCTCAAGGGCATCCCGCTGGACAAGGTCTCGACCTCGATGACGATCAACGCGACCGCGGCGATGCTTCTGCTCCTCTACCAGCTCGTTGCGGAGAAGCAGGGCTGCCCGCCGGAGAGGATCACCGGCACGGTGCAGAACGACATCCTCAAGGAGTACGCGGCGCGCGGCACTTACATATTTCCGCCGGTGCCATCGATGCGGCTCATCACCGATCTGTTTGCGTACTGCCAGGCAGCGCTTCCGAACTGGAACACCATCTCGATCTCCGGCTACCACATCCGCGAGGCAGGGTCGACAGCGGCGGAGGAGGTCGCGTTAACACTCGGCCACGCCATCGCCTACGTGGAGGCCGCGGTGGCCGCGGGCCTGACGGTGGACGACTTCGCACCCCGAATCTCCTTTTTCTTCGCCGCCCACATGGACTTTTTCGAAGAGGTCGCCAAGTTTCGTGCGGCTCGGCGCATGTGGGCTCGAGTCATGCGCGACAGGTTTGGGGCCAAGGACGAGCGGTCGCAGGCGCTGCGGTTTCACACGCAGACAGGCGGCGTAACGCTTACGGCCCAGCAGCCGCTGAACAATGTGGTGCGTACTGCGTTGGAGGCGATGAGCGCGGTGCTTGGGGGCACCCAGTCGCTGCACACCAATGCGTACGACGAAGCCCTTGGCCTGCCGTCCCAGAACGCCGCCGAGCTGGCCCTGCGGACGCAGCAGGTGATCGGCTACGAAACCGCCGTGCCTCAGGTCGCCGACCCGCTCGGGGGCTCCTACTACATTGAGAGCCTGACCGACCGCGTCGAGGAGGATGCGCTCGCGATCATGGCCGAGATCGACGAGCTTGGGGGCGCCGTGCGATGCATCGAAACAGGCTGGACGCAGCGCCGCATCGCCGACAGCGCTTACCGATTCCAGACACGCATCGAGGCCGGCGAGCGCGTGGTGGTCGGCGTCAACAAGTATGCGAGCGACGGTGAGGACAAGGTCGAGATCACGAAGGTGGGGCCCCGCCACCAGGCGGCCCAGTCGCGCGCCTTGAAGCGGCTTCGCGCGAGCCGCGACCAGGCCGTTGTTGCACGCCGCCTGATCGCCATCGAGCGGGCCGCGCACAGTACCGACAACCTCATGCCTCCGCTCAAAGCGGCGCTCGCCGACTACATCACCATCGGCGAATGCTGCGCGGTGCTGCGCAAGGTGTGGGGCGAATATCGCCCGCCCCAGATTGTGTAAGTGTGTCGAGCGGGCGAGCTCGCCCGCCACACTTTGAGGAGAACCAGATGCCCGGCTACCCCGACGTGATTCCGATGATCGCCTATGAGGACGGGCCCAAGGCGATGGATTGGCTGGCAGTCGCCTTCGGGTTCAAGGAGCGGACGCGCATGACGAGCGCCGAAGGCCGACTCAGTCACGGCGAGATGGAGGCCGGCGAAGGCCTCATCATGCTGGCTGCACCCAGCCCCGACTACCAGGGCCCGAAGAAGCATCGCGAGGAGTGCGCGCAGGCTCGGAAGTGGTCGTCGGTGCCGTACATCGTCGACGGCGTGCTGGTTTACGTGCCGGATGTCTCTTCCCATTTCGAGCGGGCTCGTCGCGCCGGAGCCCACATCCTGTCCGAGGTCGAGGAGACCCCCGATGGCAAGCGCTACCGTGCCGAAGACATCGAAGGGCACCGGTGGATGTTCATGGAGCGCGCATGAGCAGCACACCCAAGGGCCACAAGGTCGATCCGCTCAATCAGCTCCGCCAGCGCAAGTACGAAGCCGGCCATGGCGATGCCGAGGCCTTCAATCGCCAGCACGCCAGGCACAAGCTCACCGCCCGCGAGCGCATCTCACGCCTCGTGGACCGCAACTCCTTCGAGGAGATCGACATATTCGCGACGCATCGCGCTCACGGATTCGGCCTGGAGTCGAAGCGCGTCCCGGGCGATGGCGTCGTGACCGGCATGGGCAAGATCGATGGCCGCGACGTGATGCTGTTCAGCCATGACGCCTCTGTTTTCGGCGGCTCGCTCGGGGAGGTGTTCGCGGAGAAGGTCATCAAGGTCATGGACCTCGCGCTGCGGAACCGGATCCCGATCATCGGCATCAACGACTCCGGCGGGGCCCGAATACAGGAAGGAGTGGTCTCGCTGGCCGGTTACGCGGAGATCTTCTGGCGCAACGTGGAGTCGAGCGGAGTCATCCCTCAGCTGAGCCTGATTCTCGGACCGTGCACCGGCGGTGCCGTGTACTCGCCTGCCATGACCGATTTCACGTTCATGGTCCACGAGGTCGGCTACATGTTCATCACCGGCCCGGAGGTGGTTCGCGTCACCACCGGCGAGGAGGTGACCTTCGATTCGCTCGGCGGCGCCGAGGTGCACAACGTCAAGTCGGGCGTGGCGCACTTCCTGGCGGACTCGGAGGACGAGTGCTTTACGCAGGTGCGCCGGCTGCTCAAGTACATCCCGCAGAGCTGCGACCAGAAGCCGGCGATGGCGCCGGTGACCGACGACCCAGAGCGTGCAGCGCCTGGACTGGCGAACATCATCCCGGACAACCCGAAAGAGCCTTACGACATCAAGGACGTGATCGGGATGGTCGTCGACGGCGGGAACTTCTTCGAGGTGCAGCCATTCTTTGGGATGAACATCGTCATCGGCTTCGCCCACCTCGACGGACACGCGGTTGGAGTGGTCGCCAACCAGCCGAAGGTGATGGCGGGCGCCCTCGACATCAACGCGTCCGTGAAGGCAGCGCGATTCGTTCGTTTCTGCGACGCGTTCAACATTCCGCTGATCACTTTCGTGGACGTGCCCGGCTTCCTGCCCGGCACCGCCCAGGAGTACGGCGGCATCATTCGGCACGGCGCCAAGCTGCTCTACGCGTTCAGCGAGGCGACGGTGCCCAAGCTCACGGTGATCACCCGTAAGGCCTACGGAGGCGCCTATTGCGTTATGTGCTCCAAGCACATCAGGGCCGACTTCAACGTCGCCTGGCCGACGGCCGAGATCGCGGTCATGGGCCCGGAGGGCGCGGTCAACATCGTTTTTCATCGAGAGCTCGACGCGGCCACCGACCCGGTGGCGCGGCGCCGTGAGCTCGTGACGGAGTACACCGAGCGCTTCGCCAATCCCTACATCGCGGCCGAGCGCGGTTACATCGACGACGTCATCGAGCCCGGCCGCACCCGAGGCGAGCTGATCCGCGCGCTGCGCATCGCCCTGCGCAAAGAGCGCCGCCGCAACCCCAGGTGGCACGGCAACATCCCTCTCTGATCACCCAAGCTCTCTTCACCGGATCAGCTAACGTCAACGTTCTGCCGTGAAGCTGCTCGAGTACCAGGCGAAAGAGGTGCTGGCATCGCTTGGGATCGCGATTCCGCCCGGCAGGGTCGCGCACACGCCCGAAGAAGCTGCCGCCGCGTGCGCCGAGCTGGGTCCGGTCGCGGTCAAGGCCCAGGTGCCGGTCGGCGGTCGTGGCAAAGCCGGCGGCATCAAGCTCGCGAGCACTCCAGAAGAAGCGCGAGCAGCCGCCCAACAGATCATCGGCATGGATATCAAGGGCTTCAAGGTGCCGCTGGTCTACTGCGAGTCCGCGCTCGACATCGGGCGGGAGATCTACGTGGGATTCACCGTCGACCGCGACGCCCGCACCAACATCCTGCTCCTCTCGTCGCGCGGCGGTATGGACATCGAGCAGGTGGCGGAGGAATCGCCGGAGTCGATCGCACGCCTGTATCCGAATCCGTGGCGCGGGCCGCTCGATTTCGAGCTCAACCAGCTCGTGTTCGAGGCCGGCCTCGGTGAGCTGGCCCGGCCGCTGGCGGTGCTGATCAAGAAGCTGTACCGCGCCATCCCTGAGCTGGACGCGGTGACGGCCGAGGTCAATCCGCTGGTGATCACCAAGGCCGGCGACATCGTCGCCGGCGACGCGAAGCTGGAGACGGACGAGAACGCCGCCTGGCGGCACAAGGACCTCGAGCAGCGCTATGGCTCGGTGCTCGAAGGCGACCCTTACGAGGTCGAGGCCAAAAAGCGCGGCCTCACCTACGTCTCGCTCGACGGCGACATCGGCATCATCGGCAACGGCGCCGGTCTCTGCATGAGCACGCTCGATCTGGTTCAGCGTGCCGGTGGTCGCGCCGCGAACTTTTGCGACATCGGCGGCGGCGCCAAGGCCGAGGTGGTCGAGAACGCGCTCGCGGTCATCCTCATGAATCCCAAGGTCAAGGGCGTGCTCATCAACGTGTTCGGCGGCATCACGCGCGGCGACGAGGTGGCCAAGGGAATCGTCACCGCCCGCGACCGGCTGCAGATGAAGCTGCCCCTGGTGGTTCGACTCAGCGGCACTCGCGAGGAGGAGGGCCGCGCGATCCTGCACCAGAGCGGGATCGAGCCGGGAGTCAGCGCGTGGGAGGCGGCCCAGAAGATCGTGGCATTGACGATGAATCTCCCCGTCCCCGCTTCGCGGGACCTCCCCGCGGGGCGGAGAGGCCCGGCCAGATGAGCATTCTGTTGGACGCGAACACACGCGTCATCGTCCAGGGCATCACCGGGCGCGAGGGCACGTTCCATGCCGAGCAGATGCAAGAGGTTGGGACCAAGGTCGTAGGCGGCACCAGCCCCGGAAAGGGCGGGACCACTCACGTGGGCGTGCCCGTCTTCAACACTGTCGCCGAAGCTGTAAAAGCGACCGGCGCCAACGCGTCTGGAATTTTCGTGCCGCCGCCGTTTGCGCCTGACGCAATCATGGAGGCGGCGGCGAACCGCATCGAGCTCATCGTCTGTATCACGGAGGGGATCCCGATCCAGGACATGATCCGGGTCAAGGACTTTCTGCGCGGTTACCCGAGAGCCCGACTGCTCGGACCCAACTGTCCCGGCCTCATCACGCCAGGGACCGCGAAGATCGGCATCATCCCGCAGCGCATCGCCAGCCCAGGCTCGGTCGGGCTTGTATCTCGCAGCGGCACGCTGACCTACGAGGTCGGCTCCGCGCTCACCGCCGCGGGCATGGGCCAATCCACGATCGTGGGCATCGGCGGAGACCCCATACTGGGCCTGACTTTCAAGGATGTCATCGAGCTCTTCGAGAAGGACCCGCAGACCACCCACCTCGTCGTCATCGGCGAGATCGGCGGCAGCGACGAAGAGCGCGCCGCGGAGCTCCTCGCCAAGGGCAGCAGGTTGAAGACGGTCGCGTTCATCTCCGGTCGCACTGCTCCCGAGGGCAAGCGGATGGGTCACGCCGGCGCCATCATCTCGGGCAATCGCGGCACTGCGAAGAGCAAGGAGGAGGCGTTCAAGGCCGCGGGTGTGGCCGTGGCGGAGACGACCGACGACATCGTCGGCTTGCTTCGCTCGGCATGACCTTCCCGATATCGATCGCGAAGGCTCAGCCAGATCAACGACTTCGCGACCTGAGCATATTCGGCGGCCTTGCGCTGTGGCTCGTGTACACGCGGGTCTTTTGGGCCATCCACGCCTCCCATTTCGTCCTGCCCCCGTGTCCGTTCTATTACCTGACCGGACATCCGTGCCCCTTCTGCGGCGGCACGCGTTCGTTCGCACACATGTGGCAAGGCGACATTTCCGACGCGGTGCGCCTGTATCCCCTCGGTCCGGTCTTGTTCGCGGGCACCATCCTCGGCGTGGGCGGCCTGGGCGCCGGCCTCGTCACCGGCCGGTCGTGGACACCGCGGCTGACGTCATTGCAATGGCGCCTTTTGATCATCGGCGGCATCAGCGCCGTCGCCGTGAGCTGGGTGCTCAAGGTGTTCGTCCTCGGGAATTAGCATCCGGCGCCTCGGCGCCGACGACTGGCAGGTCTTCCGTGACGTCCGGCTGGCCTCATTGAAGGACGCTCCGTACGCGTTCGGATCGACGTGGGAGCGAGAGAGGGATCGGCCCGAGGTCGACTGGCGCCGAGCGGTGGAGTCGAGGGAACGCTATGTGGTCGAGCTTGACGGCCGTACCGTCGGCACGGCCTCCGGGGGCGAGTCAGGCTTCAGCCGCGCCGCCTCCCTGACGTCGCTGTGGGTGGATCCGTCGGCCCGCGGTCAGGGCGTCGGCGATCTCCTCATCACCACGGTCATGGCCTTGGCTAAGGGCGCGGGCTCCGTGCAATTGATGTTGTGGGTGACCGAGGGCAACACGCACGCGGAAGGGCTCTACAAGCGTCATGGGTTTCGTCGCACCGGTGCGATCCAGCCGGTGCGTGCCGGCGACGATCGCCTCGAGTTCGAGATGTCGGTGCTCCTCTAGGTTCCCTTGATCGCCTCGACCACGACCGGGTAGACCCGCGTCGTGTCCAGGTCGGGGTTGGCGGGATCGATGAGGTCGTGCGGGAGCCCATCGGCGAGAGGAAATTCGTAGGTGCCCACGTCGGCGCCATGCCTGCGCCACACCTTGACGAGCTCGCTCGTGAATCGATTGTCCAGCCGCGGCTCGGCTGCGTTTGTGATCACCTCGATATACCGAGCCTTCGGGGCGGCTCGGCGAGCGGCCTTCATCACGATGGCGCCGGCCTCGAACAGTGCGGCGTATGCGCGGGTCGCGAAGCGGGGGTAGCCGTGCGGCGGCGCGATCTTCTCTTTGAGCTCGTGATCCCACCAGATGTTGAAGTTGGGCAGCACGTACGCGAGGCGTGTCATCGCGGCCATGCCCCAGCCCGGAATGGGCCGCAGCCCGAACATCGGTGCGATCAACACCGCACGCTCGACGCGGTCACTGCTCTGAGCGAGGTGAGCGGTCAGGACCCCGCCCAGCGACAGCCCTGCCACAGTGAGCCGCTCCCCCAGGCCGGCACCCGCCTCGCCGGCCCGATTGGCGAGCGCGATCAGCTGCTCAGAACGGAGCTCGGCGATCGAGGTCGTCAGCCGATCCGCATAGCCGTGGCGCGGATACCTGGGAATGAGGACGTTCCAGCCCAGCTCATAGAACTGCTTCCCCAGCGCATCGAACTGCTGCGGGCAGTTCGTGAAACCGTGCAGGAGGACGAGCGAACGCTCCGTTCGGCGGCCGTGCGTATAGAGGCGCGTGTGGCAGGCGGGGTTGACATTGGGGCCGTCGAGCGCCTGGAGGGTCGCGGCGATCTCAATTCCCGCCTGATAGGGGTCGTCGCTCATCGCCGTACGGGATACTAAGTCCCGGTGTGGATTTCGAATTAAGCGCGGAGCAGCGCGCCGTCCGCGAGCTGTGCCGCGATTTTGCGAAAGAGGTCGTCGCCCCGGCCGCCGAAGAGCTCGACCGCAATCACAAGTTCGGCTACGACATCGTGCGCCGGATGGGCGAGCTGGGCCTCTTCGGCCTGCCCTTCTCAGAGGAGTACGGCGGCGCGGGAGCGGATTTTCTGTCGCTGTGCCTGGCCATCGAGGAAATTTCACGCGCGGATGCCGGCGTGGGAATCACCCTCGAGGCGGCGGTGTGCCTCGGCGCTGCGCCCATCCAGGACTTCGGCACAGCCGAGCAGAAGAAGCAATGGCTCCCGGACCTCGTCGCGGGCCGGAAGCTGTGGGCGTTTGGGCTCACCGAGCCCGAGGCGGGCTCTGACGCCGGAGCCACGAAGACCCGGGCCGAGCTGCGAGATGGCCACTGGGTCGTCAATGGCGCCAAGCAGTTCATCACCAACTGCGGCACCGAGGTCTCGGCCGGGGTGACGGTCACCGCGGTGACGGGCAAGAACAAGCGCGGCGGCCCCGAGATCAGCGCGATCATGATCCCGACCGGTACGCCCGGTTATCACGTGCTCGAGTCGTATCGAAAGCTCGGCTGGCATTCGTCCGACACGCACCCGCTGAGCTTCGAGAGCTGCGAGGTCCCGGAGGAGAACGTCCTCGGTGAGCGTGGCGGCGGTTACCGGCAGTTCCTGAACACCTTGATGGGCGGCAGGATCGCGATCGCGGCCCTGTCGGTCGGCGTCGCCCAGGCGTGTCTGGACGCGTCGCTCGCATACGCGAAAGAGCGGCGCACTTTTGGCGTCGCGATATCGAAGCACCAGGCGATCCAGTTCAAGCTCGCCGACATGGCGATGGAGACGGAGCTGGCGCGGACGATGGTGTATCGGGCCGCAACTGCGTACGCGCATGGCCGTGGCAAGGCAACCGACGAGGTGCGCATGCTCGCGGCGATGTGCAAGCTCTACGCGTCCGAGACGTCGAAGCGCGCGGCGGACCAGGCGGTGCAGATCCATGGCGGGTACGGGTTCATGGAGGACTATCCGGTGGCGCGCTACTGGCGCGACGTCAAGGTGAATGAGATCGGCGAAGGCACGTCTGAGGTCCAGCGGATGCTGATCGCCCGCCTTCTCGGCGTCTAAGGTCCTAACCCGGTTCGAGGACCTCGCGCTCGGTTGCATCCGCCAGGACGCTCCACGGCCGGCCCGGCAGCAACATCATGCTCGAGCTCGCGAGCGCGATTCGCTTGCCTTCCTCATTGGTCAGCTCGGCCGTGGCGACGGCCATCGAGCGGCCGCGATGCACGAGGGTTGCGCGTGCGGTCATCAAGCTGCCGTCGGGGAGGACCGGGCGCAGATAGTTCACCTTCAGGTCGAGTGGCGCGAACGATCCGCCGGCTGGATTGACCGTCATCACGGCGCATGACAGAGCCGCATCCGCCAGCATCGCGATGGCACCGCCGTAGAGCACCGGCGCGGGTGAGGCCAACCACTGGCTTGCGGGCATGACGAACGTGCAGGTGCCTTCGGCCGCTGCCACAGGGTGGATCCCGGTCAGGTGGTAGATGGGCGGCGCGTATTTCCTGTCGTCGATACAGAGCTTCAAGACCTCCAGGCCCGTCATCCGGTTCCAGTCGTCGTGCGTAACGGCGCGCCTTCCACCGGACGCAGGTAAGGGTCCGGCGTCGTGTATTTGGGCTGCGGGTGCGTGTCCATCGGCTCGGATGGCGCGCCGGGTGCGGTGAGAAGGAAGCCGCGGGATGTGCCGTGGGCGAGATGGCGGCCCAGGCTGTCTTCGATCGTGACCTCCGACAGGGCCACCGAGCGCCCGCCGTGGATCAGCCGTGCCCGCCCGACCATTGCCCCGCTGTCGAGAGTGGCGGGCTGAAGAAAGCTGAGCGAGAGGTCCGATGTGGTCATGTACGACAGGGGCGGGAGCACCGTCACAATGGCCGTGCCGAGGGGCCCGTCGGCCAGGAAGGCGATGATTCCGCCGACCATCACGCCCGGCACTGTTGTCTGCAGCCACGGCGTGACCGGCATCCGGAACGTAGAGGTGCCGAAGCCGGCTTCGACCGGCGTCAGCCCCGTGAGGTGATGGATGGGCGGGCGTGGACCCTGGCCCCGGAGGGTGACCCGCATGCGTTCGATGCCGGGTAGCGACAAGGCGTACGGGTCTCCGAACGAGCCGCGAACGGGTTCTTCCCAGACGCGAACCTCCGGCTCGCTACCTGTAGACACCGTTGTGGCCCAGGCTGTGCAGGCCGACGTTGGGGAAGTACGTGAGGCCGTGGTCCTCGTCTCCGACGGGAATCCTGGCGATCAGCGCGCCGGTGGTCGTATCCATCACGTACACAGTCTTGTTGTAGCGCCCGGATGCCCACAGCTGCGTGCCGTCGGGGTTCAGCTGCAGCATGTCGGGGCTGCCTCCGCCTGGGATGTGCCATTTCGCGACGACGGTGCGCGTGGCGAAGTCGATCACCGAGAACGAGCCCTCGAGCCGGTTCGAGACATAGAGCGACTTGGTGTCGCGCGAAACCTGCAGCCCATGTGCCCCGCGGCCGGTGGGGATGAACTGGATCTCTTTCATCGCGATCGGATCGACGATTGACACGCCCATACGGCCCTGGTTGGTGACGTAGAAGACTGTGCCGTCAGGCGAGAGCTTCACGTCGATCGGGAGGCCGCCGACTCGCACATAGCCAACGAGCCGCATGTTGATGGTGTCGACCTTCGCCACCACGCCCGAGTACTCGGTCGAGATCATCAGGTAGCTGCCGTCGGCGCTGAAGTCGAGGTGATCCGCGCCGGGCCACGGAATGGGAACCGCCTTGAGCAGGCGCCATCCGTTGTGCGGATCGCGGAACTCGATGCGCTGCAGGCGCTCGACGACGTCGATAGCTTTCGTTCCATCCGGAGTGAAGTAGAGGTTGTACGGATAAGGGATGTTGATCGTGCCGCTGGGGCGTCCGGTGCGGGGGTCGATGACGGTCAAGCTGCTCGACCCCTCGTTGTCGACGTACAGCGCGCTCAGGTCCCAGGCGGGTGCGATGTGATGGGGGATGCTTCCCACCGCGAAGTGGTCGATGACTTTGAAGGTAAGCGGGTCGATCACGTCGACCGTGCCGGCGGTGCTGTTGGGCACGTATACGCGCGGCGGGAGCAGGCATAGAGGACAGGGCACGACACCCGACATGGTGTTCGCGTAGACGTTGATGCCGGTGGAGGGAAGGGGCCCTTGCTGGACGTCGGGAGCCGGAAGAAGGCGCGCCGGTTCAGTGTCGATCGGGATCAGCGCCGGCTGCGCCACGCCGGGCACGGTCCATACGACCGCAAACACCACGGCGGCCGGGCTCACGATCACCAGGACGAACAGGATCGCCGAGACGATACGCACCGGCCTGGATCTCACCAGGCCGGTGAACGCGTTACTCGTCGGGGAGATCTTCAAGCTTGGGGGCGAGCTCACACACCCACCGACCGTCGTCCAGGCGGCGGATGAAGCGACCGTAGCCCTGGTTGCGCGCGACGTTCAAGAATTGCTCCTGTGTTATCAACGTCCGCAGACGGGCCAAGTCCGCATAAGTGCTGTCGCGCATGATCCCGCCGACCACTCCGGCGAGCTCCCTCCACTGGCCTTCCGAAAGCGGTTCGCCATAGCCGGCGATCGTCACCAGGAGCGCGGCAGTCGCGCCGGTGATGGTCTCAGGAAGGAGCTTCTCCGACTTGGCGCGCGCGATGATCTCGCGCCCCGTGCCGATGATGTCGGCAATCCGGTCCCTGCGCACCCCGATGATGTCGCGACCGCTGCCGACGGTTGTTCCTTCGAGGTATCTGGGTCCTGCTTCCATGCCGCAACCGAATATTGTAATTAGCCGCACAAAGTGACCCATTAATGGACTTTGACCTGCCGCCCCAGCACGCGAGCTTCCGCGATGCCGTTCGGGAGCTTGCGCAAGGGGTGGCGCTGCCCCTCGCGGCCGAGGTGGATCGCGACCACAGGTTCCCCGAAGAGGCGGTTGGCGCGGCCGCCGAAGCCGGGTTGTTGGGGGTTCTCATACCTCGCGTGTACGGTGGCATGGGCCTCGATGCTCTCGCCTTCACGCTTTGCATCGACGAGCTCGCTCGCGCGTGCGCCTCGACCTCGGTCATCGTCGACGTCCACACGAGCGTCGGCAGCGAGCCGATCCTCCTCTTCGGCACGGAGGATCAGAAACAGCGGTGGCTGCCTCGCCTGGCGTCCGGCGAGCTGCTCGGGGCGTTCGCGCTTACCGAACCGGCCGCCGGGTCGGACGCGGCGTCCGTCCAGGCTACCGCGCGTCGAAACGGCGATGGCTACGTCCTCAACGGCACCAAGGTCTTCATCACCAACATCGGACGCGCCGGCCTCTACATCGTTTTCGCGCGCACGGGACCGGGGGAGAGGGCAGCGGGGGTGAGCGCTTTCCTCGTACCCGCTGAATCGCAGGGTGTGCGGGTCGGCCAGGTCTTCAAGAAGATGGGTTTGAACGGTTCGCCGACCGGCGAGCTGGTCCTCGAGGACGTGGTGATTCCCATCGCGAACCGGCTTGGCGGCGAAGGGGAGGGGTTCAGGGTTGCGATGCGCGCTCTCGATTCGGGCCGGATCGGCATCTCAGGGCAGGCGCTGGGGATTGGGCAAGCCGCGGTCGAGGAGGCCACCGCAGTGCTCAAGGGCCGCCCGCGGGAGCAGGGAGACGAGTTCACTCTTGCCGACATGGCCACGCGCCTCGAGTCTGCACGCATGCTGGCCTACAACGCCGCCTGGCTCTGCAGCTCCGGCCTTCCGTTCGCGAGGCAGGCGTCGATGGCGAAGCTGCACTGCACCGATACGACGATGCAGGTCGCCCTCGATGCACTGCAGCTCGTCGGAGAGGAGGGAGCGATCTCGGGCAGCCCGTTCGAGCGGCACGTCCGCGACGCCAAGGCGCTGCAGATCTACGAGGGCTCGAACCAGGTCCAACGAATCGTGATCGCTCGAGAAGTGATGCAGATATGAGAGAAAACCTGCCGGTTTTCTCTCACGCGCTCCCGCGGCTGCGCCGCGGGGACCCCAGAGGTGCGCGCCGCGCCGCTGCTCATTTTCCCGCGGTTTGGATTTTCGAAATATTTGCTCCTCGCGACGCTGGGAGACCCGATTGCGGGGCTTAGCGTGGCCGGGGGGACCCCGGCCACCCATATCACGCCTTAATGAGCAATTCGAGTTGGGATTAATCTCACGCTCATGGATTTCGAGCTCTCACAGGAGCAGGTCGCGATCCGGGACACGATCCGCGAGCTCGTCCAGGACCGCGTCGCTCCGCGGGCGGCCGAGATCGATGAGAAAGCCGAGTACCCGAAGGACATCGAGAGGCTCTTCGCCGACAACGGAATCCTGGGCATCCCCTTTCCCGAGGAGTACGGCGGGATCTCCGGCTCCAGCGTCACCATTTGCATGGGCATCGAGGAGATCGCGAAGGCATGCGCGACGTCGTCCTTGATCCTTGCCGTCCAGGCTCTCGGTTCGTACCCGATCCTGGTGGCGGGCACAGAGGAGCAGAAGAAGCGGCTGTGCCCCCCGCTGGCGTCGGGCGACAAGGTCGCCGCGTATGCGCTGTCGGAAACCGGCAGTGGATCCGACGCAGCGGCGATGAAGACGCGTGCCAAGCGATACGGCAGCGAGTACGTTCTCAACGGGACCAAGCAGTTCATCACCGGTGGCAGCGTCGCCGGCACGCTCGTCGTTTTCGCCCAGACGGATCCAGAGGCAAACCACCGGGGCATATCCGCGTTCGTGCTCGAGAGGGAGACGAGCCCGTGGCAGGCCCTTAAGCTCGAGCACAAGCTGGGCATCCGCGGGTCGCCCACCGCGCAGCTCGTGTTCGACGACGTCAAGGTGCCGGCCGCCAACCGACTTGGCGACGAGGGCGCAGGGTTCAAGATCGCGCTCGCCGTGCTCGACCGATCGCGACCCGGGATCGGGGCGCAGGCGCTCGGCATCGCCGAAGGCGCCTTCGACTACGCGCTGAACTACGCAAGAGAACGGAAGCAGTTCGGACAGCCGATCTCGAGCTTCCAGGGAATCCAGTTCATGTTCGCCGACATGGCGACGCAGATCGAGGCGGCGCGGCATCTCGTCTACCTTGCTGCCACCAAGGTCGACGCGAGGGGCCCGGATCTGACCAAGGTTGCGGCGATGGCCAAGCTCTTCGCATCAGACATGGCCATGAAGGTGACCACCGATTGTGTCCAGATCCTCGGCGGCTACGGCTACATATCGGACTACCCGGTCGAAAGAATGATGCGAGACGCGAAGATCACGCAGATCTACGAGGGAACCAATCAGATACAGCGCGTGGTGATCGCGCGTTCGCTCCTCAAGTGAACGTCCAGCGATCGGTCCAGCCGCCTCCGCCGCTAGCGCCCTATCATCCACCTCCCTCGTACCCACCGCCGCGGCCGGTCGCGGCGCAAAGGCTCGACAACCGCGCGCTCATCGCGCTCGCGTTGGCCGTCGCCGGCCTCGTGCTCGGGCTGCCGCTCGGCGTGCCGGGCCTGATCTGCGGGCCCATCGCCTACTTCTTGGGCAAGTCGGCGATCGGTCGGATCGACGCCTCCGCGGGCGCGCTGGGCGGCCGCGGGATCGCGACGGGGGCGTGGATCTTCGGCATCGTGGCGACCGTGGTCGGCGCGGTCATCACGCTGATCTGGCTGGTTCTGCTGCTGATCCAGGTTGCAGGCCCGCCGCCGCAGTAAGTCCGGTGGACCGCATGACAGAGGCCTTCGTCTGGCCGTTCCGCGATCCCGAGTGGGTCGTGAAGCTCTTGATCATCGCGCTCATATCCCTGATTCCAATCGTGGGCGCGGTCAACGGCATCGGCTGGATGCTGGCCACGCTCGATCGCCTCCGCGCCGGCGAAGAGAGGCTTGCGCCGGCCAATCTTTCGTATCTCGGTCGAGGCATTCGACTGTTCGTCGTCGAGCTGATTTACGCGCTGGTGGTCGTCGCGGTCGGGCTGATCCTCTACATACCGGGTGTGGCGCTTGCCGCACACCAGGGCAATGGCAACGGAAATGCGGGCCTGATCGCCCTGGCGATCCTTCTCAACCTGGCCGCGTTCGGGTTGATCACGATCGGGAGCCTGGCCTACACGTTTCTACTGCCGGCCATCGTCCTGGCCACCGATCGGGGAGGGATAGGGGCCGGACTGAGGGTGGCCGAGGTGCTCAGGCGCAGCCGCGCAAATCCGATCAACACCCTGATCGCCGGCCTTATGCTGATCGCTGCCAGCTTCATCGGCGGCCTGGGCGTGATCGCCTGCGGCATCGGGGCGTTCCTCACCGCCGCGTTCGCGCTAGCGATGCAGGCATGGATCATCCGCAGCTTCGAGATCGGTACGACCGGCCCGCCGGCGGGATAGGAGGAATCTGATGTCGGACTTGCCGCCGCCGCCACCACCTGGGGGCGGCACTCCCACGCCACCTCCTCCGCCACCGCCGCCCGGCGGATTCAACCCGCCCCCGCCGCCCCCACCGGGCGGTGGATTCGTACCGCCGCCGCCTCCGCCTCCGCCGGGAGGCGGCTTCAATCCGCCCCCGCCGCCACAGCCTCCTGGTGGTGGCTACACGCCAGGCGGTGGTTATGTGCCGCCCGCGCCAATGGGATACATGCCGGGCGCGGTCGGGTACGCGCAGCCTCGTACGGACGGCCTGGCGATCGCATCGCTCATCGTGGGCATCGTCGGCGTCGTGTGCTTCTTCCTCTGCCTGGGCATCGTCGCGGGGCCGACGGCCGCGATCATGGGCTTCGTCTCGCGGCAGCGCATCACCTCGAGCGGCGGCATGCTCGGGGGCGGAGGCATGGCGCTGGCCGGGCTGATCCTAGGAATCGTCGGTTTCGTCGCCAGCGTGAGCTGGTTTTTCTTCATCGTGCTCTCGGGCCATACGAACACCACCACGGGTCTGATCACGCTCAGCTAACGGGCCACGGCGTAACCGCCACCAGCCGACCGGCGTTCCTAATAGGTCTTGCAGGGTAGAATCCCCGTGCGCATGCAGAGGGCCAGGCCTAGGGCCAGGCGATCCCGCTACAACGTCTCCTACCGCCTGACTCGATCTGTCCCGGCGGTTATTGCCGCGTTGCTGCTTGTGATCGTGGTGGTCACCGCGACGCTCACGTACAAGCGGATCGACGACTTCCTGTCCGCCACGACCGGGCGACACTTCAACCCGATCGGCGAGGTCGTGCAGGCAGTCGAGCCGGCGCCGGGCACCATCGCCTACAAGCTGAAGCATGGGCAGCAGGTCAACGTTCTATTGCTGGGGCGTGGCGGTTACGAGAACGACGCGCCCTACCTGACCGACTCCATCATGGCGGTGACGATCGATCCCGCCAGCAACCGCGTGTCGATGGTCTCCATCCCGCGCGACCTCGTCGTCGGCATGAACCTGCAGAGCAACACCGCCCGCATTTGGACCAACAAGATCAACGCCGCTTATGAGGTGCCGTACACGAACATCATCTGCTGCGTCGCCTCGCTGTACTCGGGGCGCGATGGAGGCGGGCACGCGGCGGAGCACGAGGTGGGGAAGGTCACGGGGCTCACGTTCGACCGCTATATCGCCGTCGACTTCAAGGCGTTCCGCGACATGGTCGATACGCTCGGCGGCGTCGACGTATGCCTGACCTCGAACCTCGACGACATCTACTACCCCGACTACTCCGGTGGATACCACCCGATTCATTTCAAAGCCGGGTGCCAGCATTTGAGCGGCGAGCAGGCCCTCGAGGTCGCGCGTTCGCGCCATGCCGTCCAACAGGCGCAGTCGTCGGACTTCGGGCGCGCCCGCAGGCAGCAGGACATCATGCAGGCGATCAAGAAGAAGGCGACCACGATCAACGGCTTCTCCAAGGCGCCCCAGCTGCTCAGCGCCCTTCAGAAGAACATCACGACCGACATGTCGCTCTCGGACATGCGCGCGATCTACGACTGGGGCAAGAACCTCCCCGACAGCTCGATCGTCCGCGTCGCGCTCACCGCGCCAGCGCCTGGAACCGAAGGCAACCTGCTCGACTCCTACAACTGCGGCATGGGACCGTACGTCTCGCAGCTATGCGCCGACGATCCCAGCTTCGCGATGATCCACCGTTACATCTCCTCGCTCCTCATCGACCCGGCGGTGCTGGGGGAGAAAGCGCCGGTGCAGTTCGCCAATGGCGCCAACAACTATGCAGGCCTGGAGAGCCGCGTCACCTCGATGTTCGATCCCACCGGCCTGCAGCTCGCCGATCCGATTGCACACCGCCCCGTCAGCCAGACGGTGATCCTCGACTACTCGAACGGACAGTTCCCGCTCACCGCGAAATGGCTTGCGGCCTTCTTCGGCGGAAACGTGGTGGCTGCCACGCCGACGAGCCCCGCACCCGCAAGCGGCCAGCAGACGTTTGGCCTGGTGGTGGTGCTGGGACACGACTTCGCCCGGCGCTGGCTGGGCCAGTGAGCTGAGCGAACCTGACTTAGCCGAGCGATTCCGCTCCGGGGACGTGCGCGCCCTGGCCCGTGCGATCAGCCTCGTCGAAAAACGCGACCCGTTGGTCCGGGCCCTGCAGGATGAGCTCGCCGATCGGGCGCGAGCCTACGTGGTCGGCTTCACCGGCGCTCCTGGAACCGGCAAGTCGACACTCGTCGATGCGCTGGTCACGAGCCTGCGCAAGGCCGACCGCTCCGTCGCGGTGATCGCCACCGACCCCAACTCTGCATTCACAGGGGGCGCAATCCTGGGCGATCGCATCCGCATGCAGCGGCACGCGCTCGATCCAAAGGTGTTCATCCGCAGCATGGGCGCACGCGGGCATCTCGGCGGCCTGTCGCTCGCCGCCCGCGAGGCGATTCGCCTGCTCGGTGCGTTTGGCTTCGACCCGGTGATCCTGGAAACGGTCGGGGTGGGACAGTCCGAGCTGGAGGTGGCGGCGGTCGCGGACACGACGGTCGTGGTGCTGACTCCAAACCTCGGTGACGGGGTGCAGATGATCAAAGCCGGCATCCTCGAGATCGCCGACGTTTTCGTCGTCAACAAGGCGGACCTCGAAGGCCACCACCGGTCGGTAAGCGAGCTGCGCGCGATGTTGAGCCTGTCCAATGTTCCCGGCGAGCGGAAGCAGTGGAAACCGCCCATCATCCCGACGTCGGCGGTGCGCCAGGAGGGCATTGACGAGCTCTGGGCGGCGATCGAGGCACATCGCAAATACATGACGTCCACCGGGAAGGCGGAACAGCTGGCGGCCGAACGGCTCAAGGAGGAGACGGGGGAGGTCGCCGCCGAGCTCGCCCGCGACCGGGTGCGACAGGCGTTGGCCGACGACCCCGCGCTCGTTCAGCGATTGCTCGAGGCGGGCACCCCGTACGCCACCGCAGAGGAGATCCTGGACCGAAGGCGATAATTGAATACAAGATCAATGAAGGTCCGAGCTCGCGACCCGAAGCAGGCCTGGCAGGAGGATTACCAATCCGCGCCCGCCCGGGACGACGGCCTCGAGACGTCGACCATCTCCGGGATCCCGCTGAAGCCGCTCTACACGAGCGACGACCTACCCCAGCGCCCTGAGGAGTATCCGGGTCAGTTCCCCTACACACGCGGGATCCACCCCTCGGGCTACCGCGGACGGCTGTGGACGATGCGGCAGTTCTCCGGCTTCGCGACGGCGGAGGAGACCAACCGCCGCTACAAGTACCTGCTCGCCAACGGCCAGACCGGCCTCTCCGTGGCGTTCGACATGCCCACGTTGATGGGCCAGGATTCCGATGCTCCCACCAGCCGTGGCGAGATTGGCCACTGCGGGGTCGCCATCGATTCGCTTGCGGACATGGAGACGCTGTTCGAGGGCATACCGCTCGGGGACATCACGACGTCGATGACGATCAACTCACCCGCCGCAATCCTTCTTTGCATGTACATCGCGGTCGCGGAAAAGCAGGGCGTCCCCGCCGCCACGCTCGGTGGCACGCTGCAGAACGACATCCTCAAAGAGTTCATCGCGCAGAAGGAGTTCATCTTCCCGCCGGCGCCGTCGATGCGGCTCGTGGTCGATTCGATCGAGTACTGCGCCAAAGAGGTGCCGAAGTGGAACACGATCTCGATCTCGGGCTATCACATTCGCGAGGCCGGTTCGACAGCGGCGCAGGAGCTTGCCTTCACGCTCGCAGACGGCATGGCCTATGTCGACGCCTGCCTGGAGCGAGGCATGCGCATCGACGACTTCGCCTCGCGACTCTCCTTCTTCTTCGATGCCCATATCGATTTCTTCGAGGAGATCGCGAAGTTCCGCGCCGCGCGCCGGATCTGGGCGCGATGGATGCGCGAGCGCTACGGCGCCCAGGACGAGCGCTCATGGAAGCTCAGGTTCCACACCCAGACCGCCGGCGTCTCGCTCACCGCCCAGCAGCCTGAGCTCAACATCGCGCGCACCGCCATCGAGGCGCTGGCGGCGGTTCTGGGAGGCACTCAATCGCTGCACACGAACGCGATGGACGAGGTCCTCGCGCTGCCCACGGACAAGGCTGCCCGCCTTGCGTTGCGCACGCAGCAGCTGCTCGCGTATGAGACGGGCGTCGCCAACACCATCGACCCGCTCGGCGGTAGCTACTTCATCGAGTCGCTGACAGATGAGATGGAGCGACAGGCGGAGGCTTATTTCAAGCGCATCGAGGACCTCGGTGGCGTCATCCCCGCCATCGAGTCCGGCTTCTTTCAAAAGGAGATCGCCGACGCCTCGTTCCGCTATCAGCAAGAGCTCGAGCTGAAGCGGAGGCTGGTCGTCGGAGTCAACGAGTTCACAGTCGACGAGGAAGAGCCCATCGAGATACTGCGCATCGACCCGAAGCTCGAGAGCGAGCAGGTGGCGCGCGTTCGCGACGTACGCGCGAAGCGTGACCAGATGCGTTGCTCCAAAGCCCTCACGCAGCTGCGAAAGGCTGCGGCCGGGACCGACAACCTGATGCCTTACATCCTCGAGGCCGTCCGCGCATACGCGACCGAGGGGGAGATCATGAACACGATGGTGGAGGTCTTCGGCATCTACACCGAGCGCGCAGTGATCTGATGTCAGCCAAGACCGAGGTCCGGCCGATCCGCATCGTCCTCGCCAAAGTCGGGCTCGACGGTCATGACCGCGGCGTCAAGGTTGTCGCCCGCGCGCTGCGGGACGCGGGCTATGAGGTCATCTATACCGGGCTGCGCCAGACGCCGGAGATGGTCGTCGACGCGGCGCTGCAGGAAGACGCACAGGTTATCGGTCTCTCCATCCACTCCGGCGCGCACATGACGCTGTTCCCGGCCGTGGTCCAGGAGCTCAAGCGCAGGAAGGCAACCGACATCGTCGTGTTCGGCGGCGGCATCATCCCCGACGACGACATCGCTGCGCTGAAGCAGAAGGGCGTGGCGGAGCTGTTCACGCCCGGCACGCCCCTTCAGGGCATCGTCGACTGGCTGCGCAAACGGTTTCCTGAAGAATCCCGCTGAACCCAGCGGCGCTGGATCAGTAGTGCACGACCACCGAGTTGGCCACCTTGTCGTGCCAGCCCTGCTTACGCGGATCGAAAGCCACCCAGATCCACCCGAGGTAGCAGGCCCAGGTGTTGACGAAGCTCATCAACAGCCGGATGGTGGCCCGGCCGTAGCCGATGGGGGTTCCCGTGTTCGCGTCGATGATGCGCAAACGGAGAAGCCGCATGCCGAGGGTCTCTCCGGTCTTGCCCCAGAAGTAGATCCAGTAGCCGAACGTGACCACCAGGGCCAGCAGATAGACGAGCACGAAGGCCCCGCCGAAGAGCACTGCCACTGCGCTCTGCCCGTTCTGGTTCTCCGAGTTGGTGTTCCCGGCGAAAACACCTGCCGCGGTTGCGAAGACGATGAATAGGATGCTGAAAGGAATCCCGAGGATCAGCGAGTCGACCAGCCTCGCGACGACTCGGATCCAGAACCCCGCGTACGTGGTCTGCCCCGAGTAGTTTTGAGGCGGAAGGTAAGTCGGCGCGGGCACGTAGCCCTGTGGGGGTTGAGGCGGCGGCGGGGGGTTCTGCACCTAAGACGTCGTGACGATCGTGCCCGCGACCTTGTCGTGGACGGCCTGCTTCTGCGGGTCCCACAGCTGCCAAAGCCAACCGATCGCGCCGATGATGCAGATGGTGAAGATGATCTCCAGCCACCACATGAAACCGCGCAGGGCGGCCTTGGCCGGGTCTGGGAACTGGCCCGTCGCCATGTCGCGAACCTTGAACCCGAACACCATCATCCCGATCGACTGGCCGCGCTGGCTCCAGAAATAGGTGAAGTAGGCGATGTATACGACCAGGCCGACGATGAGGGACACCACTCCGGTCTTGTCGTTGATGGCTCGGTTGACGATGGCGACGATGACGCCAAGGATGAGGAAGTCGATGAGGCCGCCGACGATGCGGAGGCCGGGCGAGGCCAGGTTGCCGGCCATCGCGCCGCCTCCTCCCATCGGCGGCTGCATGTAGCCACCAGGTGGCGGCGGGGGAGGCATCATCCCACCGGACGGCGGCGGGGGAGGGGGTGGGCTCTGCATGGCTTGTCCTCCAAGAGATGGTGCTGCCGGCGTTCCGCGGGCTCTGCGCGGTATCATAGCCACGCCTCTCCACCAGAGGGTCAAACATGCAACTGAACGCCTCCACCCGCGACCTTCTCGGCAAGCGATCCCGGCAACTTCACCGCCAGGGAAAGCTGGCGGCCGTCGTTTACGGCCACAGCGCCAAGCCGACCCCACTGGTGCTGGACCGGCTCGAGTTTCAGAAGGTCTTCGTGAAGTCGGGGCGGACCCACCTGGTCGACCTGCAGGTGGACGGCGACCGGGCGGAGAAGGTCCTGATCCGCGAGATCCAGACCCACCCGCGCCGTCTTGGCCCGATCCACGTCGACTTCTACGCGGTAAGCCTCGAGGAGAAGATCACCGTCGAGGTGCCGGTGCATCTCACCGGTGAGTCTGCCGCCGTGAAGAGAGGCGACGCCGACATCCTCCAGCCCATCCACGCACTTCGCGTGGAGTGCCTGCCCACCGACATCCCCGAGGCCTTCGAGGTCGACCTCACCCCGCTCGAGGAAATCGAGTCAGAGCTCCGCGTGTCAGACCTCAACGTACCCAAGGGCGTGACCGTGCTCGTCGACCCCGAAGAGCTTGTCGTCAAGATCGTGCACAAGCGGGAGCTCAAGGTCGAAGAAGAGGTCCCCGCCGCAGAGGCCGTGGTTCCTGCCGAGGGCGAGGCCGCTGCCGAGGGCGAAGCGCCCGAAGCAGACGAAGCTGCCGAGAAGAAGGCTCCCGAGAAGAAGGAATGACGCCGCCGCCGCTGGCGGTGGTTCCCGGCGTTTCGGATACGAACCTCGAGTACGTCGGCATCGCCCTAATCGTCTTCCTCGTGTTCGTGGTCGGCTCACGGGTCGTGTCCACGACCGTCGTTGCGGCGCTTCGGCGGCGAAACGTGCGCGCAGACATGGTCCAGGTCGGTGGCCGCGTGGTGACGTTCTTCCTGGTCGGCCTCGGCCTATCGTTCGCGATCGGCTTCGCGTTCCAGAGCCAGAACCTGACCCTCGCGGGCATCCTGCTGGCCACCATCGTCGCCAGCTTCGGAGTGCAGGACCTGCTCAAGGACTACGTGTCCGGCTACTACATCCTGCTCGAGCGCCACATCAGGGTCGGTGATCGCATCACGCTGGAAGGGGTCGGCTCGGGCACGGTGACCGATGTGAGATTGAGGGTCACGTTGCTGAAAACGGACGCCGGCGACCTTGTGGTGGTGCCCAACTCAGAGCTCTTCAACAAGGCGGTGACCGTGCACGTGCGCGCTGCCGAGCGGGCTGCCGAGACTAAGCCAGCGCCCCCAGAGTGATCCGCCAGAGGGCCTCGAGCCTGGCCCCATCGATGTCTGTCTCTTCCGCGATCAGCTCGCGCATCGTTTGCGAAGCCAGCTCGACGTGGATCCCGGAGGCCACCTGCGTGGCGAGCGAGCGAAGATGGTACGTGTGGTCGGGCTTGTCGCTGTCGACCTCGAGCTCGGCGTCGATCCTCTCGAGCTGAACGAACTTCGCCCACCGCGCGACCTCTGACGCGCCGGTCTCCGGAGCGTCAGACAGGTGCATGCAGTTGACGCCCCCGAAGATTCCGTACCGCTCACGCAGCGAGCCCGGCCGCGATTGCTGGATTCGCGTCTCACCCAGGTCGTGTCGCATGCGCTCGAGGGCTTCGGCTGTCGCGCTGACTCGACCGACGGGCATCGGGAGCGCGGTCATGAAATCGACGAGCCAGCCGAAGAACGGCCTGCCTTTGAGGAAGTCGTAATGACTCTCGATCAGCGATCCCGGCGGCTGAAACCAAGTGAGCGACTCGACCTTCCAATCGCGTTCCGAGGCAAGCCAGCCCCAGATGCCGGCACGCGCGGCAAGTCGGTAGGCGGCGTCGGGCTTGAAGATGACGAGTGCGTCGGCCACGAAGTGTGGAGTTTACGTTTTCCGGTCGCGCGGCCCGGGCGTGTACACCTTGCGCCCCTTCAACTTCGCCGGCATGTGGACCTGATCGGCCACGCCACTCTCGTAGTCGTGCGCGTACTTGTAGTCACGTCCGTAGCCCATCGACCGCATCAAGCCGGTGACCGCGTTGCGAAGGTGCAGCGGCACCGGCTCGTTTCCCGTCTGCGCGATGAGCTCGCGCGCCGCCCCATATGAGGTGAGCGCAGAGTTGGACTTCGGGGCCAGGGCCAGGTAGAGAGCTGCCTCGGTCAGCGGCAGCACAGCCTCCGGCATGCCGACGAAATGCGCGGCCTGCTGCGCCGCCATCGCCACCTGCAGTGCCTGCGGATCCGCGAGGCCGATGTCTTCGGCCGCCGAGATGACAAGGCGGCGGGCGACGAAAAGCGGATCCTCGCCCGCCTCAAGCATTCGTGCCAGCCAGTAAACCGCGGCATCGGGGTCGCTGCCGCGAACGCTCTTGATCAGCGCCGAGACGATGTCGTAGTGCTGGTCGCCCGCACGGTCGTAGAGGAGGTGGCCTTCCTGCAAAGCGCGCTCGACATGAGTGAGCGTGATCTCTTCTCCGCCCGCCAGCGCTGCCGCGGTCTCGAGGCCGTTGAGGGCCACGCGGGCGTCACCGCGGGCCCCTTCGAGCAGCGCATCCATGCCATCGGCGCTGATCGCCGCCCCCAGCTCAGAGGCCCCACGCTCGACGATCTTCTTGAGGTCGTCGCGTTCGAGCGCCTCCAGCCTGAACACGCGGCTGCGCGAGAGCAGCGGCGCGATCACCTCGAACGACGGGTTCTCCGTGGTGGCGCCGATCAGCGTCACGGTGCCGTCTTCGACGTGCGGCAGGATGGCGTCCTGCTGGGCCTTGTTGAAGCGGTGGATCTCGTCGATGAAGAGCACCGTGCGGAGGCCCGCCCGCCGGTGGACCCTGGCCTCGGCGACGACCTTACGGAGGTCGGCGACCCCGGCCGTAACCGCCGACATCGCCACCAGCCGAGTTCTCGTCTCCGCCGCCAGCAGCCCGGCCAGCGTGGTCTTGCCGCTCCCGGGTGGTCCCCACAGCACGATGCTGGGCAGGTGGCCCGAGGCGGTCAGGCCCCGCAGGACCTCGACCACCCGTTTCTGGCCGATCAGCTGGTCGAAGCTCCGAGGCCGCAGGCGGGTGGCCAGGGGCGCGCTCGGCTCGGGCGCCGCCGCAGGCTCGAAAAAGTCCCCCTGGTCGCTCATAACTGAGATTCTGGACCCTGTCTGTAGAATGCCCGCCGTGAGCTCCTGCTGGTATTGCAACTCGGAGCTGCCCGACGGCGCCCAGTACTGCCCCAACTGCGGCCACAGCCAGTCCGACCGCACCTCGAGCCCCCTCTTCGGAGTGGTCGACCCCGTGACAGGGATCTGGAACTCCAAGTTCATCAACGCACTCATCGGCCAGGAGGCGAACCGGGCCGTCCGCTACCACCGCCCCCTTTCCGTCCTGGTGGTGGAGCTCGACCACGCCGAGCACGTCGACAAGGAGCTGGGGCATATCCAGCTCGAAGGGCTGCTCAGGGAGATCTCGGAGAGGCTCGGCCGTGCCATCCGCGACACCGACACGGTCGCCTTTCTCGATGCCGAGGGGCCCCCACATTTCGCCATCGTGCTGCCAGAGACCGACGAGCAGGGCGCGACCCTGGCCGCCGACAAGATCCGCCGCGCCATCGCCTCCTATGACTTCGCCACGAGCGGCAACTGGAAGCGGATCACGGTGAGCTGCGGCGCCGCCACCATCGATGTGGTCCGGCCGTCTGGGGAGGAGGCGGGGCTCATGAACCGCCGCGAGTACACCGGCAACCTGCTTCGCGAGGCGTACCACGCTCTGGAGTCCGGCCGTTCGGCCGGCACCAATCGCACTTCGGTCGGCGCCTTCCGCTCGTAGCGGTTGACGTCCATTCCGTAGGATCGAACTCGATTTGGCGCCCACGCGCGTCTACCTGATCCGCCACGCCGACGTCGAGAATCCCCGCCGCCTCCTTTACGGGCACCTCGACGGTTTTCAGCTGAGCGTGCTCGGCCGCGCGCAGGCAGCCGCGTTGGGCGACTCGCTGCGCGACAAGAACGTCAGCCGGATCGTCCACAGCCCGCTCGCCCGTGCGGTCGAGACCGCAGGGATCATCAACTCCAGGCTCGATCCGCCCGCGATCCTGGAGGCAGACCCCGAGCTGAGGGAGGCCGAGTTCAGCCGGTACCTGCAGGGGCTGCCCTACTGGCAGATCCCGGTGAGGCGGCCGCTGTGGTTCGTGCACAAGACGAAGCGCGGCCTGGTGCCAGGGGACGAATCGGTCGAGCAGATGGGCGAACGCATCCTCGGCGTCGTGCGCCGAATCGTGCGCGAGCACCCGGGTGACACCATGGCTGTCGTCAGCCATGCCGATCCCCTGCAGGCAGCCTGGATCGTGCTCGACGGCCGCCCGCACAACGAGCGCGAGATGTATCGCAAGCCCATCGACAAGGCGGGCATGCTCGTGGTCGACCTCGAAGGTGACAAGCCCGTGCATTGGGAATACGTTGCACCGCCCAAGGTCGAGAAGCAGGCCGGGGTCGCTTGACCTTTCCAGCCGGCTTTCTGTGGGGGACCGCCAGCGCCGCCCACCAGGTCGAAGGCGACAACCGCAACTCCGATTGGTGGGAGTTCGAGCAGCAGCCGGGCCGCATCGCCAATGGCGATACCTCAGCGGTCGCGAACGACAACTATCACCGCTACCGCGAGGATTTCGCGCTGTTGAGCGAGCTGAACCAGAGCGCCCACCGGCTTTCGATCGAGTGGTCTCGGATAGAGCCGTCGGAGGGCGAGTTCGACGCGCGCCAGATCCGCCACTACCGCGACGTCCTGGCCGATCTGCGTGAGCAGGGCATCGAGCCGATGGTCACGCTCCACCACTTTTCGAGCCCGATCTGGTTCGCCGAGAAAGGGGGATGGGCGGCGAAGGACGCGCCGCATGCCTTTCTGCCTTTCGTCCATCGCGTCGTCGATCAGCTCGGCGATCTTGTCGGGCTGTGGTGCACGATCAACGAGCCGAGCATCTATGCCGCCAACGGCTGGGTCAGGGGAGAATTTCCTCCTGGACATAAAGGTGATCTCGTCGCCCTTTACAGCGTCACTAGCAACATGCGCAAGGCGCACGAGCTCGCATACAGCGCCATCAAACGCAGGTGGCCGGATGCGATGGTCGGCCTCTCACATCACAAGCTCCTGTTCATCCCCGCGACGCAGAAACGGCGAGACCGCTGGGCCGCACAGGCGTCGCAGATGGCGCTGGATCGCTGGCCCGTCGCGCCTGGACGTCTGGCGCGGATCGTGGACGCGACGTGCGACTACGTCGGCGTCGCCCACTACTGGGGCCAGATGTGCGCGTTCGATCCTCGGCGGCCCCAGGACCAGTTCATCCGGCGCTTCAACGTGCCGGGGCGCCCGGTCACTGACATGGGACTCAGCGCGGACCCGACCTGGATGCGCGATGTGCTCAACGAGCTTCGCCCCCTGGGCAAGCCGGTGTACATCACGGAGAACGGCCTCGCCACCTCTGACGACGAGTGGCGCGTGCGCCATCTCACGGAGACGCTTCAAAACGTGCTGCTTGCCATCGGTGACGGCGTCGACGTGCGCGGCTACTTCCACTGGACGAACACGGACAACTTCGAATGGGCGCGGGGTTACAGCACGCACTTCGGGCTGATCGCGGTGGACCGGAAAACGCTGGAGCGGGCGATCAAGCCCAGCGGCCGGCTTTATGGACGGATCGCCGGCGCGAATTCCCTTCCCGACTGACCATTTGGTGGTGAACTAGACTCAGCAGCGCGTTGAACCTCAGGTCCGGCTTGATCTCGGCCGGCGCGATCGTCCTGGGCTCCGTCCTGATGGTCTCGCTGGTTTGGGGCCTCCAGCACGCGGCGATGTCGAGCCCGCACCTGCTCGGCCATGCCGCCCCGGACCTCGCCATCCAGCAGCTCGATGGGCAAAAGGTGGGGATCCGCGACCTCCGCGGCAAACCGGTGGTGGTCAACTTCTGGGCGTCGTGGTGCGGTCCATGCGCTCAGGAGCTGCCCTTCCTCACTGACGCCTCCAGAGCGCATAAGAGCATCGCGTTTGTCGGCGCCGACATGCAGGACACGACCGACGCTGCCCGCGCCTTCGAGCAGTTGCACCCGCATCCATATCCGGTGGGGCCGATCGTGTCCGGCAGCTACCAGTCGTACGGGGTCGTGGGACCGCCGGTGACGATCTTCGTCGACGCCGATGGCGTCGTGGCCGCCTCTTTCGCCGGGCCGCTCGACGCCACCACGCTCGATCACTACCTGAGCCTCATCTCGACATGATCCGCTGGGCCATCGTCATAGGAGTCGTAGCGGCATGCGTCGGCTACCTCGTCTACTCAGCATCCGGCGGAACCTCGGAGTACTACCTCACGGTGTCGGAGCTGCGCTCGCATCAGCCGGCGAGCGGAGACGTGCGTGTCGCCGGCGTCGTCCAGGACGACATTCAGCGCAAAGACGGCGGCCTGCACGTCCGCTTCACCGAGAAGGATGGAACCGCCGCGATCATGGTCGACTACACGGGCCCTCTGCCGGACATCTTCAAGCCCGGCATCACTGTGGTCGCGGAGGGTCGGCTCGGCGGGGACGGCGTCTTCCACGCGCGAGCGGTGCTGGCGAAATGCCCGTCGCGCTTCTCCACCGCGTCATACACGCAATGATTCTGGCGTTCCTCGGTTCGGGCGCTTTGCTTGCGGGCCTCGTCATGGCGGTGTTCTCCGTCCTCCTCTCGTTCTGGGCCGGGCGCACCGAGAACGCCTTGATGGTCCAGGTCGGCCGCCGCGCGTTCTATGCGACGGCGGTGATGATCCTCATCGCGTCCGCGCTGCTCGAGGCGGCGCTGGTGACACACGATTTCTCGCTCGCCTACGTCACGGAGCACACGGACCTCTCGACGCCGATGGCGTTGGTGGCCGCCGGCTTCTACGGCGGCCAGGAAGGATCGCTGCTCTACTGGACGCTGATCCTCGGCATCCTCGGCAGCGCTTCGCTGCTGGCGAGCGCAGCGCTCGGGCTGCGCCTGGTCGCATACGCGGCCGGAATCATGGCCGCGATCCTCAGCTTCTTCCTCGTCGTGCTGGTGCTGGTCGCGAGCCCGTTCGACGTCCTGCAGATCACGCCTCCTGACGGCCTCGGCTTGAACCCGGTCCTGCGCGATGGCGGCATGCTCATCCATCCGCCCGTCGTCCTGGCGGGATTCGCCGCTTTCGCGATTCCTTTCAGCTTCGCGGCCGCGGCCCTTCTCGCCGGCCGTTTCGATGCGGTATGGATCGCGCACACCCGCCGCTTCGCGCTGGTGGCGTGGGGACTGCAGAGCGCAGGCCTGCTCCTCGGCATGTGGTGGGCGTACCACGTGCTCGGATGGGGCGGCTACTGGGGCTGGGATCCCGTCGAGAACGTTGCGCTCATGCCCTGGCTTGCGACCACCGCTTACCTCCACTCATCGCAGGTCCAGGAGCGAAGGGGACGCCTGCGTGCGTGGAACTTCGGGCTGGTCATCCTCGCGTTTCTGCTCGTCGTGTTCGGCACGTTCATCGTCCGCAGCGGGATCGTGCCTTCGGTGCACACGTTTGCAGTAAGCGCGATCGGGCCGTGGTTCCTGGGCTTCCTCGGTTTGTGTCTCGTCTTCTCGATCGCGCTGCTCGCCCTGAGGTCGGGCGGGCTCCAGGGCACCGGCGAGCCGGCGCCGGCGGTGTCACGCGAGGGAGCGTTCGCCTTGCAGAACCTTCTCCTCATCGGGGTGATCGCGGTGGTGTTCTGGGGCACGATGCTGCCGCTGGTCTCAGGCCTGGTCGGGCAGGAGCGCGTGGTCGGCGCTTCGTATTACGAGCGTGCGGCCGGCCCGCTGTTCGCGGCCATCCTGGCGCTGATGGCTGCGGGCCCGCTGATTCCGTGGCGGCACGCGGGTTTGCCGTTCTGGCGGTCGCTCGTATGGCCTGCGGCGACATGCACGCTGGTCGTGGCGATCCTCCTGGCCGGTGGCGTGCGCAGCCTGCCTGCACTTATCGGTGTGCCGCTCGCTGTCGCGGTGGCGAGCACCGTCGTCTACGAATACGCGCGCGCGATCGGCAGGTGGCGCAATGCAGGCGGCGGTTGGCCGCGGGCGATGGCGCTTCTCGCCCGGAGGAGGCGGCGTTATGGGGCGTACCTGGCCCACCTCGGCATCGCCGTCGTGGTCGTGGGCCTGGCGGCGTCGCACTTCTGGCAGCAAGAGAGAGACATCACGCTGCGGCCGGGCCAGCAGGCCACGGTCGCTGGATACACGCTGACGTACACCGGCACTGAGAGCCGAGAGCTCTCGGATCACACCGAGCTCGTGGCGGCAATGTCCCTTGGTGGCCAGACGCTCGAGCCGGCGCGCGCGACGTATGCGGGCCTCGGCGGCCAGTCGCTGACCCACGTCGCGATCAGCTCCAGCCCCGTGGCCGACGTCTATGTCGTGCTCGCCGGCACGAACAGCGATGGCTCGGCATCGTTTCGAATCTTCGTCAATCCGCTCGTCAGCTGGATCTGGGCAGGCGGGGCGATCATCGTCGTCGGCGTGGTCCTCGGCAACGCGGGCAGGCGGCGAGACGTCCCCGAGCCGGTTTCCGTGAGCCTACCCAGCCCGGTGGGCGCGTCATGACCCTGATCGTCGCGACGCTATTGCTCTTTGCGGCGGGTCCGTTCGTCTTGTGGCCGCTGATCAAGACGCCGGACGAAACCGCCGAGGGCGGATCCGGATGAGCGCCATCATCGCCACCTCGCTCACCCAGCGCTTCGGCTCCGAAATTGCGTTAGACGCCGTCGAGCTGGCGGTTGGCACTGGCGAGCACCTGGCGGTGCTGGGCGAGAACGGCGCCGGCAAGACGACGCTCCTGCGCATCATCGCCACGGCGGCTCGGCCGACGTCGGGCACTCTCGTGATATTCGGGCTCGACGCGTTCGGCGAACGACGCCAACTACGTGCACGCATCGGCTACGTCGCGCATGCAACCGGGCTCTACCCGGCGCTGTCTGCAGTGGAAAACCTGGAGTTTTTCTGCACCCTGCAGGGCGTGGACCGCCGGCGCGTGGACGAGGTGCTCGACCTCGTTGGACTGGGCGACGTCGCCCGGCGCCCTGCCGGAAAACTCTCGAGAGGAGAGCAGCAGCGGCTGGCCATCGGAAGGGCGGTGCTGCACGACCCGAGCCTGCTCGTCCTGGATGAGCCCGACGCGAGCCTCGACTCGGGCGGCGCCGATCTCCTCGTGCGGGTCATGCGTGACCGCACCGCCCTGATCGCCACCCACGATCACGCTCTGGCCAACCGCTTGTGCCCGCGCACGATGGAGCTGAGACACGGGCGGGTGGCCGGTGTCCCGACGCGGCTCCGTGTCGTTCACTAGATGAAGTCAACTAGATGAAGTCCGTCGCCGTCGCGCTGGCCGTGGCTCGCAAGGACCTGACGTCCGAATGGCGCACCCGCGAGCTGGTCCCGGCGCTGGCCCAGTTCATCGTGCTGGCCCTGGTCATCGCGAACTTCGGGTTCCAGTTCGACTCGCGCACCGCTTCGGCCATCGCTCCGGGGGTCCTCTGGATGACGCTGGTCTTCGCGGGGCTCGTGGCTTTCGGGCGGGCCTTTGCGGCCGAACGAGAGCAGGCATCGCTCGAGGCCATGCTCCTGACGCCTGCGGCGCCGGCGGCCATCTTCGCCGGCAAGGCCCTGGCCGCCGCGCTGCTGCTGGTGCTCTGCGAGGCGGTGCTGCTGCCCGCGCTCGGCCTGTTCTTCGGCGTGCCTGTTTCCTTCGAGGTGGTTTCGGCGGTCCTCCTCGCCACGGTCGGCATGGCCGTGCTGGGTTGCCTCTTCGCGGCGATGGTCGCCCGCATTCGCGCCCGTGAGCTGCTGCTGCCGCTGCTGACATTGCCCCTGTGGATCCCGTTCATCGTCATCGGAGGCCAGGCGGTGCAGGTGGCGATGGGCGGAAGCGGCGCGGGGACCGGCTCGGCGACCAGTCTGCTCATCGACCTCGACATACTGTTCGTCGTGCTGACATCGCTTGCCGCCAGGTTCGTGCTCGATGACTAGCCGTCTGAGCCCATACGAGAAAGCCGCGCTGGCCGCGGTCGCGGTCATGCTCGTGGCGGCCGGCTTCATCTTCCTTTACGCGCCGGAGGACGGCCTGCAGGGGCCGGTGCAGCGCATCTTCTATCTGCACGTGAGCTCGGCGATCGCCGCGTACGGCTGCTTTGCGGTCGTGCTCCTGGGTGGGGTCGTCTATCTCTGGAAGGAAAACGCCACGGCCGACCGGCTGGCGCGTGCAGGCGCGTTGGTTGGACTCGTCTTCACAACAGTGACGCTGGTCATGGGGATGATCTGGGCGAAGCCGATCTGGGGCACGTTCTGGACCTGGGATGCGCGCCTCACCTCGACCCTCGTCCTCTGGATCATCTATGCCGGCTACCTGATGGTTCGCCGCCTCGCGGAGCCAGGCCGCCAGGCAGCGCGGTTTGCGGCGGTGGTCGGCATCTTCGGCTTCATCGATGTGCCTGTGGTCCACTTCAGCGTCACGTGGTGGCGGACGCAGCATCCGGGGCCGATCGTCATCAACGATGCGCTGCCCGCGCAGATGCTCCTTGCTTTCCTGATCACCATGGCCTGCACGCTGTTCCTCGCGGCGGTGATGATCGCGATTCGCTACCGCATCGAGGTGCTGACGGACCAGGCGGCAGAGAGAACCGCTTCCGCCGCGGTGGCGGCGCCGAGCAAGGTGGGGACCACCCGGTGATCTACCTCGTCACAGCGTATGCGTTCGCCATCGCCGTCCTGGGCGGATACCTGGTGTGGTCGCTGCTTCGGGTCCGCGAGCTTTCGCAAAAGCGCTGATCGTGGGCGGTGGCCCCGCCGGGGACGCCGTCGCCGCTGGCCTGAGGGATGCCGGTTTCGCCGGTGTTGTCGTGCTCGTAGGAGCTGAGCCAGAGCTTCCATATGAGCGGCCACATCTGTCGAAGGGATTTCTTCTGGGCACCGTGACGCGCGAGCGACTGGGATTGCGGCCGGCCGATCAGTATCGCGAGCTCGAAGTCGAGCTGCGTCTCGGCGAGCGCGTAGCCGATCTCGGCGTGGAGCGCCACTCCGCTGAGCTCGAATCCGGCGGCACGATCGAGTGGGATCTCCTGTGCATCGCGACGGGATCGTCAGCGCGTGAGCTGCCGGCGCTCGAGGGAGCGCTCTACCTGCGCGAGCTGCCGGACGCCATCGCCCTCCGCGGGGTTCTCAATCGTGGCGGCACCATCGACGTCATCGGCGCCGGCTTTATCGGTTGCGAGGTCGCCGCCGCGGCGATTCACAAAGGCTGCAAGGTCCGCGTCCACGAGGCGCTGGAACAGCCACTGGTGCGCGTGCTTGGAGCGGAGCTCGGCGCGTACCTCGCCGGCGAGCATCGCGCCCGGGGGGTGGACCTTCGCCTCAACGTCGCTGAGCTGCCTGAGATGTCCGGCCCCGTCCTCGCCGGGGTGGGCTCGTCGCCGCGCGCTGGCCTGGCCGACGCTGCCGGCCTGGCAGTGGATGGCGGCATCGTGGTCGACAGCCTCGGACGTACTTCCGCTCCGAACGTGTTTGCCGCCGGCGACGTCACCCGATTCGACTGCCCTCCGTTCGAGACGCGGATAAGGGTCGAGCACTTCCAGACCGCCCAGAGGCAGGGCTTCGCGGTCGGGCGCGCGATGGCGGGCGCCATGGAGCCTTACGACGAGGTGCCGTGGTTCTGGTCGGACCAGTACGACTTGAACCTGCAGTACGTGGGCGCCGGGCTGCCTTGGGACGAGATCGTCAGTCGCGGCGCGTTCTCGCGGCCGTTCACGGTCTTCTACCTACAGCAGGGCCGACTCATTGCGGCTGCCGGGATCAACGATCACCACACCATCGCCCGAGCGCGGCGCGTCATGGAAGCCCGCGCGTCGGTCACTCGCGACCAGCTGGCGGATCCGGCTTTTGACCTCCGGAAGCTGATTCACTGAGCGCCTGCGAGAGCTTGGGGGCCAGCCCGGCGAAGATCCGCTCGGTGAGTCCCCAGACGACGCTGTCATCGTGCTCGAGGTAGCGCCAGGCACCCTCCGCGAGCCCCCACGCCGCGTCGTCGAGCAGCGTATCGAGCGGAATCTCCAGCACTCCATCCAGCTCGCGCTCGTCGTGGACGAAGGGTGGGACAGGGTCGGGAAGGTAGGCCACGAACGGCACGACAGAGAAGTTCGAAACGGCGCCGTAGATCGGATCGCCGGCGCCCAGCGGCACGAGGCGGCCGACCGGGACGCCGATCTCCTCAGCCACCTCGCGCTGAGCCGCCGACCATGCCGACTCGCCCTCGCGCACGCCCCCGCCGGGCAGAGCGACCTGCCCAGGATGGTCACGCTGGTCAGTACGCCGGCGTACGAACGGGACCATCCAGCGGCCCTCGGCGCGGTACAGGACGAATACGACCGCGGCCTTGCGGGCACCCCTCCTGAAGTCGCCCCAACCGTCCATCGGATGGAACAGCTGTTCGAGGCGGCGGAGGAAGTCAGTCAAAGGCGGCCCTTGGTGAACCCGCCCGGAGCCGGTAAGCTAGGAAAGGTAGCTGAGGCACTCCAAGAGCAATGATCGATCACACGAGCACACGAATCGAGCAGCAGGAGAGCGCGCTGCGCCGGCTGAACCGGCGGCGCTACGCCTTCCAGCGCATGCTGGAGGCGACCGACCGGGTCCTGTGGCAGCTCGAAGAGATGAACCGGGACGGCGTCAAGAACGTTTCCGCGCCACTTCGCACAGAGCTTCGAGACGCTGTCGAGCACATGCCCAACCACATCCGCGAGCCGCTCGCCGACACGGGCCGGGTCCAGGACCTGCTCGACAGCCTCTTCGAGGTGCAGGAGCGACTGTTCAGGTGGCGCTTCCCCGACTGGGACGACACGGACGAGGATTTCGAGTATTAGCTCTGGCCTCCCCACTCGAGTATTAGCTCTGGCCTCCCCACTTGTGGGGAAGTCCTTCCTCTGGGGCCCCCGCGCCGCGGCGCGGGAGAGTGCCCCGCCGGGATGGGGGGATGGACTAGCTAGAGGCGAGGGTCAGCACGAGGTCGGTCGCATAAGCCGTCAGGAACCCGAGCAGGAGCCCCCACGCGAACGACGTCGGCGTGCTCAGCCGTCTGCCGACGTGGAACAGCTCGTTGACCACGTAGAGCAGCGCGCCGGCGGCGACGGCCAGGAAGGCCACATAGAAGTAGTCGGATGACGCCAGGGAGCCGATCCACGTTCCGATGAAGGTGGGCCCGCCGCCGATGAGACCGGCGAGACCCAAGAAGCCCCACGACGCCGGCTTGGGATCCATCGTCATCGGTGCAGCGATGCCGAAGCCCTCGGTGATGTTGTGCAGCGCGAAGCCCACCACCAGCACGCCGACGAACGCGATGGCGCCGGCGCGGGCGGATTGACCGATGGCGAGGCCTTCCGAAAAGTTGTGCAGGCCGA